>Ga0190367_1000145_pt1 | contig 56054 bp, 67 predicted proteins | sample 4872181011_MG_FD_171838 | JGI IMG/M metagenome (GOLD analysis project Ga0190367, IMG submission 171838) | Hydrothermal vent microbial mat bacterial communities from Southern Trench, Guaymas Basin, Mexico - 4872-18-10-11_MG | ecosystem: Environmental > Aquatic > Marine > Hydrothermal vents >... | reverse complement strand
CAACTTCCCCTACAACTTCATCTCTTTTTGGTGCTATTGCATCTATTTCGTCTATGAATATTATTGCTGGAGCATTCTTTTGAGCTTCATCAAAGATTTCTCTTAGTCGAGCTTCACTTTCACCATAAAACTTACTCATAATTTCAGGTCCATTAACGGCAATAAAGTAAGCTCCAACTTCATTGGCTAAAGCTTTAGCCAATAATGTCTTACCGCAACCAGGTGGACCATATAGTAGTACTCCCTTAGGAGGTTCAATACCTAGGTGTTTAAATAATTCGGGGTGCTTCATTGGAAGTTCCACTATTTCTCTTATCTTCTCTTTAGCTTCCTCTAAATCACCTATATCCTCCCATGTAATTCTAGGTACTGCTACAAGCTTGGGTACTTTTGCAGGCTCAGGCTTAACAACTACTTCGGTCTCCGTTGTCACATATACATGTTGTGATGGTTGAGTAGAAGTTATAACCATTCGAAGAGCTGTTCCAAAGAAAGGTATTAGTATTACCTCACCGCGTGTAACGGGTTTTCCTGTTAAGTATTCTCTTACGTACTCTACAAAATCAGGTCCAAATCTTAAATAGCCCATCTCCTCTGTTGGTGCAAGAACGACTCTACTAGCAGGCTCCACATGTGCCTTCCTCACACTAACCATATCCCCGACTCCAACTCCAAGGCTTTCACGCATATATCCATCAATTCTTATGATTCCTTTGCCTTCATCACCCGGATAGGCCCGCCATACTTGTGCTATCGTTATACCCTTAGGTCCTTCAATTTCGATGAAATCTCCTACTGAAACACCTAATTCGGTCATTGTCTCTCTATCTATCCTAGCAATCTTCCTACCAATATCACGATGCTTGGCTTCAGCAACTCTAAGTCTAACTTCCTTACTTCCCATATACAATACCCTGAGAGTTAATTATACAGAACCCTAATAAATAACCTTAACAATCATCAAATAGGGATAATTCTTAAATCTAGAGATTTCTTAAAATTCTTAAAAGGTCAGCAGAGATAGGGTAGTGACTATGGGTGAAATATATGGTTGAAAGAGTAAAGACCGGCATTCCCGGAATGGATGAAATATTAAATGGGGGTATACCGAAGAGAAACGTAGTATTATTATCTGGAGGTCCAGGAACAGGAAAGAGTATATTTGGACAACAGTATCTTTGGAACGGATTACAAATAGGTGAACCCGCAGTATTTGTTGCATTAGAAGAACATCCTGTTCAAGTTAGAATTAATATGTCTCAATTTGGATGGGATGTGAGAAAATATGAAGAAGAGGGCCTATTTGCCATGGTTGATGCATTCACTGGAGGTATAGGTGAGGCAGCTAAACGCGAAAGATATGTTGTTAGAGATCCTACAGACATAGGATTACTTATAGACGTATTAAAGGAAGCTATCAGAGATGTAGCTTCTCAAAGAAGAGCAAGAAACATTAGAGTAGTTATAGATTCAGTATCAACACTATATCTGACTAAACCATCAGTAGCTAGGAACATTGTAATGCAGTTAAAGAGAGTACTCAGTGGTATGGGTACAACAAGCATTCTAGTCAGCCAGGTATCGGTAACTGAAAGAGGTTTTGGTGGACCTGGAGTAGAGCATGCAGCTGATGGAATAATAAGGCTAGACTTAGACGAAGTAGGAGGCGAGCTTAAAAGGAGCTTAATAGTTTGGAAGATGAGGGGGACAAAGCATTCAATGAGAAGGCATCCCTTTGATATTACTGATAAGGGTATAATAGTTTATCATGATAAAGTGTTGAAAATAACTAAGTCTGGATGGCATGAAGAAACTACAGGTTAAAATTTCAAGGTCCCATAATCACGCTAATTATCATTAAATTCATTAAAGTTTTTAATATTGTTCTTAAACCTAACGCCACCTTTAAAAATCCCAAGTTAAACAGAAGTAACAATAGAGAGTAGAGGAATGGATTTGAGATTCATGAATGATGTACCTATATCGGAAGAGGGTGAGTATAGAGGTCTCTATAGACATGCATGTCCGAATTGTAAAGGACCTGAAGACGATTACAGATTATTCCTTGGACTGCCATGTATTAAATGTTTACCTGAAGCGGAGCTCAAGAAGTATGATGTTGAAGAAATAGCTAGAAAGCTCAAAGAACAAGGTAGGTTAAGATATTACAAGGAATTATATGAATTATATGAGAAACTCAAGGACTTAGAGGAGTTATTTAGAAAAGCTGTTGGCAGTAGAATGTGGGGTGCGCAGAGAACATGGGCTAAGAGAGTCCTAAGGAACAAGAGCTTTGCTATCGTTGCCCCTACTGGTGTAGGCAAAACACTTTTTGGACTTTTTATGGCAATATATATTGCGCTGAGAGAAGGAAATAAGTCATACATAATAGTACCAACAACACCACTTGTCTTACAAGCTGAGAAGAGACTTAATGAATTGAAGGAAAAGCTCGGAATAAATGTAAGAATCCTTACAATTCATTCAAGAATTTCAAGAAAGGAGCGGGGAGAAAGATTAGCCAAATTACAAGCAGGAGATTTCGATATACTTGTAACGACATCTAGATTTCTCCAAAAGAACTTCACCTACATAAAGAATAATAGATTTAAGTTCATTTTTGTAGATGATGTAGACGCCATACTAAAGAGTAGCAAGAGTATAGACCTGGTTCTACAACTTATGGGTTTTACCCAAGATGTAATAGATAAAGCTCTTGAAGTAATAAAGATGAAGAGAGACTTAATGACGTATATAACTCGTGGAGCTAAAGAAGTGGTTAATAAATTAACAAAACAAATAGAGGAGATCGAGAAATACATTTCAGAACGAAAAGAAAAGATAAACTCCGTATTAATAGTTTCAACAGCAACAGGTAGACCTAAAGGTCTACGTGTGAAATTGTTTAGAGAGCTTCTAGGCTTTGATGTAGGGGCAAGACCTGAATTTCTAAGGAATGTTATTGATTCATATTATGTACCTAAAGAAGGAGAAACCTTAGAGGAAGCTGTTTGTAATATTATTAAAAAACTTGGTGATGGTGGATTAATCTTCATACCCGTAGATAAAGGTGTTGAATATGCTATAAAGATAGCAGATATAATAACTAGGGAAACAAACCTTATAGCAAGGCCTTTCTATTCAAAAGAAGTTAAATCGTTAGAAGAATTCATAGAGGGCAAAGTAAACATTCTCGTAGGAGTTGCAACCTATTATGGAATACTCGTTAGAGGACTAGATTTACCTGAAAGAGTTAGATATGCAATATTTGTTGGAATCCCAAGGCATAAATTTACAACTCAATTTGAAGAACCTCATCCCATTAGGATATTTAGGACACTTACAATACTTAGAGAGGTTACCTCAGCTGAGGAGAGAAAGCAAATCGATATATTAATAGGTAGGCTCAGAAGACATCTTCAAAAATTAACAATGCTTGCTCTGCAGAAGTTAACTGAAATGTTAATGCAAGAAGCTAAACCTACTACAAGAATAGAAAAGGACTTTACCGAAGCTCTTAAACTGGTCCGACAATTACTATCAAGACCTGATATCAAGGCTAAACTCAAGGAGCTTGAAGAGATAAATATAGTTGAAGAAAACGGTAAAACTTACTTGCTCATACCCGATGTAATGACATATATTCAAGCTAGCGGTAGGACTTCCAGGCTCTATGCAGGTGGTATAACCAAGGGATTATCGGTTGTAATAGTTGATGACATGAAATTATTCAATGGGCTTGTCAAACGTATGAAGTGGATAATAGAGGAAACCGCATGGAAGCCATTTGAAGAAGTAGAATTAGATAAAGTACTTAAGGAAATAGACAGGGATAGAGAGAATGTAAGACTTGTTCTTAGTGGTAAGATTACGGCTGAAGTAAAAGACTTAGTCAAAACTGTTCTTATGGTAGTTGAATCGCCAAATAAGGCAAGAACCATAGCTAACTTCTTTGGAAAACCAAATATTAAGACTATAAATGAGTTTCTTAAGGTATACGAAGTCACTACGGGTAACCTTATTTTATTGATTACGGCTAGTGGCGGTCACGTTTATGATCTAGTAACAGATGAGGGATTTTATGGAGTTCTAAAGCCTGGTCCCATGATGAGTAAATTCCTACCTGTATATACTTCATTAAAGAGATGCCTTGTATGCGGCCATCAGTTTACAGATGATGTTGATAAATGTCCACATTGTAATAGTAAATTAATTAGAGATTCAAGAAACATCATTGAGGCTCTCAGGGAAGTATCTCTTGAGGTAGATGAGGTACTCATAGGGACAGATCCAGATACTGAAGGAGAGAAAATAGGTTGGGACGTAGCAGTACTATTAGCACCATATACAAGAAACATTAGAAGAATAGAATTTCACGAAGTCACTCGAAGAGCGATATTAAATGCACTTAACAATCCAAGAGATTTCGACTTTAAGTTAATAGAAGCACAAATAGTTCGTAGAATTGAAGATAGGTGGATAGGGTTTACGCTTTCTCCAATACTATGGTATAGGTTCTGGCCAGAATACTGTAATACCTATCTTAGGGATAAGTATGGAAAAGAAAGATGTAAGCCAGGAGCTAATAGGAATCTAAGTGCTGGAAGAGTTCAAACTCCTGTCCTAGGCTTTATTGTTGATAGGTATAAGGAATGGAAAAAGAATAAGAAGAAAGTTTATAGAATTAGGACCGATATACTTGAAGTAACCTTTGTGGAAGATGAACTTCTAGAGAAAAATCCAGAGAAGCTAAAGTCTGCAAAATTAAAGGTTAGAGTTCTTGAAGAGAAAGAGGAGGAAATCAAACCTCTACCTCCATTTACCACCGATATGATGCTTACAGAGGCCTCAGCAAAATTAAGATTAGGAGCTCAAGAAACTATGAAGATAGCACAAGAACTATTCGAAATGGGTTTCATAACTTACCATAGAACTGATAGTACTAGAATATCAGATACAGGCATATCAATAGCAAGAGAATATCTTAGAGAAATATATGGTGATGAATATAAAAAGTACTTCACACCAAGAACATGGGGTACAGGAGGGGCACATGAAGGAATTAGGCCAACTAAGCCTATCGATGCTGAAAGGCTAAGAGAGCTAGTTATTGAAGGAGTTATTCAGCCTGTAAGAAGATTAACTAAGATACACTATGCCCTTTATGACCTGATTTTTAGGAGATTCATTGCAAGTCAGATGAAACCAGCAAGAATAGTAAAGCAAATAGTTGAAGTAGAGATTGCAGGATCAAAAAAGGTTCTTGAGATACCATATAAGGTAATTGAGGAAGGATTTTTAGCTATCTACAAGCCCATAGAAATACTCAATCCCATTAAGTCTGGAGAATATGAAATAAAGGAGGTTACTGTTAGAGAAAAACACCTCGTGCCATTATATTCGCAAGGTGATGTAATTAAAGTTATGAAGGAAAAGGGTATTGGTAGGCCAAGCACATACGCGAAAATAGTTCAGACAATCCTACAAAGAGGCTATGTAGTAGAATCGTCTAAATTCAAAAAGCTTGTACCAACAACCCTTGGAATTGAAGTTTACAAGTTCCTTACTAAGAATTATGGTGCATTAGTATCAGAAGAGAGGACAAGATTACTTGAAGAGTTAATGGATAGAATAGAGCGTGGTGAACTCGATTATCAGAAGGTGTTACATGAACTGTATATGGAAGTAGAACCGATTGATAAGGAGGTTAGAAGGTATAAAGACATATATGGTTAGTACACCAATTATAACCATGTGAGGTGACCTTACACGCCCTCAATAGCTCTCATACATATGAAATTAAGACTCGGAGCTCGGAAGTTAAACATCGAACGTATAAAGAAGTTCATTAAAGAAGCAAAAAGAAGAAATGCCAAGATAGCCATAATCCCATCCCTCTTCAACATAGGTCCTGTTATGAATTATTATCCTCGAGAAAAGGCTAGAAGTGTTATACGAAACTATGCGGAAAGGGTTCCAGGTCCAACAACTGAACAATTAGCCATAATAGCGCTAGAAGGAGGTTTATATGTTGTTGCAGGACCTATGGTTGAAAGAGCAGGGCCTAGATTATTTCTTTCAACCGTAATTATAGCTCCTGATGGGACAATTATAGGAAAGTATAGAAAGATAGCACTTGCGAGAGAAGATGAAGAGGTAGGAATTTCGCCTGGAAGAGAGATAGTGCACTTCACCTTAGATAGAAAGTATGGAATTGCTTCAGAGGATGATTTATTATTCCCTGAAATTGTTAGGTGTTTAAGTTTAACCGGGGCTAATGCAATATTGGCATCGATTAGGATTACTAGAGAGAATGGTGTATATAAACATATTGCTGTAGCTAGAAGTATTGAAAATGAACTGCCAGTCATAGCTATTGGAGGTATAGTTGAAGATATTGAAGGTAATTTAATTGAAGTACCAAGTATGGTCATAGATCCTCATGAAGGTGTATTAACTGTATCTGATCATGGAGAGGAGCAACTATTAATAACCGAAATACCCCTTAGGAATTCAAGGACTATGATAAATAGGTGGAAAGTAGGAATCGAGAGCTTATGTAAGTTAGCTAAGAGAATAGAGTGACTTTCTCATCGAGAAAAAGCTAAATGAATTCTAATTATTTGTTAAATGAGCCCTATTTGTTTTAATGTATGTTTCACTCTACAACAGGTCCTATGACTTCCTCTCCTACTAGTTTGTTAATTCTCTCTACTTCTTTATTAACGAATTCCTGTATTTCCTCGATGTCCTTATCTGTTAAGTGCCTAAATCTACCTTGTAGTCTGAGGTACTCCTTTACTGGTTTCCTCTTTGGTACTCTAGTAGTTACTTTAAATTCTCCATGATCTATTTCATAGTTAATCCACATACCTGTGAGTACAGCTAATCTTGCTATTTCTACAGACCTTGCTGAATCTATTCTCCAACCAGCTACACATGGTTGAATAACATGTATAAATGCAGGTCCCTCAACCTCAAGTCCTCGCTTAAACTTGTTAACCATATCTATTACGTATGCAGGGTTTGCTGTTGCAACATAAGGGATTTTGTGTGCTGCCACTATTTCTGCAATAGGTTTTTTAGGTCTCATTTCTCCCTTCCAAACTTTACCTACAGGTGTAGTAGTTGTCCAAGCATATAATGGTGTTCCTCCACTTCTTTGAATACCAGTGTTCATGTATGCTTCGTTATCATAGAGTACATACATGACCTTATGACCGCGTTCCAGCATACCGCTTAATGCCTGAAATCCAATATCGTATGTTCCACCATCACCTGCGACTGCAATTACATTTATCCTTTCCTCTTCTCTTATAACGCCCTTCTTCTTTAGAATTTTAATTGCTGCTTCTATACCCGAAGCTACTGACGCCGCGTTTTCAAATGCGACATGAATCCATGGAATTCTCCATGCTGTATAAGGATATATGGTTGTAGCTACTTCAAGACAACCAGTAGCGTTTACTATAATTGTATTAGGTCCAGCAACTTTGGTTAAATGTCTCATAATCATTCCAGCTAGACAGCCAGCACATAACCTGTGACCGCTGACAAAGTACTCCTCTATAGGTAAATCTTTGAGTGACTTAAAGTATGATTTCATGATTACTCCCTCACTCCAACAAATATGGGTTTATGTGGAACGTGTTTTCTTTCTAAATATTCTTTTAATTTCTTAGCAATGAATTTAATATCATCAGGTAGAATAGTTCTTTGCCCTATACCTATAATGAAGTTAACTAGCATAGGTCTTTCACGTTCATGATAAAACACCGACGCTATATCAGTGTATGCAGGCCCCCCATAAGGTGCTCCATATGATATTGCTCTATCAAGTATGCCAACTATTGGAACCTTTGATAAGTATTTCTTAATATCCTCTACAGGGAATGGTCTGAATAATCTTAGGTTTAATAATCCAACTTTAATACCCTCTTTCCGTAATTCATCAATTGTTTCTCTAATTGTACCTACAACAGATCCATATGATACTAATGCTATTTCTGCATCATCCATCATATATAGTTCAATAACATCATATTTGCGTCCAAACCATTTAGCAAATTCATCATTAACTTGTTTTATTACGGGTAACGAGTTCTCAAATGCTACTACTTGTTGATATTTAAATTCATAATACCAGTCTGGAGGACCTACAGGTCCCATAGTTACTGGCTTCTTTGGATTAAGTGTATACCATGTAACTTTCTTTGGAACAAATTTTCTAACTTCTTCTTCATCTGGTAAATCTACAGGCTCATATGTATGGCTTGTTATAAAACCATCGTAGGCGACCATTACCGGCAGCAATACTTTTTCATTTTCTGCTACTTTATATGCCTGTATTATAGTATCAAATGTTTCTTGGGCTCTTGATGTGAAGTATATGATCCAGCTAGCATCTCTTACGTTCATGATGTCAGAATAGTCACACCAGATACTTATCGGTGCTGATAAGGCTCTCGTCGCTACTGACATTACTATAGGTAATCTCATGCCTGATGCTATATGAGTTATTTCATGCATAAATTCTAGACCTTGTGCTGATGTTGCTGTAAATGTCCTTGCACCTATAGCTGCAGCGCCGATAACGGCACTTAAAGCCGAATGTTCTGATTCTACATGTATCATCTCTGCATTTAGTTCACCATTAGCTATGAACTCGGCTAATTTTTCGACGACGTGTGTCTGAGGAGTTATAGGATACGCTGCTATAACGTCTACATCAACCATTTTAACAGCATACGCTACAGCATAATTTGTTGAAAGAGCCATTCTTTGAGCTTTTAATAACTTAGCCATGATCTACTTCACCTCTTCAACCATTGTTATAGCCTTAACAGGGCACTCATGTGCACATATACCACAGCCCTTACAATAATCATAATTTATTTCGTACGATACGTCATATTCTCTACCAGCCTTTGTACGGTATGGTTTCTTTACTTCCATAATGGCTCCATCGGGACAAAAAACCCAGCAGGTCCTGCATCTTACACATTTTTCTTGGTCTATTATAGGTCTCATTACCCTCCAATCGCCTGTTTTGTATTTTAAGCTGCTACCAGGCTCAGTGATAACGGCTCCTATGGGTATCCTTTTCCAGCCTGGAAGACTGCTCAACCTATTTTCACCTCTTCATAAGCTTTCTTAACGCATTCAATATTGGGTAAAGCTATTCTCTTAGGAAAGTGTTCTTTTATTACTTCAAATATACTATCAAGCTTGACGAGATTTGTTACTTTAATTAATGCCCCTAGAATTGCTGTATTAACTATAGGTCTCTTTAAAGTTTCTAATGCTATTTTAGTAGCATTAACTACAGCAACTTTTACATCTTCTCTGCTGATGGCCTTCTTTATCTCATTAGGATCCTTAACAGTATTTATAACTATCAAGCCTCCTTTCTTCAATCCATCAGTGATACCTTTAAGCGTTAAAAGCGAAGAGTCAAGAATGACTATTATGTCCGGACTCGTTATTGGAGCTCTAGTATATATCGGTTTATCATTAATCCTAGTATATGCTCTTACAGGTGCACCACGTCTTTCAGCACCAAATTCGGGAAAAGCTTGAGCCCATTTTCCTTCTCGTATAGCTGCTTCAGCAATTATTTGAGAGGCAGTAACTGCTCCTTGACCGCCTCTGCCATGCCACCTTATTTCAATTCTAGGCATGAAGAACACCTAGATCTCCTTTATTTACGTGAAAATATATAGCTTGTGGTAGAAAAATCTTATGAAGAATCAGGCTAAAGTTTTGATAGGGGTTTCAGTAAAATGAAGATTGAAGAGTTAAGGAAAGTTGTCTGTATCGAACTTACGTCATTTGAGGACCTAGCACGCATGGCTGCTACAGTTATGATGCTCGGACAACCTACATATGTTATCAAATTCAATAACCATGGTGTAGATATTTATGGTATGCTCGCTGTATTCAGAGATTATTATAATTATTATGGAATACCTATGTTCTACTATTACGTCGATAAGGAAGGTAAGCTAAAGGATAGACAGGGAAATTATATAGTGGTAAGGAGTGATGAGGGTGGAGAAAGAATTGAAATATCTAAAGGGAGTAAGAGTGGTTGGGCAACGATCCCAATAATTAATTTAAAATCTAAGCCAACATTTATACCTGAAGACCTTGGTAAGTAACGTAGAGGAGCTTAACTTTTTTAACGCTACTATAGTTTCTCTTTTCATTATCATCTAGATAATAGCTAGGCTGCGTGCACAGGTACATATATAGCAACTCTTCTGTTCTTACTATATAATTTAACTACACTTCTCTTCTCTAGTACCTCAAGAATATCTTTAGCTACCCCATAAACTACATTAAGTTTATTCATTAGCATATATGGCGTTACATAGCTTTGACCACGTATTTCCCTAATTGCCCTTTTTATTAACTCCTCATCAAAGAATACCTGTTTAGATGCTTCTACATCTGTTCTTGATTGTTCTCTCACTCTACGTCTCATTTCCTCTTCCATTAATCTTCTCTGTCTTTTTTCTATTAATGTAATGGGTTTACCTGTACGGCCTCCCATAAGTGACCCCGATTTAGGATGTTTTGAGAGGAACGTATAAGTTTGATCGCTCATAATCATTTAACCGGATACTATGAATATATCCAATAGCAAGATAGTTAATGAACTATTACCTTTAGTTAAGATTTTGGGTTTAAGTAATTTGGATATAAAGGTATACATGACGCTATTAATTAATGGACCCTTGACTGCTAGAAGACTTGCTGAGCTTTTATCAATACCTTCAACAAAAGTTTACGAACCTCTCAATAGACTATTAGAAAAGAAATTCATAGACAAATCTCATGACAGGCCAGCCATATATTCAGCTAGACCTCCAAGGGAGGTATGGGATGAAATCAAGCATAAAATAATCGAGCTAATGGATTCTATAGAAAAGTACATAATACCTCAACTGGAGGTCATAGCTCACGGAGCTTCACAACCATATCAAATAACTATCATTCCTCAAGAAAACATCGTTAGAGAAATTAAATTACTCATACTTAAATCTAAAAGTAATGTTGATGCAGCTCTAAGCTTTCCTGAACTTATTGTAGACGACATTATTAATGCGCTAATTGAGGCATCTAAGACTAAGAGAGTGAGAATACTAATTACGAGTTCTATGGCTAGCTTAGTAGATAAGATAAAAAATGAGTTCATATATGTTAAAGTTCTTAATGATATGTTCGGAAGTGGTATAATAGGTGATGCCGTTATCCTCGTAGTAAGAACGCCGTCCGGTATACTTAATGCCATGTGGTCTAGTCATAAATATTTCAATGAAATTGCAAGAGTATACTTTGATTATTTATGGGGTAAAGCAAAAGGCCTTAGCTAAATTTCAATTAAGCTTTGATGCTTTCCTGATATACTTCAATACTAATTTAAATAATGGTTCATTCTCATATAGTCTTCTATAGCTTAATGGGGGATTAAAGCCTGGTATTATAGTTCTAAGTTCATCTAATGTTATTGATCTAACATAAAGCTTAGGATTGAGGACCTCTAATGCCATAGCCTTTTTAGCTCCAATTATATACGGCTTGTCGTCTTCATCAATACCTGAATCAGGGTATCTTCGAACTTCATTCCATATGAACATGGGAGGACCCATAATTACTTTGCCTACGGTAAATTCCCCCATGATAGCTCTTACATTACCTGAAACATAGACTATAATGATAGAGTTTGATGGTATTTCTATCCCGATCCACCTTCTCAATTCAAATTTCTTCCTGCCTGTGAATATCTGGTAAGCAAACTTAGGTCTTATGGACATTAAAAACATTGGCTTAGTCATGGTTTCTTGTTTCATGTAGCATCCTCCTTAAATGTTACGGTGTTTAAGAAAAACTATAAATGTTGATGATAATGTATCTATAGGGCTATGATGAGGGCTGGTATTACGGATGTGTGAAGAAGGACACCAGGACCGAGCCTCCATAATTAATGAAGGTGATTGGATACTAGTATATTTAGATGAAAAAAGAAAATTCCTTGTATCAGTTAAAAAAGGAGAAGTATTTGGATCAGATAAAGGCATTCTAAAACTAGATGAAGTAATAGGATTACCTTATGGATCTAAAGTTAAGCTGTCTACAGGCTATGATGCATATATTCTAAGACCACTATTTTATGACTATTTCCTGAGGTACAAGAGAGTAACACAAGTCATTTATCCTAAGGATTTAGGATTCATAATATTCATCTCTGGTGTATCAAGCGGTTCAAGAGTTTTAGAAGCTGGTATAGGAACAGGATTTTTGACAACAACTTTAGCACATATAGTTAAACCTAATGGTAAAGTATACGCATATGATGTTAGAGAGGATATATTAGAAGTCGCTAAAAGGAACCTGAAACTCTCAGGTCTATTAAAATACGTAGAACTAAAGCATGGCGATGTAAGATTAAAAGTTAATGAAAAAAATTTGGATGCTGCATTTTTAGATATACCTGATCCATGGAATGCATTAGACAATATTTATAGTGCTCTAAAACCTTCATCCCCTGTAATCGCGTTTTTACCGACAATTAATCAGGTGGAGAAACTAGTAAATGCTATGAAAAGGCATGAAGGCTTCATCGACATTAACGCTATAGAAATAATGATTAGAGACTACATAGTTAAGGAGGGAGCTACCAGACCTAGAACTACCATGATAGCTCATACAGGATATATAGTATACGCTAGGACATGTTTAAAATAGAGGAATATGAACATAAAGCTACTTATATGTTAGATTAATCCTACAGTTAACGTAGAGGTAGGGTTAGATATTATGAGCCAAAGGGTTAGATGGGAACGGAAGTTTAGTGAATGGTTCGATGAAGTTATAGAAAGAGCTGAAATCTATGATTATGGAAGATACCCCGTTAAGGGTATGGGAGTATGGATGCCTTATGGATTTAAGTTAAGAGAACTAGTAATTAATGTCATTAGAAAGAGGCTTAATGAGACAGGTCATGAAGAAATACTATTACCATTAGTTATACCAGAGCACTTACTTAGAAGAGAGTCTGAACATATTAGAGGATTTGAAGATCAAGTGTACTGGGTTACTCATGGTGGTTTAGAACCCCTTGACATAAAACTTGCATTAAGGCCAACTAGCGAGACGATAATTAGTTTCATGGAGGCTCTTTGGATTCAAAGCTATAAACAATTACCAAAGAAATACTATCAAATAGCTAGTATCTTTAGATATGAGACCAAGGCTACAAGACCAATGATAAGACTGAGAGAAGTGACCACATTTAAAGAAGCTCATACAGTTCATGAAAGCTTCGAAGATGCTGAAAGACAGGTTAGAGAAGCCATAGAAGTTTACAAGAGAATATTTGATGACCTAGGTATACCTTATGTAGTTTCACAGAGACCTATTTGGGATAAGTTTGCTGGAGCTCTCTATACTATAGCATTTGACACTATACTTCCAGATGGTAAGATATTACAAATAGGAACAGTACATCATCTAGGACAGAACTTTACGAAAGTATTCGAAGTTAAAGTTCAAAAAAGGGATGAAAGTATAGATTATGCTTGGCAAACAAGTTATGGTATTTCTGATAGAGCTGTTGCAACAGTTATCGCAATTCATGGTGATGATAGAGGGCTAGTACTACCACCAATAGTTGCTCCAATACAAATAGTAATAATTCCAATTCCCGGAAAAACCGCTGAAGAAACGCAAAAGATAGTAAATTATGCTAGAGACGTTGAAACCAAGTTAAAGGACAAGGGTGTTAGGGTCAAGGTTGATGATAGAGAGGAACTAACTCCTGGATATAAGTATTACGAATGGGAATATAAGGGAGTACCAGTAAGGCTTGAAATAGGCCCAAGAGAATTAGCAAATAATTCTGTAACGATTGCAAGAAGAGATACACTAAAGAAGACCACAATGCCGCTTAACGAATTTCTAGAAAAAGTATTTAGTGTATTTAAGGATATTGAGGATTATCTAAGAAAAAGAGCTTGGGAATGGTTTAATAACAGAATATCCTTTACCGAAAATCTAGATGAAGCTAAGAAAATCCTTGAAAAGAAAAGAGGAATCGTCGAAGTGCCATGGTGTGGAGATAATGAATGTGGTCTAAAAATGCAAGACTACGTTGATGCAAGAGCTCTAGGTTCACCACTAGACAAACAAACTATACCTGAAGCTAAATGTCCAGTATGTGGAAAAGAAGCCAAGACAGTTATGAGATTAGCTAGAACTTATTAAGCCGTACACACCACTAACTTTAGGCTTGGGGGATAAAATATGCCGAAAAAGAGGGAAAGTAGAGGTAGACATAAGGGAGGTAAAGGTAAAGTAGGTACAGTACAATGTGATAATTGTGGCAGGGTTATACCAGCCGATAAAGCTGTATGTGTAACAAGAATGTATTCACCAGTAGATCCTCAATTAGCTCGCGAACTTGAGAAGAAAGGAGCAATAATAATGAGGTACCCTGTGACCAAATGCTATTGTATAAGTTGCGCAATATTCTATGGAATTATTAAAATCAGACCTGAAGAAGAGCGTAAGAAGAGAGTACCATTAACATGAAAATTTATAGAATATTTCTTATCGTATCTCCTACAGCAATAACGACAGCTAACTTTAAATTAAAGGGTATAGCGGGTTCAACAGGTAGATTAGATGTCATAGCTCGCAGCATAATTAGTGCATTAGTCACAAAGAGTAATATTAGGAGAAACGTAGAAGTGTGGTCCCTACTTGAAGGACCTCCTAATCCGCCTATCATAATTAAAGTCCTTGGGAGAGAGGTAGAATGCATGCCTAGTAATGAAATTGAAGTAGTTAAAATCATTAGAGATCTTCTTGCAGGGAGGCAAATAGCAGGATACTATGTAACTAAGATGGGATTTAAGAGAGTTGTCAAAGAATTACTTAATACAGTAGATAAAGTATATTATTTAAGGGAGAATGGAGCGAATCTGAATTATAGAATGTTTAACTATGAAAGACTCGGCTTCATACTAGGCAGTCACGTAGACCTACCTAAGGAATATGAGCTTTTTCTGGATGAAAACAATATAGAAAGAATTAAGTTAAGTAATGTAAGCTATTTAACAAGTCAATGTGTTACAATAGTCAATAGAATACTAGATTATATTGAGGTTTATGCGAGTGATTTAGCAAGTTCGTAAGATCTTAGAATTAGCTCTTCAAAACTTTTGGGCGCTAATTTAGCTGCTATGTATAGAGTCTTATTTGCTGGCACTAAAGCTATATGGTTAATTACATGTGGATCTGAAAGCGATTTAATGAACTTAATTAAATTATGAGCTGTTGAAGCATCATCGTATACAAGATAGTAGGTTTTACCATTAATGTATGCTTTATCAACTCTCATTCTTTCAATGTTTCTTATATGCCCCTTAATACCCCTTCTATAGTATCCTTTCTTAATTACATGAGCTTCTCTTGTAAAGCTTTTATCAAACCAGTAGACTAGATATAGTCTATCAAATCTAGTTGTAAGGAGTGCTATGGGGTAATAAAGCAAGCTTTGCCTAGGCATTAAAGTTATTGTTACTTCTACTCTATTCAAGGTCTTGTACAATAGTTTAAATATAGCTCTATAACCGACATATAACCCAATCCATTGATATACTTTATCCTTGGGCTTTAATATTTCCTCAAGCCTTCTTGCACTATATTCCATTAACATGAGGTTAAGTTTTCTTCCTTTAAAGAATTGCATTACTATAATAAGAGCTAACATCAAAAAGATTACCATGAGCTCAGTAGAGGTTAATTCAAACACCATAACCTATAGTCCCTCATAAAGTTTGTATAGATATTTGGAGAGAGTGCCTAAATCCTTAAGTCCTCGCGGCTCCCTACTAAACAATGGAATAGTAATCATCCTTAACCCCTGAAAGATCTCATTAACTTTCTTTAATGCCTTCTTTTGCAGCTCGATCTTTATTCTTAATTCATTGGGTAATATCATTTCTTTTTCTCTCAATACTTTGTTAATAATTACTGATTTGATGGGTATATTTAATTTCCTTAGGAAATTGTATGCTCTACTAGCTTCAATTACAGGAAGCAATTCAGGATTTACTACCAGTATTACAGATGTGACCTCTCCATCAGTCAAAATCTTATTTATAGTATCGATTTCATTATAAAGCTCTACTAATTCTTTATAGATAGGGTCCTCTTCAGGTATCGAAGATATCTCTAGCTCTTTACCAGCAATTATAGCTTTAATTTTCTCTCCGGTAATTCGCTCAATAGCTCTTCTCCGTTCAAGAATTTTTAGTCTAAGTTCTATAAGTTTCTTGATCCATATAAGTGATATTGATGGAAGAGCCATAATTCTTATAGTTAAACCTGTTGGTGGAGTATCAAAGATTAAAACATCATATTCTTTGTTGTCTGTATTTCTCTTGATGATTTCGATAATTTTTTCTAATGTAGCATATTCTTCTACGCCAGGCGAATGTCTAAGAGTATCGATGTATTTATCGAGATTAAATACTCTTAGGTATCCGTATATATCCTTAATTCTATTGCTTAATTCCTTAAGGTGCTTCATTATCATTTTCTCGAAGTCGACTTCCATAGCATATAGGTTATCTACTATTTTAGTTGGCTCTTCACCAACTTTTCTGTCAAGAACATCCCCAAGATTATGTGCCGGGTCAAGAGACGTTATGAGCGTTTTATATCCCTTATTAGCTAAGCTTAGCGCAAAGGCTGCTGCACACGTAGTTTTACCTACACCCCCCTTACCTATGAAGAAGTATATTTTGAATCCCGAGCCCAAGTCTATAACCTCATGATATTTCGAATAATCCAGCCATTTCGCCGAGCATATCATCTAATCTTTCACTAACATGTTGCATTACTAGAAGTTCCCTAGCCATATGTTGTAGGAGCCTTAATGATATACTTGTTGGTGGACTTGGTAAACCTATGAAAGAGCCTAGCAATATTAGTGCAAATATATTTTCAAGTTCTCTAAGCTCAACCTGAATGTACTCTATGGATTTGGCCTGTAATGTCCCCTTAACAATATCTATGAATTTACGTATTTTCATTTTAATTAATGTAACCACCCTTGACTGTAGTTTCATTTAATTTATAGTATTAGAGCTTATAAAGAATTAAGGATTATAGAGATCATTCCTATGGTTTCTTAAAGCTATAAGCTATTTTAAGTAATAAACAGGCTCTAAGGATTCCAAGATCCAAACTATCATAATACCTACAAGTAGGAGGTCAAGTATTCCTCATGTGTACTGTTTAATTAACCTAATTAGGATAAAACATAATATTCCATTCTTCGTATTACTTTCAAGAAGGTTTCTGGTGGGAAATATGGCAGCGACTACTTTAGTAATAGTAATAGGCCTGATCATTTACGCCCTCTTCTATCTTACTCATGGTAGATACTTGGAAAAACATGTCGTTAGAGCCGATCCCACAAGAGAAACACCTGCTAAGAGATTATACGATGGAGTAGACTATGTACCTGCAAATAAGTATGTATTATATGGACACCACTTTGCAAGTATCGCTGGTGCGGGTCCTATCGTTGGACCAGCACTCGCATTGGCTTGGGGCTGGCTTCCAACTCTGTTATGGGTATGGTTTGGTAATGTATTCATAGGAGTAGTACATGATTATTTATCATTAATGAGTAGTGTTAGATATGATGGTAGGAGCATCGCTTGGGTATGTGGTAGGCTTATGACTAGGAGAGCATTCTATGCATTTAACGCCTATATATGGTTTGCATTACTACTAGTAGTTGCCGTATTTACTGTTGTAATTTCAGTCCTATTTAGTAGAATACCTGGAAGCGCAACTGCAGCTCTACTACTAATGGTTATAGCTGTTATAACTGGTTTTATAATGTACAGAACAAAGTTAGGATTCAAAGGAGGAACTATCATAGGAGTCATACTCCTAGCACTTGCTATAATAGCTGGTGTATACCTACCATTAAAGTTAACATATCATACCTGGGTTGTGATCTTAGCTATATACAGTATTGTAGCTGCCTCATTACCAGTATGGGTTCTTCTACAACCTAGAGATTATCTTAATGCTTATGTACTATGGACTAGCCTAGCTCTAGGCGGTTTAGCTGCAATTATAGCCTTTAGAGGGATGGAGATACCTACAATTACAACCTTTAGCGCTATAGTTGTTGGTGGTCAACCTTCACCCTTCTGGCCTACAATACCATTAGTAGTTGCTTGTGGTGCTTTATCAGGATTCCATAGCTTAGTAGGTTCAGGTACTTCATCTAAGCAATTAGCTAATGAAGCTCATGGACTACTAATTGGCTATGGCGGTATGTTAACTGAAGGATTCTTATCAACAATGGTAATAGCGGTACTTGGCGCATTTGCATTTGAAGCATTAATTCACGCAGGTGTGTCACCTACTAGCGCGTACGCATTAGCAGATCCAGCAACAGCTGCTGTTAAGTGGACAGCTGTTTTAGACAAGTACAAGTGGTTCGTAATAATACCGTACTCCTATGCCGCAGCAACTAATATAGTATTTAGATTACCATTTGATGCTATGGCTGTCTTTAGCGCCTTATGGATAACAGGGTTTGCTCTTACAACACTAGATACTGCTACAAGACTAGGTAGATTTGCTTGGCAGGAATTAATGACGCCATTAAAAGATAGGGCTCCCACAGCTTATAAAGTACTTGCAAATAGATGGCTTGCATCAGCAATTATTGTACTAATCGCATTACCGCTTGCATGGACTGCTGCATGGAAAATTGTATGGCCTGCCTTTGCTGGTATGAATCAATTACTAGCATCATTAGCATTAATGACTGTTGCGTTGTGGACCGCTAAAGTACAGAAAGCAACTGCTCTTGGAAGAGGACTTACTCTATCGCCTGCACTCTTCCTGTGGATAACTGTTACAGTAGCGCTGGTATGGTATGAAGTAGTTGTAGTACCGCCGCAAGTGGCTGCTGGAGGATTAAAGAGCATTACGGGAATAGCTGTTGGTACAATAATAGGTATAGGATTAATACTAAACCTAATGCTACTAGTAGACTTTATATTATCGTATAGGAGACCTACACCTCCAAGCTGAAGCCAATGCTAACTTTTTTCACACCTTCTGTTAGTTAAATTCTCAGCCACAAAATAGATTCGCTGTATTAATGTAATTAGGGATAAGATTATAAGCAAGTATAGTAGTAGCAAAGAAAGATGCTCATTTAAGATATATAATGCAGTAATTAGAAATAAGAAGAGTACTCTATCACCTCGTTCAATGAATCCTACTCCTTCAAGATTTAGTCCAAGTCCTTCAGCTCTCGCCCTTACATAACTTATTAACAGTGAAAGTATGAGAAGTGTAATTACAGGTACTTCACTAAATCCTAGGAAAAGTAAGGTTACTATGTAAATGGAATCTTCTATTCTATCTACGGTTGAATCTATGAATGCTCCGAGGCTACTAACTTTGCCAGTAATTCTAGCTACTTCACCGTCGATGGCATCGAAAAATGCCGATAAAAGAATAAGCAGCGGTATTAGCCATATATGTGTTTTTAAGTATGCAACTAATGGTATGGGTACCGCTATCATTAACCCTATAATTGTTAAATGAGTTGCTGTAAAATTACAGGATATGAAGAATTTCGCTATAGGTACGATTACATGTTTTACCATATTCCTTAGTTTAGTTAGCAATACTCTTCTTCCTCGCAACAGATACTCTTCATAATTAGAGCGTCTTTTTCAAGTACTGGGCTTTCAGATATAATCACCCCTTCAATACCCACTTGCTTTAATCCTTTACAAACAATTCTAAATTCGGGTCCATAACCTACATCACTTAATACATGGTGCTCCCTTTCACCTCCAGACGAAAATGAAATTCTTGAGAAATGCATATGTAGAGGTTTTAGAACCTCTGATCCAAGCTCTTTTTCAATTCTATCTATGACTGATATTATGTGGTCTACTGTAGTAATAAACATGCCTAGGCTTCTAGCATACATATGAGCCCAATCAATGACTGGTCTACACATATTGACATTTTTGCATATTTCTATAATTTCATCAATTGATCCAACTTGGCTCTTTTTCCCAGTAGTTTCAGGACCAAGCCATACATTCTTTATGTTGAGTTGATTTCTGATTATCTCGTTCAACTCGTTTAATGCTTTAATTACCATGTTTACTGCTTCACTTTGAGAAACACCTTTATAGTATCCAGGGTGAAATACAACAACATAAGCATTCATCCAATTAGCTGCTTTAACTGCTTCAACTATCCATCTTTTACTTTTTTCAACAGTTTCTTTCACCTTAGATGAGAGATTGATATAGTATGGTGCATGAAGAGACATTAATACATCATTTTTTCTGGCTTCATCAGCAAGCTTCCTAGCCTTAGCCTCACTAATCTTAACTCCTCGAACAGCTTCGTATTCAAATGCATCTAATCCCATATTTTTAAGAAATTCAGGAACACCTGTAATATCGGATTTCTTGTAATCAACAGGTTTGCCCGCCGGCCCAAACCTTAACCTTTTCAATATACCCACCTATCTCTGGAAGTGGTAGCTTTCTCTAGCTTTAAAACACTAGTCCTCGATATAATAAGAACAGGATAAGTTAATAGGGGGTCTAAGCTATTAAGTACCCGGCGATGAGGAGGAACTCGGGATCAGAACTACTATAGTGAAGAGAGGACTCGCGTACCGAGCTAAACTAAAGATGCACTATACTAGTTATTCAACAATAGTCTAATTCATCCTCCAATTACATATGTAACTTCGTTAGATGATTGTTCAGATGTAGTTTTAGCGTAAGTTATAAAAGAGTATTAAATTTATTAACCCTTTCCTTAATTCCATTTATCCATGGTGATAAGCATATGTCAAGGAAGTTAAGGATGATTAGAAGGCTCGAAAGACATTTAAAGAGTCATCCTAATGATAAAATGGCTAAGGCTATTCTAGAAGCGCTTCGAAGTGGACAATATGAGTGGAGAGGAAAAAGCCTTAGAGTAAAAGTGCCAATACCAGGATTAATGCATGTCACTACAGAAACAAAACCTGAAGAGATAACAGAAGAAGTAAAGGAAACAAGTGAACAATAATAGACAATATATCAAGGACTAAAGTAAGGAATTTTCAGGTTCAATATTAATTCTTAAATCCCTAGGAATTTAATGCATGACTTATTGATGTGAGTTATTCTGTGATAAAAGCTTATTTACTCTGTGGTACATGTTGTGTTGAGGTCTAGACTATGGTAAGCATAAAGAAATTAATCCTAGTCACAGCTAAATTCCATCCACTACATAAGGTGTTTACAAGAATAACAGATATCCTTGCTGAAAGACTAAATGTGGAAAAAGAAGTAAAGTATGAAGACTACATATTTTTGGCAAAGTATGGAGAAAAAGATGAATTTGGTATGGCTGGTACACCTCAACTTTTAGTAGAATTTGACGATGGAAGAATTTTACCCGTATTGACTCAAGGGAATTTACCGCTTACAGCAGCACTTAAACCAGATATCGATAAAGCAATTGAGCAAGTAATTTCGACTATAAACTCAATAATAAAGGGTAGCTAAGATCTATCCTAAGAGAAATGATGTATTAATAGTTTTTAACTCGTTTACCCCCCATCATGTTTATGGGGGTAGGAGTTGATATATTATTCACACGTACCATATGTGCCAACTCCAGAACCTGTTGTTAGGAAAATGCTTGAATTGGCCGAAGCAGGACCTAATGACATAGTTTATGATCTTGGCGCAGGTGATGGTAGGATAGTTATTATAGCTGCTAGGGAATTCAATGTTAAAAAAGCTGTTGGTATAGAAATAAGACCTGATCTTGTCCGTGAAGCTAGGAAGAAGGTTCAAGAACTTAATCTTGGGGGTAGGGTTGAAATTATACAAGATAATATGTTCGAAGCTAATATAAGTGAAGCTACCATTGTAACGCTATTCCTCTTAACAAGCGTAAATGAAAGGTTAAAGCCAAAACTTGAAGCTGAGTTAAAGCCTGGAACTAGAGTAGTATCTCATGAATTTCAAATACCTGGTTGGAAACCCAAGGTTGTGGCAATAGTTCATGATGGTAGAGTATCACATACCATTTACATGTACGTCATAGGAGAGCACAAGTAATTATTTAATTATTTAAATAGTATCTAATATGTTCAGTTCCCTTCTAGGAGTAAAGTAATAAAAATAATTAAATAATTCAGGATGAAGCTCCTTAGACATGTTTCTTAACAATTACCGAATACCTCTTTAGCTATTTTGCCTACTTGCATTGGTGTTACAGCTACTTCTACACCAGCTGATTTTAATGCATTTATTTTTGATTCTGCAGATCCTTTACCCATAGTTATTATGGCTCCTGCATGACCCATTCTTTTTCCAGGTGGTGCTGTTTTACCAGCTATGTAAGCTATTATAGGCTTCTTAACATGTCCTTGTTTAATATATTCAGCTAGTCTTTCTTCAGCATCACCACCTATTTCGCCTATTACTACAATACCTTTAGTTTCAGGGTCTTTTTCAAACATCGACACAACATCAATGAAATCGAGCCCTGTTATAGGATCTCCTCCAATACCTATAACAGTACTTTGACCAAATCCTTCTCTACTTAATATTTCTGCTATTTCATACGTTAATGTACCGCTTCTAGATACCATTCCAATATTACCTGGCTTAAATGGTCTTTCAGGCATGATGCCTACTTTAATTTTTATTCTAGGAGCTATAATTCCCGGAGTATTTGGCCCTATAATTATTACACCTTTTGATCTAGCATAATTTATGAGCTTTAACTCTTCATGAAGCGGTATTCCCTCTGTTATTACTACAATTGTCTTAATTCCTGCATCTATGGCCTCATATATTGCGTCACAAGCAAATTTTGCTGGTACGAATACTATTGATGTATTTATTTCAGGGTGTTTGTCTAAGGCTTCAACAACACTATTGTATACGGGCACACCATGAACTTTTTGACCTCCTTTACCTGGAGTAACTCCAGCTAAAATCTTAGTTCCATAAGCAAGCATTCTCTCAGTGTGGAATCTTCCTTCCCTTCCAGTGATCCCTTGAACTAGTACCCTTGTTTTTTCATTAATGATTATTGTCATTTTAACTCACCTCCTTTAAGATTTCTACAACTCTTTTAGCTGCTTCCTCATCATCAGTATAGGGTTCGATATTATTCTCAATTAGTATCCTTCTTCCTTCCTCTTCTCTAGTTCCAACCATTCTTATTACTAATGGTTTCCTAATTCCTGTTTCCTTTAATGCTTCTACAGCTCCAATTGCTACTTCATCGCATCTTGTTATACCACCATATATATTCATAAATATTACCTTTACTTTAGGATTTGTTAGTAGTAATTTGATAGCTTCCTTGACCCTATCCCTATTAGCTCCTCCACCAATATCTAGGAAGCATGCTGGTTTACCTCCATAATATGCTATCATGTCCATGGTTGCCATAGTTAAGCCTGCTCCATTAGCTATTACGCCAACATTTCCATCAAGTTCTACATAGCTAAAACCAAATTTTCTCGCTATAATTTCGGCTTTAGTAAAGTCTCTCGTATCTTTCGATAGACTTTCAAGTAGATCTGGATGTTTATACAAGGCGTTGTCATCGATTATTATCTTTGAATCTAATGCTACTAATTCCCCGGTTTTAAGTAGAGCTAATGGATTTATTTCTACTAAGTCAGCATCATAATCTAGCATTATTTTATAGAGGCTCTTGGTCATTAAACTCATTTCTCTTGCAGTATTTTCTTTAAGTCCTAGTTTTGTTAGGTTGTAAGCTATATATCTCACTTGATAATCTAGTAATCCTACTAAAGGATCTATGTATATCTTTACTATTGTTTCAGGTTTTTTAGCAGCTATTTCCTCTATATCTATACCTCCTTCAGTTGAAGCTAGAATAACATACTTTCTTTTAGCTCTATCAACTGTTATAGATAAATATAGTTCTTTGAGAATTGAAACTGCTTGCTCTATGAGAATTTTTCTAGGTATAACTCCTCTCACGCCTTTCTCGAATATGGACTTGACGGCCTCTTTAGCTTCATCAATATTATTAACTATCTTGATTCCACCTGCTTTCCCTCTAGCACCAACAAGTACTTGGGCTTTAATTGCTGCTGGAAGTCCTACCCTGTTAATGGCTTCTTCTACTTCATCAATAGTTGATATAACTACTCCTGTAGGAACCTTAATTCCATATCGCTTGAAAATCTCTTTACCTTCGTATTCATATAGCCTCAAGGTATATGTCCCTCATACAATAATTTTTCTTATATATTATTATTATTGATCCGCTTAATTAACTATTTCTTTTGGTTAAAGTCTATTGTATCATATACACCTATAAGTCCTCACATTGTATATCTGGAGGTGGTGGAGTATATTCCCCTATGGTGATATTTGTGTCTAAGGGTTGTTCTAGACTTGACTACCTAGCCAACATCGTCGAGAAGGCTGCCATTGAGGCTATAACCAGGGCTACCATATATTTACCACCTGATGTAAAAGAGGCTTTAAGAAAAGCTTATGAATCTGAAGTAAGTGAGGCTAGTAAATCGCAATTAAAAGCTATACTTGACAATGTTAAGTTAGCTGAAGAACTTCGTCGCCCCATATGTCAAGATACAGGATTAATACTATTCTTTACCAAGGTTGGTTATGATTTCCCAGGTATTAAGGTTATTGAAAAAGCATTTGTTAATGCGGTAAGGAAAGCTACTAAGGAAGTTCCTTTAAGACCTAATACAGTTAATCCTATTACTGGTAAAAATCCTGGTGATAATACTGGTAGGTTTGTTCCTTATATTCACTGGGAATTTACTGAAGGAGATTCATTAGAATTTACTGTTGTACCAAAGGGGGGAGGATCTGAAGCTGTTGGATTACTAGAATTTCCTCCACCAGGTGAGGGTCTTAGAGCCGTTAAGAGGATAGTCATCGATGCCGTTTTAAAGGCAGGCGCAAAACCATGTCCTCCTACAATTATAGGTGTTGGTATTGGTGGGGGAGGAGATATAGCTACAATACTAGCTAAGAAAGCTGCATGTGTTAGAAAGCTTGGAACTAAGCATCCTGATCCTGAAATAGCAAAGCTTGAGGAAGAGTTATATGAAGCCATTAATGAGTTGGGAATAGGTGCTATGGGTCTTGGAGGTAAATATACTATTCTAGGCATTCATATAGAATATGCGCATAGGCATCCCGCAACTTATCCCGTCGCTGTAATATTCCAATGTTGGGCTACCAGAAGAGCTTCAGCAATAGTTAAGGCGGATGGAACATATTCTGTTTATCAATAGGTCCTGGGTGTGAGATCATGCCCATTTATCATTTAAAGACCCCTCTTTCAGAAGATGATATAAGAAGTCTTGAAGTAGGTGATATAGTATACATCACCGGGACAATTATAACTGCGAGAGACGCTGCTCATAGAAGAATGCTAACATACCTCAAAGAAGGTAAACCACTGCCTGTAGACCTGAGAGGAGGCGTAATATATCACTGCGGCCCTGTTGTTAGAAAAACGGATGAATCATGGGAGGTCATTGCAGCAGGTCCAACAACCAGTGCAAGGATGGAATTGTATGAAGCTGACGTCATAAAGAACTTTGGAGTAAGGATGATAGTAGGTAAGGGAGGTATGGGATCTAAGACTGCTGAAGCATGTAAAAAGTATGGTGCTGTATACGTAATATTCACTGGTGGTGCTGCCATCCTAGCAGCAAAGGCTATTAAACAGGTAAAAGGAGTCGAATGGATTGATTTAGGAATACCTGAAGCACTATGGATTTTTGATGTAGAAAACTTTGGACCATTACTTGTAGCTATAGATTCTAAAGGTAAAAATCTAATATCGGAAGTAATTGAAAAGGCTAAGGCTAGAAGAGAAGAACTATTGAAGCGTTTAGGAGTACTTTCTTAGTAAACTACATTAAATTTAATGTTCAATGACACCACCTATAAGGTGAAAAAGTCTTGGGAGAACCGAGAATAGGTGTATTTATCTGTCATTGCGGAAGGAACATAGCTGGTACCGTAGATGTAGAAAAAGTCGCCAAAGAAGTCGCTAAAATACCAGGTGTAGTACATGTAGAAACTTATGTATATATGTGTTCCGATCCCGGTCAAAAATTAATAATAAAGGCCATTAAGGATAAGAAGTTAAATGCTGTTATTGTTGCAGCATGTTCTCCATCATTACACTATGAAACTTTTTCTAGGGTTGTAGAATCTGCTGGCCTAAATAAGTATAGATTTGAAATGGCCAATATAAGAGAACATTGTAGCTGGGTTCATCTAGATAGAGAGAAAGCTACTGAGAAGGCTATAAGGATAATATCGGCAGCTGTCGCTAAGGTAGCTGGAAATAAGCCTTTAGTGCCTATAAAGGCTAAGGTTGTACGTAAGTGTCTCATAATAGGAGGCGGTATTGCTGGTATAACAGCAGCATTAGATATAGCTAATGCTGGTATTCCTGTAGTTCTAGTTGAAAAATCTCCAACAATTGGCGGTAAAATGGCTATGTTAAGTGAAACATTTCCCACACTTGATTGCGCACAATGTATTCTAACTCCAAAGATGGCTGAAGTTGCTAGACATCCAAATATTAAATTGCTTACTCTATCTGAAGTAATTGATGTTGAAGGATATGTAGGTAACTTTAAGGTAAAAATATTAAAGCATCCAAGAAAGGTAAACCCGGATCTTTGTAGACTTTGTGGTTTGTGTGAGAAAGTATGTCCAGTTAAAGTTCCTAATGAATTTGATAGGGGATTGAGTGTTAGAAAGGCTATTTATATACCATTCCCGCAAGCTGTACCATCATCCTATGCTATTGATGAAAGATATTGTAAGAAGTGTGGAGCCTGTGCTAAAGTATGTCCCACGAAGGCAATAAACCTTGACGAGAAGGAAGAAATTATTGAAGAAGAAGTAGGTGCTATAATCGTAGCCACAGGTTACGACCTTTACCCAGGTACGAAGTTAAGTGAATACGGTTATGGTGTATATGAAGATGTTATAGATTCTCTTCAATTTGAAAGGCTTTTATCAGCTGGAGGACCCACCAAGGGGCAAATACTAAGACCAAGTGATGGGAAACCTGTTAAAAGAATAGTATTCATTCAGTGTGCTGGTTCAAGAGATGAGAACCACCTAAGATACTGTTCAAAGATATGTTGTATGTATACAGCTAAACATGCACTACTGTTTAAGGAAAGGGTGCCTGATGGTGATGTAACTGTATTTTATATAGATATAAGAGCTGCCGGTAAAGGTTATGAGGAATTTGTTAAAAGAGTTCAGGAAGAATTTCAGGTTAATTACATAAGAGGGAAAGTATCCAAGGTTTATAGAGATGTTAATGGAGATATGGTTGTAATAGGTGTTGATACGCTTTCAGGTCAAAAAATAATTGTTAAAGCCGATCTTGTAGTTCTTGCCTTGGGTATGGTTCCTCAATTAGATCGTGAACTTGCCGCTAAACTTAAAGTGCCATTAGATGAAAATGGTTTTGCACAAGAAGTTCATCCAAAGCTTAGGCCTGTGGAATGTTCATCTAGCGGAGTATTCATTTGTGGTGCAATTCAAGGTCCAAAGGATATTTCTGAAACAGTTGTACAAGCATCAGCTGCTGCAGCAAAAGTTATTGAATTATTAAGTAAAGATTATATAGTTCATGAACCAATGATAGCTGAAGTTGATGAGAATCTCTGCAATGGATGTAGGATATGTATTGCAGTATGTCCTTATGGAGCCATAGAAATGGTTGAGGGAAAGGCTAAAGTTAATGAAATTCTATGTGAAGGATGCGGTGCATGTGTTGCTGCTTGCCCTGCACGAGCTATTCAATTAAGGAATTATACCGATGAACAATTATTAAATATGATTAAAGCAGTTCTAAGAGGTGCTACATAATGTTTGAACCAAAAATCATCGCATTTTTCTGTAAATGGTGTGCTGGTGCAGCAGCAGATCTCGCAGGAGTAAGCAGGTTAACATACTCACCTAATGTAATACCAATTATTGTCCCATGTACTGGTAGAATAGAACCAAGAATAATCATCGAAGCATTTCTTAATGGAGCTGATGGTGTACTCATAGGTGGCTGTCATACACCAAACGACTGCCACTACATGGCAGGGAACTTTAAGGCATTTAAGAGGGTACATCTATTAAAGAAAATGCTACCTCAATTTGGAATAGAACCTGAAAGAATTAGAATTGAATGGATCAGTGCTACTGAGGCCCAAAAATTGGTTAAAGTAATAGATGAATTTACTTCAACCATAAGGAAGTTAGGTCCTTTAATGAGGTGATAGTATGAAATCGCATGCTAAAATGGCAATTATTTATGGAGCAATCTGTGGCGGCTGTGATGTATCCTTAGTGAATGTAGGTGAACACCTAGCTGATATCTTAGAGAAATTCAACATAATTTATTGGAGTATTGCTGTAGATGGAAAAACGAAAATACTTAGGGATGTAAGTGAAATAGACGTAGCCATATTTATGGGATCTATTAGAACGGAGGAGAACCTAGAATTAGCTAAACTAATAAAGGAAAAATCTAAGCTAATAGTCGCTTATGGATCCTGTGCATGTTATGGAGGTATCCCAGGATTAGGGACATTAATTAATCCTAGAAAGATAATGGAGACTATGAAATCCACAATAACTAGCAAGGGCGATAAACCTGGAAGAGCTATCTACGATAGACTACGTATTCCACCTCTCCTTAATACATGTAATCCCTTAACGAAGGTTGTAGAACCCGATATCCTAGTTCCTGGCTGTCCTCCACCTCCAAAAAGTATTGAAAGGCTCTTCGAAATACTAAGTAAGTTCCTAAATGGTGAAAAGCCACCTAAAGGATTAGTTCTTGCTGAAACTAAATCACAATGTGATGAATGTCCTAGGAAGCCTAAAGATATGACTAAGCTGGTAATGCCAGGAGTATTTAGATTACATGAAGTGGTGCCTCAGGAAGATAAATGCTTCCTTGAGCAAGGAATTATATGCCTTGGACCTATAACAAGGGCTGGATGTGATCACTGTTGCATTAAGGCTAATATGCCATGTATAGGATGTATGGGACCGTTACCTGAAGTAGATGACGTTGGATTGAAGTTTATTTCATCAATAGCATCAATATTACTTACTGATAAAGAGAAAGAAATAGGTGAACAAGGTCTTATGGAAGCTTTAAATAAAATAGCTGACCCACAAGGAATTTTCTATAAATATACATTACCTGTTTCTCATTTAATAGAAATTGCTTTAAAGAGGAGGAGAAGAGAGAAATGAGCCTAAAAGTTATTGAAATAAAACCTGTAACTAGAATTGAAGGAGAGACAAGAGTTATAATATTTCTCGACGAAGAAGGTAAAGTTAAAGACGCTCACTATCAAGTAATTGAATTTAGAGGTTTTGAAGCGTTCTGTAGGGGTAGACATATTGAAGAGTTACCTCGTATTGTTACAGCCATATGTGGCGTATGTTCGTGGGCTCATCATTTAGCTTCGGGTAAAGCTATAGATATGCTTTACGGGCGTAAACCGACAACTACAGCAAATAAACTTAGAGAACTAAGCTATCTAGCGCATATTATCGATAGTCACATGCTCCACTACATAGCATTAGCGCTACCAGATTTTATATTGGACCTCAAATCGCCTATAGAGAGAAATATAGCTGGAATGCTAAGGAAAGAACCTAAAATAATTAAGCTATTTCTAAGATCACGTAAGTTAGTTAAAGGCATCGAAGAGACCTTTGGAGGAAAGCCCATTCATCCAGCCTTCGTATTACCGGGTGGTGTGGCAAGAAAGTTAAGCAAAGATGACTGGAATAAAGTAAGTAAATATAACATTGAACTAATGAGTATAGTTAGCGAAATTCTTGATCATTTTAAGAGGAACGTACTAAGGAGTAAAATATTCGAGAAGCTATTATATGATGAAACCTATAGTTTAAAAACTTACTACATGGGGCTTGTTGATGAGAAAGGTAATTTAAACTTTTACGATGGTTATTTAAGGATAATTGATAATAAAGGAAGAGAAGTAGCTAAATTTAAAGCCGATGACTATACGAAGTACATCGCAGAACACTTTGAGGAATGGTCGTATTCAAAGTTTCCATACTTGAAAATAGTAGGTTGGAAAGGATTTAATGAGGAATATATATGTAGAGTCGGTCCTCTCGCCAGACTTAATGTAGCTGACAGTATACCTTCAGAGCAAGCATCAGAAGAACTTAAGTTGATGATAGAGACCGTAGGTTCAAAACCCATACACAACAGCTTAGCTTATCATTGGTCAAGATTAATTGAGAGCCTTCATGCATGCGAGAAAATGCAAGACATGCTGCATGACGAAGACATATTTAAAGACGACATCATAAATACCTCGGGAACTCCTACGTACGATGGTGTAGGTATTGTTGAAGCTCCTAGAGGGACCTTAATACATCACTATAAAGCTAATGAGGAGTTTTTAGCTGAAGAAGTTAACATCATCACGCCTACAGCTATAAATAATGCAGCTATCAACACAGAACTTAAAAAAGTAGCTTCAAAACTAATTAGGGGAGAGAAGGTTAATGAGGAAATTCTAAATCTAGTCGAAATATCCATTAGATCCTACGATCCATGTAATGCATGTGCGACTCATTATATCGATTTTGCAGGAAATAGAAACCTAAGCATCATTATTTATGATTCTAATGGTAAGATGCTCAAGAAGCTAAGTTATAAAAACCGTTAGGTGAGGTCTTATGTCTGAAATTATTGTTAAGATTAAAGAGTTAAGTGGCAAAAATATAAACCTATGCTATCAATGTGGTATGTGCTCAGCTGCATGTCCTATGACTCCTTTCATGGACTTACTGCCTCATCAGGTTATAAGAATGCTTCAACTAGGTGACTCTAGGGTCTTAGACGTAAAATCAGTATGGATCTGCATCTCATGTATGACTTGCAATGATAAGTGCCCTAGAAGAGTTGACCCAGGCAATATATTTGAAGCTATAAGATTAATAACGTTAAGAAAAGGAATTGATAAGATCAAGTACAAGGAGCTTAAGAATATAAGTGATGTTCCATCAATGGCTTTGATAGCTTTCTCTCGAAAAATGACTGGGTGATGTATTTATGAAGTATTTATATTATCCAGGATGTAGTATTAAAAGAAACGCCCCTGAATACGAAAGAAGCGCCATAGCTATTCTCAAGAAATTAGGTTTAGAAGTATATGAACTAGATAAGTGGTACTGCTGCGGGGTTGTATTTAGTTTAGCTACAGATGACTTGATGAGACATTTAGGTGCTGTTAGAACCTTAATAAAGTCTCAAGAATTAATATCAAAGACCGGAACTTCAGATTTACTAACGCTATGTCCCATGTGCTTTAATGTACTTAGAAGAGTCAATAACTTCCTAAAGAGTAATCCAGATAAATTAGAAACTATATCGCTGTTTATGGATGAAGAAGAGAGATATAAACTTAGCATTAAGGTATATCATGTAATTGAAGTACTTAGCAAACATATTGATAGAATTAAAGAATTAGTAGTCAAGCCTCTTAGTAACTTGAAAGTAGCAACATATTATGGATGTACAGCTCTTAGACCAAGAGAAATAGCTATCGATGACCCTGAAAATCCTAAAATAATGGACAATATAGTTGAAGCTCTAGGCTGTAAAGTAGTAGATTATCCGTTTAAATCTGAATGTTGTGGTTCATATTCAATACTGTTCAATACTGATGCAGTTATTACTAAGTGTACCAACTTAATAAATGAAGCAATAGCTAGAGGAGCCAATATCATAGTAACTATATGTCCCCTATGTCAATATAACCTAAAGGAAGTGCTGAAGAGAACAAAGAAGCCCTTGAAAGTAAGCATTATCTATTTAACTGAAATAGTAGCCTATGCCCTTGGCCTTGAATCCGAAATTTCTAATGAAGCAAGAAAAACCCTCATGAATTTTTCTTTATATTCGGACTAAAATTTCCCCCAGGTGTAATTCATGCGTGAGCCTATAAACCCCGAACAAAGGGGTGGAGAAAGTAGAAGCAGAATGATTAAAATATATGTAATGGGAAGAGCGTATGAAGTTCCTGAAGGACTAACTATTATGAAGGCTCTTGAATATGCTGGATTTAGATTAATAAGAGGTGTTGGATGTAGAGGAGGTTTTTGTGGAGCTTGCCCTACAGTATATCGACTACCTGGTGAATACAAACTAAATATAGGACTAGCTTGTCAAACAATAGTTCAGGATGGTATGCATCTAGTAATCTTACCATTCGTACCTATGGAGAAGCCAAAGTATAGAATAGAAAAATTAAAACCCGATACCGGTACAATCCTATCAATGTTTCCGGAAGTCACTAGATGTGTAAGCTGTAATACATGTACAAAAGCATGTCCTCAAGGACTTGAGGTTATGGATGCTGTTCAAGCTATTCTTAGAGGAGATCTTAAGAAGGCAGCTGAATTAATATTTGATTGTATATCCTGTGGTATATGTTCAATGAGATGTCCTGCTGAAATAAGACATGTACATCTATTCCAGCTTATCCGAAGACTATACGGTAAGTACATATTACCCAAGGCTAAACATGTCGAAGAAAGAATTAGAGAGATCGAGAGAGGGAAGTACGAGGAAGAGTTAAATAGGTTGATGAAGATGCCTTTAGAGGAACTTAAAAAACTTTATTCACAAAGGAAAATAGAGAAGTGATAGGTGGTGATTTTGTCAGAGCATACTGGTTATCCTCCTGAGCTGAGAAAGGCCATAAAGATAGTTGAAGAAACTAGACCTGAGAGGTTAAAACAAACTTATAGAAGATTAAGCCTTGAAGAAAGAGAAAAACTGTTAAAGCAATGGCATCCGGATTATAAACCTGGTACTAAGAGGCCATTGAAGGTAGGGCCATGTAGAGGAACAATAGTATATAATGAAGTCGCAGACGTTCTTGAATCTTGGCCTCTTATCGAACCAAGAGACGTAGATTTAAGTAATATAGACTATGATGTAGATGTATTAGTTATAGGTGGAGGAGGAGCAGGAGCTTCTGCGGTATTATGGGCTATTTATAGTGGGGTTGAACCCGACTCAATACTACTTGTAACAAAATTAAGATTTGGTGATGCGAATACCGTAAAAGCTCAAGGAGGAATACAAGCTGCTGATAGACCTGAAGATAGCCCTGTATTACATTACTTAGATACTATGGGTGGAGGTCATTTTGCAAATAAACCTGAATTGGTTAAAGCCTTAGTATGTGATGCTCCATTCATAATAAAGTGGCTTGAGGATCTTGGAGTAATATTTGATAAAACTGATGAAGGTGTTATGATAGAATATCCTGGAGGCGGTGCATGTAGAAAGAGACTACATTGTGCTAGAGACTATACAGGTCTAGAAATAATGAGGGTTTTAAAGGATGAAGTGCTTAACTATGGTGTTCCTATTTTAGAGTTCACCCCAGCTATTGAATTACTGACAGATCCTGAAACTGGTGGTGTTTCTGGAGCAATACTATGGAATATAGAGACTCGTGAATATTATGTAGTTAGAGCTAAGGTAACGATACTTGCAACAGGCGGATTTGGAAGATTACATATAGCTGGCTTCCCAACAACTAATCACTATGGTGCTACAATGGATGGAGTTGTTTTAGCTTATCGTGTAGGCGCTAATCTTAGAGATCTAGATACAGCACAATATCATCCTACAGGAGTTGTATGGCCTGAAGCTATTAGAGGAGAACTGATTACTGAAAAAGTTCGTAGCTTAGGTGCTCAGCTAGTTAATGCTAATGGAGAACAATTCGTTTACCAGCTTGAACCAAGAGACGTGGTTGCTTCAGCTATTATAGCAGAATGTGCTAATGGAAGAGGAATAGTAACCCCTACTGGAGCTTATGGTGTATGGCTTGATATACCTATGATAGATGAAATTCACGGTGCTGGTACTATTAAGCGTACCCTACCAGCAATGTATAGGCAATTCATTAGGCATGGTATAGATATAACAGTAGAACCTGTATTAACATATCCAACACTACACTATCAAAATGGCGGCGTAGATATAGATCAATACACTAGAGTATTAAATCCTCAAGGTAAACCTATACCAAACTTACTTGCTGCAGGAGAAGTTACCGGAGGAGTTCATGGAAGAAATAGGTTAATGGGTAATTCACTACTAGATATAACAGTTTTTGGTAAAAGAGCAGGGATTACAGCTTCAAAAATAGTAAAAGAGGCTAGTTCAAAACCCAAATTATCACTTAAACATATAGAGAAGTTTATGGAGGAACTTAGAAAGGCAAATATTCCAAAGACTAGAAGAGCACCAATAATATTACCAGATTATCGAGGAGAAAGGGTACTATTAAGGTCACTTTCATTAAAAGTAATATAAATTTAGCTTATGTGATTTTTATGCACATGAATATTTAACCAGCTCTATCATAATATATGTGGGGGTTTGATCTTTCATGTCTAAACCCAAAGTAGATTGGTCTAAGATATCTATTGAATTACATCGTAAATATCGTGGAAAAATAGAAATCATCCCTAAAGTACCGATAACCGAACTAAGGGACTTTGCTATATGGTATACGCCAGGTGTTGCTGGACCTTCAAGAGAGATTTTTAATAAAGGTAAAGATTTATCATTTGAATATACGCTAAGATGGAATTATGCTGCAGTAATAAGCGATGGTACGAGAGTTCTAGGCTTAGGCAATATAGGTCCCGAAGCAGGATTACCTGTCATGGAAGGTAAGGCATTATTATTTAAGTACCTTGGAGGCGTCGATGCTATTCCCATAGTTATAAATGCTCGTGATCCAGACAAATTTATCGAAGTAGTAAAGATTCTTGAACCAAGTTTTGGAGCCATAAATTTGGAGGATATTGAAAGTCCTAAATGCTTCTACATACTGGACAGGTTAAGAGAGGAACTGGACATCCCGGTATGGCACGATGACCAGCAAGGCACCGCGCTAGTTGTCCTTGCGGGGTTAATAAACGCATGCAAGGTTGTTGGAAAGGACTTAAGGAAGGCTAGGATCACTCTTGTAGGTTTAGGTGCCGCCAACTACTCGGTTCTCAGATACCTAGGTGCCTATGGCGTTGACTTAGGCAACGTAGTTGTTGTTGAGAGGCCAGAGGTAGGCATTTTACATAGAGATCACCCAAGACTCCAAGAGTTTAAAGATAGAGCCCCTCACTGGTTTGATGCAGCAATGAAGACTAATAGGGAGTGTATATCAGGGGGTATTCCCGAGGCATTGAAGGGTGCTGACATACTTATAGCTGCTTCTAGACCGGGGCCAGGAGTGATCAAGAAGGAGTGGATTAAGCTAATGGCTGACGATGCGATAGTGTTTGCTCTAGCCAATCCTGTCCCTGAAATCCTTCCCGATGAGGCCAAGGAAGCAGGTGCTAGAATAGTAGCCACGGGTAGAAGTGACTTTCCAAATCAAATTAACAATAGCCTAGGCTTTCCAGCAGTATTTAGAGGCGTATTAACTGTACAAGCGAAGAAAATGACCGATTCAATGTTTATAGCTGCAGCATACGCTCTAGCTAGATATGCAGAAAGAAAGGGTATTCACGAAGAGTACATCATACCTACAATGGAGGAAACCGAGGCATTCGTTGAAGAAGCTATAGCTGTTGCAGAAAAAGCTATGGAAGAAGGTGTTGCAAGAAGGAAATTATCTAGAAGCGAATTAGAACAGGAGATAAGAGAACTTATATATAGACCTAGAAAGATCATGGAAGTAATGCTTAGAGAAGGATTAATAGAGAAACATATGTAAAGGTAAAACCGCTCTCCAATTAACTCATAAACTTTTTCCTTTCCCTTTATCGATAATTAGCTCGTTAAAGAGGTATTCTGCCGACATTAATAATGAAGTGAGATTATGATGGTGGGGCTACAAGGATTTGAACCCAGGATCTTCGGGTTAAAAGGCTGGAACTTATATCACTTTGTTTCAGGATTTGATGATAATCTAGGACAGTCAGGTAAAGTTTTCATACTTATCATCCAGATGTATGGGGCAATTGTTTAGAGATACCGCATTTTACTGAGTAGTAGGTTAATGCTTTTTATAAGACATAGATTAGATATTGTGAAGGATTGAGAATAGCTAGGATTAATGTTAGGCGTGTTGTTATTGAGGTATAGTTTTATATAAAAACTTCTACCTAACATTTTATTATATAGGGGGTAGCATTCGGTGGAGATAACAGTACTAACTAGAGCGTCATCTAGAAGTAATAGTTTGAGGACTACTGTACCGTCTAGTATTGTAAGGCTGTTTGGTTTAAAAGAGGGTGATAAGCTGAGATGGAATGTTAGAGTAGAAAACAATAGGCTTGTAATAATAGTAGAGCCCATTAAGGGTGATAAAAATGAGAAGAAATAAGGGAACAAGAACTTATAGTTTTGGGGTCGGTAAGAGAGAAGCTCATGATTCATCTCCTTTCTATAGTAGGAAAATGTATAAAGATATTGTGCTGCCAAAACCTTCACCTAAAGATTTGGTTGAGAATAAAGTACCTCCCGAGTTCTTAGATAAAATCATTCTTGGTGATGCTAGAGAGGTTTTAAAGAAATTACCTGATAACTGCATTCATCTCATGGTTACGTCTCCACCATATAATACTGGAAAAGAATATGATGAAGACCTTACGCTTGGAGAGTATCTTGACTTCGTCGAGGAAGTAATGAAGGAAGTGTATAGAGTACTTGTTTGGGGTGGAAGAGTATGTTTTAATGTTGCAGATCTAGGTAGGAAACCGTACATTCCATTACATGCATATCTTATAGAGAGGTTTGAAAAAATAGGATTTCTTATGAGAGGTATAGTTATCTGGTACAAGGGAGACGCTGTTGCAGGAGGTAGTACTGCTTGGGGAACATTTGCTTCTTCAGTAAATCCCGTTCTACGAGATGTTCATGAATACATAATAGTAATGTCGAAAGGAAGCTTTAAGCGAGAAAAGAAACCTGGAAAAGAAGCAACATTAAGTAAAGAAGAATTTATAGAGTTTACAAGAAGTGTTTGGAAATTCTCACCTGAGTCAGCAAAAAGAGTTGGACACCCTGCACCTTTCCCAGTAGAGTTACCCTATAGATGCATACAACTATATACATTCAGAGGAGATGTGGTTTTAGATCCGTTTATAGGAAGTGGAACAACTGCCGTAGCAGCACTCATGACAGGTAGACACTTTGTAGGCATTGATATTAATCCAGAGTATGTAGAGATTGCTCGAAAACGAGTAGAAGAGATCTTAAAACAGAGAAGAATAACTGACTTCGTAAAGACAAAATAGATTACTTCCTTAATGTTAAGTAGTTAGTTGTACTCTCAGATTTTGATGATGATGTGCATTTTATATTGTAGGATTCTGCTCTCCTAATGTAGTTTACCATTTGTTTTAATTCATCTATGTTTGTAACATCAACAACCATATCTATAAGTTTTTCAGGACCAGTAAGTAGTTTAAGGATGCAATCTGAATTACTACCAGGACTTGGTTTGTGGCTCGTTACAATAATATATGGCATGTCTTTGGAGATACCGAACTTTACTTGTGCAGTATTGGCAACAGCCTTTTTCGTTGTATCTGTTCTTATTAGTTCTCTTTCAAACTCTTTTTTCACACCTTTACAAACTATATAACTTGCTGAACCCTTAGCTTCAATAACTGCTTTTATGTTTCCATTCTCATCAATTACAACAAAATCTGCTTTTCCTTGACCTGTAAGACATGCTTCTTTTATTTCTCATTCGTGAATTAAAAGAACATCAGGGAAAAGCTCTTCCATTATAACCTTGAAAACTGCTTCAAAGACATCACCGTAAACCTTAGCTCTCCGTTGGAAATCTTTACATAGATTATACCTTTCTGTAGCTATATTGAAAGCCGCATCCATAAAATCTCTAAGTTTCTCTGGGTTTTCTCTTATGTTATACTTTTTAGCGAGATCTCACACGGTAGGAAGGATTTCTTCATAGGTCATGGTTAGCCCCTCAATTACCTCATATCATGTACAAGTGAAAAGCATTATCGCCGGTTTTGGATATTATATTGTGGGAGACAACTTGTCTAGTACATGATCTACTAAGAGGATCAAGGGCAGATACTACACCTACCATAGCAGTCATTATGTTAGGCTCCTCAACCAGATAGTGAAGTTATGGCAGGTCCGAGGGAATTCAAACTCCGAATCATTAGTTCGAAAGCTAACACCTATAAGTTAATGTCATGCGTAGTACCCGCTATCTAGATAATAATATAATGGTATCGTTAAACAACGTTATTCTAACACCATACCGCGTATTCTTGGAAATGAACAATTATGGAAGGCTAGGATGATAATTTAGTTTCTACCCTCATTATAGGGTTGATGCTAAAATAAAACTTCCTCCCCAAGTTTCTCTATGATTGACTTAACTTCGTCTCATTTAGGCCTTTTATCTTCATAACTTTTAAAAAGACTTAGGGGGTTTGTGTTTTTCAAGCCTAGTTTTCTTGATACGTTTCTATTCTTAAGATCGCCTGTTATTAATAAATTATCTCTCCAAGGCTAACGCTTATATTACTCTATTTCATAAGGCTCTAGTTGAAGACTCAACATAACCCTTACGAGAAAATCATCTTATTGAAAACCCCTCTAAAGAAATTAAATGTTCATTGAAGTTTTTCATTGGATATGCTATACTCAGGAATTCGTCCTGTAGTCGATAAATTAGTTATGCAGTCTAGACTAAGCCATAAGTGTGGTTTTTTGTGGAAGCAACAGAAAAGTTAAAAAAAGTAATCCTATGTAGGTCTACATGGTAGTTCTGTGGTTAACAAATGGTGACCTCTGCCCTACAGCGGGTTACCCGCGATATTAAGCGGGGCCTCTATATTGTGTTTTACCGTCGGGATATTATTACTTGTAGCAGGTATCAGTGATGTAATGGCACCTATAATCGTAGCTATAGGCTTTATTATGGAATTATTATCGGTAGGTAAGGATGTTAAGGTGAGTGAAGGTTTATTTGAGTTAAAATATGGCTTCTCTGTGGCTGTTATAAAGTACGCTATTAAGAATGTTGTTGACGTCTTCAACATAAATAGTTTGAGTAGAGGGAAATTGGTGAAATACTTTAAGTACCATCTCTTCATATTCTCCCTAATTATAGCGTTACCTATCATATACCTAGTGATTAAAGGCTTTTACCCTAACCTAGCATACTTACCGTTCTTATTTCTCCCAGTATTTTTAGGGGTCATACTCCAGCTATACATGTCCTTCACGGCTGAAAGCTATAGAAAGTTCATAAGTAAGTTAACAATAGCACCATCCACGGCTTGGGACTCTGTAGGCTTCGTTGTTGGTGCAACTTATCGGGAGTACTATGGTCAATCACTATTCTCTAACATAACGGCAACAACATTGTACTTTATAGGGACGCTCCTACTTGCAGTATCCACCATAGTCCTACTATCAATACTAAGTAAGCACCATATAGTCATTATTGAGACCTCAAACAATAAGTTCTACGCTATCGGCACCTCAACGCCTAGTGATGCTGAAGAATTATTGAGGCTAATACTTAAGGAGGTAGTGGGGTATGTTGAAACTTCCGCCTAAAATGGAGAAAATACTTCTACTAGTACATGGTGAGGGTTTACGGGAGGTTGATGTAGCTAAGAAGCTAGGTGTGAGTAGACAAGCTATTAGCAAGTCTATTAGGGATGGTGTTGGAAGGCTCTCCCAGATATTCCTTGAGGTAGCAGAAATACTTAATGCTGATATCATAAGAGTAAATCTACGTAAAGGATATGCCATATTTAAGGATAGGCAGTTAAATATTAAGATATATGTATTCTACATCCCTGAAAAAGGTGTTAGGATACTTTTTAGAGACAATATAGAGTGTAATAGCGAGGGATTAAGGAGCTTATGTATAGATATAGTTAAAGCAGCCAAGAAGTGGGGAATAATTAAAAAAGATAAAGGGAAGTCTGACATCAATGAGGTATTACAGGAAATAATAAAGATCATAGAAGCATAAGTTTCAGTGATAAAAACATATTTGTCCCCCAGGTATGGCAAATTACATGAAGATTCCAACTACAAGAAATAACCAGATATATAAAAGACTTATTGAGACAAAGTTGCATCAATAAACTATGTACAAGTTTTACTTAGTTTTTATGATAATTAGTCGAAGAAAGCCGCACATGGTGTTTATTTGTGGTGGGTCCGCCGGGATTTGAATCCGAGACCTCCGGCTCCGAAGGCTCGATACTTATAAGTCAGCGTTTCAAGATGAAATATAACTGCTGAAACAAGTGTGCATCTATGACAACAGATAGCGATAATCAGGTCTGCATACTGAAATACCGAAATTAGCAATAGTAACCACGCATTTAGTGATGGTCTATATCATTATCGTTGTCTCGAACTATATAGTTAAGCCTCTTATTAAAGGTACGAAGCTTTTTAAGACTATGGATTTTCTTATCTCAAACGTATCTGGTGTTAAGAAAACATGTTTATATCTTCAAAACATTTTGCAATGAGCTCATCGTAAATTAGGATTCTAATACCTTCCTTTTCGCAAAAACTCTTAATCTTACTAAGCCCCTTCAATTCTTCATTAGTGGGACTAGACGCTATTATCATACCTTTAGCTTCGTTAATACTGGGAGTTGTTAGTAGTATACCTTCTTCGACGAACTTATGACAACTCCCTGTGTTCTCGATAGTACATTACGTAATCTCTAATTTGCTTCAATCTTTCCTTAAACTCTGAACTTATAGAGCCTTGTCTTGCAAAGAGCTTAACCTTCAAATGCTCTAACTCAACTATAGCTATATGGGTGCAGATGCATCTTGATTAACTCTAACATCTTCTCTATAAATCGGTCTATATCTATAACTTCTGTAGTTTAGCGATTAGATCATTGTATTCTTCTAGTAGGTAGTATGCCTCTAAACCTGCTTTTCTCGCATTCAGTACCTGTACTCTATCGCTAGAGACCAAGATAGTTTGTTTCTTTTGCACAACCTATGAAGAATGCATCTGTAGCTCTACACCCAGTTCTCAAAGCTGTATCGAGAGCTATTTCATGTAGTTCTCCATAATCTACTATGTTCACATACCTCGTTATCTCGTTAACATGATTCACAACAACATCTCTAGGTCTATACCTTGCTAGTACAGCGGATAGCTCAACTATCAATAACCTAGGTTCAAAGACCTCTAACTCCTTCTTCGAGGCTACTTCTAGAACAGTAATGCTCTTGCGATGACGCTCGTGATCGAAGGGAATGATGGCGTCTACAAATATCGATGTATCGAGAACTATCATCTACGCCCCTCTAACAAGGCCTTCAACGGATCCTCCTTTACGTCCCGATACTCTCTAGAAATCTTCTTAATCACATTGCTAAGACCACGAGCATCCCTAAGCACCATAAGCCTAACACTCTCACCTTCTTTAAGATCTAGCCTCTCTAATGGTTTTAGAACACCATTCTCATACCTGGCACGGATAACCCTAGCCATCTCAGCAACACCTACAATCTCTATAGCTCTTAAGCCTTAATAAAATAGTTGCACAATATCAATACTCCAAGAGATCCATAGATGAGCTGTAAACGGGGAACACAATGTTACAGCATGCGTTCACTGTCTGCTGGGATTTTCAGCAACTTTTAATGACTTCTAATACCTTGGCTTCAAAATATTTGACGAAATAGTATGCGAAGTCCTAGAGATGCTAAAGTATAGGCAGGAGCAATATTATTGACTCTATAACAACCTACAACACTAGGAAGTGGAGATAGTTATGTCGCGTGATAGATCCTCATAGTTATTGAACAATTATTGATGTAGCAGGCCTGCCTGGGTTTGAACCCTGGGAACTCCGGCTCCAAAAGCTGGTCTTTATAAGCTTCTGTCCAGAATCTTATGGTAATCTGAGACAGATAGGTAGGAATTTCATACCTATTATCTAGCATATGAGGCAGTTATGCAGAAGATAACTTCTATTTCGTGGTTTCGTAGATATGAGTCTTATCACGGTAAAGCTCTCCTATGGGAGTGCTTTTGCGAGGAGAGGGTTAATGATATATAATAAGTTTGTTTATTGATGATTACTAACTGCCCAGGTTTTCTTCATCACGCTATCGATGTAGAGGCTCTACCCAGGAATCCCAAGGCTTTTGCCATGAAGGGAACTCTATGGTCACTATGAATATAATGCTGACATAAACATATTTATGTAAGCTTAGCATACCAAATTAAGAATCATTGCGCTATTTGGTATTCTATAAAAAAGAATAATTATATGCATACATGCTGTCATCAGTTTGTGATAAGAGTTTAAGGGATTACCTTTAGCCATGGTACCCGTTTAAAAGTCTTCATCTAATGTAGCGATAGTTGATATATTATAGTATTTACAAGTAATCGCTATCTGTGCATCAGTGGGTAGAAGCCTATACTTAGTGATATCTTCTCACTTGGTGATAACTTCTCTAAGCTCTTCTATCGACCAGTGATCACTTAGTATCTTCACGTTTAGCTCCTCCAAAAGCTTATGAATACCTTCTAGCGGCTCTTTGAATGCATCTACCCCCTTCTCCACGAAGAATCTCTTGAATTCATGATAGCTAGCAATACCGTATCTACGTCTAGCGAATGCCCTAAACATCACATGGAATGGCTCATCGTAGACAATTACCGATGTAGTAGGTTCCTCTAAAAGCTCAGCTGCTCTTTTAGCTTTTAGAGCTAGTTTTGTCTCGTAAAGAATATTGTAAAATATGTTGGTGTCTACGAAGATCAAGAGCTGTATACCTCCTCCTCATAAGCCTCTAACTCCTTAGCTGGAGCTTTACCCGGTTTACCTACGAACCTATCCATGTTAGGTTTCCTTCCCGCAACTACAATGACTTCTTCACCTTCTCTTAGATCTACGTCCTCCAAGAGCTTCAACACACTCTTCTCATATACAGCCCTAACAATTAATGATATGCTCTTCACCTAAGTAATCTATTCTAAGCGAGACTATTATCCATTTATCATAGAACACTTAGTCAGAAAACAGAGAAGCTAGGTAAAACACGTTTACATAGCTTGTCAAAACCCTAGGTGAAGAGCTTCATAAAGAACAAAACAAATTTAGCTAATGCTAAAGCATAAGGGCCTCCATGCTCTGTACATATGAATTTTGAGTGATCTCTATAGCCTTCTCCATATATGTGATACATTCTAGCTTTACCAAAAGATATATTCTCAAGACCGCAAGAATAACACTAGCTGGTCTTTCTTCTCTAACTCTATCACTATATCTCCTAGTTAACTCAGCTAATATATCTTCAGCTAAGGTCTTAAACTCATAGAGAGCTTCAATACCTCTCCTAGCTTTAATTTCTGGACGTAAGAGTCATCAACAATACCTATAAGTCCTACAACAACTAAGACTATGCTATCATTATATACATAGTACTTAGACGAGTACTATACTTCAAAACCTCTAAGAAGCTTTCTATCAGAACCTATAACAACACTATCACAAGCTCTAAAACCGATGATTAACGTCAAAAATACTCACCTTTTGAATCTCCCACTTCTCACTAAATATTCATGCCTACGCCTTATCTCATTCCTTAAATTAACTAACCTAAGTACATCAAGTAATGTTCTTGGCTCTCTGAGACACTTGGCATTACGTTCCTCTCATTAACCCTTCTAAGAATATCCAACAGGTGTGTCTTGTAAACCACCTAGACCTCCCCCTTAACCCTAAATACTTAAAGAAAAACTACCTCACTTAGCTTTATCGACTAATTAAATTACCTAGTTTCTCTAGGTCACATATCTAGCCCACATAGAATCTATATATATCTACCATACTGAACTAATGAATGTTAATTAAAATTATCTAAGATTTACTAAATTATGTATTTCTATTTACTCTTTTACTATAGTGAATTTTGCATTAATGTCCTCTACTATGCCTGATATACCTATGGATTCTCCATCAACTTCTATCACTATATCTCTCCCTAGTACAACGGTGTAATGTCCTGGTTCAACTATGGAACCCCATGTAGATGTTTGGTTCCATACCCATGTAATGCTACCTCCTGGATTTAGGGTAATCCACTTATCATCTCTTGGAGGTTCATATATGCAGAAGTAGCTTATCCTATTCTCTTCAGGGTTGTAGGGACATATAACCCATGGTATACTAGGCTTTATCCTCATTACCTTATTACCTTTATTAGTCAGAGTTATTCTTATGTATTCACCGACTTCATAGACTTCCTTATCAGTTGATAAACTTAAACCAGACCATGGTCTTGGGGGGAGTTTAATACTTGTTGTAATAAGGGGAAGTGTTGAAGTTCTAATCTGTGTTTTAGGGGTTATACCTTTGACCTCAATGTTAATAGTTATAGGTTTTGAGAAATGTACTAATATGGGCTTTCCAGACTTAATTGGGGTTATAATTATGCTTAGACTTAAGCCCTCAAGATCCTCTGGAAGTTTAATTCTATACACTTTTGAGAATTTCTTCACAGGTGGTGAGAGCTTAGTTAAATTCTCATAAATTACCTCATCTTTCTCTCCCAATATGGGTCCAGGTAGAGTATAAGGATGAGCTCTAATTATTACACCTGATAGTGCATAATCATTCTTTGCTTCAGCATAGATCTTAATAGTTATTTCTTGTCCAGGTTTGATATCTTTAGGATATAATACTCTAGCTTCAAATGCATCATTAGCAAAAGTCTTCTCAACAAGTATTGGAGGAGTAATTAGCGTAGTCTGAGTTATAAACTGAGTAGTACTTGATCTCTGAATAACAGACCATGAAGCCATAATTACCATTACAATAATTACTAATGATACCACTAATAAAACTCTACTCATCCCAAGCTCCCTCCTCTCGCATACACTAAAACGCTAATACTTTAAAATTTTACAACTTAAATCGGTTCCCAATGCTCTGAAAACTTGATGCACGAATAAGAGAAATACAGATTAATCTCTATTCCCTAAGAAATTTGAGCTCCTACATCATGACATGAATATGTGGGATAGAGCTGATCATCTCCAATGTTCATGTTTTGAACTTTGCCTAATCCCCCTAGTTCATCTTACCAAACACTAAAGACCTTTGTAAAAACTTGAAATTACTATTCCAAGTTCACGGATTAATCTATTACTTATAATACTTTATAGAGTTATGGTAGCACTCTTACCATTACTCCAGCATACCACCACGTAGTTCAATCCCCTTACGTACTTGGTTACCTTTAAGGCCTCACCAATACTAGTAAAGTAGACCTCAACCAAGGGTTTACTAAACTCTGAAACCAGACTCTCAACCGTACCAGAAGCCACTATCCTTCCTCCCACTAGTAGTGCTACCCTAGAGCACACTCTCTCAACCTCGTTGAGATCATGGGAGGTGTAAAGGACTGTTACTCCCTCCTCCCTAGAAAGCTTAGTAACAAGACCCCTCACCAAAGCCTGGCCCTCAACATCTAAGCCTAGAGAGGGCTCATCGAGGAAGAGAACATCAGGACTATGGATTAATGCTCTAGCAAGTGCTAGCCTCCTTCTCATACCCCTAGAGAAGTATCCAACCCTCACATCCCTAGCCTCGTAGAGTCCTGCAAGCACTAGAACCTCCTTAATCCTCTCATTTCTCTCTACTGAACTCTTCAATCCATAGACTCTAGTATGGAACCCCAAATTCTCATAAGCTGTAAGCTGGGAGAACAGGCCGTCACCCTCCAGGACAACGCCAACTCTACTCCTAAGCTTCCTGTTCTCACTAAAGCCTCCCACCTAGGACAAGAGCTTTACTCGAAGTAGGCTTCTAGTAGTCCAAGAAGAATCCTAATGGTAGTAGTCTTACCAGCACCTTTGGATCTAGTAACCTGAAAACCTTACCCCTCCCTTCATGAAATGTTACATCATGAAGTACTCTTCTACCATTAAACTCCTTAACTAACCCCTCAACCTCAATAACCCACTCCACTACTAGCTCGCCCTCCTACTTTACGCTATTACTCATTAACCCTCACATACCCTTAGAACACTCTGAAAACTCCCCTCTTCACAATGGACCGGTAGCTATAGAAGACAAACCATAAAGATACTAGCACTAAGACAGCTAAGTATATCGACTTAACACCTTCAAATAGAATCCTCGATAACGTAAAGGCCACTACTATGGTACAGGCTACTGTATTTATGATGTAGGCTCTCTTCTGCCAACCATACTTCTTAATGGTGGTTATGGCTTGTAGTGCTGCATAACCATCCTTAGTTAAAGTATACTTACCATCACTATTCAATGTTATGAGACCCCCCAGCTTCTTCAAGTGAAAATCTAACTTACCACTACTCTTAATTCCAAGCTCCCTCTTTAACTCTGAGAAGCCCATAGGTCTCTCAGCGAGCAACTTCAAAATCTTAATCCTAAGAGGATGAGCTATCGCTTCAAAGGTCTCATCAGACCCCATACTCCGTCTCACCAAGTGCTACTAAATCTGTAAACTAAATATAACTCTAAAGTCGTAGACTAGGAGGTCAAGAAGACTAGACCAAAAACAAACCTAAGAGTATAGAAATAGAATACCTAATCGTTAAAGAAGCTTCGTTCATTACATCCAGCTATGGTATAGTTATACGCCTAGACCCTTAGCTCTGCACGTGCATTACCTGTAACTTTATGGTAATGGACTGTTATACTCTTTGGAGAGGAGAGAAATTTACTAAGAAAGTTGCTAAGGATGCAGATAAGGAGTACAGTAAAGTCCAACAAGTGTGACTTTAGTATCTTGAGAAGCTTATGGAATGTTTCGGAATTGAAGCGTTATACGGTGACTTAAAGAAGGTTGTTAAAAAGGAAGAGGTATCCTTTGATGAAAACTGTATAATTAAGAGTTAGCTAGATAATGTATTTAAATTCCAACATCTCATATATTAATATGGGGATGATTGGATGGTAATCTTTAAGAAGAAGCTTACGGAGATGGAAGCCCCTTCAGTACTTGCTGAGATTGTTAAAGTAATTATAACTAACTCGGCTATAGATCCACTATCAATTATCAAAAAATATGTACCTGTCCCACTACCCTCACCACCTGGTAAGGAGCAGTTCGCTGATATGATAGCTAGAGCGATAGTAACAGGAATACCTAGAGAGAAGGCACTAGAGATAATAAAGGAGATCAAGAATCAGTTAAAAGACTATAAAATTTAAATTCAATAAACCCACGTAGATCCCTTATTAATATAATTTTTACCTTCTTTACGGAGTGTTAAAGGGGATCTAAAACCGACCCGTAGGAAATAATGCAGGTCTAGAAGCTGAGGTTAGTCCATCCTTAAAACTAAAGGGATAAAATCATGGTTTCTGATAGTATTATTCAATAGGGGCTGGTATGGTTCTTCTGCCAGGTTATAAGTGGCTTGAAATAGTTCCTGGTAAGCGTGGTGGTAAGCCTACCGTGAAAGACACGGGAGTATGTGTTGACGATATATTGGAGATGCTTGCCACCAGCTTGGAGCCAAGGGGGGTTGCAGGGGGGCTTGAGATACCACTGGAGGTCGTATACGAGGCGTTAAGGTTTGCGTCTAAGGCACTAAAGAGGGCTACAGTAGTTGCTGAAGCTCCTAGCAGATGAAAACACCAAAAAGGCTAACACTACTTTTAAAGAAACTTAACGTGGATGCTATACGACTACAAGACCTAGATGCAAGGGATATCAGTGATGAAGAACTGATTAGGATGGTAAACGAGCTTGGGAAAACAATATTGTCAAGGGATTCAGACTTCACTATATCTAGCCTCTTGTCTCCGGTGAGGAATGGGATAATCTATATCTCCTACCAGCCCTCTAAGAATGAAATACCGAGACTGGCTGAGAGAATAGCCTCTGAAATCAAACGACTACAGCCCAAGCCAAGGTCACTCATAGTCATAGAACGTAAGTACGTAGAAGTGGAAGATTTAAACTAGCGCTACTACGGTATTATTACATTACTACTATTCCATTACACCATAGTCAAGTCTGAGCGCAGGGCCTAGATTAAGAAAAATATGACGTGGTTAATTAATCAAACAATGAGCTGGTTTTATTAGTCCTCATAAGTTACATTGTTCTGAAATGCTAGGAAATAGTTATGTTAAAGTTCTTACTACTCATTATTGGGGTACCTTAATTTATTTCCATTTATTTGTTGTAAGTGAATAAGATGATAAATAAGAGCTAATGGAGTATGTAATTTAATTTTTATGTTAAGTTTTTTAGGTTTGGTCAACATTTACTTGTTTGGTGTATGAATGAGTTTTAGACCTAGAATTGGTCATATTAGGGAATTGGTTTTACCAAGAATTGGTAGGATATATCCTATTGAATTAAGGGTTAAGAGTTATGGCTGTAAGAATAATGTTAAGAGTAAGGAGTAGAAGTACCAGTAAAGTTATTGAAGTTAATGCATTAGTAAATTCTGGTTATGAAACTGAAAAACCTGAATTATTAGTTCCGGTTAAGGTAGCTGAATTATTAGGTTTATGGCCTTTACCATCAAGATATTTGGCTAAAGATTATTTTACAGCTGGTGGTCTTGTTAGGAACTACATATTAAGTAATGAGGTTGAAGTAAGTGTTTTAGTTGAATATAAGACTAATGTAGTTAATTGTGATTTAGTTATTTCATTAATTGAAGATGAAGTTTTAATTAGTGATAAATTAGCTAGTAAATTAGGTATTATTGTTTATGATTTTGCTGAAGGTATTTGGAGATTAAAAACAGATAGAGAAGATATTAGAAGAAAAAGTGTTGAAAGACAGATATGGAGGTAATTACGATATTTTCTTTAATGCATTAAATGCTGCTCCTACTATTGGATACATTATTGGTGATGCTGTTAAATGCGGATGTGTACCTATTTGTAGTGTTGTTAATTCTGATAATGTTATTCCTTTCTGAATTAATCCACCTATTAAATTAACCATTTCACTAACACTTAAACCACCACAAATTTCACAACCAATAACTCTTTGAGATTTTCTTAAGGCAATTAACTTAACTATAACCTTCTTAGCTCCTGGTAAAACTCCAGGATGCTTATCTATTGTTTCAAAATTACCTACTACAATATCTAAACCTTCATTTCTAGCTCTTCTCTCAATATAACCAGCAGCACCAAAAACTAAATCACCAACTTTAGTTGAGAATATAGGTACAATACCCTTAATAATTCTTTGAATACCAATACCAGTAATATTTGATGCAACTACCTTACCCTCCATAGATGCTACTGAAGCTAACATTACTGGAATAAATTTACCTGTAAGGAAGTCTCTCTTTTCAGCACAATCACCAATAGCATAGATATTAGGTATTGAAGTTCTTAAGTATTCATCAACAGCAATAGTATTTCTTTCACTAAACTTAAGAATACCCTTAACTAAATCAGTATTAGCTCTAGCACCTATAGCAATAATAACTAAATCAGTAGATATTTCCTCGCCACTAGCTAATTTAACTGCTTTAACCTTCTTATCACCTAAAATCTTAACAACTTTAGAATTAGTTTTAATTTCAACACCTAATTTTCTTAACTCTTCTTCAGCTAATTTACAAAATTCAATATCAAAATTTAATTGTAAACAATGAGGTAGTAGTTCAATTATAGTTATTTTCTTACCTAATTTACTTAATTCATCAGCAAATTCAGCACCAATAAAACCACCACCAATAATTGTAATATGATCAACATCTTTAATACAATCAGCTAATTTCTTAAGATAATTACAATCCTTATAAACATAAAATACGTTTCCTAAATCAGTACCTGGTATTGGTAATTCTACTGGTTTTGAACCTAAAGCTAAAACTAAATAGTCATAACTTAATTCATTACCACTTCTTAATTTAATTAATTTCTTGTTAGGATCTATACCCTTAACTTCATTAATCTTGATATCAATACCTAATTTTCTTAGTGGTTCATCTGGTAGTAAATTCTTATGAATATCACCAATAGTTTTAAATATATATGGAACGGCACAAGGAATAATAGACTTCTCCTCTCTCCTAACTATAACTACATCTAAATCAGATTTCAATAACTTAGTAAAATATGCACAAGAAAAACCTGCAGGACCACAACCAATAATAACAACTCTGACCATATATAGTGCACCAGATAGATTGTACGAATATGGGAATAAATTTTTTTGTCTTAGGCAGATATAAGAATTAAAATCTATTGAATGAAAAAGGTTTAACCACATATATGAAACATGCATATGGCAGAGTTTTTAGTATTCTCCCAAAGAGGTTTACGTGGTAATGATCAGTTATTCCTAGCAACTTGAGACCTAAATCTCTTATTTTGCCAATTAAATTTTTCAATTCACAATTCATTTGAAGTCCTTCATAATTTGTAAATAAGAGAGCATATTTTCTTAGTATTGAAGGTATATATGCTAGAAATGGGAATTTAGTATGAGGTTCTAATAACTAGTCAAGATTAGGTATTTAAATGATAAAAACTCCATATTGTCTAATAATCCTAGTCGATGCCTTCAATATCATTTCCCATTTAACTTCGTGCTCTAATGGGAATAAATTACGCATAAACTACTATGTAATTACTTAATAGCCTAATGTAAAGCCAATTAGCGTTAGGAATTAAAAGACTATTCCTATGATATTAAAATATCTAGAGAGAACATTAACAAGCCATCCTTTATCACATCCTAGATCCGACATGGTTATAACTGCCCTTTGTGGACATCGTAAAAGAGCACTAATTATTGGCAGTATTAAACTTATGTAATCCCTAACCCTGACTTCATACAAGCCCAACTCCCTGAAAAACTTACACGCAGCTCTGTAAATTAACCTAAAAACTTTCACTGGTATCTCTCTACTTCTACAATACCCGTAAGATACTATCTTCATCGTTATACGTCCTCTCTATACCATTACTTTGATGTTTAGCTTCTTTTAAAGAGAAGGGAGTTCAAATTGGTATTTAACCCCTGCTTAATAAATACACTCAGGCGCTCCTAACGTATGTCAATAGTAGCAGTAGGACTAATAGAGCAATCAAGTAGAGGTCTAGAGCCAAATTTAAAAAGGAAGGTAGAGGAAATTCTATCTGATTTAATTCTACCTAAAGAAATAATTGAAACATTATTCAAAAATATATTAGAAAAGCATTAAGAACAGGTATATGGAGATACCTAAAACAAGAATAGAAAGCATTATTGGTAGTAGCAAGAAAATAAAAGAAAGTAAAGCCACGAACATTAACCTACATACTTAAAAATATTCTTAATTATAAAACTGCAAACACGGAAGGGTATAGCATTGTATTATGGTGATGCTTTGGCTATAAGGAGCAAGTTGTATATTTCAGCCGTAAATATTATATCAATTCTCCATTTAGGGATCTCATATATTTATAGTATCGGATGGTCATAGAGAAATAGGAGTAAAAGCCTAATGAGTAATTGTGACATTTCAAGAAATCAACTAATCACATTATATGGGAAAGAATATCATTATTCATATAACAATAAGTCACAAACCCTGCAAGGATATATAATACCAAATAAGTCTAATCCTTTATGATGCTTTATCTAGACCTTACAGTATATGAAGGGTGAGACATGGACTAACATGACAAATCTGTTACCAATGACAATTTTGACATTGATTGCAATGCACTTTGGAATACCCTTAATGTACTATTACTATATGAAATTAAAATATCTCAATAAACCTTGGAACATACGTGTAAATCGTAATTATGAACCTAAGGTTGCAATTATTATTCCAACATATATGGGTTCAAAATGCATGATGACAAGACTCAACAATATATAATCAAAATTACCCAAAGATAAATATAGAGATAGTAACCGTGAATTCATCTTCGTCAGATAGTATAGCTGATATGATTAATGAGTGGTTTAGAAAACGTTCATGCGTCAAGAGCAAGATCGTTGTAGAATCAGAGAGACGTGGCAAACTTCAAGCCATATTAAGGGGTTTAAATGAGATTTCAAAAGTGACAGAGATAATAGTACTCATAGATGGTGATTGCATACAGGATAAAGAGGCGTTGAGAAATGTTCTAAAATATTTTGCCGTCCCATCTGTAGGTAGTGTAACTGGCAGTATAGAATACATTAATGATAATGCCAATTATAATATCTACCGCAATTTCTATAACAAGCTACGTATCGCAAAATCAAAGTATTGATCGACACCAGAACATAATGGACCATTAATTGCCATAAGGAAATATAACATTAACAAAATAGGGCTATCCACATTTCCTGGAGTCAACGATAGTGCATTTGGTAGTTACATAGCTTTCTCAGGTCATAGAGCAATACAAGCAGGCGATGCATTGGTATACGAACCTTTGTCTAAATACCAAATACAAGAGAATGATAAGAAGAACAACCCACTTGGTTATCTTCTTCAGAAAATTAAAGGGATATGTTAAGCTGCGCGGCGAAAATGTATAAAACTAAATTCATCAAAGTATAGCAGATAGGAGTGTATCTACATCTAATAACTCCGCTTCATCTACCTTTGATACTAATTCTACTAACAATACTAGCGATCCTAGGTTAAACTTTCGCTTTAATTCTATTAGCAATAAGTATAGTATTACTGATGTTAAACAATATAGGATTTGGTTAATGCAACAACTATATCTATTGATGGGATTATTACGATCATTAAAAACAGAGTAAAGTACTTGGAAAAGATTTTGATGGATATAGGAGTCGTATACAACTTCACTGGGAACCCAGGCGATGGTGATCTTGTAGCCCTGAACTCGATTGAAACGCTTGTAGAGAACGGTTATTCAGTATATCTTTACACATCTATGCCTAAAGGTATATGGAGAGCAATCTGGTATTTTAATAAGGATTCAGAAATTTTTAGAAATGTGGCCATTAAAAGAGTGGAAATACTTGGGATTAAACATCCCTTCAGTATATAACAAGTATTTGGCTACTTAATGTCTATTGATACGCCTAGGGACGAGCTCTAGCAGTAGCTTTAGAGAGACAATACTAAAGTATATCCATTCACATGGTTTCTCAGGACCTCTAAGACCCATGTAGTAGCGGCAGAAACCTCTATCGAAGCATACAAGCCTCTTGCTAACTATAGCTGTACCTGGGATCTCTATGGTCTCGTCGGGGCTCCATTCGGCAATCATCTTAAGCACATGCTCAAACCTGACTCCAGACTCAAGCATAATTCGATATATTGTATAGTATGTCTTGTGATGTTGTTTGAGATGGGCAAGAGTTTTCTTAACATCACTTAGCTCTATCTTGTACGGTCTCACATCGAGTTTGTAAGAGCGTGATGGCACCACCTCCATTATTCATCCAAAGGTCTCAGGGCTAATCCTTCTCCTAAAGTACAGGTATTGGATGTAGTGGCGGAAGACATTCCTCAACCACATGTTGGGGTGGTTAACCACGTAATCTATTAGCTCTTCGCTAAGTTCCTTACCCTCGAGGTACTTCATGAAGAGACTTCTATAGTACTTGATGGTTTCAGGATCCTTCACCTTCCTACGCTTCTTACGCTCTTGTAGAAATGTCTCGAAGTCCTCGATCCACGTCAGCTTTATTCCTGCAAAGCTTATTCCGAGCATTCTCTTAAGATCATCCCGGAACTCCTGGACAACAAACCTTAATATTGCGTTTTTAAGGTATTCATCGCCTCTGGCTACTGCGAGTATTTCTATAGCTAAACTATAGTCTATTGAACCATCATCTTTCACGATACCTATTGCTCTTAGCTTTTGTCTAGCACCAACAATCTTCTCGAACTCCTCCTTAGTTAAGAGCTTAAGTATAGGCTTAATGTATTCAGGTCTTACTGGTGATTTTCTTTCTAGGAGCCTCCACATAGTTACCCTACTAATACCTATCTCTTCATAAACACGCTTCTGACCATACTTATTGACATCGTATTGTAAGAGCCTATAACGTGTTTCTTCATCAAGTTTGCTGGGATCCACCTGCTCCCATCACTGAGTATAATCAGCCATGAATATCACTCCTGATGTTTCACTTTGCTCCATGAAGCCGAAACGTGGAGAAAAGTTTATAAAGTTTGCCCTTGGGGTGATGATGTGGTTTATAAGTGTGGCGGGCCCGCCGGGATTTGAACCCGGGACCTCCGGCTCCGAAGGCTGGTTCTCGATATCAAATGTCCCGCGGTGAAAACCATTGTTTGGGACAATACTGGTAAGACTTTATACCTATTACCTAGATGGATGGGACGAACAGAACTTAGGAAACATAATCGATTAAGTAAGTTAAATACTCGTTATTTCTTTGTATATGATCCATACCGTAATAGCTGAAGACACTCCGAATCCTATTCCCACAACACAACCTAAGAGAGGTGATATACTCGTCGAGTAGTTGTATAACGCCGCGAGAGGTATTGCTATTCCTGTCAATATCATTGCTGTAAGAGATACCATTGTTTCAATCTTCCTCTTATAAGTATAGTTATCATACTTAACTATTAGATCCTTGATCTTGTCTACGATATGCATCATTTTGAAGAGATATTCAAAGAATTTCTCATAAAATTTAGGTTCGTTATAAGTTAGCTGAGTAACCTCTTCTAACATCTTTCTCATTGTGTATGGAAATCCACGTTTCTCAATTTCTTCTATACTCCTTGAGATCTGCATAGCTGATTCTTTATGTATCTCTTTTAAGTGACTGATTACGTGCCGTAGCCTATACATATACACTTTATGTATTGTTTCGAAAAATTTCTCGAACTTCGTTGCCCATTCTAGGAATTCCTTGCGGTTTCTAGGGAAATCGGCCTTTATGAAAGACTTTACACTTACTGGAATTCCGTTGACTGTAGTGTATTCTCCTGGAGGAGCTGGAAATTCACGATATATAGCGTTTAGGAGTTTATCTAAAGCAAATTTTACTTCTAAATAAAGAGCTGGTCCAGCTACAAGCTCTCCTTGACTTGATCGTCTAATTTCTTGCTCTTTCTTAAAGGCTTCTTCGTACCTATTTTCAACCTCCTTTAGATGTTGTTCAAGTACTTCCAAAGGGGTCCTACTCCAATTTTCCTTCGATAAGATCTCGATATACCTACTTGTAGGAGGCACCCATTCTGGAGGACGATATTTCTCGAGAATACTCCATTCAAATATTAGTGTATCAAGATCTTGTAATGCATGATTTATCTCTTCACGGTATCTATCACGTTGTTGCCTTAGGTAGACGACATAGCCTGCAATAAATACTACAGCAATAGATAAGATTACCGTTGCTATGTTAGCCAAGGTACTATAATATGTTGCACTAGGATGTACAGCTGTAAGGTTCAATGCTATCCTCCTCAAATTAATGCTAGTAATCTTGACATATATAGACTACTTAAGAGATCCCTAAGTTGCGAAGGTGAAATATTGAAAGGTATGTCATATTTCATGATATCTATTGAGGCACCATTATACAAACATACTAATCTAGTTTGAGGTAGCGGTGAACGTTGATGTAATGGTCTGTAAGTAGTGTAAGCTAAGAGGGGTGTTTAAGCTGTATATCGATTGCTTGGTAGTTGATCTAGTTTCGTACTGGTATCAAGATCTATATCGTGGAGCTCCGTATATCGTGCTATGGGGATGATGCAGTACGATGTATGTACTTCTCTCATCGAGTGCTTTAACAGGTCTGCGGAGAAGAGTTGCAACCTTCGTGAGCTTGTAGCTGTTGTAACGTATACTAAGCTGTCTGGCGTCGAGGAGCTAGCACGTTTACTGGCTTGTAATGGT
>Ga0190367_1000144_pt1 | contig 56087 bp, 60 predicted proteins | sample 4872181011_MG_FD_171838 | JGI IMG/M metagenome (GOLD analysis project Ga0190367, IMG submission 171838) | Hydrothermal vent microbial mat bacterial communities from Southern Trench, Guaymas Basin, Mexico - 4872-18-10-11_MG | ecosystem: Environmental > Aquatic > Marine > Hydrothermal vents >... | reverse complement strand
CTTATCTTTTCTTAGAGTTTTGATCTGTCAAAACCTAATGAAACAAACAAATCCCGTTAAGATACCGTGAGGTAGTTGAGTTGGGAGTTCCCCGCAAGAGCACTCTCCCCTTAAGCAGGTAGGTGATCAGCAATTATCAAAATGCATTAGCCTTCAACAGCGCTTTTAAAAGCAGGAACTTATCCCCTTAGCTTTTCAAGCTGAATTATGCTATATTGTAGCATAGCTTTGGTTCTATAAAAGTAAATTATGCTAAAGCTTAGCATAATTCTGTAGGGATTCAGTAATCTTCATTTTTATTTACGTATGTGAATAAATATGCCTAGACAAAAGCAGAGAGATTCGCTGGAGAGACAGAAATCAACTCAGTGAGATCAAATCCCATCAAATGTTGATAAGAACTTTTCAGACATAGTTAAATTATATTATGATTATTGTGATATCAGGCTTTGATGACTTTAAAAGCTTGAATTTAAACACAGATCAGATCTAGAAATAGACTAATTGTATTACGTATGATGACTTCATTCCGCCGTGGCAAACCCTCAAAGCAGAATAAAGTTAAATTAACGTTGAGCATAGATAAAAATATTCTTGAGAGAGCTAGGCGTAAGATACCTAATCTATCGGCATTCTTTGAAATAAAAGTATTAGAGCATTTAAAGCTTAGAAATAGCAATCTGACGGACCCGGCGGGATTTGAACCCGCGACCTACGGCTTAGAAGGGCTGACTAACAGAGTGAATCTAACAGAGTATTACAGAAATAACAAGCATACATTTATTAAATGACTTTTTAATAAAATCGATCAATCAACAGCTAAGACGTATATGAGCTACTTGGATAGGCACTTAACTAAAGCTAAGATCAGCTCAGCTAAAGATATGCAAGAGCTATTAATGAACGTACAAAGCGGTAGAAATTGGTTTATCAAAGCCGTTAGGAATCTGCTTAACTTTGCCGAGGAAAGAGAAGATTTAAGCTTTGAGTATATAACTAAGCTAAGAAGAGTGCTTAAGGTTAAGCCAGCTGGAGTTAGAGAGATCTTTATAAGTGATGAAGAGCTCATAGAAGCTTACGATAAAATCAAAGACAGCTTAAAACCCTTCTTTAAGCTGTTAGTTTACTCCGGCATAAGGCTCAGCCATGCTTTCAGAATTGTTATTAGCTACGATCCTATCAACCTCAAGATCAAAGATAACATAGCCAGATATCCGATTAACTGGCTATCCAAGGGTAAGAAAAAGGGCTATTGGGCATATATGCCTAAGGAATTTGCTAAAGAGCTTGAAAGCTTAGCTGTCTATGAGAACTATCACACTTACTCAAAAGGACTGCAATACAAGAGAGTTTCAGCCGTAACGATCAGAAAATGGCATTATAATTTTTTAATCGAGCATGATATTCAAGAAAGCATAGCCGATTTTATCCAAGGTAGAGCTAGCTTAACTGTTGGCTCTACTCACTATTTGAACAAAACTAAGCAAGCTGATAGAGAATATAGCAGAATTGTTAGCGAGCTGTTAAAGGTGCTTTAGCATTATCTTTTTATCTTTTTTAGCTAAAGCTTAGCTATGGAAGTTATTGAGCTACTTAAGGAGATTAAGGAAAAGCTTGATATAATAGATAAGAGGCTAAGCAAGATAGAAGAAATGTTGGCTGAAGAAGAGCTAAGCGATGAGGAGATTAAAGAGCTTGAAGAGATAGCTAAAGCTTGTGAAGAGGGTAAAATGAAAACTTACAGCATTGAAGAAGCTAAGAGGATTTTAGGGCTATGAGAGTTGAGATATCTGAGAAGTTTCTAAAGGAGTTAAAGAAGCTTAGTAAGCAAGAGCAAGAAAGAGTAATGAAAGCTATTAAGAAGCTTGAAGATCCATTTTCTACAGATATCAGAAAGGTTAAAGCTACTAAAGATATTTATAGCGTTAGAGTAGGTAAGAGAAGAATTTTCATAAAGATTGATTTCGAGAAAAGAGTAGTCTATGTTTTAAAATTCGATTGGCGAGAAAGAGCTTATAATAGATTATAGTTATTTTATCTTTTAACTTCATCTTATCTTTCATAGCTTTATATCTCTCAGCTATATCTTTCTTTTAAGGAAGTAGCTATTATTAGCAGAGTTAATAATAACTTTCCTAGCTCTATTAGCCTAAATCTCCTTTTCTAACCATATTTTTATACTCATATTATTGGGTTCGACTTAGTTTTTGATTTGCGTAATATTTAAATACGAAAGGAACATTTGACTCTAAATACGAAAGCCCTTGAAGGGCGAGATGTGGGTTTATTCAGTCAGGATATGCGGAGTCCCGTTTATCCCGAAAGTGAGAAATCCTAAATGAATGTTTATTAAACTATTGAGGAGAGAATGGTTAATTTCTGTTAGGACAATAAGCTAACCCTTAGCTCATAGCAATTTTACAATACATCTAAATAAAAATAATTAGCTTATAAGATTAATTATTTTTATTATATCAGATATTTTTATTTAGTTAAAGCTAAATTATTCATTTTCGAAAGATTTTTATTTTATCTCCATGTGGAAATAATATGCCTTGCTGAGCGGTAATAATTTTCATAGATAGAATATGCAAAGATTTACATCTCTAATATATTTAGCCTTATCTGCTCAGGCATCTTAGCTGCCTATCGGGGTAAAACATCTTTAGATGTAGGGCTCAGATGTTACCCCGAATAAGGTTGCCCCCGAAGGTTTTATACTTCAAGTGTACCAAAGCAGACATATGTCTATCAAACGTTCGCCGAACCCCGAAAAGCAATAAGGTGAATTTAACATTATACGTAGATAAAAATATAGTCGAGTTAGCTAAGCGAAAAATTAGTAATTTATTAGCCTTTTTTGAAATAAAAGTATTAGAGCATTTAAAGCTTAGAAATAGCAATCTGACGGACCCGGCGGGATTTGAACCCGCGACCTACGGCTTAGAAGGCCGTCGCTCTATCCATGCTGAGCCACGGGCCCCTTATAATCTTAGGTTAAAGGATGTTTAAAAACATTACGACGTATAAAAAACGATATATCTCATGCTCGATCAGAGATTCTATGCATCTGATAATCTGCAGTACAGAGGACCCGGCATCCCAGAATATAAAAGGTCATTTGATCGAAATGCTAAATCCCGAAATTAGAAAGTTGGGGGATTATGTTTTCTACGATGCGGGAGAGATCGGTATAGTTGAGATAAATGAAAAAATGATTTATGCTGATTATCTGGATGAAAGACTTAGAAGATTTGGACTGAGCTTTAAAGAAATTCTCTTCGCATCAAGGCACAGCAGTAAAGATAAAAGAAAGATATTCTCCGTTCACGTTTCGGGAAATGTTTCAAAGGCTGAATATGGAGGAAAACCATATTCGCTCGCAAAACCTTCACCTATAAGGATAAAGAACTACGTCATGGCGTTAAAGAAGAGGATCGATAGAAAACCGGAGTTTCAGTTCATGCTGGAAGCAACGCATCACGGCCCATCAGAAATAAGTACTCCTTCTGCATTTTACGAAATAGGGTCGACTGAAGAGGAATGGAGGGATGAGGAGGCTGGAAGGATAGTCGCGGAATCAATGATAGAGGCAATATGTGATAAGAGGAAAGATTGGAATATAGCTATCGGGATAGGTGGGACACATTACGTTCCCAGACAGACCAAAATAATACTGACAACGACTTTTACGTTCGGTCATAACTTTGCCAAGTACACGTTCAACGATTTGAAAAGGGAGATAATAGTAAAGGCTATAGAGCTCAGCAATGCGAAGTATATAGTGATAGATGAAAAATCCGTGACATCAGCTGTCAAATCTCTGATAAAAGATATTTCGAACGATTTAAACGTCGAAATTCTGAAGTCGAAGGATGTAAAGAAAAATTTCAAATTGAATTCTAAATCGTAAATATATTCTACGATTCGTTCGAAATAGTTAAAAATCTTTTAAAAAATTATTAAGCTATGATACTTAAGGCTAGGATACTGCCGCTAAAAACAGTCGGGAATCTAGTCATAATGAATCAGGCTGATGCGGATGAAATAGGTGTTTTCGAGGGTGATAGGATCAGGTTATCGTTTAAAAGACCGGTTGTAGCAACAGTTCAAATAGCGGTTGGGCTTATAGAGAGGGGAGAGATAGGTATATGTGAACATCTGGCAAGGGAATACGGTCTTTCGGACGGTGAAAAGATAAAGATAACTCCTGTGCCGAAGCCTAGATCTGTTGAATTCATAAGAAAGAAGCTAAATGGAAAGAAGTTGACAAAGGAGGAGATATACGAAATAGTGAGGGATATAGTTAACGATGCTCTAACAGAGGTCGAGCTGACGACTTTTGTTCTATCGAACTACGTTCACGGAATGGATTTCGATGAGATAGAATGGCTTACGAGGGCTATGATAGAAACGGGAGAAACTCTGACTTTTGAGGAGGGAATAGTTGTAGACAAGCACAGCATAGGCGGGGTTCCGGGTAACAAGATATCTCTGATAGTCGTACCGATAATAGCCTCTGCCGGACTCCTAATCCCGAAAACGGCATCTAGGGCTATAACATCCGCGAGCGGGACAGCCGATACGATGGAGGTTCTTGCGGATGTAAACCTGAGCATAGACGAGATAAAGGAGATAACTGAGGAGGTAGGTGGTGTAATAGCCTGGGGAGGTGCAACCAATATAGCCCCTGCAGATGATAAGATAATAAGGGTGGAGTATTCTCTGGCAATAGATCCAAGATCTCAGTTATTAGCAAGCGTCATAGCGAAGAAGGGAGCTATAGGTGCGAAAAATATAGTTATAGACATTCCGGTTGGAGAAGGGTCGAAGGTACCGGATATTGAATCGGGTAAATCGCTAGCAAATGATTTCGTTGAGCTTGGAAGGAGGTTGGGACTTAACGTCATGTGCGCTCTGACCTACGGAGGTCAGCCAGTAGGAAGAGCAGTCGGGCCTGCACTGGAGGCGTGGGAAGCGCTTAAATCTATGGAAGAAAGAAAAGGGGCAAAGAGCCTGATAGAAAAGGCTCTAGGAATAGCTGGAATTCTGCTTGAAATGAGCGGAAAGACCTTTAACGGTCGTGAATACGCAAAGGAGATATTCGAGTCTGGAAAGGCCCTTGAAAAATTCAGGCAGATAGTGGAGGCTCAGGGAGGAGATCCCAATGTAAAGTCAGACGACATACCGATTGGAGACAAGACCTATGACTTCCTTTCACCCATAGACGGTGCAGTAGCCAGCGTTTTAAACGATAGGATAGTCAAGATAGCGAGGGCGGCAGGAGCTCCTAAGGATAAGGGTGCAGGTATACTGCTATATAAAAAGGGTGGGAACCACGTTAAGAAGGGAGAGGTTTTGTTTAGGATTTATGCCGAAAAGGAATGGAAGCTTGATAAGGCGATAGAGATAGCCATAAGGGAACCTCCCGTGATAGTATCTGGGATGATACTGGAAAGGATTCCGTCTTATAGATTTGTATGAGGTGTTGTTATGGAGGTGAAGGAGGGACTTGAAGGTGTTTTTGCCTGCAGATCGAGCATAAGTAGGGTTGACATAGAGAACGGGAAGGCTGTACTCGAGTACAGGGGTTACAACATACACGATCTCGCTAAGTATTCAACGTACGAGGAGGTTGCTTATCTTCTACTGTTTGGCGAGCTACCGAAAAAAGATGAGCTTAAGGAGTTTGAAGAGGAATTAAAGGATTTAAGAGAACTTCCACCGCAGATAATAGGTCTCCTGACACATCTACCATCCTTTACACATCCAATGGTTGTTTTGAGAACGGCAATATCCTATCTGGGTTCAATGGATAAGTACATACATTATAAGGATTACGAGCACAGCATTCAGAAGGCGAAGAGTCTAATAGCAAAGATCCCAACTATCATAGCCTATTATCACAGGATAAGATCGGGTCAGAACATAGTCCATCCGAATCCTGATTTAAACCATGCAGAGAACTTTCTGTACATGCTTCACGGAAGAGAACCGAGCAAACTCGAGGCTAGATGTCTTGATCTCGATCTGATACTCCATGCAGATCACGAGCTGAACGCATCCACGTTTGCAGCCAGAATTGCCGCATCAACTTTTGCAGATATGTACGCATGTGTTGTTGCTGCAACTGGAACACTCATGGGCCCCTTGCATGGAGGAGCAGCTCAGAAGGTAATAGAGATGCTCAGAGAAATAGATTCGCCTACGAACGCTGAAAGTTACATAAGGAAGAAGCTCGAGAGGAAGGAGAGGATAATGGGATTTGGTCACAGGGTGTACAAGGGTGTTGTTGATCCCAGAACCATAGAGCTCAGAGCTCTTGCAAAAAAACTTGCGGAGGAGAAGGATTCGAAATGGTTTGAAATAGCTGAAGCGGTAGCGGAAGTAGTTTACAGGCTTAAGGGTTTGCTTCCCAACGTCGACTTCTATTCGGCATGTATATATGTAAACTTGGGGATACCGGATGATCTGTTCATACCCGTATTCGCCATGGGAAGAATTGCCGGATGGACAGCACATATAATCGAACAGTACATGAACAATAAATTGATAAGACCCAGAGCCCTCTATATCGGACAGAAGAACAGGGTATATGTTCCGATAGATGAAAGGGGAGATTGAAAATGTTCGAGGTTTCAGAGAGGTTAAGGAGTATTCCAAAGTATCTATTTGCCGAAATAGATGAATTAAAGAATAAAAAGATAAAGGAGGGTGTTAAGGTAATAGATTTTGGTGTTGGCGATCCAGATATTCCCACACCAAAGCACATAGTTGATGCAATGAAAAGAGCTGTTGAAAAGGCAGAAAACCACAGATATCCTAGTTATGAGGGCATGCTCAGATTCAGACAGGCAGTTGCAGAATTTTATCATAGGAGAAAAGGAGTAAAGCTCGACGCGGAGAGAGAGGTAATAGGGTTGATAGGTTCAAAGGAGGGGATTGCACATCTACCGCTTGCCTTCGTTAACAGGGGCGATTACACGCTTGTACCAGATCCTGCCTATCCAGTTTACTACGCATCGACGATACTCGCAGATGGAATACCTTACAGGTTCCCGCTTAAAAAGGAAAACGATTTCCTGCCCGATTTTAACGAAATTCCATCAGATATTGCAAAAAAGGCAAAAATATTGTTTTTAAATTATCCGAACAATCCAACAACAGCTGTAGCTGATAAGGAATTCATAAAACAGGCTGTAGATTTCTGTATAGATAATAAAATAATATTAGCTCATGATTTTGCTTACAGTGAAATAACATTTGACGGTTATAAGGCGTGCAGTTTTTTAAAAGTTGACGAATCATTTGAAGTTACAATAGAGTTCAACTCACTTTCAAAGACGTATAATATGACTGGATGGAGAATAGGATTTGCCGTTGGAAATCCGGAGATTTTGAAGGGTCTGTTAAGGGTGAAAACGAATATAGACAGCGGAATATTTCAGGCAATCCAGGAAGCGGCCATAACTGCCCTCACATCCGACGATAGAGTTATAGAGGAGAACTGCAGGATGTATAAAGAAAGGAGAGATCTTCTCGTTGAGGGATTGAGGGAAATAGGTTTGAATGTTAAAAAGCCCAGGGCTACTTTTTACGTATGGTGCGAAGTTCCAGAAGGTTACACAAGTGTTGGATTTACGAAGAAGCTTTTGGATGATGCGGGAATTCTCGTGACACCTGGAGTCGGATTTGGTAAGTACGGGGAGGGTTTTGTGAGGTTTTCTTTAACGAACGACATAAAGTTGATAGAAGAGGCGGTTGAGAGGATGAGAAATCTCGAGTTCTGACTGCAAAACTTTAAAAGACATAGGATCGAAATAGCATAATGATAAACCTGTTTGAACTCGTGGAAGATATCGAATACATAAAGAAGTTTAAGGTGGGTGTAGTCGGGAGCAGGATGATAGCAGAACTGCTCTACAGAATGGGGATTGAACACATACATTACATAGGTGATTTCATAACACCGAACGACTTCCTACTCGATGTGAGCATAAGACCACTGGAAGCAAACAGCTACGACGTACCCGATGCGAGATTCTGTTCCTACATGTTCACAGAAGATTACAAGGAGTTGAAGAGACAGTTGAGGGGAGCTGATGTGATAATAGCGCACAAGCACATGGATTTGTTTTCAAGAATTGCAAGAGACTTGGGCGTTCCGTTCATGCCGAACTTCATAACGACATTCCTGCCAGATGGTATTTCTTTTATGGAGGTCGAAATACCAAAAATAGATTACGATCCAGTTTCCTATTCTATAAACTGCTCGATTCAGGCTTGTGAGGTTTTAAGGCTATTAACCGGATACGAAAAGCCGATTATAGCCCCCGAAGCATGTGTTGTGGATTTAAGGATGAAGAATTATCTGAGAATGATTAGGTTGAAATGATCAGGATAAGAACTCCGTCAAGGATTCACATAACCCTGATAGATCTGAACGGTTCAATAGGCAGGATAGATGGTGGTATAGGATTCGCTTTAAGGGAACCGTTCATAGATGTAAAGGCAAGAGGTTCCCGGGAATTAAAAATCCATGGGAAAGCCTTGAATATGGATAGATTCAGAGAAATAGCAAGTTCTCTGTCTAAAGTTTTCAAAAGATCGATAGAACTTGAGGTAATTTCAGATTACAGATCTCACGTTGGATTGGGCAGCGGTACTCAGATGAGTTTGGCAGTTGCAGAGGCTTACAACAGGATTTTCGATCTGGGTTTCAGTGTCAGAGAGCTTGCCGAGATTACGAAAAGAGGGGGCACTTCCGGAATAGGCGTTGCAGTTTTTGAGTTTGGAGGATTTATACTCGATGGAGGCCATTCAAGAAAGGAAAAACCTGAATTTTTACCTTCTTCGGCAAGTAAGGCAAAACCAGCACCTGTTTTAGTCAGGTATGATTTTCCCGATTGGAAAGTTGTTCTAGCAATTCCCAATATGAGGGGATTTTACGGAAGGAGGGAGGTTGATCTCTTCAAGAAGTTCTGTCCGATTCCCGTTGAGGAGGTGAGGGAGCTCTGTCATCTCATACTAATGAAGGTTCTACCGTCCATAGTTGAATGCGATCTGGATGAGTTCGGGAGAGCGATATACAGGATTCAGCAGATAGGGTTTAAAAGAATCGAGGTTGACATGTACGGAGATCTCATAAGAGGTGCTATAGATTTTGTTTCGGATCTAACAAAGGCTGTAGGAATGAGCTCTACCGGTCCCGCAATGTATGCTGTAACAGATTCGAATTCAAGAGACATAAAGAAATCATTTGAGGAGTACTTCAGGGATAGAGGTCTGAACTGCGATACGATGAAGACGAGGGCAAAAAACTCGGGAGCGGAAATAAAGTTTTTATAAGCGTTTAAAGACCTTTAGATATGAAGGAGGACTGGTTGAGCTTTGAACAGTTCAGAAGGGAATATCCTGAGGATAGATATGAAATAATCGAGATAGTTAGATTCGATAAGGGTGACGTGGATCTGGCACTTCAGAGGATTACGAGGATATCGTCAAAACTTGTAAAACTTGACATAGATGCCGATTTAATAACGCTTTCAAACTTCTCAAAGATCTCCCAGACGAGAATAGTCAGGTCAAAGACTAGGAGAAAGGCCACGATGACGGCAAAGTATGTGAAGACTTATCATGTACCGGATTTCCCAATTGCCCTTGTTCTGGCAGTTGATAGGGAAAAGTTTAAAGAGGAGGAGATAAGGAATATAAGGGAAATGATTAAAGGTGTTTTAAGCGATTTGAGATCCTGATCAGATGATATAGCCGAGAAAATACCCCGATATGGCGCCAAAGTTCAAAAAAGGTAAGCCTGCATGAGGTCTCTTTTTCCTTTCAGCTATTGCTATGAGTACGAGCAATCCGATGAAACTACCGATCAGAGTCGTGAGGGCCTGAAGCTTTATGAAACCTATTGAGGGGGATCTGGAGAACGTTTGAGCCGATATGAACAGTATATTCGGAATAACTGCATCCCCCACACCGAAGACTATGGGTCTATCCCTTGATGGAATTATAAAGAGCATTGGAAGATTTAGTTTGATTATGGAATCTGCTAGCTTGATCATGTGACCCGTTCTGTAAACGGAGATTATATCGTATACTGCAAGTGCTGTCAGGAGAACTATAACGGGAAAAGGTTCAAGACTTATACCGAATATCGACGTGATACCGCCTGCAAGTACTAGTGCCGAAAAATTAAGAACGAACACGTTAGGCTTTTTTATAAGAGCAAAAACGAGCAGAAATGCGATCAATACGGATAGAGATTTGAAGAAGGGTATGAAGACGTAATATGCCGCTATGAAGACGAGAAAGTACATTATAGCTTTCAAAATCCTTTCGCTCTTTTTTGCAAGAAATAGTATTAATGCCGTGAACATTACTATCGCTAAAAAGTAGTATATCGAGTTTGAGACTTCCTTGGGATTCTCAAAGACCTTAACTCCTGCAGATTCATAGCTGGGTATGCATGCAAAGGCTAGCAATGCGACGATTATGTACAGAATCGCTATTACCCATCTCATATCATACAGCCCTTATGTATATCTTTTCACCCTTTAAAATCGCATTCTTGAGAATTTTTCCTGCTTCCTTATCCTTTCTTATCTTTATGGTCCCCTTTTTACTGACTGCCGCTGTGAATAGATAGTTATTTCCTGCATAAACCTCAACTGTCTTTCCTTCTAGACCCCTTGCATGTATAAGGTAATGTTTAGTATTCTCCTCAACTTCAACCTCTCTCAAAATCTCCTCAACAAGCGGCTGTATCTCCAGTTTCATCTTCAACTCCCTCTCTATCCTCTTTATCCTCTTACCCCTTCTACCAAGAAGAAGGGGTATCTCCTCTTCAGGTACCTTTATAACTGCATTTCTATTACTCAGAACTTCTATCTCGTATCTCGAAACGTATCTCTTTACGACATCCTCTATCATACTCCTTATTTCTTCCAGATTCTCGAGTTCAATAGGCATGACAACGACCTGTTCACCGTAAGTGTATATCTCGAATTCAACCCTCTTTGATTCAAAGTCTATTACCTCTATAACTGGTCTCGCCAGATCCTCCTCTGTCATGCCATAGGGAACCTTAACCGTGAAATTCAGCTCGTAAACCTTCTTAATCTTACCGGCATCTATGAATATTACAGTGTCAACTACCTGGGGAATCATTCCGAGCTCGACTCTACCTATAAGCCTCTGAATAGCATCTATCGCTCTTGTCGCATGCGTAACTCCTATCATTCCTACTCCGGCAAGTCTCATATCCGCGAATACCTGGAAATCCGATGTTTTCCTTAACTCGTCATATATCGTATAATCCGGTCTTACAAGGAGTAATATATCTGCTGTTAGGCTCATATCACCTTCAAGAGGTGCGTATTGAGTTATCTCGTCCCTCACCATCAGATCTCTCGGACTTTCCATTGTCTTGACTATGTAGCCCTTTTCCATCAGGTAATTCGCGACGCTGGATGCAAAGGTTGACTTGCCAGCACCGGGAGGACCAGCTATAAGAATTCCCCTCTGCTTTTCAATAAATCTCCTTTTTAGTTCCTCGCTTACACCGTACTCATCCAGGGTAACCTTTGCAACAGGTCTCACAGCCGTAATCTCCATCTTGTCCGAAAAAGGTCTTTCCGCTATTGCAATCCTCACGTCTCTTAGCTGAACTATGGTAGCTCCTCTCCTCTCTATCTCTATACTACTTTCCTCATCTCTCTTCGCAACATCGAGTATCTCATGTGCTATTTCCTGTAATTCCTCGAGTGTCATCGGTTCATCTCTTATCTTTACGAGTTTCAGCTGACCAATCCTTCCCCTTTTTGCATAAGGAGGTGATCCTTCTCTCAAATGCACGCTCGCCGTATCTGGTGTGAAGAACTTCATTATCTTCGTATCCTCAGGTCTCAGAACTTCCTGCTTTAAAAATATCGATTTTATACCCTTTGCAACGGCAACATGGTACTGAACCTTATCGCACGTTACAAGTACTGCATTCTCTCTCTCCGCAATTCTCCTTATCATGTCGTCTATTTCTCCACTTTTAGCAAGCCTTATCTGATCAATGCTCGGTCTTTCACCGAGGAATAGAACGTCGAATCCCTTCTCTTCCGAAATCTCCCTTATCCTCTTCACTTCCTCGAGACCCTTAAACCCTGTTATCTTACCCCTGTTCGCCTGTGCCTCCAGTTCGGCTATGGCCGGTTCAGGGATTATTATAGTACCTTCTATCTCACCTCTCTCAATCATCTTCGATATCCTTCCATCTATAAGTGCACTTGTATCTATGACGTATTTCACATTTAAGAACTGTCTCAAGGATTACTTAATCTTTTCCGATGAGATTTATGATGTTGTTCTTTGACGACCTACCAGCACCAAAGAGCGAGGCTTTCTTAGCTATGTTTTGCAATTTTTTTATCTTTTTTAAAATCGATGATGTGCAAATGAGATGTCATTTGAACTGCCGGAAATATCAACGGTACAATTAAACATATCTTCACATTAATTATATTTAATTTATTATTTTTAAAGTTTTTATTAAGTTTGCTTGATCTTGTATTAAATGCGTGGGATTCTTCTGTCCCATCGATTTTATTAGCAGTAGATTAATTAAGAAATTTAAATCATTACATTATTATCAGTTTATTTTTACATAAAATGGTATGGAAAACTGTAAAATTCCGACAAGGGCTTTTTTAGATGTTCCCGTCTGGACAAGCCATCCCAATTTATATTTAGTATTGATAAAAAGGCTTATTATTCGATCGTAAGACCATTTATCTGGTGATACCATGCCTGAACTGGAAATCGGAGAATATTATAAATATGAAGTAAAAGAATACAGGGACGCAGTTGAGATAAGACTGTACGAGGATAAAAAAGGAAAGGAAATGGATCTGAACTGGCCAATCGCGGGTGAGGTGATAGCGAGCAGGATAAAGAGGATTAAGGGTATCGAAGAATCCTATTACTCACCGAGTCTTGGATACATAAGCATAAAGATCCCGAAGGATGTAGAAAGTATTGAGTCGGTGGCGAGGGCTATAGTGGACGTAATATGTAAGGTGATATCGAATTACAGGACCGCGAAGAACAGAATTGAAAGCGTGTTCAAGGAAAGCGGACTTAAAGGATATTAATTCTCCTTTTTCCATTTCAAGTAATTGCAGAGGGGGCAGCCAAGATCCCAAATCCTGTCCTTAATTCTTATCTTTATTTTTTTTAGCATATGCTTCTCGCAGACATCGGAGGTTATCTTTATCCTTCCGTGCTGAGGTAATGGCAGGCTGAATCTGCATTTGGGATAATTCGTACAGCCTATAAATCTCTTATCAAATCTCTTTATTATCAGAAATCCATCGCATTCCGGACATCTTCCTATGCTCTCCCTTTCAATTCTTAAGCTTTCATCCATCTCAATTCCCTCTCTAAGACTCCTCCCCAGTTCATCGACATCTATACAACTTATTACATCCTTCAAAAATCTCAGCGATTTCATGAAAACATCTCTGTCATCAAGTTTTCCCTCAGCAATCATATCCATGTCCCTTTCTAGTTCGGAAGTCATGTCGGGAAGCGTTATCTTCTCGGCATTCTTCTTCAAAGCCGATATTACTGCGAATGCCGTATTTGTCGGTCTTATCGGATTCCCGTATATGTACTTTCTATCGTACAGCTTCTTTAGTATTTCATGTCTAGTTGACTTTGTACCCAATCCAAGACTCTCCATTACCTTTATAATCCTTCCAACCGTGTATCTCTGCGGAGGCTTTGTTTTTCTCTTTTCAATCCTCTTTTCCTCAATTCTCACAATTTCTCCCACCTTAAAATCGGGGATTATGTTCTGATCAAATTCTACGTACCTGTATATCCTTCTCCAGCCGTCAAAGATCAATCTTCTTCCTTTTGCCTTAAAAACCTCATTACAGCTAAGTTCAACCCTTTTTATTTCCCATAAGGCTTTTGGTGCAATTGTGGACAGAAATCTCCTGACTATGAGTTCGTATATTATCCATTCATCCTTCTTCAAATCCTCCTTAAAAGCTACTGCGGTCGGGTATATGGGTGGATGATCCTTTGTCTCCTTTTTCCCCCTTGAAGGTGCTATATCGTATGACAGAACGAATTCAGCTTCACTTCTGAAATCGCTGTCCAGAAACATCTCCGCTATTGACTTCAAATTCAACGTCTTCGGATATACGGTGTTGTCTGTTCTGGGATAGGATATATAACCGCTCATGTAAAGATCTTCGGCTATCCTCATAGCCTTATCAGGATTCATGAATCTCGAAGCCTCTTTAAGAAATTCCGTCGTATTGAAAGGTATGGGCTTGTTTTCCTCGATTATCTTCTTTTCAAAACTCAGCACTTTTGCATACTCCCCAATACCCTCCAGAACATTCCTTGCTTTTTCTTCTTCTTCAAATCTCCTGCTCCATGCATAAATACCTTTAACCCTAATGGCTATCTCCCAGTAATTTCTGGATTTGAAGTTCCTGATCTCCTCCTCCCTCTCGACTATAATCCTCAATGTTGGGCTCTGAACCCTTCCGACGCTTAAGAAGTCCTTACCCAATCTGTTTGCAGAAATAGAAAGAAGTCTCGTTAAAACTGCACCCCAAAGAAGATCTATCTTCTGTCTTACTTCTGCAGACTTTGCAAGGTTGTAGTCAACGTTTACGGGATTTCTGAACGCATTTTTAATGTCTTCACACGTCAAAGCACTGAACCTTACCCTATCAACCCTCACGTTTGGATTAACCCTCCTTATTATGCTCAAAGCCTCCAAACCTATCAGCTCTCCCTCCCTATCGTAATCGGTTGCAATCGTTACCCTGTCGGCATCTCCTGCCAGATCAACGAGAAGCTTTGCAATGTTCTTTTCTCTAATCTTTTTGATAAATCTAGCCTTTAATAGTTCCTCTATCGGCGTTCTTCTCCAGTCGTTCAGATCGCTGGGAAAGTCTATATCCATTATGTGTCCCCTTAAACCTACCACGTATACATCGTTTGATCTCGAGAAGTAATATCTAACACCGTACTTACTGAGTGTTTTGAAATCTCTGAAGAGTATAGATGCTATTCTTTTTGCAGATTTATCCTTTTCAGAAATTATAAGCCAGCTCATTCTATCAGGACGGCATTTATAATTCCTTCCTGACTCGGCCTGTTCGTGACCTTTGCCTTTCCGACCTCTGTAAGTATTATTGCACCCTTCGTAATTATATTCCTCCTCGCGTAGTGTACGTGGGCGCTGTTTTCAATTACACTTTTTATTTCAGCCCTGACAACTCTTCCCTCTTTGGGGATGTACACATTCGCATACTTATCCTGAACGAGTTTTATCTTGTAATTACCCCCTCTTACTCTTACCTTCTTAATCTTTCTTTCTCCTATCAGCGTTTCTACCTGAGGCCTTCCCATTTCGTACTTCCTCTTCTTTCTGTGAGGTCTCAGCAACTTTCCTGTGTAACTCCTTCTGCTCCTTCCCTGCCAAATCATACTTCTGCCTAATACGACTTTCTATTTAAATACTTTTTAGTTGGAACGGAACGGGTGTAAAACACATAAACGCTAGCAGAAACACAAAAATACCCAGAATTTTTCTCTTCAGGTCTATGGGTGTTTTGTCATCGATTGGCTCTGGATGCGGATGCATTGAAAAGAAGAGAGTTACAAAGCCCCAGAATATCCATATCGAGCTGTCGACGTTGTAAGCATAACCTATGTAGAATCCTGAAAGCATGAGGAGAATCGGTATTATCCTTGAAACAACTTCCGCCTTCTTACCTATCATAGCTCTCAGTATGTGACCGCCGTCCAGCTGACCCACTGGGATCAGGTTTAGAAAAGTTATGAAGAGACCGACCCATCCGGCGAATACGACCGGATGTATAAACTCCTTCTCATATCCCATAATATTTATTATTAAATCGAATAGTATAGGTGTGCCGAGTATTATCGTTTCCTCCCTCTTAGGAGGAATGAATTCCAGCTGTAATCCTATTACGATTACTATTATAGAAGCTACTATTCCTACAATCGGCCCCGATGATCCAACATCGAATAACGCCTTTCTGTTCGGTATTGCACCTCTGTGCCTTATTACTGCACCGAGTGTCCCTATAATCGTTGGAAATGGTATGAAGTAAGGTAGTGAAGTTTTCATACCCCATTTCCTAGCTGTTAAATAATGACCCATTTCGTGAGTTCCGAGTACAAACATTACCGCAAGTGAAAAAATGAATCCTCCGATTATATCGAATCTTTCATACATCATAGCTCCCATTACCGTCGTTGTGATTATAGTGGCTATAAGAAGTACTATGTTTATCCATATCCTCTCCCTTCTCCTCTTAAGCTCGAGTATGAATTCACCGTAAACGCTCCTAAGTTCTATATCGAAATCGTTTGAAAGCCTCGCAAGAAACTTCCTTATCTCCCTAAAACTCTGTACAGGGTGAACGTAGAGCCTAACACCATCCTTTATATTCTCTATTTTATTTATAATGAAGTATTGTTCTAATTCATCTAATTTCAATCCATCCATCATCTGCATTGACAATTATGTAATCACCATTCTTTATAACATCTATCGGGTTTACATCGAGTCTGTCTATAAGGGGTATGTTGGCTATTATTGCTCCAACGGCTATTATTGGCTCAGTTTCAACGTTTATGATTGCCTTGGGTGCAGTTCCTATTTTCTTCATCCTCAAAAGCACGTATGTGCCAACCGTTGATCCCCTGCCCTTGGGAAATACGAATATCTTGTTTGCTATGCTTTCACCCCTTATATCGCTGTCACCCGCTATCACAATCCCCGTCCTCACATCAACATCTCCCAGAAATGAGAATTTGTTTTTACTCACAACGGCCTCTCCTTCGGCATATCCTCTTGATATAACCCTTCCCCTTATCTTCATCATAGAACGTCGTTTTTCAATTTAAAAAGTTTGAGCAACATTTATAATCAAACAATTAGAACTGAAAATCAATGAAGGTTATTGTAACAGATCCCATTGCAAAAGAAGCAGTCGAGTTGATGGAGAAGGAAGGATTGAAGGTCGATGTAAAAACGGATTTAGATGAAGAAGAATTAATGAGAATAATAGATAAATATGATGCTATAATAGTTAGGAGCAGGACAAAGATAACAAGGGAGATTATAGATCGAGCAAAAAACCTGAAAGTAATAGGAAGGGCGGGAGTTGGTGTCGATAATATAGATGTCGATTATGCCACCGAAAAGGGAATACTAGTCGTAAACGCTCCTGGCGGAAACACCGTATCTGCAGCTGAGCATACAATCGGGCTTTTGCTTTCACTTATAAGAAAGATCCCTCAGGCAGATAGAAGTGTTAAGGAAGGGAAGTGGGAGAGGAAGAAGTTCATGGGCGTGGAACTGAGAGGGAAGACTATAGGCATTATAGGACTTGGAAGGGTCGGTTACGAAGTTGCAAAAAGGGTAAGGGCATTTGAGATGAATGTGCTGGCTTACGATCCATATATAAGTGAAGAGAGGGCGAAATCTGTTGGAGCAAAGCTCGTAAGTCTTGAGGAATTACTCAGAAATTCCGATTTCATATCTATACACGTTCCCAAGACAAAGGAAACCGTTAACATGATATCATACGATGAATTCAGGATTATGAAGGACGGAGTTTACATAATAAACACGGCTAGAGGTGGTATAGTCAACGAAAATGCTCTTTACGAAGCCCTGAAGAGCGGAAAGGTTGCAGGTGCCGCGCTGGATGTTTTCGAAAAGGAACCGCCTGATTCTGACAACCCGCTTTTAAAACTCGATAACGTAATAGCAACACCACACATAGGTGCATCAACAAGAGAGGCCCAGATGATGGTAGGTATTGCTATCGCAAAGGAAATAATAAACTTCTTTAAGGGTCTTCCGGTAAGGAATGCCGTAAATCTGCCCAGCATTACTTCTGAGGAATACAGACATTTAATGCCATACATAGAGCTTGCTGAAAAAATGGGGAAGCTCGCATGTGCAAGACTCAACGGTGTATTTAACAGGGTGAAGATAACGTTTGGCGGTGAGATAGCAAGGAGCAATACAGAACTCATAACGAGGGCATTGCTTAAGGGTCTTTTCGAGCAGATACTTAGCGATGTAAATATAGTCTCGGCAATGCACATAGCAAAGGAAAGGGGAATAACTATAGAACAGAGCCGTATGGAGTATATAAAGCACTACAGAAGCCTTGTTGAGGTTTCGGTCGGTAACGGTAAGGAAATAAGGATAGTGGGAACGAGCTTCGGTGATGAGTACAGAATTATAAAGATAGACAAGTACAAGGTCGATTTCATTCCCAAAGGTCATTACATAATATCGTTGCACGAGGATAAGCCCGGGGTTATAGGAAGGGTCGGAACTCTCTTCGGAAAGCACAATATAAACATAGCCGGAATGATAGTTGGTAGGCATGGAAAGAGAGGAGGAATTCAGCTAATGCTTCTGCTTGTCGACGATCCGCCGACGGAGGACGTTCTGAAGAAGATGATAAAGCTTGACGGTATAATAGATGCTACGTACGTTTACCTTTAAGATATCATGATGAGTTACTACTTCTACTGCGACTGTTGCGGAGAGGAGACGAGACACGAGCTTATAAGGAGGGATAAGAATCTTTACAGATGTACGAGGTGCGGGATGGTCTCTCAGCACTTACCCGAAAGGGAGATAACCGTTAAGGCTATAATAAGTTCTGGCCCTGTATCCGAGGTCGGGAGGGTTAATTTAAAAGAATCCGATATCGTCAAGATAGGAGATGAGCTTGTCGTAGAAACTGATGAAGGTTTTAAAATCGGTGAGGTTAAGGCGATAGAACTGAAGAACAGGAAGAGAGTTGGAATTGCGAGTGCAGTAGATGTAGATACGATCTGGTTGAGGAATGTCGGTGAGGTCGAGGTGAAGTTCAGTCTGCATAAAAAGGCTGTTACGACACCGTACAAGATGACAACGTCAGGAGAGACCGAGTTCAGAATAGGGGAGACCATAAGAATAGAAAATCTGCTGTTCAGAATTACGAGGATGAAGCTCATTGACGGTAGGCTTTTGAAAAGAATTGGAGATTCTGCGAAGGCAAAGGAAATAAAGAGGGTTTATGCGATTTTTGAAAGGAAGTTGAAATGATAAGACACAGGGATTTTATAAGGGTTAAGGATTTCTACTTTTCCGTCGTTGGTTACAGGCACGATAGGTGTGTTAAATGCATTCTGAGATATGTTCCCTGCTCATCTGGAAGCAGAAGTATAAATGGAAGGAGGTACAGGAAGTTGAGACATTCAGAAGCGTTGAAATACTTCAGGGAATTCTGTAAAAACGGACTTCACTGCATTCCAAGGGATATGATAGATGAGGTTTACAGAACTGATGAAAGGTTTTTAGAGGTATGCATGAGAGATGTAGATGTAAGGAAGGTAGCTGAATTCTTTAAACTTCCAAAAATGGGAATAACAGGTTCGAGGCTGATAGGTTTAAAAGGAGAGGACTCTGATGTCGATCTAGTTCTTTACGACCGTTACTTTGACGTTGGAAGGAAGAAGATCGAAAAAGGGCTTATGAGAGGAGTTCTTGAACAACCGGATCTTGAATTCGTATACAGGAAGAGGTGCGTGAACATACCGTTCGAGGTTTTTAGGGTTCATGAGATTAGGAAGTATAACAGGGCGGTGCTTGACGGTATTTGCTTCGACATATTATACGTGAGAGATAAGATACTTGGAGGAGAAATAGAGGAAATTGGTAGGAAGATATGCAAGACTACACTGAGAGCTAGGGTTTTATACGAGAGATCGTTTGATTACCCCGCATTTTACCTCGTCGACAGAAATGTTAGGGCTGTTCTGAGCTTCACGCATACTTATTCTGGTCAGGTTTTTAGAGGGGAGATAATGGAGGCAAGGGGATTTATCGAGGAAATAGACGGCGAAAGATATCTGATAGTCGGGACGAGAAGGGAGGTTGAAGATGAATACATAGTTTCCATATCCCTTCTGGAACGTTTGAAATTATTAGAAGAATTTTTAAGTTGGAAAAAATCTTAATTAGGGAGGGATGGTGTTGTTAGGAGACACACTTATAAGGTTCATAGAAAGGGTCGAAAAACATATAGATTGTGTAAAGAGGGATTTAGATTTAAAGAGAATAGAAGAGCTCATAAACGCAATCGAAAATGCTAACAGCATATTCGTAATGGGTGTCGGGAGGAGTGGATTTATAGCCAAGGCATTTGCCATGAGATTAATGCACCTCGGCTACAGCGTTTACGTCGTGGGTGAAACCGTTACACCGAGAATAAAAAAGGAAGACCTTTTAATAGCAATTTCCGGATCTGGTGAAACTCTTTCTGTTGTCAGCATAAGCAAAAAGGCGAAGGAGGAGATAGGATCGAAATTGGTTGCGATCACGCAGAACAAGAACTCAACGCTTGCCAGAATAAGTGATATAGTCGTTGTTTTAAAGGGAAAGACGAAGGATGAGAGAAACGACGAGCTTGCAAAGCTTGCACCACTTGGAACGATGTTCGAACTTACAGCCCTCATATTCCTCGACGGTCTTGTTGCGGAGCTAATGAACCTTAAGCATTTGAGCGAGGAAGATTTGAAGGCAAGGCACGCAGTTCTTGAGTGATCTGTTTAGCCTCGCTGGATCTTTGCATGCCTTCCAACTATTGAATTGCTCAATTCTAGATTTCTTATTTCGCAGTCATCGTCTACTATGCTCCTCCAGATCCTAACGTTTCTCAACACGTTTTTATTAAATATCACGGATTCGCTGACATCCGAATTCTCGACTATGCAGTCCCTCCCTATGTACGTATAGGGTCCTATTATCGACCTCCCCCTTATCTCCGCCCCATCCTCTATTACGACCGGTGCTATTATCTTGGAAATCTTATCAACCCTGGAATTTTCGGATACGTGGTGCTCCATGTAGAACTTCAGAGCCTCAAGATAGGAGTCCTGATTTCCAACATCGTACCATATCCCGCTGAAAACGTATCCGTATACATCTGTTTTCGTGCATAGCCAGCTTATGAAATCACCCAAGTTATCGTGCTGCCTGTTCAGGGATATGTACTTCTGCAGGAGATCAACTACGTCTCTGGGGAATATGTACAAGGCAATCCCCACAAGAGTCGACTTCGGCTTCTCAGGTTTCTCGTAGAATCTCAGGACCCTTTCTCCACTTATATCGACTACCCCGTATCTCTTTGCAAGTTCGAAATCTCCAACGTCGAAAAGACCTATTACAGTTGATCTCTTCTGCCTATAGTACCTAACAAATCCGTCCAGTTCAAATGAAAATATGTTATCACCTGCAACCACGAGCATCTCATCCTTCAGAACCTTAGAAACCTCTGCAAGTGCCCTTACAGCACCGAGCTTCTCCTCCTCCTTTGTGGTTTGCTCAACTATGAGTTCAACATCCTTACCCTTAGACCATTCGATGAAATCCCTTTCAAACAACTTGTTGGTAGAAACGTAAACCCTGCCGAATTTCGACGTTTTTTCATACACGTAGTCTATTATCGTTTTCCTTCCGATGGGCAGAAGGGGTTTTGCCTTTGTCATAGTAATCGGCCAGAGTCTGGTTGCAAATCCTCCGGCCATTATGACAACTTTCATCGATTTAGGGTTTCATCAAGGAATATAAAGAGTTTAGCATATAATTCACAAAATGTCGCCAAGGGAGCTCTGCCCTTCAGGGCGGAGAGGGATTAGGGGAGGGGGTAAGAGGTTTGTTTAGATTATGTTGTAGAGAATTGCAAACTTCTCCCTAAACATTTTTATTCCATTCTTCTTATCCTTCTCCTGGAGGGTTGCTCTGACCTTGTCCGATGACAAAAACCGAAGCATATGATGCTGTCGTGAGACAGATATGGTGGTTCCCCTATGGGGAACCCTCGCCCTCTAGGGCAGGGAGGAGGTCAGGGATGGAAAATCATAGCAAATCTTTTAACCTTCATCGCTGGGTAGAGATCGATACAAACAGTCACGTACCATATACCACTCAAATATTATATTATTTAAATATTACTCAATTTAAGATTTATCTCAGAAGTCTTAGTATATTTTTGAGATCCCTAACGGATTGCTTTATGCTCCTCTTTGATTCTATCGACACTATTTTTGGAAGAAGTCTCAGTGCCTTAAGCTTCTTATTTTCCTGAACGGCCGAAACGAATTCCTGCTCGACCTCAATCCACCAGAATTCTTCAAGAACACTTTTCTCATACATATCGAGTTCATCTCTCTTCAGACATTCGAAGAAAACCTTAGCACACTTCAGTGAAGGCGCATTTCCCTCTCCTGCACCGCTAACACATCCTATAGCTTCGCCGACACCGTAAACATTCCCATATACTATGGGTCTGCATTTCGACGGCGGTAGGAGTCTTATGCTTCCCATACAGCTGCATTCGCTTTCCACCCTTTTTATTCCGTAAAGATCTCTGAGCTTTTCTATGAGCTCGAATGCCCTTTCCACAGTTAAATCTCCCGCACCTACGTGCCATCTTTTGTCGCCCAGCGGAAATGCCCATGCGTAACCCGTTCTCCTCATGTATATGTAGACGTTTTCATCGACATCGTGTCTTTCAACCGTTTGATACGTCCTGTATATCGAATCCCTTTCTATCCTCGGAAGAACCGCCCTTTTGAATCCAGTTGCATCGACTATTATGTCCGAAGAAATTTCCTTAAATTCCAGATCCCTCCAAAGTTCCTCAAGTAGTTTTCTCTTATCGAACATCACAACTTCCTTGTTTTTTAGCCATATCCTGTCATTTATAACTATGTATTCAGGCTTTGAAAGCACGTAGTCATCCAGGTTTATTCCTATCTCTCTGTACAAACCCTTCGCTTCACTGTAAGATATCCCCCAGCCGCATCTGCAATCGGGACTTGATCTTATGTCGTATATTGCCACGTTAAATCCGTCTTGAATTAGGAGGTTGTACAGATATGTTCCGGCAACTCCTGCACCGTATATCTGAATATCCGATACCATAATATGGTGTTTATTCCTCGTACATCTTCTCGGCAACCCTTCTCAGCGCTGGTTTTAGGAGACAGTCCTTGCAGACTGGTATGACGGATACGTAGTTCTTGTAAAGACCTCTTATCCATGTTCCTATGTAATGTATGTCATCAAGGCATACGGGATTTTTGCATATGCTGCATCTCCTCCATGTCCTTCCCTCGTCCTCCTCGTTCAACTCCCTTCCGCACGTGATACACTTCAACATTCAAACCACCTCATATCTCGAGCGGTGACTTCGCCATTGCCTTTATAACATCAGAAGCCGTTAAAATCCCCACTATCTCCCCCTTATCCCTCACAACCAGCCTTTTTATCTTCAGATCATCCATTATCTTAGCAGCTTCTCTCAGGCTGTAATCGGGAGAAACTGTTATGAGTGGACTCGATGTGTACTTTCCGACCTCATCGTCAAGACTACCCTCTATTAAAACCTTGGAAACAAGATCTCTTTCCGTGAATATGCCGTAAATCTCATCATCCCTCTTTATTAGAACACTGCCGATCCTCTTCTCACCCATTATCTTAACGACATCCCTAACCTTTGTTCTGTAATCTACCACCGTCAAATCCTTAACCATGGCGTCCTTAACCCTTAGCATGGAGTTAGTTATCAAAAAAATATTTAAATTTTATTAGTTTTATCAATTCTTAGATCCCTAACAAATACTCCAGATCCCTCCTCAACACGGCCAACTATTTTGCCGTCTAGACTACCGCTTCTTTCAAGCTTCCTTGCATCTTCTTCAGGCATTACAAGCATGAACCCCATTCCCATGTTAAAAGTCCTGTACATCTCATCCTCATCTATGTTTCCGAGCTCCTGAATGAATCTGAATATATCGTGGGGTTTTAACGGGTCGTCTATGACAAATCTGACATCCTTCAGCCTTTTCAGATTCAGAAGACCTCCTCCCGTTATGTGTGCCATTCCATGAACTTCGAATCTCTTTAGGACATCCAAGACTTCTACGTATATCCTTGTGGGTGCTAGAAGCTCCTCTCCTATAGTCTTCCCCTTTTTAAACTCGTCGTTATAACTGTAACCGGCCTTCTCTATAACCTTCCTTGCAAGTGTCAGACCATTGCTGTGTATTCCGCTGCTCGGTAAGGCGAATATCACATCTCCCTCACGGATTTTCTCACCGGTTATTATACAATCCTTTTTCACAACTCCTATTGCCGTTCCCACAAGATCCCAGCCTTTTATGAGATCGGGCAGCGTTGCCGTTTCGCCGCCCACCAGGGTTATGTTGGCAATTCTGCACCCCTCCTCCAGACCCTTCGCTATCTCCTCCATCACCTTCTCATCGGGTCTGAACGTTGCTATGTAGTCGACCATTGCTACGGGTTCTGCCCCTATCGAAATCAGATCGTTTACGTTCATGGCTACACAGTCTATACCAATTGTGTCGAATTTGTTCAATTTTTCGGCCACGATTATCTTTGTACCGACACCATCCGTCGTTATTGCTATTCCTATTTCTCCGAAATCCAGAACACTTGCGAAATGCCCCGTTAGTATGGGTTTACCGAATCCACTTCTAACAAATCTTATCCTGCTTACAAGAGCCTTTACAGCCCTCTCCTCCTCAAATATATCCACACCGGCCTTGGCGTATGTGAATTTCTCCATGATGTTAGTTGAGTATCGACATTTATAAAATCGTGCCGTAAGATTTCATTCATGAAGGTCGTGATAGTTATGGGTTCTAAATTCGATCTCGATTTCGCAAAGAGGATAGGAAAATATCTGGATGAGTTCGGAATCGAATACGAGTACAGAATTGCCTCGGCGCACAAGACTCCCGAAAGAGTGCTTGAAATTCTGAACGAGTACGATAGGGTCGTATATATAACCGTAGCAGGGAGAAGCAATGCTTTAAGCGGTTTTGTTGATGCCAATACATCCAATCCCGTAATAGCATGCCCTCCCTATAGCGAAAGATTTGCAGGAGTTGACGTATTCTCATCTTTAAGGATGCCATCGGGTGTAGCCCCAATGGTTATACTCGAACCGGAAAATGCAGCGCTTGCAGCTGCAAAGATAATAGGTCTTTACGACGATGATGTGAGGAAGAAGGTTGAGAGCTATCAGAGGTTGAAGAAGCTTGAGGTGATCAAGGCGGATGAGGAAATTAGAGGTTAGTAGAAATTCTCCATCTCAACGACCTTCAAACCCCTCAGATATCCTATAGGTATTCCCAGTTCCTTTGCCTTCTTCTTAAGCTTTTTATCGTTTGTTATCAAAACACATTTGAACTTCCTTGCGACTTCTATAAGTGCGGAATCCGTTCCAACCGCATTTGTATTGACGACTTCGCAGAATCTTCTGACAAGTTCCAGCGCAAATCTTGCCGCAATTTTTTCCCTTCCCCTTAAGGAGCATGAGAGGTTTTCTAGCTCCTTCAAGACCTTTAAAGGGACTAAAAATCTTTTGAATCCGAGATCCCTTAGCTGATCGAATACGTCAATTCTGTTAAGAAAAGAATACATGAGGATATTCGTATCGATCACAGCACACTTTACCTTATCGTTCCTGCACCTATTAACCTCCATCTCCCTCCAACCCTTCTGCTTATTGCTACTCTGCTCCCCTCCTCCGCACATATAGGCCTCTTAAGTTTTACTTCAACCACGTCATCTCTTATAGATGTGACATTACCAACAGTAACGGCAGTTCCGACGACGAGCATAAGGGTTTCATTTAACTTTATCTTTTCAACCTTAACGTCCTCCTCAAGCCCCACAACCCTTTCAAGAAGCTGTACATCCATTGAGAAATCCATTAATACATCAGGAAGCTCATCCGGATGACCTAGAACGTTTCCAACAAGTCCGTCACTTTTCGTCAGAGAAGGATCGAGCTTTGTTGCAACACCTATCAATCCGCCTGGTGTGGCCTCATCAACGCTTCTGCCAGAAGCCATTATGCTTACAACCTCCGAATTCAAAGGATTCCACTTACCCCTCTCATCCTTTATACCCGGCCTTATCTCGATTTCATCTCCTACCCTTATCCTTCCCCTTATAAGAGAACCTCCCACGACTCCTCCGACAAGGTTTTCCGGCTTCGTTCCTGGCTTGTTAACATCAAAACTCCTGGCTACGTACATGAGTGGTGAAGAGTTCAGATCCCTTTCCGGAGTTGGAATTGTCTCCTCTATCGCCTGTATTATCGCGTCTATGTTTATCTTCTGCTGAGCCGAAATCGGTATTATCGGTGCGTTTTCGGCGATCGTACCCTTTATGAAATCCTTTATCTCCCTGTAGTTCTCCAGAACCCTTTCCTTTGTAACTGTATCTATCTTATTCTGAGCTATCACTATCTTGTCGACGCCTATTATCTCCAGAGCCATAAGGTGCTCCTTTGTTTGAGGTCTGGGGCATTTTTCGTTTGCCGCTATAACGAGAACTGCTCCATCCATCAACGCTGCACCGCTTAGCATTGTAGCCATGAGCATTTCATGACCCGGTGCATCCACAAAGGAAACAGTTCTAAGGACTTCAGTTTCAACGTTATGAACGGGACATATCCTCTGAGTAGTATACGCCTGGGGTTCATCGCAAAGGGGGCACTTTCTGAACGTTGCATCGGCGTAACCAAGTCTTATCGTTATACCCCTTTTCAGTTCCTCACTATGCCTATCGGCCCAGACACCAGTTAAAGCAGCAACCAGCGTTGTTTTACCGTGATCAACATGACCTACCATTCCTATATTAACTTCTGGGAGAGGCTCTTCTTTCATAACGATTAAAACTTTGCGAATGTATTTAAATGTTATAGGGGTTTAAATCTAAAACTACTAGTGTTCAAAGCACTTTGATGAATGGATTTGTAAATTTGCATAGATTGCGTCAGACGTTAGTGAGGAACGATAGATAATCCAGATATCTGAGGAGCTGACTGTATGCTTTGAACATGTTCGGATTGGATTAAAAAAATTATTTCCTGAGGAATCGTGCGTAATTTCGAGTCATCCCTATCCTGTGATTCAATCTGGCCGATTGCAATTTCGGATAATTGTTAGATTCATGCCTTCAGATGCATCTGGTGAGAACATTCCATATGTTCTAGTTGAAAAAACAGTTATATAGCATCGATTAAGACTATTGATATGAAGGCCTTAGTCGAGATATCGACCGAGGTTGGAAAGGCCAGGGCTGTTTTTGATAGTGTAAAGAAGATTGAGAACGTTAAGGAAGCGTATCTCGTCACAGGTCACTGTGATATAGTAGCGCTTGTGGAAGCGGAAGATCTTAAGGCGATTGGAGACATCATACTTGAAAAGATACACAGAATAGAAGGTGTAGTCGACACTGAGACGCTTATATGCGTTGAGTAAACCGAAAAATAGACATGTTTTCCGCAGAGATAAAAATATCACATGGCATATCTCACTGTGACGTGTTGGGTTGTGAATCGAATAGAGCTGAACTTATCGGCGTTCACGAGCAATCTAATCGTTTTAAAATTTCAATCGATATAGGTTCTACCGACTTGATAAAAAAAGCTAAAAACAAGTCCGCTAAACTAATTTTGATGGACATAAATGAAATAAAAAGAAAAAAATTAAAGAAGTTAATAGAAAAAATGACGAAACCCGTGGAGTTAAGTGAAAAAAATTTTAACAGATTTATAAGTGAAAACGAAAATGTGGTTGTGGACTTCTGGGCGGAATGGTGCGCCCCATGCAGAATAATAGCACCGATAATAGAAGAACTTGCAAAGGAATACGCCGGAAAAGTTGTTTTTGCAAAGCTAAACGTTAACGACGCAATGGACATTGCTACAAGCCTAGGCATATCGGCCATACCCACCCTCGTATTCTTTAAAAGAGGAAAACCGATAGATGCAATTGTAGGAGTGTTTCCAAAATCGGAAATAAAGAGGTGGATTGAAAGAAATCTTTTAGAGGGTTTTTAAATGAGAATACCGCTGTTTATTGAGTTTAAGGGTAAAAAAGTCCTGATAATAGGTGGTGGGGGAGTCGGAACCTTCAGGGCAAAAAAGTTCCTGAACGCCGGTGCAAAAGTTAGCGTTCTTAGTCTGGGATTCAGCGATGAGCTAAAGGAACTCGAAAAACAGGGAAAGGTAAAATTGATAAAAGGGGATGCATCCGATACGGATTTGCTTGAAAGGCTCATAAAGGATAACGATCTGGTCGTCGTTGCCCTTCCAACTCTTAAGTTAAACGATAAAATAGTTAGCATAGCAAAGAAATACAAAACACTCGTAAATCTTGCAAACGATGCGAAAAAAACCGAAGTTGTCATACCTTTTGAAGGCGAATTTGAAGGAATAAGATTTGCTGTGACTACAGAAGGAAAAAGTGGAATTGTTGCGAGAAAGGTAAAGGAGACATTTCAAAAGGTTCTTGAAAAAGACGAGGAAATAGTTTATTATTTAAAGGCATTGGAGCATTTGAAGAACTACATGAAATCGCACAACGTACCGATACAGCTCAGAATGAAGCTTTACTTCATAATAAGCTCCGATGAGGAGTTCAGAAGTCTTGTAAAGAAGGGAGATGTAAACGGTGCAAGAGCTCTGGCTGAGAAGCTTGTAGAAGAATACGTTAAGGGTATTAGAAAGATAGATGTTGGGGGAATTCAATTCTAGAATACTCATGGAGATCCAGTACAACTTTCCAATAACGGAAACACCATTTACCGATTTAGCTGAAAGATTAAACATTGAGGAGGAAGAATTCTTAAAAAAACTCAGAATTTTGAAGCTCAAAGGTGTTATAAAGAGAATTGGCGCAAATATAAATTACAGGGCATTCAAAAAGATAAGAAGGGCATGTCTGATAGCGTTTGCATGCGATGAAGATGACGTGCTTAAAATAGCAAAAGCGATAAACGATTCTTTCAGCGATCTGAGTCTCAAGCATAACTACTGGAGAGATCACGAGAAGTACAAGATATGGTTCACCGTAAAGGCAAAAAGTATTCAGGAAATTTCAAAAAAAGTCGAGGAAATAGCTGAAAAGTTTAAGATCAGGGAATACCTGATTCTACCCAGCAAGAGAGTATACAGAATGGACGTAAAGTACGATCTGTTCAGAGGGATATCATGGAGTAACAGGCTGATTGAGAAGGATAGGGTTTCGTCCGTGGACGATCTGGGACTGGATCAGGATCTCCTAATCTCCCTTCAGGATATACCGATAAAGAAAAGACCGTTTAAGGATTTTGGTAACGAGGCTGAAATAGTCGATCTGATAAGAGAACTCATAAGGAAGGGTATCTTCAGGGATTTCTACGCCGTTTTGAATGAAATAAAGATCGGATTTAAGGAAAATGGGATGAATTTAGTTCAAACTGACGATCCCAAGACCTTGGCATTAAAACTCATAAAATTTCCGCAGATAACACATCTTGTCGAAAGGCATGCCCCCGATGACTGGAAATATCCACTTTACTTCATGATACATGCAACCGATAGGAGTAAAATAGAAGAAGTTGTCAATACGATATCGGAGGAGCTAGAGATAAAAATCAAGACTATATACAGCAAGATGGATCTAAAGAAGTACAGATCTCCTTCTTAGGAGGTATAAGAAGAAGGGGCCTCCGCAAAGCATCGTTATTATGCCTACTGGAATGTTTCCGAGAACTGTTCTCGATAAAGTGTCCATCCAGATCAGAAAGATCGAACCTATCATCATCGATACCGGTATGAGTATCCTGTGATCGTCTCCAACTAGAATCCTTGAGATATGGGGTATCATCAAGCCAACAAATCCTATCAAGCCTACAAACGATACAGATACAGCTGTTATCAGTGTTGAAATTATCAGAAGGAAATTTCTAACCCTTTTTACTTCGACTCCGATGTAATGGGCGGATTCCTCCCCTAGCAGAATTGCGTTGAGCTCCTTTGAAAAAGAAAGGGATAGAAGTACACCGAGGAGAACGGGTAAGAATGATATTTTAATGCTTAGCCAGTCAACACCTCCGAAGCATCCTATAAGCCATGTCGTTATTAGATAAGCTCTAGTCTTTATCAGCATAAGCCATTCGAGTGCGTAAAGGAAGAAGTTTACGGCAATACCTGCAAGAAGAAGTGATTCCGTTGTAACTACACCTCTAATCCTTGCAAGGCTGTAGACCAGGAAAACGACGAGTAAGGATGTTAAAAATGCCGATGCGGATACGGCGTACATGTTAAAAGAGAATATAAACCCTATTATGGCACCCAGACCGGCACCGGACGAAATTCCCAGTACGTATGGTTCTGCCATGGGATTTCTGAATATCGCCTGCATTACAACTCCCGCTGTTGAAAGAGCCGAACCGACTATGGCGCACATAAGAACCCTGGGAATTCTTATGTTTATTATTATCTTTTCGTTCAGATCGAGTTCGTTTCCGCTAACTGCATCCAGAACTGCACTTAAAGCAGTCCTTGGATGTATAGGCACAGAGCCCAAAAGCGGTGTTATGGCTATGGTGACGGCTAGTATCGAGAACAGGATAACTATAAACCTTCTCTCTCTCAAATACCTCTGGATGTATAAATCTCGCAAGCTGTTCGAGTGCATAAACCAACCTGTAAGATGGTCTTGAGATAATATCTACATCGATTACATAAACCCTATTGTTTTTTACAGCTTTAAGATCCCTTATTTTAATAACCCATTCATATAATATATTTCTACCTTTTGACATACCTGTTCCACTGCTTACTATAATTATATCAGGATTCAACCTCAATAAATCTTCTAAACTTATAACAACCCATCCTTCATCCTTTATTGCATTTTCACCTCCAGCCAGTTCTATTATTTCATCAATAAAGGTATTATTACCACTAACCCATATTGGATCGTTCCAAATTATGTGAATAACTTTAGGCCTTGTTTTTATATTTTTAATTTTATTTTTTATATTGTTAATTTTGTTTTTCATAAATTCTATGAGTTTTGTCGCATTTTCCTCGGCGTTACAAACCTTACCAATTATGTATATATCTCTCATGATATCTTCCAAATTTCTTGGATTTAGGCATATAACGGGAATTCCAAATTTCTTTATGGCGTTAACGACCTGTATTCCGTTTCCATAGCTTGCTATAACCAGATCTGGATTTAATGCGATAACCTTCTCCACATCAACTGTTGTATAACCACCAATCGACTGTATTTCTCCTCTTTCTCTCTTTTTTATAACCTCTGGTGGATAGTTACAGTAATCGGTGACACCAACAACTCTATCACCTAAACCAAGTGCAAAGAGTATTTCTGTATTTGAAGGTGCTAAAGATACTATTCTTTTTGGATACTTCTTTACGGTAACATTAAATCCAAAATCATCTATTACTGTTATTTTATCATCATATTCGTATATATATGTTTTAGTACTCTTTTTTTCAGGAGCGATGCATCCAAAAATCAATAATATAATTAACAATACTGGAATAATCTTGATCCTATTCATACTCTCCTCAATAATATAACAATGATTATAGCCAACACTAGATTAATTATGATAAACCCCGGTATTCTTCTTTTAAGCTCAATAGTTTCAGTTATTAATGGTGTTACTAGGATTGTGCTTGTAGGTGTTGCAGTTTTTATAGGTGTTTGGGTTTCCTTGGTAATAACCGGTGTAACCTTGGTAACATACTCCTTTACTGAAATGTTTAACTTTAACATTTTAATTGGATGTGGTTTCCCCAATAAAGCCATGATAGCGCATGAGGTCATATAAATTGGATTTGAAACTGTATACTTTGTATACTTAAAGTAACCATCCTTACTCTGTAAGCTTAAGAGATGTTCCACTACACTTGTATTATTTTTCTTCCAATCTAAGGGATTTATACCTGCAGAAACCAATGCTTGGATTGTCCAAGAATCACTTGCAGAATTACTTGCAGATTTTCCAAAAAATTTCATTCCACCATCATTACATTGACCAGTCTTAAGATATTTTAGAGCTTTAACTATCACCGGATCATCTCTATCTATTCCATAAGCTATTAATGCCTGAATAGCCGCTGCTGTGTCATCATAATCACTTGGTTCACCAACAGCCCAAGCAAATCCGCCATCATAATTCTGTTGACTCATAAGCCATCTCACAGATTTTGATACGTTTTCTCCACAAGCTTTTAAAGCTAAAATTCCCCAAATTGTTGTATAGATGTAATCGCCAATTTGACCGTTTGGCTTCTTCTTCTTTTTTAACTCATCAACGAAGTTTATTCCATTAAAATTATAGGGATTTTCACCTATTGCAATAAGAGTTAGAATTGTTCTCTCAAAATCGGAGGTTCCCATTTTTTTAATTATACTTTTATTTAGATTCTCTTTTAAATAATCTATCGGATTTTTTCCATTTTTTGTCCAATTATATGGGTTTTCTCCAGCACATATTAAAGCCATTAAAACCCATGATGTATTTACTATACCTCCAAATCCACCGTCATCTTCCTGTATAGATTTAAGGTATTTTAAAGCTTTAGTTATTACCGGATGATTTGGTTTGAGTGGGAAATTTTTCCACTTAAGAACTATTGCAAAAGTACTAAAATTTGAGATATTAGCACAGTAGAAGTAATAACTTTCATTTTCTTCTGTCATATTTGTTGGTAGATCAATCCAAGTTTCATCAACTCTTTTCATTAAAACGACTTGCGATGGTGTTGCATTATGAGCCTTAATCCAATCTTTTGAAACCTTAAACGTTATGGTCCCACTTACTGTTTTATTCGATCTAATCTCAAAACAATCCAAAACATAACCGTATATAACACCTTTTGGCTTTGATTTTAAAATCTCAATATGAACATTCTCATTTGATCTTAAATTCAAAGCAGTTATGTTTGCTATCTTTTCTGGAACACTTATAGTTATATTTCCTCTAAACGAGATTGTTATGGATTTGTTCGTCTCGTTTACAATGATCTGCTGAGTAGGAGTTGGGGTTACAACAACAGTTGGGGTTACAACAACTCCACCCCCACCACCTCCACCCCTACCTCTAACTACTTCTCTTTCACTCGGCAAGCTCCAAGGCATGCTTGGACTTACGTAGATGTCAAAAGACCAATCATCGTAGATCTTTATCTTAATCTTATAAGGGGAAGTTCTGGGAGTTTCGCTCATACCTCTTGAGAAGTACCAAATCAAGGTATCTCCAGTACTCAAGTTGTACTGCTCAGCTGAAACCATTGGTATATCCCCGTTTACCTGATACATCCAACCTGAAGTAGGGCCAAGAGATTTTTCGCAAATTCCACCTATGCATTTGACGTATAAGCCGTAAGAAAACTTCTTAATGATGACGCTAAAGCCTTTCACTTTAGATGCCTTAATTAAAGCACCTAAAGCAGTTCTATACTTAACGGTAGTAGTGCTACCGTCTTCGAGTGTTATGCTCACAGTCCCAGATGGAAGATAATACTCACCGTATTCAGTTGGCGGTGGTGGAGATGGTGTGGGTTTACGAATTTCTACAACTTTAACAGCTCTTTCATCTCCAGCTATCGCTTCAATTAGTAGTTTACCAGCTACTTGAGGTGTAAAAGTCGCATTGCCATATGCATAGATAGGCGTTCCATTGTTTATCCTTAAGATTATTAGAGCAGGTTTATCGGTTGATATCTCAAGTTTATGCCCAACAATGTAATCACCTTCCACGTTAATTGTAAGTGCCTGTGACACCTGAAGTATTGATAAAAAAAGCAACAGTATTAGCAGAATTTTCAATCTCATCACGACACCTCGCAATTAACTGCTCCAAACCAATCTATTAACCTATTTGGATATTCACTTAACTCGTAAATTCCAGCGTATAGCTTATACGTTCCAACTGTATTCCTCTGTGGTATGTGTATTAAAACAGGAACTTCCAAGCTCTCACCAGCTTTTAAATAGAACGTTGAAATTCCAGCAATGTAATCACCGTTGTCGTTTAATCCACTTATAACAACTACAAACCAATCACTTGCATATGCTGTTACATTAATGTAAGCGGTAGCATTTCCACCTAATTTTCCACTAGTTACTGTAAAATTCAAAATCTTAATAGGTTTTTCTACGTTAACTCTTATCTTTATAACATAATCTGAATCCGCAGGAGTTGATGGTTTCCAAGTATTTGGATCATAGCAACCGTAATACCAAAATATTAAGTCCTGATCTTTAAGTATATATTTATCCGCACTAACATCTGGAATTTTATCATCTGGATAATTCACCCAATATAACCAGCCACATAACCCTTGTGGATTTATTCCAGCAATTGATTCAACATAGAGACCCCATGGAGTTTTTGTAACATTTACCGTAAAGTTACCATTAGTTGATGCTTCAATTAAGGCATATAAAGCTGAAATACCACTAATAGTTACATTACTACCATCCTTTAATGTTATATTTTTATCCTGAGATATTAATGTAAGTTCTCCTTCCCAAATTATTGAGAAATTACCAAAACAATACAGATTTCCGTCATCAGCACCTATAAAGAGTTTATTGTTCCAAATAAATGGCGAAGACATTATATTGTAATATCTACCTTCGGGAGGTATAAGTGTGTAATTCCATAGTAATCTGCCATCAGTTATGTTTAAAGCATAAATAGTTCCATAAGGCACATTTGTGGCAAAATAGACGACTTTACCACCAACTGCTGGAGAAGAATCTATTTTTCCATTAGCTTTAAATCTCCAGATTTCAGCTCCATTAAAAGCATTAAGACAATAAAGATAACCATCTTTAGAGCCGACAAAAACTCTATCATAAGCTACAGCAGGTGTTGAAATAGTTCCATTTATATTCTTACTCCAAACTTCATTATGAGTAGTTATATTCACAGCGTAAATTTTTTGTTTTGTTGTAAAATATGCATTACCGTATGCTATTGTTATTGAACTCATAATCATACTATCAACTGTAAAATTCCAAAGAATTACACCACTTTCGTTTATACATACAAGAGCATTAATTCCAGAGTAATTTCCTGCAAATAGTATCAAACCATTGTATACTGAAGGCGATGTATAATAACTCACAACACCTTCAGTTGTAATTCGCCACTTAATATTACCATTTAAGTCTAAAGACCATAGAGTACCATTTGAAAAAGTCATGACATATATTGTATCGTTGTATATCAATGGAGATGATGCTATACCCCACCAACTCGGATTATCTTCAAGTGTTATATTCCATAGCTCATCACCATTAGTTGCATTAAAACAGTGAAGTCTACCATGTATATCACCAACAAAAACTAAATTATTGTAAACAGTTGGTGTTGAAACTCCCTCAATACTTACATTCCAAATCTCAGTTCCATTCTTTGCATGAAGACATGAAAACTTCGATTTTTCACCATACCATGAACCATACCAACTTATAACATAAACTCTTCCATCTTTTACAACTGGTGATGAATCTACAAGTCCACCAATTTTACTTTTCCAAACTAAATCAGTACCATTTATAGCTGTAAAATTTCCAGTCCTCTGCATATCACCATGAAAAGTCCAAGCATTTGCTGTCGATATTAAGCATAAAACTATTACACTAATCAGTATCAGTCTCATCAAATTTACTTGATATAATGTCAAGTATATTTGATTTTCGGTGATGGAACCTAAATAGTTATATAAATATATATTATAATATTTTAATTTTTACAAAAAAATAGATTCTAATAGTAATTTAAGTAAATTTGATAGTATTCTCTTATTTATTCCAATACAATTTTCTCAACATAACTTATATACTTTGAAACATCTAGATCAAATTCCTTCGCAACTATCAAAGCTACAACTTCTATTGCTAGAATATTACCAAGTTCCTCCTGTCTTTTATTTATTAACGCAATTATTTCACTTATCCCTTTATTTGTCTTTTCAGATATTTCCTTAACTATTACATTAAATATGTCTTCTTTAACTTCACTTTGTCCAAGCTCTTTAGTCATATCAATCACGTTTATTCATTTTGAACTATTTTAATTCCAAATCTAGCCCATATGTTGCATGTTCCCTCAAAGCTAACCATACAGGGTCCTATTGGATTCTTTGGTGTACAAGCCTTCATGAAAAGTGGACAATCGGTAGGCTCGATTAAACCTCTTAAAACCTCTCCACACCTACAAGCCTTCTTTCTAATGTCTACTTTTGGCTCAAAATCCTTAAAAACATCTTCAAAGAATTTTAAGGCATCAAAGTCTTCAAACTCCTTTTTTAAGGCACCACCAGATCTCCTCACAATACCAAGTCCTCTCCATTCCCAATCGTCCCTCTTAAAAACCCTGTTCATAACCTCCTGAGCCTTTACATTTCCCTCGTACCTAACAGCCCTTGTATACTCGTTTAAAAGGACGATTTCATCATTTTTTATAGCTTCGATGAGCATATAAACTGCAAGCATAACGTCTTCCGGCTCAAAACCAGCTATAACCTGCGGTATCTTCAAATGTTCGTAAGCCTTAACGCCTACTATAGTTGAGACATGACCGGGATTTATGAATCCGTCTATCTTTATCTCTCCAAGGGATAGTAGGTGTTCCATCGCAGGTACGAAGAATCTGTGAGCTGAGAAAACGTAGAAGTTTTCGACGCAGTCGAGCAATGCAAGAGCAGTTGAAGGCATCGTAGTTTCAAAGCCTATTGCAAAATGAACAACTGGTTTGTCCACTTTTTTTGCTATCTCCAGTGCATCGAATACGCTGTAGACTATCCTTATATCAAATCCCTTAGATTTATAGTAAAAAAGGGATTTTCCCTCGAAAGGTACCCTGGCCATATCTCCGAACGTCGTGAGTATTATGTTCTTCCTTTCCAGTAGATAGAATACCTTTTGAAGATCGAGATCAGGTGTTATGCAGACAGGACATCCCGGACCCGGTATAAGCTTTAAATTCCCAGGCAGAAGGCTTCTGAGATTGTATCTGGTCACAGTATCCTCGTGAGTACCGCATAAATGCATTATCTTTACTTCTCTGAATCCGTCCATCAACTCCCTTATCCTCTTTGCTATATTTAGTATCGTCTGCTTCCTATCCCTTACAAACAAGATATCACCCGTATCTGCAGGATTTTCCGTGAAATTTTAAATCTCCAAAACCTGACAAGCTATTCAAGGCTATAAATCCGTCATGATCCAAAAATTTTAGATTTACTGGTTTAGCGGGCCGAACATCTCCTCAAGTAGTTCGACTGTTTTTTTCGCCTCCCTTTCATCTATCTTCTGTATGGCAAATCCCACATGCACGAGTACGTAGTCCCCTTCCTTGAGATCGTCGATTAGATCTATTCTTATTTTTCTCCTCGCACCGTTGAAGTCGACTACTGCAAATGGATATTCTATTTTTTCAACTCTTCCTGGGATTGCAATACACATCTCAACCACTCCATCCACTCTTCAAATCCAATACCCTTCTTAAGATCCATCTTAATTATCTTGGCCTTTGGATTTAACGTTTTTGCATCCCTTACCATTTTATCCACATCTGCCTCAACAGCATCCGCCAGTTCAACCTTATTTATTATTATAACATCGGCTATTCTGAATATCTCGGGATGCTTCCCCACAACGTCATCTCCCTCCGTCACGCTAACCATGACAACCCTGTAGTTCTCCCCAAGATCAAAGTCGACAGGGCATATCAGATTTCCCACGTTTTCTATGAAAAGTAAATCCAGATTTAGATCGCCGAACTCTTCAAGTGCGTGATGAACGAGATGTGCGTCAAGATGGCATTCCTTTCCTGTGTTAAGGGGTATTGCCTTAACACCGTATTTTGCTATTCTCTTGTAATCATCCTTTGCAATCACATCTCCAAGTATCGCACCTATCTTCACATCCCTCAACCTTTCAACCGTCTTTTCTATTAAAAGGGTTTTTCCAGATCCTATCGCACCCATTACATTTATGGCTATAACACCCTTCTGTCTCAGCAGGTTTCTGTTTTCTTCGGCAAGTCTTTTATTTTCTTCAAGGATATCCACTTCAGCATCAACCTCTATTTTATGCACCTAACTCACCTCCATTTCGACCCTCTTCAATATCATATCCTTACCACCCTCAATAGAAACTATTCCCCCGCACTCGCATATACCTATTACCTCATCAAACTCCCTACCGCATAGGGGACATTTGATTTTGGGCTTAGCAACTTCTATTTCAAGCTTTGCACCCTCTGCTATCGTTCCCTTTGTTATAACATCAAAACAAAACTTTAGCTGCTCTGGATTAAGCATTAAAAGCTCTCCTATTACCACATGAACGAGATTTACCCTTTTGGCGTTATGTTTCTCAGCAACCTTTAAAACGCTTTCGAGTAGCATCTGGGCAAAACTCAGTTCGTGCACAACATATGTACTACATCTGATATTTAATCAAATCGATAAAGTTTTATTTAAATTGAGCTTTAGCAGAAGACATGGATAAAGTAACAGCTGGAATAATAGCACTGATAGTCGCGATAGTTGCTGCAGCGGTCGCAATTGCCTACTACTTCGGATTCTGGTTTCTTGTGAGGGTTGTGCTCGGAATAATATTCTTGGCATTGTCGGCGATGTTTGCGGTTTTATTCGGGATTTTAATATATGCTAAATCCAAATATTCGATTCTATCCATCATAGGATTCATACCGTCTGCCTATGCTTTTTATCAGTGCTATACTTGGAAGGAACCGATTCACATAGCATACATATCGGCTGCTTACGTCATAGCTCTTCTAATTGGTATCTGGTACATATCCGAACCCGATCTGAGCATAATAGAGAGACTGAAGAGTGCTAAATCGCTTGAGAAATCCGGAAACTACAGGGCAGCAGCTAGGAAGTACGAAAAAAAGGGAGATTTCATAAAGGCTGCAGAATGCTATATAAAGGCCGGACTTCTCGAATCCGCAGCATGGTGCTACGAAAGGGCTGAGAAGTTTGATAAATCCGCTGAGATATACGAGAGACTTGCCAGGGAGAAGGGTGAATCGTACTACTGGAAGGAGGCATACGAATTCTATAAAAAAGCGGGAAATAAGTTGAAATCGGCAGAGTGTCTCGAGAAGTATGCCGAGGAGGAACCGTGGTACTGGGAAGACGTTGCAAAGATATACGAGGAGATAAACAACAGGGAAAGAGCTGAAAATGCATGGAAAAAGGCTCTGGAGTATTACATAAAGGAGGCGGAGGAGGAAGGGGTTTTCTGGGAGGATGTCGCGAAGATATATGAAAAGCTCGGTAAAGCTGAAGAGGCAAGAGATGCTTGGATCAAATACGTCGAATACTGCAAAAAAGAAGCGGAAAAGGATCCCGCATGGTGGAAACATGTTGCGGAGGGCTATGAAAAGTTAGGAATGATTAAAGAGGCGGAAGAGGCAAGAAGGAAGTATGAAGAATTCAGAAAAAAGAAATAGAATCTAAATCATCCGCCGAGATGAACCTTTATCTTGTGCAGTAGATCGGCAGGTGATTTGATCGGGTACTCCAGTTCGCTCAGTATATCCTCGATTCTCCTGTCCTTTATTACCATTCCCCTCAATCTCTCCTCAAGCTTTTCCCTTTCTACCGGAAAATCCAATCCCTTGATTCTTGCAAGCACATGAACAGCCCAGTCGACACCAAGTACTTCCATCTCCTCTCTTCTCATTTCGACCTCTTCCGTTTCGAATCTTCCCTCTTCCTTTAACTTCTTGTAAGCCAATTTTGCTATGCCACCCGCTATATGTTCTCTTGGCCTCTCCTCAAGCTCTCCCTCAATATACCTCTTCACCTCCTCCTCATCCGCCGTTGCTATGTTTTTGGCAGTCTGCTCGGTTATACCAAGTATCTCGGCTATTTCCCTGTAGGTCTTAAAGGCCTCGTTTTTGAGTATAACTACATAGGATGCCTCCGCGAGGCTGGGAAGCCATGTAAGGTTTCTGTATTCTACAAGCTTTTTCAGACCTCCAAGCAGCTTTATACTCTCCAAAAATACTTTTTCCGCCATCCTGTCTATATCCCCACCCCTAGGTCTTGTAATTACCTCCACATCAACCACCTCTCTACTCTCTTTCCCTCCTCTTAACAAACTCGTTCAGGGGACATATTATCTCTATCGTTCCGGATTCCGTTATCTCGAAAATCCATGTCCTCGAATCATGCCCGCACATCCTGCACCCGTCTATTCTTATCGTCCTTATAACACTACCTATGGGCAGACCGTAAAGACTTACATCCCATCTCGACTCTATAAGTTTTTTATCCAGAACAATAGTCCCATCGACTATATGAGCTACTGCAAGTCCTCCTGCAGCTTCAGCGCTTTCGCTTGCCTGAGCAGATCTCTTCTGAGATACGAATATACCTGTCTGTCTGAATTTTTTTAGGAAGTTGAAGAACTGCCTTACTATCTGTCTGGCCAGAACTTCCTTATGCTCGTACAAACCAGTTATACTGTCTATTATAGTATTCGTAACCTTCTTCTCCTTAATCGCATACGCCATAGTTTCCATCAGGGCCTTTGGATTCTCTCTCAATTCATCGCTTTCCGAAGCATCTATGACGACTATGTTCTCCTCGACCTTTTTGAAATCGGCACCCAGAGCCTCAGCCTTATTCTTCAAAGCCGTATAGAGGAAATGAGCTGGGCTCTCAACAGTCACGAACAGAACTCTGTATCCGGCATTTGCCTGGGTTATCGCGAACTGCTCGGCTAGAACGCTTTTCCCCGTATCGGGCACACCCGTTATATTCAAAACTGAGAGATAGGGAATACCTCCAAGCGGTTTTTTTACGTATTTATCACCCTCCAATTCCATTTTATAAAACATCCCATCTAATTTTGTTCCCGTCGGAATTCCGAAAAGTTTAGGAGCCTTTGTCTCCAGATCCTTCAATTCGTAATACTTCGCCATGCTATAGATTTTAACATCTTAAGATTTAAATCTTACCCAGTTTTATTTTCTTTTTATATTAAGAAATAAAATTTTTAATTTTTATGCTTTGAATCCAAACTATTTGAAGAATATTCCATGCTTCTTCATAAGTCTCCTGCTTCCGCAGAAAGGACAATAAAGGTTTGGTATATGAAGTATTGCAGAATAGCTCGTTGTCCTTCTAACTATTATATCGAATTCCGCACCGCATCTGGCACAGTAAAGGTTATCTATTTTTGTCATTTACTCCACCTCCAATTAAATCATCCTTCCAGTCTTTAATTTTTTCCTCTGCGTTAACACTTAAAACATGACTCTGAAGAACACCTGACTTGCAGTTCTCAACTTCCTCCTTATCGCTGCCATTTCGTACGTGTACAGGACAAGGTTGTTGTTCATGATTCTGTCGTATCCGAATGCCCTCTTTATGAATTCTATGTGCATTCTGTCCCTCACGTATATTACGGTCTTTCCCTCTATGCTACACATCTCGAAAACTATGGGTATTTTAAACCTGTTCCAGTCCGATTTGTCCACGTATTTCGCTATGAACTCCAGCTCCTTTTTTTCAATCAGGTATTCATTTCCATCTCTTGCCTTTATCGTCGGAAATTCTTCCTTAAGCATTTCGGCCAGTGTTCTGCTTTTTTCAGCGAGATGCTTGTTTATAGCTTCTATCATCCTTGCTATTGCCCTTTCGGATGCATCCATCATTCTATCACCCTCAATCTTATTTTACCCGATTTCAAATCCAACTCTTTCGAAAGATTACCGTTTCTTATACTTAGCTCCAGAGTCCCGAAACTTCCTATCAGCGCTAGAGGCTGACCGACTTCAACATCAGCGTATTTTTCTACCAATGGAAATTCTACATCCTTTAAATAAAAGCGTTTTGCCCTTACGTCCTCTGCTTTAAGATTCGTTATAGCATTTCCAAATCTGTCCACGAATATTATCCTGCATTCTATCAAATCACCCCTGATTTTGTAGTCGAATAATTCCAGCTCATTTATCTTACCTTCGTAAGGTTCCGCTACTTCACATAACCTGTTAATGGATGCGTACGCTGAAGCGGGGGCGAACACATCCCTTCCGTGAAACGTGGATGAAAGGACTCCCGTTATCCTTGAAGTTTTATCCTTATCTATCACCCAAATCCTTTTTATTCCGCTCTCAATGGCGGAGGGATACAGTATACCGTTATCGGGTCCTATAAATATGTGGTTGCCAGTCTCGATAGCTATTGCCTTCCTCTCACCTCCCACCTCGGGATCAACTACGGCGACGTGAACCGCTTTCGGAAAAAATCTGTAGGCGTTATAAAGAAGAAAAGCTCCCTGGTAAACGTTCTGTGGTTCTATTGAATGTGTTATGTCAACTATGCAAGCCTCCGGATTTATACTTAATATCACTCCCTTCATAACCCCCGGATAGTAATCTCCGAAGTCCGTTGTAAGTGTTATAATCATATACCTCAGTAATCTTAAAATAGCCTTAAATTTAACCATGGCAGAGGAGGATGACGTGTGAAGATAACGGTAATTTTACCCGCATATAACGAGGCTAACAGGATAGAAAAGGCTGTTAAAGAGGTAAAGAATTGGATGGACAGGTTGGGGTATGATTATGAGATAATAATAGCTGAAGATGGATCTACCGATGGAACTGATAGGATAGCGAGAAGTTTAGCCGAAAAAGACGAGAGGGTTATACATCTCCACAGCGATGTGAGGCTTGGAAGGGGTAAGGCACTTGCAAATGCCATTAAAAAATCAAGGGGGGATGTTGTAGCATATCTGGATGTGGATCTCTCCACAGATATGTCACATTTAAAAGAACTAATAGATTCAATAGTTGTGCAAGGATACGACATATCCATAGGCTCGAGACTTATGAAGGAAAGCGATGTTGAGAGATCTTTTAAAAGGGATTTCTTGTCAAGGGTTTACAACTTTCTCGTTAGATCTATGCTGGGTTCGAAGATAAGGGATCATCAGTGCGGATTTAAGGCGTTTAAAAGGGAATCAATTCTTAAGATAATAGATCAGGTCAAGGACAACCACTGGTTCTGGGATACAGAGGTCCTCGTCCTGGCCCAGAGGATGGGGTATAGGATAAGAGAAATCCCCGTTAGGTGGAGGCAGAGCGAGGAAACAAAGGTAAGGTTTCTGAAGGATTCGCTCTACATGTTTTCCCAGATATTAAGAATGTGGATGGAGAGCAGGAGATCTAGAAAATTCTTTGCGATATCGCTCATAATCTCCGTATCAATTCTCATAGCACTTGCCTATTTTTCTGGATTTAACATCGAAGTCCTATCCAGGATAAGTCCAAAATCCGTACTGCTGGCATCAATTGTGTACATAGTATCTTTTTTTGTAAGAGGTTACAGATTCGGCTACATATTACTAAAGCTAGGATTCAAATGTCCGGTAATATTTTCGACGGAAGGTATAGCGATAGGTCAGATGATAAACGTTGTTACTCCAGCAAAACTTGGAGATCTCGTTAGAACATATGTATTTAAACTTAAAGAGGTCCCAATTTCAAGCTGTATAAGCGGTCTAGCTGTTGAAAGGCTTTTCGATCTTTTTACCGTAATACTCTTTTCCTTTTTATCAATAACAGTTCTTGGAAGTTTTAAATACGTTAGAATGCCAATATACGCAACTCTGGCTCTTTTATCGATAGTTTCTCTCGTATTCGTATTTTCGAGAATGGAGAACTTGATAGGGAAGATGTCAAAGGACGTTAACATAGCATTGAGGAGCGGTTACTTTGTTTTAAGCTTGATTTCAATAACTAACTGGCTGATAGATGTCCTAACATGCTACTTGATCGCCATTGCTTTTAACGTTAGCTTCTGGATAATAATGCTTGCAGTCGCCATATCGAATATCGTTAAGGCAATACCGGTAACGCCTGGAGGTATAGGTGCGTACGAAATTACCATGACGGGGATACTGGCTGCTTTCGGTTTAAACATGGGTGAGGCGTTTACCGTGTCACTTGTAGATCACACTCTAAAGAATGTGTTGACAGTATTGATGGGTTACATATCCATAGCACATCTGAACATTAAGATAAGGGAGATAGCATAATCCGCGGTCAGATCATTTGCGAATATTCGATCTTTTAGAGTTGAGACAAAAACGATTTCTCTTCAACTTCAAAATTCAAATGCATACACGAGGATAGCTTTTATTTAGCAAATGATTACAGTTCATTCTCTAACATTCATTCTTACAGCTCCGATAACTTTCTTGCGGACGCTGCTACCGCTTCCATTATACCGAATTCGACGTTATGCCTGAACAACTCGTAAAGACCCTCAATAGTTGTTCCTGCAGGAGTCGTTACTTTTTCTATGATTTCATCTGGCTCGTAAAATTTTAACAGTTCGGAAGATCCGTCGAAAACGTTTAAAGCTATTTTCTTTGATAGTTCAAAATTGAATCCGAGCTTCAATCCCGAATAAACGAAGGCTTCGTAAAGCTTTGCAATAAACGCTATTGAGCTTGAGAAAGCCGTGAGCATGTCGACCTCCCTTTCGCTGCATTTTACTACATCTCCGAAGCTCGACAAAACCCTTTCGACAACAGTCTCATCGTTTTCGCGCAGTTCGGAATAGTAAAGAGTAATACCCTTTTCGAATTCTGCAGACATCGTCGTCATAGCCTTAACGGGTTTCTCCGTAAAGAACTTTAGGTCCTTAAACCTCAAACCAGCAACAAAGCTTATGACTAATTTTGAACTCATATACTTCTTAAGCTGATTTAAGACGTTCAAAACATCCCTTTTTTTCAATGTCAACATTACTATATCGGAGTTTTTAACAGCTTCTGTATTGTCCCTTAAGATCTCGCAGCCCAGATCCCTTAAAAACCTTATCTTTTCTACATTCCTCCTCGTTACGGTTACATCGTATTTCTTTGAAAGAACCTTTGCCAGAGCCGTGCCGAGATTACCGCAGCCTATTATCGCAATTCGCATACAGATCTTATCTAGTTTGTTTTTTTAATTTTATCTCTTTCAGAAGATTTAAAACGCTATCAAATGTCCATTCATCCGGCATCACAGCCTTTATCCCGAATCTTTTTAACTCGTCTCTGGTGGGAGGTCCAAGGGCAACAACTGTTTTTTCCCTTAACCCTTTAGCAACATGATCGTATAGACCCATATTTTTGGCCAGTTCAAAAAAACTCCTAACGATCATCCTGCTCGAGAAAACTATCGCATCGAAATTTAGATTCCTTATCAAATCCATCTGATCCTTACCCCATTCGAATTCTATTCTGTAAATTACGAACTCCTTTGCATTCGGGATGTTTAGGAGTATTCTATCACCCCTATCGCTTCTGAGCAGTGCTACTTTGGACCCCTCTAGCTCATCCCTGAACTCCTCGAAGAGAGTCTTGGAATCAAACCTTGATGGCACCTTCGGTTGCATTCCATGAGATATCAAGAGTTCGGCTGTTTTTCTTCCAATTGCAATTATATTCCTGTGTTTCAATCCCCTTTCTATAAATATCTCAGCAGCCGTTTTGCTGGTAATTACTACCGCATCGAATTCATCCACATCCAGATCGAAATCAGTTTTCACGATTCTTATGAAAGGTATTGCTATTACATCAAATCCTTCCTTTTCGAACTTTTCAACTGTTTCTCTGATCCTCTCCCTCGGTCTCAGTATTGCTACCCTCATGCCAATCACATGTGCTTTGGCATATATGATCGTACGGTTAAAAGATTTTAATAAATTAATCGATAGGCTTTTTATCAGCTTAGAAGTCTCCATGCTATGAAGATAACATTCATAGGCGTAGGAACGGCTGTTATGGGTGTCCAGAGCTGCATTCTTGTAGAGGGAGAAGAAACGAGGATAGTTGTGGACGTCGGGGCCGGATCCTCCGTTAGACTGAACTACAGGGATCTTGATGCCATACTGATAACCCACAACCATTTGGATCACATAGGAGATATCCTACCAATTTTAAAGGCCAGATGGCTTTCAGGCTGCGACTACATAGATATATACGGTGTGAGGGGAACGAGATCTTTCATGGAATCTTTAATCGAAGCCTATGCTTATCTGAGAAATAAGCTGAAATTCAAGATACACGAGGGGCTCAGTGAGTTCAGAATAGGTGAGTTCAGGATAGATGTAATTCCGACATATCATTCCATCGAAAGCCAGGCTTATCTGATAAGCGATGGAGAGAAGAGTGTTCTTATAAGTGGAGATACAAGGGCTTTTAAGGAGTTGATGGAGATCGAATGCGATGTACTAATACATGAGATGTCTCTTCCCTTCGGATACTCGTCAACGGATCACACAACTCCAGAGAACTTTGCAGAGAACTTAAAATTCTGTAACGCTAAAACGGTATACCTGACACACATATACCCGCAGACTCTCGAGGTTCTGGACGATATAATGAGGTATCTGAGGGGGGTAAGGAGGGACATAGAATTTAAAGTTGCGAGGGAAATGGAGTCTTTTAATATTTAAATAATGGATGGTCAAGTGATACCTATGAGAATTCTACTCTTCACAGGAAAGGGAGGAGTTGGAAAGACTACTATAGCATCTGCAACAGCTGTTAAGAGTGCACAGCTAGGATATAAGACACTTGTGATATCTACAGATCCCGCTCACAGTCTTTCTGATTTATTTCAAAGGGATATAAATCCGTATCCGACGAAGATCCGCGATAATCTGTACGCTGTAGAAGTTGATGTGGAATACGAGCTGGAAAGACATTGGAACACCGTTAAAGATTATCTAACACTGTTTTTTAAGTCTCAGGGCATAGACGATATAATCGCCGAGGAACTGGCGATATTTCCTGGATTCGATCAGTTTGCAAGCCTTCTAAATCTCCTGAAGTATTACGAGGAGGGGAGGTTTGATGTGATAATCCTCGATTGCGCGCCAACTGGTGAAACTCTGAGACTTCTAAGCGTTCCAGAGGTTGCTAAGTGGTACATGAACAGATTTTTCGGTATAGAGAAGAAACTCCTGAAGATAGTCAAGCCGATCGCAGAACCGATCATAAACATACCGCTGCCGTCCGAGAACATACTCGACAGGATTCAGGACATATACATGAGGATGACAAAACTAAAGGAAATACTTGAGAGCAGAGATACGAGCGTTAGAATCGTCATGAATCCGGAAAAAATGGTTATAAGGGAATCGGAAAGAGCTTTTACATATCTAAACCTCTTCGGTTACAGAGTTGACTGCGTAATAGTGAACAAGATATTTCCGAAAGAGGCAGGAGGTTACTTCAGGGAATGGTTCAGACTTCAGGAGATGTACATGGATGAAATAAGGGAGAGATTTCCAATTCCCATATTCAAGGTGGAATTCAAATCATCTGAAATAGCCGGAGAAGATCTTCCAGATCTTGCCGATGAGATATATGAAGGTGAGGATCCGACAAAGATATTCTATCTAGACAAGCCGATCGAGGTTAGGAAGGACGATGAAAGGTTTGTACTCAGCATAAAGGTTCCTTTTATTTCAAAAAGGGATTTAAAGCTTCTTAAGAGGGGAGAGGAGTTGATAATAGTTGCCAAGAGCTGGAAAAGAGTTGTTTTCCTGCCGCAGTCTCTTGCGCTGAGGGACGTGATAAGTGCGGAATTCAGGGACGGAAAGCTGAATATAATATTCAGCTGATAGGATGTGATTTTATGATAAGCATAACGAAAATGGTAAGAGGTAAGGCAACGGTTTCGGAGGTTCTCACGTATAAAGGAGACAGAAGCTACATACCCAGAGAGCTCGTAAAGAGGGCAAGGGAAATTAGACCAATCGTCGTCTGGAATTTAACGGGGAAATGTAATCTCAAATGCCTGCACTGTTACGCTTCCATAGAAAGGTATGAAGACGAACTGGATACGAACGAGATTAAGAGGGTTATAGATGATCTATCAGATGTCGGTGTTCCGTTGATAATACTTAGCGGAGGAGAACCCATTCTCAGGAAGGATTTATTTGAAATAGCCGAGTACGCAAGCATGCGAAATATAAAGGTAGCTCTGTCGACAAACGGCACTTTGATAAATGAAGATGTTGCCGAAAAAATTAGAGATTCTGGATTTTCATACGTCGGTGTTAGTATAGACGGGTCAGAGCATACCCACGACAGATTCAGGGGTGTAAAGGGGTCTTTTAGAAGAGCTGTTAGCGGTTTAATAAATGCGAAAGAAGCGGGGGTCATGACAGGGATAAGGTTTACTGTGACCAGATTCAATCTGAATGATGTATCATACGTGCTAGATTTGGCTGTAGAAAATGAGATTCCAAGATTTTGTCTCTATCACCTCGTGCCGTCGGGAAGGGCTGAATTTGGATACGATATAAATCCGGAAGAAAGGAGGAGGGTTGTAGATTTTCTATTTGAAAGATCTCTCGAAGACGACGAATGCGAGATATTGACGGTTGATAATCCGTGCGATGGTATTTATATCTGTCTTAAGCTGAGAGAATTTAACGAGAAGCTTGCACAAAGGGCATTTGAATTCTTAAAATTCAGAGGGGGTGATAAAAGCGGTTTTCAGCTTGCCAACATAGACATGTTTGGATACGTTCATCCCAATCAGTTCTGGTGGGATTACACATGTGGAAACGTCAGATACGAGAGTTTCGGTGACATATGGCTTAAGCCTAGAGACGAACTTCTGATCAAGCTCAGAAACAAGGGCAGGTATCTTAGGGGGAGGTGCGGGAGATGCGCATACAGAGACGTCTGCGGGGGTTTTAGGCTAAGGGCTTTGAGGTACGGGGATCTGTGGGGATTCGATCCAAGCTGTTATCTGAGAGATGATGAGATATCCAAAAACGTGTTTATATGAGAAATCCGTTTTTAATCTTTCGGTCATTCCGGGAAATGTTACTAAATTTGATACGATCACGGACATCATCTAGTTTTTAAGCAGTTATAGCTTTTGGATACATACTTTTATTTAAACCAATTGTGAAATTTAATTCCACTTCAGCGACCGGGTGAAAGCTTTAAATATCAAATGTGATACAATAATACTTGGAGCGGGGTGGGGTAGTCAGGTAATCCCGGCGGGCTCATAACCCGCAGATCCCAGGTTCAAATCCTGGCCCCGCTATCTATTGTATATTTCTATAAAATATGCAAATAAAACTAGGAAGAAAGATTAAAAAAATTATAAATTACAATTAACCAAAGAATTCCAAGCAGTTCTTAAGTTTCTCAGCCTTTCGGGATATTGTGAATCCTATTATTCTTGCAAATTTTATGACTGCTTCTCTTCTGTATATATCGATAGAGTATAAATTTTGCTTGTAGCTGTAGTATTTATTCCTTATTTTAACAATTTTACCCTCTCTTGCTTGAACGTATATTTTTGAATGTATGTTTAGCAATGCAAGTAATTCTTGAACAAAGTAGAGTAATTCTAAATCATAATTACAAGCTCTAACTGACAATTTTTTTCTCTTTCTGTCCCAACTTACACTACCTTCACTATCAAAAAATCCTCTTAAAAATTCTTTAGAAAATTCTCTCGCAATTTCGAACAGCTTCTCCTTTGGCTGTTTTAGGAACATATAGAGACTTTTACTGCAAACTTCGACGCACCATCTATCTGTTCTGGTTTTATCCCTCTCAAGCCTTAGCGAAGGATTCAATCCTAAAGCTTCCAAACATCTTTTAAACTCTTCAGCAAACTCTTTATCTATAACCTTAAGTCTAATTCTGTATTTATACGATCTGCCAGACCTTCCGAAGCTTATGCTTCCATCACCGAACATTACTCCAATAATATACGAAAGTTCTGGAGAAGGTTCGAGTTTTACGTACTTCATTCTGTTAAAAGGATTATGCAAACCTTTATACCATCTTATAACAGTAGCTTTTGATATTTTTATACCTTTAGATTTCAGCTTTTTAACTATACCCGAATAACTTAAATTACGGCTTCTAAGCTCTCTGATTTCATTCATAACCTTTAATATCTCATCCTGTGAAAGTTGCATCCTAATGTATTATCAATTAATTATATAAAAACTTTTTGCTTAAGTTTAATGTAGATGTCTTGAATTTGCGAGAATAGCTATTGGAATCTTGATTTTCTATGCTCCAAACCTCTGTCATTATATACTAAGCTCATATAAGGTAGAAAAGACATATTAATTTAAACTAAATTATGACATACGCTTTAAAAAGTGTTGTAGACTTTTTTGATAACAATTCACAAATACACGTTTTTCAAACTCCAACTTCAATCCTTTAATGCCGTTATCAGCTTAACATTCGTCACACCTCTTATCGCCATCGCCCTGTCCACGAGTTTTCTAATTTTACTCATATCACCCTTTACGAGTATCATTTCCAGGCAGTAATCCTTACTCAGATGTATGTGAAGTGTTGTCGTTATCACGTCAAGAAACTCATGCTGAAGATCTATTATCGCATCGCTCACACCTTTAACCGTGTGGTTGTAAACCATGTATATTACGCCGACTATCTCCCCCTCCTCCTTCTCAAGCCACTTGTACTCCATTATGTAGTTCCTTATAGCGTCTCTTATGGCCTCACTTCTCGATGAATATCCCCTCGTTTTTATTATGCTATCGAATTCATCAAGCAGATTTTTTGGCAAACTAACTCCTATTCTTGTTATGTTTTCCTCCATAACCATGCTTTAGATGAAAATTATAAAAATATTTTCTAGGCAGTTCAATGAGCCCCAACTTTTATCCAGTTTCTCCTTACCGATTGATTATCATCGTTCACAATCAAGACTGAAAAATCCATTTTATTATTAATCGAAATAAATTTGAACTATCAAAACAAATCACAAAATGCAAGGGAGCTCGGCCCTTCAGGGCGGAGAGGGATTAGGGGAGGGGGGTTTGTTTAGATTATGTTGAAGAGAATTGCAAACTTCTCCCTAAACATTTTTATTCCCTCCTTCTTATCCTTCTCCTAGAGTGTCGCTCTGACCAAACCCGATGACAAAAACCGAAGCCGATGACACCGTCGTGAGACGGGGAAGGAGCTGGTTCCCCTATGGGGAACCCTCGCCCCTTTAGAGCGGGAGGAGGTCAGTTAAATCATGAGATCTGCTTTATCTCATCGTACAACTCCTTTAATGCCTTCAGGTAATCCAATGTTCCCCTTTCTATTTCATCCATCTTGTTTTCAAGAAGCCTTGTTCTCTCCTCAGAGACGAATCTGCCGTAATTGTTTGCGAGATATCTGTAGACATCTATCCCCCTTCTCGTCGGAATAACCTTTCCGTTCTTCTCTATCACGTAATTCCTCATGAAAAGCCTGTCGACGATTGTTGCATACGTTGACGGTCTACCTATTCCCCTCTCTTTCATCAGATGTACTATATCCGACTGGCTGAAGAGAGGTGCTTTTGCAACTGTTTTTACCTCAGCCTTAACCCTTACCCTTCCAACTGGTAGCTCCTTCTTTATCCAAACAGACCATTTGTAGAGTTCAATCGCCTTTCCCTCCGCTGAAAGAATTCTCTCTTCCTCCACCTCCTTCCCGTTAAACAGTATTCTGTACCTGGCAACTCTTATCCTGTAAGGTCTGCACTGACTCGCCATAAATCGTCTAAATATGAGATCATAGAGGGCTAGATGTCTCCAGGTAATGCCCTCAACCTGTATAACCCCTTCCTGGATAAGCCTCTGCAAGGTCTCCTTTGGAACAGCCCTTGTAGGTCTTATGCACTCATGAGCTCCTTCCATAAACCATTCCCTTGCCGTGAATTCATCGCCCAGAAACTCCTTGGCTATTCTCAATCCCACATCGCTAACTCTGGTTGAATCCGTCCTGTGATACGTGCACAAACCCCATTCGAAGAGATCCTGAGCAAGTTTCATCGTATCCTTTGCCGATATCTTCAGTATTGTATTCGCATCTCTTAACATCGTATCAGTCGTATAAGGTGGGAGAGGCGTTCTCTCCTCCTCTCTCTCCTCTATAAGCTTTATTTCCAGTTCTAAATCTCTTTTATCTGTCTCAAGAACTAGATCTAAATCTCTTATTATTGCTATCCTTTTTTTCTCCTTGTGCTCCTTATACCTATCGACGACCCATCCCAAAACGGGTGTTTGAGCCCTTCCAGCTGAAAGATTTCTGTCCCCAAATACGTTCCAGAGTTTCTGACTGAGAACAAATCCTATCCATCTGTCCTCAATTCTCCTTACTATCTGTGCCTTTACGAGGTTTTCGTCAATATCCCTAAGGTTCTTTAAGGAGTTCATAACAGCTCTTCTCGTTACCTCATGGAATTCCGCCCTCTTTACAATTCCGCATCCTGCCAGAAGATTTTTTAAATCCCATGCTATCTTTTCACCCTCCGCATCGGGATCTGTTCCTATTATTATCCTCTCAGCATCGTGTGCGAGCTTTCTTAGAGCGTTTATCCTCTTTTTCGAATCATCTATATTTCTGCTACCGCATTTCGGACAATCCTCCCTTTCCTCCGTGAACTGGTAATTGCAGTCCCTGCATCGCTTAATGGATGCGTAAACCGGGACGAATTTTCCATCCGTCAGGACGCCGTGAAATCCCCTGTCGGTTATCAAATCCGTTACGTGACCTATGCACGCCGTAACTATTAGTATGCTTTCCGGCGTGGGAACCTCATAGGCTATTAGCTCAACCCCCTCCTCGTTCGAAAACACCTTGATGCTGGGCTGACCGAAAAACCTCGAAATCTGCTTGGCCTTCGTTGGACTTTCAACTATGAACAATGTCGGTCTTATCACGTCGAATTCAGTTCTTTTCCTGAATCTCTCCCTGGTCTCATCTATCTCCTTAATTAGGCTCTCAAAGTCAACATCTCCGAATTCCTTGAATTCTATATCGTAGTACTTCGCCCTCTCAACAAACGCATTCAGAATCTCCTTATCCCTTTCGAACAGGAAACTAGCACCCTTTGTAATACCGCCTGCAAAAAGCCTAGATGTCCTTCCAGATCCCTGAATGTATGTCCTCACATCCGGAAATATTATCTCTCCCTTTCTTACGACTATATCCCTTTCCTCAACCTCTCCCTTCCCCAACAATCTCTTAAGGATATTCTTTAAATCTTCAAGATCCCTTTTCCTCTTATCTATTACCGACAGATACGGTATGTACTTCTTTATCTCCTCGTTCGTCCTGAATATCAGGACAAGCGTTTTTATTATTCCCACACTGGCACTGTCTATATCCTCTATCTTCACTCTGAAGACAGGTGCACCGAAGAACACCGCAAATCTTATTCTTTCGGGCAAATCCAGTCCTCTTACCAGAGTTCCGTAGTAATAGGCAGTTCCGACAAGATAATCTATCTCCCCTTTTTCAAACAATTCGTAATCGCTCTTCTTTCCTGCCGTGACAATTCCTATTTTAAACCCCCTGCTCTTAAGTATTTCATGGAGTCTTTCGGCCTCCTCACTCGATCTCGCATATATTATTCCCCCAGTACCCATTTTATTCAGAACTTCACAGAGCAGATCTATATCCTCGGAATTTATCGCCACATCTTCTATATTTCTGACTGCATGCGTTGATGTTCCAACGTCGAAGTTCAAAAGCTCTCTAAACAGATTAACCTTCTGACCCCTTTTTGCGGTTGCGGTGGAAACCATCAGAGTACCTTTAGCACTCCCATGCCATTTACCATCCTTATAATAAAATCCCAGGAGCATTAGTATCCTGTCAACGTTCTTCGAAGCCTTTAATACAGAATCGACGTCGTCCACGAATATGAAGTCGAATACGAAGCCCTTAAGTGTGTTGAAGTGTTTCGATAGGAATTGAGATGTAGTCACGAGTATGTCGAATCCCTTATTACTCAGTATGTCGAAAAATTTGTCCCTTTCATCCTTTTTCAAACCGCCGTAAAAATATGCAACTCTAACGCTTCCAGATCCGTCGTTAACACCTATATCCACTTTTATCTTATTGCAGTACCTCACGAGATTGTCAACAACCTGTTTTACGAGCAGAGTGGTCGGTAAAATTATGTAGCTTCTCTTTTTAAACTTTAAAGCGAGAAATAAGGCTAATACAGAACCGAAAGATGTTTTACCAATTCCGGTAGGAGCTACTGCCGCGAAACTCTCACCCCTCAAAATCCTCTTAGCCCAGAATCTCTGAATCGATCTCGGCTCACCTATTATTTCTTTAAAGAATTTTAAAAACTCCCTAACAATCGCATCCTCTTTAAACTCACACATCGCTTTTCTTTTATTTTTACAAACACCTTCCAATATCTCATTTGTCGTTATATCTCCGTTACAAACAGAACAAAGATTTGAGTATATAGCCTGAATCATACGAGTTAAGTATTATAAAAAAGTTAAAAACCTTTTTGTATAAGTTTTAGAGGGATATGACGACATTGATAATCCATCATTGGGACGCCGATGGAGTTTGTTCAGCAGCCCTGATAGCCTCTCTCCTCGAATACCTCGGCGAAGACTGGCAGAACGCGATACCCAGAATAGGATTTTTCAAATTTGATAAGGTCATTTTTAAAAAAATCGAGAAGGTCGATGACGTGTTTGTTGTCGATTTAAACGTTCCTGATGAGATCAAAAAGATAGATAAAAAGGTTACGTTCATAGATCACCACATTCAGGATAGAATTGATAAGGAAAACGTCGAATACATAAACCCGATCGTTGAGGGAAAAAGCGAAAAGGATTATCCTTCGACGACATGGATAATATCCGATCATTTCTCAATCTGGAATTACTTATCCGTCATCGGTGTTTTGGGTGACGTCGGAACGATTGCGTTTGAATGGAAAATTGGGAAGAAAATGGTTGAACTGCTAAGAGATGCCGGACTTAGCAAGAGAGATGCCTTAAAGCTTACATCGCTCATAGACTCAAACTATATAGCAATGGACAAGAAATGCGTTGAAGAAAGCGTGAAGGCCTTGCTTGAATCAAATCCGATAGATTTGCTCGAAAACGAATTATGGTTGAAGAACAAGAGCATAGTTGAGAAGGAGATTTGGAAGATATTAAGCAACATCGAAAGCCTAAAGGACATCGCTATATTAAAGTTTAAGAGCGATATGAACGTTATATCCAAGGCATCCAGAAGGGTTGTCGGTGCTATGGGATACAAGACGGTAATAGCAATAAATAAGGATTTCTACGGTTATTCGCAGGTTTACCTTAGAACGAAGTCCGAAGAGATAGATATACCGATAATCATAAGAGAGCTGAGAAACAGGGGATTTAACGCGGGTGGAAAAAGGGATGTTCTAGGTGTAATGTGTCAGAAGAGAGATCTTGATAACGTCTTAAGCGTAATCATGTCCATGCTAAATATCGGTTGATGAGGATTTTTTGCTTCAATTACCTCCACCTATCTTTAACTTCAGGTGAGAGCATTTAAAGTCAGGTAAATGATTTGAGTTTTTCATCCCGTTTCCAACGGAATTGCGCCGGTAAATAAGAAAGGAAATCCTTAGAATTTTTACCTTATGCCTTCTGAACATAGAATCGTACTGGTAAGCGGAGAAAAAACGTTTTGATCGGAGATTTACTGTAGAATCCCTCGAACATCATTTAAAATTCTATAGCACCTAAAATGTATAAAGATTTAAATATTATGATGCTATATATCGTTAACATGAAGGAGGAGATCAGCAAGGTTCTAGATGAGATAATAGAGGCACAGAAAGAGATAGGGAAGGGTGAGCTGAAAAATCTATTAAAAGCTTTTGGAGTTCTCCTTACAGGTGATACCGTAATAGCTTATTTCCTTGGAGCACTCAGAGGCATAAGCTACGAAAAAGGTATAAAAGACTGGAACGAATTCAAGAATTTGGCGAATGAAGTGAAGAACGTTATACTCGACAGTGTACTATACTACAGATGATTCATATTTATATAAACTTGATTCTGGGGTTCGGCGAACGTTTGATAGAGATACGTCTGCTTTGGTACACTTGAAGGATAAAACCTTCGGGGGGCAACCTTATTCGGGGTAACCTCTGAGCCCTACATCTAAAGATGTTTTACCCCGATAGGTAGCTAAGATGCCTGAGCAGATAAGGCTAAATATATTAGAGATGTAAATCTTTGCATATTATCTATGAA
>Ga0190367_1000143_pt1 | contig 56274 bp, 53 predicted proteins | sample 4872181011_MG_FD_171838 | JGI IMG/M metagenome (GOLD analysis project Ga0190367, IMG submission 171838) | Hydrothermal vent microbial mat bacterial communities from Southern Trench, Guaymas Basin, Mexico - 4872-18-10-11_MG | ecosystem: Environmental > Aquatic > Marine > Hydrothermal vents >... | reverse complement strand
TGGAGAGAGTAGAGTTTATTCCACATAGAGGGGAAGATATGCTAGAATACCTAGGGGATAAGGAATTTGATGGTGCATTCATGGTAAATGTACTGCACTGGTGTGACGACCCACAACTGCTGTTGAGAAACGTTAGGACTCTACTTAAACCTCGGGCTAGGTACTGTGTTGTTCAGACTATAGCCCCCGAGTTTCATAAAGGACATATAGTCGTATATCTAATGGGTGCTAAGCTTCTTCCAACACTCGATGAGCTAATGGAATGGTTTAAGGGAGCTGGTTTTAGTATATTGAAGAAACAATTAAAACCCTTATTTCCGCTCTTTTTACTAGAACCAGAATAGTGTGTTTAAAAATAAAATAATGTATTTAACTTAGCCTTCCTTTAAGCCTTCTTTAAGGACACTCCATAGAAACCTATTTCCTTTAACAGCATTACAGCTCTTGAATACTTCCCTGAGCTCATCCTTTCTTTTTTCTATTATATCAACTAGTTTCATGAAGAATTTTATGTTCTCTATACTCTGTCTAACAGCTTCTACAGGATCCTCTCTATATGGAAATAGGTCTAGTGAGTACCATCCTTTATAATCTACTTCTCTTAACCAGTAGAATAGTTCTAAGGTTTCCCAGAAGTGTACAGAGCCTACTATTAGGTCATCATCTGTTCTCCTGAAGCAGTCATTTAAATGTACATGGAAGAGCTTACCTTTCATAGCTGCTAGAGTTATGGCATGAGCCATGTTCTCGTAGGCTAGAAGGGCATGACCAACATCTATATTGATCCCTAGGTTCTCACATCCCACATCATTTACTATAGTCAAACACATCCCTATAGTACCGGCTAGTATTCTCAATCTAGGCTCTGTTAGTTTGTACTCTAATGCTATCTTCACCTCAGGCCTGTACTCACAACATTCTCTAAGCCCCTCAACGAAGTTCTTGTAGTGTTCTCTATAGTCTACTTGAAATGGGTAGTCAAATCCATCCTGTCCAGGCCATATTATCACAAGACTATCAAACCTCTTAGCTACATCCATAGTCTCTTTAGTTAATTCAATAGCCTCTCGTCTCGTCTTCTCATCTGGTGCTGATAAACTTCCAAATTTCCATTTAGGTTGATTGAATAGATGAACTGGTAGTGCTACTACTTTAAGATTATATCTTCTACTCAACTCTTCTACCTCTTCAACTGAAGGAACCTCAGTCGGGTAGTGTAACTCTACACCTTTCAGATCCTCTACTTTGGAGAGCATTCTAAAGCGTTCGGCTATGGAGATTTCAGGTCTATAGCCCCCAGGTACAAACCTCTCTGCACAGGGTCCTAGGGCCCATATTCCCACAGAAAACCTTGCACTAATGTTCAACACCCCATTATCAATTTTCGTAGACTTAATAGCTTTTTCTCTAGGATCTCTATCGTAGCATCTATCTTAGGAACACTAAGCATATTAGATAGTAGAGACCGAACATAAGATGAGAATACTCTGCTATGTCTGGGGTATTGACATGAGTGAAAAGTATAAAGTCTTATTATGCACAGAGTACTATACTAAACTTGAGAAGGAGATTAAGAAAACATTACAAGAACATGGTTTAAGAGTGGATTTCCCGAGAGATGGTATAGATCCATCAAAATATGACTTCATACTTATCATAGGAACTGATGGTACTGTACTCCGAGTGCTACACAAGTTAGAATTTCCCGAATCTCCAATACTAACGGTAAACGTACTGGAAGATGGAGGATTTTTAACATCGATAACAACGAGAGAATTAAATACTGTAATTGATAGACTATTGGAAAGAGATTATAGAGTAGAACCATTACAGATAATAAGTGCAAGTATAGATGGTAAAATAGAGATAAAGGCATTAAATGAAATCGCTATCTTTCCTAGTAAGAGCGCTACACTAATGGAATACGAACTATTTGTAAACGAAGAGTTCATATGGAGGGATCATGGGGATGGCATAATAACGGCAACACCCATAGGATCCACTGCATACTCCCTCTCAGCTGGCGGTCCTCTAGTGCTACCGACAGTAGAAGCACTGATCTTAACTCCAGTGAACTCTCTTGATCCCTCTAGACGCCCCCTAATTATCTCTAATAATTCTACGATAACCATAAGGGCTATTCACAGTAGTTCTAGAGTAGAAGCAATAGCCGACGGTATAGATAGGATAAATGTGAATGAAGAAGTCATAATATATACCTTAGAAGAGAGAAGAGTTAATATGATAACATTTGATAGAGTGTTAGGTATAAGAAGCAGGTTGTACAAAAAAATCAAGCTTGCAGAAGAGCTCCTCAAAATGCCGCCGAGTGCTAAGCTCGTTTACAAGATTTTAGAGTATGAAGGACCACTAACCCAGAAGGAGATAGCTGATAAGAGTATGCTACCACTGAGAACTGTGAGATATGCTATTTCCATGCTATCCAAGAATGGATTGGTAGCGAGAATGCCCGATGCTAGAGATAGTAGAAGACATGTGTACTTCATATCTGCTCATAGAGATTAGAAGAGAGACTTTTATTCTCTATACTCATATTTTTACGGTGGAGCCTTGGGGGTTAGGGTAGGAGAAAAGGAATTGGAATACGTAGTTGAAACATTTAATATAAATTCAGAGCATATAGAGGAGGTAGTAACTAAGGAGGATTTAACAATTTATCAAGTAAATCTCTATCCTTCCAGCTCTTGTGAGGTCTATATGGTAGACTCTCAAGAGGCTATAATGTTAGCGTGTAAGCCTTATATAGTAGGTGAAGAATTCCTAGAACTTAACAGGAGGCTATCTATGAAAATCATAGATGTTATAGAAGCAATAATCCCACTTAGAGAGTGGAAGGATAGAATCGTTTTTCAACATGTTCTCAGAGCGGCTCCTGGTTATACCTTTCATAAAGCCATCACTGGTAGTGGATATAATATAAGTGAGGTCTACATAAGACCTAAATACGTACAACCATCCTTTAGAGATCATCTCGAATCTCGTCGTCTTGAAGTAGTCTACAAAGACTTTGACCAACTTCCTAAAGGTGAGAACTTGTTATTAATAAAGCCGGATACCGAAGCTACTGGAAGAACCTCAGTAATCTCGCTTAGAGAATTAGTCAAGGCATGCAAATCTGTGGATACTGAGATTGAGGAGCTAGTACTATATGGGTTTATGACTTCAACTGCTTTGAATAGGATATTCAAGGAGAGCTCTAGACTAGGTATTAAAAAAGTATATGCAATAGCACTAGTCGATATAGCAGCCTTAGCATACAATGAGTACGATATGGTGCTGTACGGTATAGATGAAAGCTACTATATAGCAGGATCAGGTACACGACTCCTAGGGGCTATAGTCCATGAAAATACGCTCAGAAGATGTCTACCATACTACGTACCAGGTATGGATCAACCCGGTGACTGGTCTGCTAGACAAGATCTTCTACTCACAGGAAGTGAGTACGAACTAGGAGATATAGAGAACCATTTGAGGAATAGTATAGAAATTGCTAGGAAATTACTAGAAATACAATCGAGAGAGGGAATATTGAGAGATTGGCAAAGAAAGATCATAATAGAGTGTATAGAGATATTACGTCAGAGGCTATCTCATTATACTAAGTCAACTACCTAAAACCTAGGAGTCTTTTAGCCCTTTCTGACATTCTATCAGGTGTCCATGGAGGATCCCACACCAGTTCAACGAGGGCATTCTTAACTCCTGGAATCTTCTTAACTTCCTCTTCTACATATTTGAGAATCAGCCTAGCCATGGGACACATAGGCGTAGTCATGGTCATCTTAATACTTACATCTCCATCCTCACTTACATTAACATCGTATACTAACCCCAAATCGACTATACTTAACTCAGGAATTTCGGGGTCGTATATTTCTTTTAATCTATCTATCACATCTTTCTTAGTCACTTTGGTCATACTATCACATCATATTTCTATTACGGTATATAAATAGATAGACTATAACTTATACATTTTATAGTTTATACTCCCTAGTCCTATTTCTTCAGCATATTTTACTTGGAGATAAGGATCTATACCATGAATTTCGAGAAACTTTACACTACCACTTGGAAGAGTGCTCACTCTTCCAGGGCCTACTTGACCTGGTATACCTTCACATTCATCGATTAAATCTAATGAGGCTTTATCGATAGCGACTATATCTTTAGAGGCTAGGATACCCCTATCTGGGACTATGGGATTAGTTGACCAAGGAGGGCAATCACATGCGAAAGTGACATCACATACAAAGTTAAGGAACATCACCTTATTCTCTTTAAATGTACTCAATACAGCCTTAGTAGCTTCAACAAGAGCCTTTATGAACCTATCTACGCCCACAGGAGACCATACTAATGCTCTATTCGGGCAAATCCATACACATCTATAACATTTGACGCATTTATCGATATCTATCTCTATTTTTCCATTGATGAGACTTATTGCATTATGATCACATGTCCTTACACAGGTTCCACATTTAGTACACTTATCCTCTATCCATATAGGAGGTTCACCACCTAGCTTTTCATGTATTTTCCTCTTTCCTCTTTTAGAGACACACCCCATACCCACATTCTTTATTGCTCCACCAAACCCGGTCATTCTATGTCCTTTAACATGGGTCAATACTATCATCGAATCGGCTTCTGCAATAGCTGATGCCACTTCTATTTCTTTGAGTACACTACCATTCGTAGTTATAGTTCTAAAGTCCTCTCCTCTGAGACCATCGGCTATTATCACAGGAGCATTCACGGAAAGAGGATTTATTCCTTCGCTATATGCTATCTCTAAGTACTCTAGTGAAGGAGGCCTACACGTATCTGTCACAAATGGGTGTGCTCCCATAGATTTTATCTCTTCAACTACTTTCCTTACAAATGGTGGCCTAATTATTCTAAACCCACCTTTTGAACCAAGGTGCATTTTTATCGCTACATAGTCGCCTCTCTCTACAGTATCCTCTATACCAGCCTCTCTCATAAGTTCTCCAAGTCTATTGACAGGACTAGCTTCAGCCTTGAGCTCTTTAAGTATAAAATCAATCATGTATATGGAGCTCATACTATTCCCTAGAAGTTATTTACTAATAAATCTTAATAATTCAGATTTGGTTCTAGCCACTTAAATCTCTATGTATCGTGTGTGCAACTGTCTTAGCGGAAGCTAATGCCTCTATCACAGTAGCAGCTCCTGTGACTACATCTCCAGCGGCGTATACTCTTTCTATAGAGGTTCTACCGTACTCATCTACAATCACATGGCCCTTTTTATCGACCTTTAGGTTAGGAGTTGTCCTCTGTATGAGTTTATTTACCTCAGCCCCTATAGCTATGACAACATTATCTACCTCTATATCGAACTCTGAACCTGGTATGGGGATAGGCCTACGTCTACCACTAGCATCAGGTTCTCCTAATCTCATTTTAATACACTTTATCTTTCTGATCCAACCGTTTTCATCGCCTATTAATGCTATGGGTTGTGTTAGGAACATGAATTTCACTCCCTCCTCTTTTGCATTCTCGATTTCCTCTCTTCTAGCTGGCATTTCTACCTCTGTTCTTCTATACAGTACTATGACCTCCTCAGCACCTAATCTAAGAGCTATTCTTGATACGTCCATTGCCGTATTACCACCACCTATGACTGCGATCCTCTTTCCAAGTTTTATAGGAGTGTCGTATTCTGGGAATCTATAAGCTTTCATTAAGTTTATCCTTATGAGAAATTCATTAGCTGAGTATACACCGTTTAGTTCTTCTCCGGGGATACCTAAGAACTTGGGAGTGCCTGCTCCCGTAGCTAGTAATATGGCATCATATTCTCTTAAAAGCTCGTCTATGGTATATGTTCTTCCTATCACGACGTCTACTTCTATTCTCACCCCCAGTTTTTTAACATAATCTACATAGAACCTTAGCACTCTTCTCGGGAGTCGAAATTCTGGTATTCCATAGACCATGACTCCTCCAACTTCATGTAAGGCCTCAAATATTGTCACCTCGTAGCCCAATTTTCTGAGCTCTACAGCTCCCATTAATCCAGCTGGACCTGAACCCACTATAGCTATATTACCTCTTACTTTTTCTGGAACCTCCAGATTCATAATACCGTTCTCTATCTGATAATCACCCAGGAACCTTTCAAGTCGACCTATCGCTAGAGCATCTCCCAGTCTACATAGAGTGCATTCTTTTTGACATAGTACTTCTTGGGGACATACTCTACCAGTTATAGCTGGAAATGGATTTGCTCTCAATATTATATTCAGTCCTTTCTCATACTCACGTCTCTGTATGCATTCTACAAATTCAGGGATCTCTATGTTTAGTGGGCATGCTCTACTACAGGGCATTAATTTACATTTTAAACACCTTTTAGCCTCCTCCAGTGCCTCTTCCTCCGTATAGCCGAGTGCTACCTCTTCAAATGTGGTCAGTCTTTTATCCATACTGAGCTTTCTCATAGGTATTGCTCTCTTAGATACCATAATTATCACCTCCTCTCTTCTCGAGAAGTGAGAGTGCTACTTCTTCCTCCTTCTTATACATTCTTATTCTATTAATTAATGAATCAAAGTCTACCTTATGGCCATCAAACTCGGGGCCATCTATGCAGGCGAACCTTAATTTGCCATCTACAATCACTCTACACGCCCCGCACATTCCCGTACCATCAACCATTATAGGGTTTAGGCTTACTATCGTCTTCACATTATACGGTCTAGTAATACTTGAGGCCACTTTCATCATTATCGTAGGACCAACAGCATATACGAGATCGGGAACTTTTTCTTCTAAGTACTTCTTCAGGAGATCGGTGACAAACCCCTTGTATCCCTTACTACCGTCATCTGTAGCTATGTATAATTCATCACTAACATCTTTTAATTCATCCTCTAAGATTAATAGTTCACTCGTTCTAGCTCCTATCATAGAAATTGTATAATTTCCAGCTCTTTTAAATTCCCTCATTACCGGAAGTAGACAAGCATTTCCAACTCCTCCTCCTACACCTACAACTACCCCATACTTTTTAATCTCAGTGGGATTTCCTAAAGGTCCTGTCACATCTAGGATATACCCTCCTTTTCCTATCCTTCCTAGTTTTTTAGTTGTTACTCCAACTTCCTGAAATACTAGTGTTATACTTCCTCTTTTCGAGTCCCAATCTACTAGGGTTAGCGGTATCCTCTCGCCTGTTTCATCAACTCGAATCACTACAAACTGTCCTGCTCTAGCTTTTCTCGCTATTCTTGGCGCGAGGATTTCTATTCTTCTAACTCCGGGCGCGATAATATAATTACCTATAACTTTAAACATAGTGATCTTCACCCATCCTCATGATTGATCGAGTACTAAAAAAGATACTTCGGATGAGTATATGTCTTCTTCTTATCTATTATATGTATTACTTCTATCCCCTCTTTTACCAGAACATTTGAGATGAATTTACGATGGCAACGAAACCAGAATTTCTCTTTACACATTATGGCTACACTCGGACTCTTCAAAATTATGTTCATAATCTTACGTATCCCATCTTTGAATTCCTCAGTTTTCATGTATCTTTCATAACCACCAGTTCTAAAACCACCTAATAGATCTCCCAACCAATAATAGACTATCCCCTCCTTCTCGAGTGCACTTTTAAGTACATCTCTATTGAAATGTGGGAACTTCCTCGATTTAGGGAATCTTCTGACATCTACAAGTACTTGGATATTGTAAGATTTAAGTATGTCCAGAAATTCCTCTAACCTCCTATTGGAGTGTCCTACTGTATACACGATATTTCCTTTCATCAAAATCCTATTCCAACAAGCCTATATCTACTTTACACCTATTTTGCTCTCATCTTACTTATTGCCTTGAGCTTATCCATTACTAGAGGCTCTTTGTAGCTCCTATTAGGATAATTACTATGAGTTGTAGCTAGAACTAACTTCCTTTTGCCATGTTTGTTGAGTAACTTTCTAACGATATCACAAATATCTTCTATATTTATATTATTATTGAATAATAGTTCTATAGGAATACCCGTGAAAAATACTGTTTTGTCTCCTATTACAGTTCTAGCCTTAATTATAGCATCTATCCATTTGTAAGCGTCTTCTATAGAGAATCTAGGTCTTAAATCGAGAGGATGTATGCCGTCGTATATCTGAGTAAGCGATTTAGCGGGTTCTAATAGGATGTTACCATCACAGTGTAAAATCGAGTATTTACCGCTCTTCTTTATAGTTTTACAGTATTCACGATGCCATTTCAAGTAGTACTCTTTTATGAACCATTGTGGATATAGTAATCTTCCGTATGTTGCAATATCATCAGCTATTCTTATCGCGTCTACGTAATCTATTTCTGTTCCCACCTTTACTAGCTCCAAAATGTACTCTGAGATTTTATCGAATAACATGCATGCTTTCTTAGGATTTAATAATAGTAATGTAGCAAATCCAAATTCATGGGCTATTTGGTGGAGCTTAGCATAAATCTCAGATACTCCCCTTGTAAAGAAAGATTCAGAAGTCTCAGTAGGGCCTAGTACTTTGTATAATATGAACTTACTTTTGGAATATCTTCTGGCTTCTCTCTCAAAACCCTTAACAGCTCTTGTGATAATCTCATTTACTTCAGGCCACTCGTATTCCTCTACTTCGATTCTATCAGCCCAAGAGGACAATCGCTCATGAGGCTCTCTAGCAAAGGGTCCTCCTCTCTTATAGAATTCTCTCCACTCTATGATCTTAGCTCCTACACCTACTACATCTCCTAGTATAGCCTCCTCCTCTTTTGAATCTGACTCTACGTGAAGTGGTACTATTCCTTCCTCTCCTTCAAATACTCTAGTGACAAGCCTCTTGGAATTCACATGTATCCCCTCTTATGGATTTCAAGGTAGTAGTAGTAGCAGTACAGCAGAGATTATGAGTAGTATCCCACTAACCCTCTTCAACCAGACATAGGGTATATTGCATATTTTCATTAATAAATCCCTCGATTTTACAGTAATGAGTGTAATTGTTATAATAGAAATTGAGAAGCCTGTTATATAAAGTAGTATTACTGGTAAGAGCAATTGTGTAGTAACCGCAACTACTATTATCATTACGAATATAGGATAGGCACACGGTAATGAGGCTAGTGCATACAATAAACCATATCCTAGTGGAAATACTCGAAGAGATTTTACTTTAGAGGGTATTGGTATGTACAGTGTAAGATCTAGTGGTGTGAAGAGCATAACGCCCATTAGTAGGAGAATAATTACCAGTACTAGTTTAATGTAATTGAAGATCTTTAAAATAATTGAAAGAGGCACGGAGGCTATAAGTCCGAGTGGTATTAAAAGTATAGCTGAGCCTATACTCACCATTAATCCTATCTTCAAGACTGCTAATATTGTGATTTCCGGGTCTCCTCTTAATCTTATGAGATAGGCTATATATACTGGTAGCATGGGTAGTGCACAGGGGGAGAGACACGCTATTACACCAGCTGAGAGTGCTAGTATAAGTATCTCTAAGTTCATAACTACTCCTCTAGCGCCTTATCTATGATCTTTGCTAGATCATCAGCACCTAGTACTCCAGTATGCTTAAAAACGATTTTCCCATCTTTATCTACTATAACAAGTGTTGGAATAGCCGTAATACCATACTTCACTCCTGCCTCACTACACACACCTATTATCCATTCAATACCATGTTCAAGTGAAAATTTGGGCAAACGGTCGCGGTCGCGGTCTGATACACTTATACTCATGAAGACTACTCCCTTATCCTTGTACTTAGACCAGAGGCCTTTGAGTATCTCTATTTGCCTTTCACATGGTCTACACCATGTAGCCATGAAGTCTATGAGTACAACTCTACCTCTAAAATTACTTAGTCTAACCTTATTATTCCTTATATCTGTGAATTCAAAGTCAGGGGCTGGTTTAGATATCAAGGCCTCTTGAGGGGTATAAAAGGGTATTGTCAGTATAACTATGATAGCGATAACAATTACCAATACTAGTACTTCTATCACTCTCATATTCTTATAATACCTTGTTAGATATTTTAAAAATATACTCTAGTATTATTTAAGCATGTCCAGGAGTCTGTACCCTATATTCACTAGTACCTTTCTAGCAGTCTCTATATCTCCTTTTTTCAGTGCTGGAAGAAAGGCTTCTTCGATTAGTCTTCCTACTACGACATCCACTCCTCTAGTTTTCATGGCATCTTTTGCCAGCACGACTAAGTAGTGTGAGTATTTCCAATATTCTTCTTTTAACACGTGTGGCTCTGTACTCTTTATTTCTTCGATTATCTCTTCCAGTATATCTCTTCGTGATTTAAGTGGTAATGGTATTCTTTTCTCTACGGGTGGCATTGGAGCAAAGTCTATGTGGGGTTCAGTTTGATACCAATAGGCAACGCTTGAAATATCATCTGCTCTATCGTTAGCATGACCATGCTCTATAGTTACCTTAATGGACTTCGTAAATGGTATTGGAGATTCTAGGTGAAAGCGGTACATGGAGTGATAACCTGTCCAATCTTCATTACCCTTTAGTGGAAATCCATGAAGAGGGAAGTAGAATTCTCGATTGAAACCCCATGCCGAGCCTATGTAGTCTTCAGTTCCTGTTCCGTGCAGGGAGGGAGGCCATTTTTCACCATCGACAAATATCATATCATCCCCTTCGCCCCACCATCCAGGTTTTAAACCGTGTACGCTTAGGATACATCCAACATAGTGACCTCTACCTTCAGCATACAATATAAGATAATTATTCTCTCCAGTTAGGTTATACCTCTCTTTACTAGCTTTAGTAAGCTCTCTTCTCCACTTGGCATGGAAATATCCTACGTTTTTCCATTCCTCTCCATGTTCCTCATAGTCAATATGATAATAGAATTTCTCTATATCAGTATCACACTCATTGACCACCTCTATTACTGCTTTTCTATTAAAGGGCATGGGAAAATAGCAGTTGAAGCCTTTATCACAAGTCATAGTAAGGGGTAGTGATGCGAAGTGTTTAGCTACACCATGACCTACTCCGAAGAAATCTCCTATCGGAGTATCTACACTAGGGTTATCCTCATCGTCCCAGTACATTCTGAGTAATATCTTCCTTAAGTAATGTTCGTCCTTACAGCTTATAGTTATCCAGATATGTTTTATTACTGCGGGTCCTCTAATCTCCGCTATAGTAAGAGTATCACCCTTTTCTATACTTACATAGTCCTCGTTACCACCAGTCCTATCCCAGCTAGATATCCTCTTTGCTCTATATTCTTTGATATAAGGGAGGTAATCCAACAGTCCATTATACATATTTTCATCAACTCTGTAGAAAATATCGCCTTTATAATCCTATCCATTCTTAACATGTAAAAGAACCCACATTAGGAGATCTTAAGGCTAAAATACGGCTTTAAGCATATGTCTCTAAGAGTTTAAGAATTTTATCAATATTAACATCCCTTAAGTTCATAGGTTTGCCCTTTAATTGTGGGATCTGCTCTTCAAAAGTGGGTCTTCTGACCTTATAGAATACTCCGATGGGTATTTGATTTGGTAACTCTAATGCCCTATCCACGGCCTCACTGAAGTTTGAAGGATTGTGTTGCCTATCCTCAAGTCTATAAACCCTATTTTTCAATTCAGGTAGTACGTTGTAAAATGTGACACAGTGTTGTAGGATATCTATAAAGGCAAATCCTCTGTGCAATAACGCTTGCTTAAATACGTTAACTAGGTGCTCCATATCGCCTGTAAAACCTCGTGCTACGAAGGTAGCGCCAGCTATGAGAGCTAGTGCTATTGGATTTATAGGTTTCAAAATATTACCCTTCGGTGTCGACTTAGTTCTCAATCCAAGTGGGCTTGTAGGAGATGCCTGTCCTTTAGTAAGTCCGAATACCATGTTGTCATGTACTATGTACTTTACATCTATGTTTCTTCTAGCGGCGTGTATGAAGTGGCTCAAACCTATTGAATATGCATCTCCATCTCCAGAGAAACCTACTACTATCAGATTCTTATTAGCTAATTTTATACCCATAGCTAGCGGTAAAACTCTACCATGTATTGTATGAAAGCTATTCAATCTCAGGTACTCATGAAGTCTACCATGACATCCTATGCCTGTAACTACTACTATATCCTTTACCTTAAGTCCTAGTTCTACGATAGCCCTCGTAAAAGCCCTCATTATCACAAAGTTCCCGCATCCTGGACACCAGGTTATCCTCACATGGGTACGTAGTCTACTAGTACTCATCTTCTCATCACCTCTTCTATCTTCTCGATAATTTCCTCAGGATAGAAAGGTCTTCCACTATACTTCAATATGGGTATCACTTCGATATCCAGGTACTTCTTCATTAAATTGGCTAACTGGCCTGTTGCATTATTCTCAATTACTAGCGCTCTCTTAGAGTGTTTTAGTAGTTGAGTAAGTTTCTCTTTTGGAAATGGAGCTAGTAGGATTACCTGAATATACCTCATTTTGATACCTCTACTCTTCAATATGTTCATAGCTTCTAATACAGGTCCTTTTGTCGATCCCCAACTCACTATAGTCTCTTCTCCAACACCAAATACCTTAATAGCTAAGTTCGCTCTCTCAATTTCTCTACGTATTACCCTACTCTTTCTAAGTCTCTTCTCTATCATCGAGTTTGCATCTCCCTCTTTCTCTGTAAAGAAACCATACTCATCATGTTCTAGACTATTTACCTTGACAAGTGCACTACTTATCCCCGGTACTGTAAAGGGCGATATTCCAGTCTTAGTGATTGCGTACCTTTTGAATACAACATCCTTTTCCTCTACTACATAATATCTCTTAAGCGAGGGGATTGTTTTTGGATAATCTATGGAAGCGTAGCTCTCAACTAGATATCTATCCACTAAAATTATTACTGGAACTTGATACTTTTCCGCTAGGTTCATAGCGGTACTAGTTAGTTTAAGTGCTTCTTCTATATCACCTGGCGCAATTACTATCTTTGGAAACTCACCATGAGAAGCTTGAAGAACTAGTCCGAGATCGCCTTGTGAAGTATAAGTAGGCAGTCCAGTACTAGGTCCTTGTCTCTGTGCCATCACTATCACTAGAGGAGTTTCGGTAATTCCTGCTAGACCTATAGACTCGCACATTAGTGAGAAGCCTGGACTTGAAGTTGCCACTACAGCTCTAGCTCCAGCATACCATGCACCTATTGCTATATTGGCAGCAGCAATCTCATCTTCTGCTTGTACTACTACTATGTCGAGTTCCTCTTGATTAGCGGCTAAAAAGTGTAGTATTGAGGATACAGGAGTTATCGGATATGCTGTATACACTTTCATTCCTCCTAATAGGGCACCTATTGCTATGGCCTCATTTCCTGAGATTGTAATTAATCTTTTTTGAATTTCAAGTCTTAATGTCGGATGCTGTAGGTGTTTAAAGTTCTCCTTTATGTACTCATACCCTAGTCTCGCGGCTTCTAAATTCTCCGACCTATACTTAGTTTTAAATACGTCATTAATAACATCCATCATAATACCTATATCAAATCCTAAGGTTGCTATTAACGAGCCTAGAGCAATCATATTTTTAGTTATCGATGGTAATTTCTTACTCTGTAGAAGTTGATCTAGTGGTAGTTCTACTATTCTAATTTTACCCTTTTCAACATTTTCTGATCTAACTTTTCTATCCACTAAAAGTATGCAATTATCCTTTAATCTCCATAGGTGTTCTCTAAGTGTAGTTTCATCTAGTGCAATCATGGTATCTACATAGAGCCTCTGCGAGTACACCTTCCTACCACTTACTGTCAATACACAGAAGTTGTGTCCTCCTCTTATGAGTGAAGGATATTCTGCATAGAGAAATGTGTATAGGCCTCCTCTTGAGAAGACCCTGGCTAGTACTCTTCCACTCAGCAGTATACCTGCTCCTGCTTCTCCTCCTATTAGTATTGTTAACGTCTTATTGCTGTCATCCCTCACAAGACTAAAGAAAATCGTGAACTCTTAACCTTTTAGTTCCATTTTCACTATTTAGACCCCTTTACCCTCCATCTCCTCCCCTCTAGGTCGATGATTTAGTAGGAGCTTCGTCATTATCGCATTATTTCTCAGTGGCCCGAGGTCTTCGACACTCCCTCATCTATTCTCATAGAGGGAGGCAACTCCTGAAGATTAAGAGTGAGTGGCTTACTATTTTAAGCCATGTATGGTTTTTCCACTATATTTCTGTCTGATTGTTATTCATCTCAATAGCTGAAGTATTGAAAGCTATGCCACTTTTTAAGACTATTGAGAGGGAAATGAAGCCAGTACTTTCAGATATAAGGAGACTAGGAGTTAATTTTTGGAAAGAAGTACAAGTGTAGGGTTCAGAACGATCCTACTAAAAAGAGTAGTGCTAAAATTTGAGCAGTTTTGGTCTCTTACTCAGTTTCTTAGCGAAGTACAAAGGTCTCTTAGGGTATCCTTCTGTGTCCTTCCTTAGCATTTCTAGTAATCCATCTATTGTCATCGATTTATCTTCTCCAGTACTCCTAATTCTTACTCTAATAGTTTTTTCCTCTTTTTCTCTCTTGCCTACTACTACTATGTATGGAATCCACTCTCTTTCTGCATCCAGAATTTTTCGTGAGAGCGATCTATCAGTATCGTCTATGTCAACCCTAAATTCTTCTTTTTCTAAGAGTTTAGCTACTTCTTCAGCATACTCTTTAACATCAAGACTTACTGGTATTACTCTAATCTGTACTGGAGATACCCATACTGGTAGCATGGGTTTTTTCATGGAGAGAGCTGTATCGAATAGAGTATAAATATATCTCTCTAGGCTTCCAATTATGGCTGTATGTATTATTACCGGATGACATCTCTCTCCCTTTTCATTTACATAAGTTATACCAAACCTCTTGGCATTTCCTATATCTATCTGTACGGTACCTATCTCTCTAGGTCTATTTAGGCGATCTAGTATGTGATATTCTATATTTATAGTCCAATAGTAGTCTATTCCTGGCGGGTATATAGCTACTAGAACGGGTTTTCCTATATCCCTCGCTATCTCTACTATAAAATCCTTGTACCTTTCGTATTGTTTTGGATTCACTACATTAATGAGTAGCTCATAATTTCTATTTAATTTCCCCATTTCCTCCATAATTTTTCTATGAACCTTTAGAACCCACTTCTTCGCTTCCTCCTCGTTCTTTACGAATATATGTAAGTCAGGCATGTAGAATCTTCTTAGTCTAAAGCATAGTTCTAACTCTCCGCTTTTTTCATATCTATAGGAATCTGCTATCTCAAAGGCTCCAAATGGTAGCTCTCTGTACGAGATATCCCAGCTCTTGATAATTGAAAACTGTTGGTGACATGCTGCATAGCTGAGTACTATTGATCCCTTATCAGTTCTCATGGTGTAGAGTCTATCACCATACAGTTCAGCATGTTCCTTAATAGGTTTCTCTTTCAGATCGAAGAAAGCAGTACCCTTCACTTCAAATACTGGTATTCCTAAGCTATTAACTACAATCCTAGAATAATCTGCCACTAGATCGAAGATGAGTGCTGCATAAGGAGCAAACCTCATATGACCATAATCTGATGCACTTTCCCATTCATATCCAAATCTCTTCAAGTAGTCTATTATCACAGGCTTTCCTCCCTTCAGCTCGATCTTTAGGGCCTCCTTTTCAACTAGTATACGGAATTCTGGGTTAAGTTTATCGAGGATATCCTTAGGTGACCATTCATTCCCTTCTGGATCTACTACAATATGTTTTTTCTCGCCTACTCCCACCCTTTTCTCTTCCTTTTTCTTCGGTGTTATCCTCCTCGAGAGTTCTGCTAAGGGGTGTCCCTTAACAGATATTCTAAAGGCTTTATACCAGCCAAAAGGAGCTCTATGCACTCTCCATCCACGATCCTCTATACTCTTAGTAAGCATTTTTAGCAGTTTTATCGCATCCTCTGGTGGTGCTAGCTTCTCACTTAAATGTGCATAGGGATAGATGAGTATCTCCTTAGGTTTAACTTTTTCCGCAACTTGTAGTATTTCATCTACAGCATCGTACACAACCCTCTCGTCGTCCTCCTCCTCAACCGTAGTCATTACTACTAATACTTCCTCGACTCTGAACAATTTCTTCTCCACGGGTTCAGCTATTTGTAGGGCTCTCTCTTTAGGTATGTATTCAAACCAGTCGCTGTGGAGTAAGAGTAGACGCAGGGATACCACCTTTCAGATAGTTTTAAAGGAATAGAGTTTAAAACACTATCGTACTAATCTCTCAGGACTCCTTATTTTTTATCTTTTCTCCTCTGGGTTGATTGAGATTTCTCCCTCGCTTTCCTCTCAATTATCTATCTCAGAGAGCTTCGTTGTCGTCGTGTCGTTTCTCAGCATTTAAGGCTTCTAGTCTCCTGCATTAAGAAATATAAACTTTAGAGAATATGAGAATAGAGATTATGGTGAGAAGATTCCCAAGGGTGTGAGATTATGAGAACCGAGCTTTTCTCAAGAGAACGTCTCCTTTTAACTATTGATTGTCGTGAACCGGATCATGTCCCTCTATGGAATCGTGGGGGCATACCCTACAGATATTTTGATAAATATCGTAGAGATCTCCCTTGGCCTAATCAGTTTGAACGCGTTAAGCATGCTCTTAAGATTGGAATTGATGATGTTGTCTACATAAATCCTCCTCGTCTTCTAAATAAGGATGTTAAAGTTAGGATACGTAAGGTTCATCCACCAATGGAAAGATATCCATTACTAATTAAAGAGTATAAGACGCCTAAGGGAACGTTAAGCAAAGTGGTTCGACAGACTCCAGATTGGCCCCATGGAGATGATATTCCACTTCTAGATGACTATGGGGCTGCATCAGGGCGTTCAGTTAAGAATTGGGTTGAGAATGATCGGGATCTGGAGGTTCTCTCTCACCTATATAGAGAACCAACAGAAAGGGAAATTGAAAAATTTCAAGAGGAAGTGGAGCCTATTAAACGTTTTGCTAAGAAATACGAAATTCTAATAGTGGTTCATGAAGTTACCTACTTAGGTAGCGCTGTAATGTGGTTATGTGGATTTAAAAATGGCATGGTAGCAATCTTTAGAAGACCCGAGTTTGTGCATCGGCTTCTTGATATAATTCATGAGTGGAATATGAGAACTATCAGATTGCTTATAGATGTAGGCGACATAGACCTAATCGTACACTATGGCTGGTATGATTCCGCGGATTTCTGGCCTCCGAGAGCTTATAGAAGCTTTATCCTTCCGCGAATGAAAGAAGAGATCGAACTTGCTCACAAGAATAAAATTAAATTCGGCTATACTATAGCCAGCGGAGCTATACCCTTGCTAGGAATGTTTAAAGAAATGAATTTAGATGTCCTTTATGGAATCGATCCAGTTCAAGGAGGATATGATATGTCATATGTTAAACGTGAAATAGGTGATAGGATCTGTCTCTGGGGCGGAGTAAATGCACACGTTACTCTTGAACTTGGAACTCCGAATGACGTAGAGATGGCAGTTAAGGATGCTATTTCAACCCTCAATTCTAGAGGGGGTTTCATACTCTCTAGTGTAGGAAGAATTTATCCCGAAGTTCCCACGGAGAATATAGAGGCTATGATTAGAGCATGGCGGAAATATGCGTTCCACAATTAAAAGTTGATGTCCTAAATGTCGATCGAAGGGAAGAAGATGCTAGAGCTCTTAATAAGACAGGATATTGCAAAGGGAAATAGATTTGAAATCTTTAAAATGCATTCTCAACTTTTAGGGAATCCATAGAAGGCTCTTATCACCACCGCACTTTCTAATCACTTTAACTGCGTTTCTTGTCCTTCCAGGCCAGTTCTTATGTCTTCTAAGTATACAATCCTCTAGGTAGTGCGTATCAGAGCCTACTGTGAGCTTAACTCTTCCCTCAACCATTTTCCTTATGAAGATCTCATAATCCTTAGGTGGATTAAACGCTGTAGACTCATTTATCTGTACTACCTTACCGTAGTGTACTACATTCTTTACAAATTCATCCATGTATTCTTCTGGTACATTATCCATGGAGTAGGATTTACATAGTCCAAAGTGAACGCAGTCACGAAGACCATAATCTGTAGGATGGAGTATCATTTTAAAGAGGTCATTTTTTATTATATTCATGAACTTCTCGTGTACGTATTCTATGAACTTATCCTTACTTCTTGGGAGTTCTCTTCTTCTGATAGTGGGCAAAAACTCTCCTAGATGAGGCGCTGCCGAGAGAAAGTCTAGTTTTCTGATGATGTCCTTATGATCTTCTAGATCTACTGGACTACTAGCCTGCTCGTCGAGTATTTCCACTTCAGCAGATAGGTATACCCTTATACCCAAATCGATTTGATCTAGTAGTTCTCTCTCTTCCACAAATATATTGGGATCTGTAGTCTCCTTCCAGTGATCTACAATACATATATACTTCAGTCCCCTTCTTTTACACTCCTTAACCAAGTCGTATATTGGTATATCTCCAGAAAGAGGAGTCTCCATAGTATGTAAGTGGAAGTCTACTACATCAAAATCAGCATCTACCACCACTCTTCTATGTTCTAAGCTTTGCATTGATTTAAACCGAATAATAGATCGAGTATTATCTTAATAGCATTATGGTGAAATGGATGCATCATTAAGTCATGGGATTATTGAGAGAGCTCATGGAAAATACAGCTATTAAAGGAATAACTATTTTTAGGATCGAATCAGTATAAGACAATATGTCTGAGGTATATCTAGTTAGGTTTACTAGACACACTCACAATATATTTAAATACACTAGAGCATTACTTGATGCTACAAAATTTAAAGATAATCTAAGTGAGGGAGAACTAGTAGCAGTAAAATTACACTTTGGTGAGCGAGGTTGTATACACCATCCAAGGACACAGATTGTCAGAGCTATAGTAGATTACATTAAAGAGAAGAAGGCACTGGTCTTTCTGACAGATACGAGTACTTTGTATGCGGGGTTTAGAAGAAATGCTGTAGAGTACCTAGAAACTGCAGCTATGAATGGTTTCACCATTGGAACTACTAATGCACCAATAATTATAGCAGATGGACTTCTAGGACGAGATTGTATAGAAGTGGAGACTCCTGGAGAACTGGGCTCAACTGCAGTAGCCTCAGCTATAGCTGAAGCTGATGCTATGGTAGTTCTATCACACTTTAAGTTTCATGTATCCTTCGGTTTTGGAGGAGCATTGAAGAACCTAGCTATGGGGTGCGTAGCTCGTAAGACAAAATTTGATATTCATGCCGTAGCCAAACCTGAAATAATAGCAGAGCGATGTGTGGGATGTGGACTATGTGCTAGACATTGTCGATGGAGAGCAATCTCTATCCTAGAGGGTAAGGCAATAATAGATTATGAAAAGTGCGTTGGATGTGGTGATTGTGTCGCTATATGTAGACGAGGGGCAGTTCGTATGCCCTGGGGAACAAGTGAATATGGAGAGAGAATGCTTAGGAGAGCTGCTGAGGCAGTATACGGTGTTCTGAAGACGTTTGAGAAGGATAAGGTACTCTATGTAAACCTTCTCGTGGAAATTACAAGACTATGTGACTGTGCTACATCACTTGAACCTCCAGTATCAATGGATATAGGTATGTTAGCATCCTATGATCCAGTTGCAATAGATCAAGCATCACTGGATCTTGTTAACAATACTCCAGGATATTACCTAAAGAATGATGGTAACTTAGAGAGAATAGAGGTAGGTGTGGATAAAGTGAAACTCTTACATCCTGAGGTGAAGTATTGGGTACTATTAGAAGAAGCCGAGAGATTAGGCATAGGTAAGAGAGAATACAAGCTAATAAAGATAGGGTAACTATCTTTATTTTAAACGGATATTTGTTATGTACTAAATATTAAAATAGTCAACACTTATAGAGTACTATGTTAATAATAATATGATGAGATTTATCAAATGTATAGTCGATGAGGAGGCCTGTAGGGATTGTAACTTTTGCACTACGACTAACATATGCTATAGTCCAAGAGAATGTACAGGTTGTATGAGCTGCTACTGGGCATGTCCATATGAGGCGAGGAAAGTAATTTACCTCGAAGAGGAGAGGCCTAAAGTAAGAATTAAAGTAGATGGAACTGAGTATGAAGTTCCAAAGGGGATAACTGTACTTAGAGCGCTTGAATTAATAGGCTACAAGATTACGCAGTTTCCTGGAAAAGGCATTATCTCCGCACCTTGTAGGACAGGTGGATGTTGGAGTTGCGCTGTACTCATAAATGGAGAGCTTGAAAGGAGCTGTGTAACACCAGTTCGTGATGGTATGGATATAAGGACAAATGTGGATGAAAGAGATCCTCTCAGAATAGTCCATGGTCCTGAACCGCATAGTGTAGGGGGGAAGGCAACTCCATGGTACGAGAAGGGACGTAAGTACGTTGAAGTTGCTATATGGGTAGCTGGATGCAACCTTAGATGTCCTCAGTGTCAAAACTATCATGTTACCTATGATAACGCTAGCGTTCCTATGACTCCATTGGAGACTGCTAAGATTCTAACATACTATAGAAGGTACTTCAATGTGAAAGGTATAGCTATAAGCGGTGGAGAACCTACTATAAATAGAAGGTGGTTGATAGAATACTTCAAACTCCTTAGGAAAATGAACAAGGAAAAAGACATAAGACTTCATCTCGATAGCAATGGTACTGTCCTTAAGCCTGATTACATAGATGAGCTGGTGGATGCTGGTTGTAATAATATAGGGGTTGAGCCTAAAGGAGCTAGGGTGGAGACATTTATGAAAATAACAGGCATAAGGGATAGAGAGCTAGCTAGAGAATACTTAAAGACTTCATGGGATGCCATTAAGTATATTTGCGACAAGTACATGGACGATGTTTACCTAGGTGTGGGAATACCCTACAACCAAGCATTCATGACATTAGAGGAGGTTGAGGAAATAGGGGATAGAATTGCTAGTATAGATAATAGTATCCAAGTATGCGTCCTAGATTATTTCCCCACCTTTAGGAGAAGGGATTTAAAGAGACCTAGTCCTCTTCAAATGTTAAGGGTGAAGAGAATACTAAATGAGGTAGGCCTGAAATTTGTAATAGTACAGACAAGTCTAGGACATATAGGCCCATAGTCTAGAAATTAATATCCTTCCTCCTATAGAATACTAAGGATTAGTCGATAACAGTATTCTTAAGCAGGATTCTACATTAATTTCACAAGCCACCACGGGCACTTCTAGTTCGAAGTTTGTCAGTACTAGTGGATGTATCTCACCAATAATTCCAATGCGTTCTCCCTTTACTGAGATTTCAGCGCATCTACCATCTATCATACTACTGTGGTGTATTGCTTTAAGCGAGTATTTAATACCAAGAGTATTGAAAAGAGATCTTATCAGGACAAGTGCATCTGTTAAGCCTATTGCCCTATCCGCGATAACAAAAGCAAGGTGTCTTTCCTGTCTGGTCAGATTCTCGCTACTATAGTCCACATAGACTACATCCCCTATTTCAAATATCCTCTGGGGATAACCAGCATGTTTACTATTCGAGAGTACCTCAATCAGTTGGGGTATTATCCATGTCCTGAGACAGGAATATTTTTCCTGCTTCGGATTAGCTACCTCAATAGTGGGTTGTTCTTCGAGATTCATTCTCCTATAAAGTAATTCTTTATTCGTCATCATGTAGTTAGCTACTTCCTGCATTCTAAATCCCACCATTATCTCTCTTAATACTCTAGTGAATTTCTCCAAACCCTTTTCAGAGCCACTGTGCTCGGGAGGTAGAAGCTCGGGTTCTATATTTTCATAGCCATACGCCATAATAACCTCTTCTACTAGGTCTACCGGATGGAGGATGTCTAATCTGTATACGGGAATTTCACACCTCAGAGTATCCTTACCCATACTTTGAACACCGAATCTCATGATTTCTAAGAGCTCTTTCGTCCTCTCTGCACTAAGGCTTATACCCACGATCTGTGAGACTAGGTCTACTCTCAAATCCATGGATCTAGTATGCATATCTGGACTATATGTAGTAGATTCCTGATGAACCACTTTAACTAGACCTATTCTCTCTCCTCTCTCAGCTATACTCGTAACTATAACTCTCATAACATCCATAGCTGCTCTATAATCAACTGCTGTAACATCAATGAAGACATCTTTAGTATCCTCCGTTACTCTCGTCTCTTCCGAATTTATTATAGGGGGCATAGAGAGAACTTTATCCTCTGAATCTATGAGTATTGGATACTTTGATCGCCCTTTAATTATATACCCATATTCCATACCCTTCGGATGTTCTGTCAGTATCTCATCTAGGTACATGGGTCTATTCATATCGAGAGGTGTGAATTTGATCGATCTTGGATCTACTGCTAGATATTTTATGGGAGGAACTATACCTGATAGATCGTACACACCAATAGAGACCTTTCTTCTATCTCTACAGTAGGTGCTATGTAGTTTCTCCTGTATTTGCATGATCTGTCTAATGGCTTCCTCATTAAGCTCTAATCCCTTTACCACAGCCCCAAGGACTACTGGTCTATACTCTGGCCCTATATTCTCAAGCACTATTTCACTATCAAATATCTCAAATTTCCTAAGTCCCACTTCTATTTCCAATAGTCCTTTGAGAGCTCTAACGAGCCCCTCTACTGAGAAAAGATCTGGTCTATCATGGGTTGCCTCGTAGTAAACAACGTCATCCTCTATACCCTCTAACTCACACTTGAGTTTAGCTAAGAGAGTCTCTAATTCTGAGTCTGGAATTTCTGTATCGAGAAGGTGGAACATATCCGTTTTTGATATATCTATTATAGGCATTCTCTCACCTAAGAATGGACATTATCATTGGTAGTTTTATCTTTCTCAGTACCTCTATATTTTGTGAAAATAGATCTCTTATATCATCTATACCTAGAATTGTCATAGCTATTCTATCTATACCTATACCCCATGCGGCTACGTTTGAATTCTTCACCCCAAGGGGTAATAGTACCTCTGGTCTAAACATTCCTCCTGGAAACACTTCAATCCATCCCAATTCTGGGTGCTTTATAAACCCTTCAACACTAGGTTCCGTAAACGGGAAATATGCTGGTTTAATCTTAACTCTTCCTAATCCCAACCTTCTAGCGAATTCATTAAAGAAGCCAAGTAGGTGTTTAAATTTAACTCTCTTTCCAACGATTATACCTTCTAATTGATAGAACTCCATAGCATGTCTAGGATCTAGAGTCTCTGGCCTGAACACTCTGTCTAAAGAGAAACACCTATACTCACCATCACCTCTTCTGTATAGTTCTCTAACAGATACAGCAGTAGTTTGAGTTCTTAATATTAGTTTCATAGCTTTCTTTGGATTCCACTTATACCTCCAACCAGTAGATCCTGTAATCCATCCATTCTCATGAACCTTCCTAACTCTTTCTAGAAGATCCCTATCTTTAACGGTTCCCGATCCTAGGTCCTTTATGAAGAAGGTATCATGAATCTCTCTTGCTGGGTGATCTTGCGCTTGGAATAGTACGTCAAAGTTCCATAATTCGAGTTCCACATAGGGACCTTTTATTTCCTCAAAACCCATCGAGACCAGTATTTCCCTTATCCATTCGAGAAGCTCCATGTAGGGTTGTTTTCTCCCGGGATAGACTATTGGAACTTCTACTTTTAGATCATATGGTTTGAAGATAGCAGTTTTCCAGACTTCAGATTTTATGAGATCACTTGTAAGCTCGGTTATAACTCTAGCACTTCTAACCCTATTCTCTTTGAAGAGTTTAATTAGCTTTTCAGTAGGTTTAATGTATATGAATTTCTTAGTCCTTCTCTTCAAAAGTCCCCTTCTTTTTAGTTCTTTAAGAACCTGGTCAGGTGCATCCTCAGGACTGCTAACTCCTCTTTTGAGATAGCTACAGTGTTCTAGTAGTTTTGCTACTTTTCCTTTATCCATTAAATGTAGTACTCCTTTCTCTACTCTAGCTACCTTATGCTTAAGAAGGTGAGTAATCCCTATCCTGATCTCTTTATCTTCTAATCTTATCCCTCTTCGAGTGGCCTCTTCACTTATATCATCAAGTCTTATACTCTCTACTTCTTGTAGTAATTCAAGCAGTCTTTCCTCCGGCAATCCTACCTTTAGGTACTTTAATCCCTCTTCAGTTGGTAGAAATACTTCTCTCTGGAGGGATGAGATCTCTAGTAGGTTTTTAGACTGAAGCTCTATTAGATCCCTCATCAGATCAGATCTATTAACACCTATTTGATCAGCTATAGAGTCTACATCTTTAATACCTTTAATAAGAAGGGCCACTATCTTATACTGTTTTTCTGGCAGTACCAGCTCGCTTAGTGAAATTGGCGCATTATAGCACCTATGAGACTAAACAACAATTCCTATTTAAGCATTATCTTCATGAAAAGTGTATCCTATTTAAAACACTACTCTTAATACTTTCACTTTACTCTCAGTGAATTTTTTACATATCATTATTGTATAATTAATAGATGGAAAAGGAAGAATTAAGTATTAAAAAGCTACTATGGTTAGAGAATAGAAGAAAGGAACTTATAAAATTGCCAGTTGGTAGATTAAGCGCATTGGCCAAATTAGCAGATAATAAACAGGATTTCTACGACCTTGTTACCATTAGAATGTGGAAAATTGTAGAATCAGCTCTACTTAAACCAATACTGGATATAGAGATAACATGTAAGTTAACGAAAGAGGAAAGAATATTATATAGAACACTATGTCATATATTTTCAGATTATTTAAATTTAATTAATAAAATAGCTTCAAAGGAGTAAGATTAACACTCTCATTCCATAGCTTTCATATATTCTTTAATTGTTAATAGACATCCTAAAATCACCATGCATCCGAATACCACAGTTCTTAGACTTATTTCCTCACATAAAATCAGGTATGAGAATACTCCTACTAGTACAGGTACTAGAAGCTGTAGTACCGCCGGTAGAGATACTCCTACATCCTTTATAGCTATGAAGTTCATCCAATTTCCTATACCTACTGAGAGTATCCCTGAAATTGTTAAAATGATAATAATTTCGAAAGGTGCACCTATTATCTGACCGACAAGATCTTCTGTAAAAGCAAGAGGTAGAAATAGAATACTCGCAATTGAGTATACTATAGTAGTCATCACTAGGGGATCATTTCTAATGACCAACCTCTTCACTACTATAGTGTATAAAGACCATACTAGTGATGAAAATGCAGTTAGTACAGCACCTATATCCAGAACGATACTACTATGTATATCCTTTATTGAAAAACCTATAACTCCTATACTAGCTAAGATAATACCAAGTATGAAAGCTTTACTGGATATAATCTTTCTTTCTTCCTCAAAAAATATGTATGCCAGTATACTTGTAAATACGACATTCAATTTTAGTAAAATAGATGCTATAGTAGATGTTGTCATATAGAGTCCTGTTACTGCTAGTACTTGAAATAGAAACACAAGTACCGCAGCTATGAGTACCTCCAATATGCATTGTTTACTAAAGGAAATTCTCAAATTTAATCTACTTATAACTACTAGGATAAGTGTAGCAGAAGAATATCTGAAGAAGTTCTGTACATTTACACTAAAGTAGTTTGATAGTAGTTTTATAAGTACTATACCTATAGACCATGCTACTATGGTTACTGAGATAGCTATGAATCCCTTTCTCACAATGGTCAATTCGCTAGATCATACTTATTAGATTATCGATGGCTTCTTTAACCATACAGGGATAATCTGTGACAATACCATCTACCCCCAGTCTGTACATCTCTATTACATCCTTTACTCTATTCACAGTCCATGTAAATACCTTAAATCCAAGCCTCCTACAGCTTTTTAAGAAACTCCTATTAACTAGTTTATACTTGGGTAATACCAAGTCCAATCCCATCTTTGCTGCTATTTTTAAATTCATTAAAGCATTAGAACTGAATATTAAACCTACCTTTACATCGGATTCTTCTTTAATCACTCTATTAATAGCAATCCTATTAAACGATGTTATATAGACTCTATCCATCATATCTCTTTCCCTTACAAGGGATATTACCTCTTTTTCATAACCTACTTCTTTTAGTTCTATTATCAATGATATATTCATAGCTTTCAACAGTTCAAGTACTTCTAGGAGTGTGGGCACTTTTTCACCTTTTCCAGCATCTAGCTGTCTAATTTCGACTAACGATAACTCTGATACCTTACCCCTTCCATTAGTAGTCCTGTCTACGGTCTCATCGTGCATAAGTACTATTACACCGTCCTTCGTCCTCCTCACATCGATCTCTACTACTGAAGCACCACACTCTATTCCCTTTAGTATAGACCTTATTGTATTCTCAGGTTCATAACCAGCAGCTCCTCGGTGACCTATTATTAGCATTACTCCTCCCTCACCTTAGAAAGGAAATCGTTAAAACTGTGCCTCCTCTATCTTCACAGGTCCTCTTCTAAGGATCTTAGGTGGTTTATAAGTTAAATCTATTACAGTGGATGGCGGCACTCTTGGTAGTATGCCAGCATCTACTAGTATATCAATTCCTTTCAAGGATCTCATCACTTCAGAGCTATCGTATATCGGAGGAGTGCTCGATATATTAGCGCTAGTAGCTGTTATGGGTACGCCTACTTTCCTTACTATGAGTAGTGGTAAAGGATGGGGAGAAAGCCTAACACCAATCTTTCCATCTGAAGTTACGATGCCCTGTGGAAACATATGTGGATTTTTTACTCTTAGAACTAGAGTAATCCTCTCTGGGAGAATTTTTAGGTATTTTTCCACCTCTTTGTCCACTACGCAGAGGTCTCTTATCATATCTACTGAAGATACGAATACTGAAATTACCTTTCTTAGATCTCTTCTCTTTACTTCAAAAACTTTTCTCACGGCTTTACTATCTAATGCATTACTTGCCAGTCCATAACAGGTATCAGTTGGAATTACTGCACACCCACCCTTAAGGATGACATCAGCTACAATTTCAGCTATGGTTTCTACTCTCTCATGGTTATATTTTATCACTCTCACCTATCCCAACCACCATATTTGTAGATAGAGTACATCTATAATATGATTCTTCTCTCAAACAATTAGATAGAGTACATTAGCGTTTAAGAGTAATATGGATCTCTTGAACCATTAAGTCTCTCATCTGGTGGTTTAAGTTCTTAAAAATAATATTCTCAGATCACTCTTGTTTTCTTTTAGGAATCACGGTATTTACTGTTAATATAAGTAGTGTAAGTATTCCTAGGAACACTAGGGGATTAGCAGCTCTTAATGTTAAATAAGTACCGGATATCACAGCTATGACTGCCCAAGTTAAGAAGAATCTTCTCAGCGTGCCAAACATAGCGTGAACCACCAGAGTACCCCCAACACTTATCAATCCCACCCCAGCTATAAAAGTAGGATCCATAGGAATGAGACCAGCGATGAGCATTACTGGAAGTAGACATACAAAGAATATGTTAGCCATTATAGCAGCCTGCCCCATACTCATGGACTTCCTTCGTCTTTTCTTCTTACATCCCTTCATTTTAATGACCTACCCTATAATTATTAGGATACATTATAATAAATATTTCCCAATATAGTATAGTATGAAAATATTATATTATCATAATGTTATTCAAATTCGTATTAAGTTTAATTACAAATATAATATGGTAGAACGCTTATATACATCAGAGTATCGTAAGTGTGTATGACTATGAACATAGTCGACATGTTAAAGGAACTAGTATCAATAAGGTCTGAGGTCTACATACGTAATGGAAAAATACATAGAGAGAACTATGAAGAAATAGCCGACAAGATAGCTGAAATAGCAAATAAATTGGGTCTTTCGGCAGATATAAGAAGACTCGGGGTAAATGGGGAAAGTATACCAGTAGTAATGGTCAAAATGGAAGGACATGGGTCAACTATAGCACTAGTAAGTCACTATGATGTGGTACCAGCGAAGGGTCCATGGTTGGTAGACGGTGTAGAGATGGATCCCTATACTCCAGTAGTAATAGATGGTAAGGTATATGGAAGAGGTTCTGCTGATGACAAGTCGGCAATAGTAGCATCACTCTTGGCCTTAGGAGAGCTAAATGAGGCAAAAAGACCGCTTAAGTATAATCCCACTGTTGTAGTAGTAGGTGATGAAGAAGTAGGTGGTGTAGGTGTAAGAAGGTTACTCGATGAAGAATTTAAATGGGATAAAGTACTAATACTAGATTCTTCTGCAGACTTTCTCTCGGTGGGGGCAAGTGGTGTAGTTCATGGTTGGATTAAAGTTAAAGGTAAGGGTGGACATGCAGGCTATCCTCACTTATGTAAAAACCCTGTAGAAGACGCCTGTAGACTAGTAACTAAACTATGTGAGGAATATAAAGCCATAAGAGCTAATAAATTATCTAAATTTAACTCTCCTCCAAACTCTCCCTTCCCGAAAGTATGGGGAAGGATAAGCTTCACTATAATGAAATTGGGCTCAAAAGAAGCAGAAAAACATAACATAATTCCCTCTGAAGCGATAATAGGTTTCGACCTGAGACTCATTCCTGAAGAAGATGAAGCCGAAGCCGTGAATGAATTTATAGACTACGTTCAGCATATATCCCTTCAACTGAAGGTAGAGACTGATATAGAGGTTCTAAGTCTACAGAGGGGCTGGTACACTACGGATGAAGAATATATAGATGAAGCTAAGGAAGCATTAAGACGTGCCATGAAGACTACTATGGATAAGGAAGATGTTAAAATAGCCGCTGAACTAGGAGGAAATGATGGGACATTCTTCTTCAAGAAAGGAATGCCAACTATAGCATTTGGAGCAATAAGACCAGATAATAATATACATACAGAGGGAGAATTTGTATATATAAGGGACATAGTCCTCCTGAAAGAGTTTATTAAAGAACTGCTCATACTAACTTAAATTACATGGTCTAGGTAACTCTACTAATCCATCCTCCCCTCTCTAGATCCTCTAATATCCTGTTTAGTACACTAGGATCTACACTACCCAGATAGTACTTAAGTTCCTCATAGACCTGCGATACTGTTTTATTTCCATCTAGCATGTAGTAGAGTATACTGGCGAGTCCTCTAACCTCGTCCGCTTCATACCAAAAGAGAGCTCGCTCATATGGTAGATTTCTTAAGACATTAGAGATATTTAACATACATTTCTTATTCCTTTTATATACTCTTTCATCCTTAATTTCTAGAGGAATTTCTTTCTTCGATACCTTAGTAAGATCCTCCACTAGCATGTCTATATATGATGTTAATCTCGAAGAGTAATCTTTCACAATATCTTCTCCCTCTTTTCCTACCAATCTCAGTAGTGAGGGCAAAGATCTTTTAAAGATCCCACCCATATATTCTACCTTCTTAGGCGTAGTCCTTTCATATCTGCTCGAGAGGTTAGCGAGTATAGAAATAGATGTAGTAGTAATCATATGTAATAGTTTAGTTAGATAACTTTTCCCCTTAGCAGTGAGTATTAATGCGGATAGAGTTGAAGTAGCAATTCCTACCGTCTTAAGTACCACTGGGTCTATGTTATCTATTGAATCAGCATCAGTATGCCAGAACTTATCTGGCCATTGGATATATGCTGTAGCTGGTATGGAGAGAATAGGATCAACAAACACATGATGATCACTACCACCACTATACTTTTCATACGAGTACCTTATACTACGCCCCTCCTTACTTTTAATCACTTCAACTGCTCTAGAGAGGGTAGTATAGGCTAGTAGTGGAAGAATAGATTGTGAAAAGGGAGGTATACCTATGACATTTATAGATCCTCCTGTCTTATCCTGATAAGCGCCTACCATATCGAGGTTAAGTACTCCGAGGATCTCACTTAACTTAGTCCTATGGGCTTCTATGTAGGCTATAGTACCATAGAACTCTGGAACCCATAGGAATTTTAGCCCTTTCTCCACGCTTAAACCTCCTTTTTCTACTATTGTTTTAAAGACCCTAGCAAGCTCTAGGAGAAGTCCGCTCCCTGATGCATTATCATGAGCTCCTGGCTTAGGATGACAGAGATGAGCTATAAGTAACATGTACTCATCGCTATGTCCAGGTAAGTGTGCTTCTACTACTTTTAATGAGCCCCTGTGAAATGTTGATCTAACGAATCCCTTAACTATGACTTTTCCTCTTCTCAGTAAAGACTTTAGCCTAGTAGCCTCTTTAAGAGATAATGAGAACATTACACCTACTCTATCTATTTCATCGTAACGTGGCCATAATGCTCTATAACGTCTAATTCCCCCTTCTAACTTCTCATCATAGAATAGTATTCCCATGGCACCTCTCTCTTCTACAGCCATATAGTGTACTAGTCTAGTAGGTCCAGATGCTAGTACGAATTTTCCTTCTACATCTACTCTGTAATCATTATCGTGTGTACCTCTACTTACATCTACAACTTCAGCTTCAAATTCATCTATAGCTCTACTGTGTACAACTACTGAGAGAGGGGTTTCACTAACCGTACATACGGTATACTCATGCGGTTTAACAACCTTAAGCAATCCATCATTAAGCGTCCAGCCTATGGGTGCGATCCATCCATCTGTGTATGCGGTCCTACCATCAGCAGGGTACTCATGTACTATAACATCATAATCCCATGATCTCAATAGGCTTTTTACAAAATCTACAGCCTCGTCGTATCCCTTGGATCCCTGAATTCTATGATAACTGGATATGATGGCTACATATTCTTTAGCCCTTTTACCGGATAAGTTATCGTAGAATAACTTTAGAGTATCACTAAGTTCCATGCTTTAGTTGATGCTTGAACTACATAAAAAGCTTCTGATGAATAGGAACATATTTTAATCTTGTAGTAGATCAACCTAGAGATGAAAGATATATTGGTAACAGGATCTCCAGGAACTGGTAAGACTACTGTAGCCAAAAAGCTGTCTAAAGTACTAAGTTTCGAGTACTTAAACCCAGCTGATTTGGCACTGAAGAAGAGATATATAGAGAAATATGATGAGAAGTTAAAGACTTTCATAGTAGATCTGCCCCGTCTCAAAAATTATCTAAATAGACTACTCAGTAGTTCTTCAAAATCTTATGTGATAGATACACATTTAGTAGAGACTATACCACAAAAAACGATAAATCTAGTAGTAGTACTAAGACTGAATCCAAGAGAGCTTTTCAATAGACTGATACTACGCAACTATCCACTCCAGAAGATTAAAGAAAATATACAGTCCGAATTCCTAGATTATATTCTCATTAGAAGTATAGAGCTATTTGGAGAGGAAAAGATCCATGAAATAGATACTACTGGAAAAAATATCGAAATAATAGTGGAAGAAATCCTAGAGGTTGTGAAAGATCCCAGTAAGAGGAGATGTGGTATTGTAAATTGGCTTTCTATGGAAGAATTGGTTAAGTGGGCTATTGATCATGAGATCATGTTTTGAGGTAGGATTAGTACCTTACATCACTCTCTACTCTCCTCAGAACCTATCGATACTACTGGTTCTACCGTTGAGTACTTCCTAATGAAAATATAATCTATATAGCCGTATCTGAAAGTAGAATCGGTATCCCCAACTATACCTAAGTAGAACGGATTGAACATTGTATTACTATACTCCAGTACACTATCACTCCAGGAATCCCAAAACCATATACTACTCTCAGTGTACTTTATCATAAACTTCTGCCACGTGGTAGTACGTATTTGAGGACCCCAGGCCACATGGGGATCTAGACCACGTAGCCAATTAGGACCATAATATATGCACTTCTAGTTCCATGGGAAATATGTCCCCTCACCATCATACCTAGCTTCAATACTCTCCGAAGAGATAGCAGGACTTGTCATGGACTTCATGAACTCTATCTGAACATCTGTATCAGATCCAACTTGTCCTAATCTCCACCTGCCTTCAACTACTACTGGTGCACTAAATGATCTCCTAGTATTTATATAGTACCTACCATTCCAGTCGCCCCACATCTTGATGTGTCCATTTTCAACAGAGTACTGGTTTGTGTTAGTGATCCACTTACTCTCATCTAGCGAGTCTCCAATGAAGTCATCGAAGAATTCGAATGTCTCATCCCCATTGCTTTTACTATTGGCTGTGGGGTTTCCATAGTAAATATATATACTAGTACTGGAACTAGCAGGAATACTTGGAACTTTAACCCATATGATACTCTCTCCTACTGGATTCCACTGTTCTATCCAATACGACAATAGTGTAGTACCATCATCATCCGTAAACCTTATGTCCTCTCCATTGCTTTTCACTTTACTGTAGTCGAAGTTATCTGGTGTTAAAACTATCTTTACCTGAAAATCAGTTAATGTATTTCCACTAAGCTCAGTTATTACTATTCTCCTTCTATACTTCCAACCCTCTAACCAGTTCTGCTCCTCCCCTCCTCCAGAGCTGTAGTAGATATAAGAACTAGCAACTACTCCACTTACAGATCCTACCTTTATAGTATACCTTCCTTCTTTTAATCCAGAAGTAAGCTCTACCTTCAGTTCCATTACTTCTCCCGGATCTATTTCAACTTCTCCCTCACTAGGCGTTAGCTCACACACCACTAGACCTCCTTTTTCTAGAAATACCCTATCCACATTCACTCTATTACTACCTATATTTCGGATATAGATCAGCAACTTATTATTATCTAACTTTACTCCCTCTATTTTTAAGAGATCACCTGATCCTTTACTAGATTCTGCTTTCGTGCCCATTCCTCCCATATACTCGCCTATCCATACATAGAGAAGAGTTGCTAGAGCAACAGATATCACTACTAGGAGAATAATCGCTATAGTAGGGGAGATACCTCTATTACCATATAGTATTCGTATTGACATGTTCTATGAATAAATAATAATGTGGGCTTTATTAATGTTACTATTAATTACTTCAGGATTTACTTACTCAGTACGAAAGAATTTATAGCTGTAATGCATGATCTAGATGTGTGCCTTGGAGTACCAGCTAAAGTAGTAAAACTACTGGAAGATCATAGGGCTACTGTAGATTTTGGAGGAATAAAAAGAGAAGTAAGCACGGTTCTTCTTCCTGAGGTAAGAGTAGGAGAATACGTCATAGTACATGCTGGTTTTGCCATATCAAAGATAAGTGAAAAGGAAGCCCACGAAATTATTACAAGTTGGAGAGAAGTACTAGAGATACTAAGAGAAGAATGAATAGTGTCCCCAATAGGATCTCTTAATTTAAATCTAGAGACTCAAACACTCATAGGCCTGCAGGCGTATCTTTTCTTTAGTATCGGTTATTAAATGAAAGGGACCTGTGATTGACTACTGTGATGAAGAAATGAAAGGCAGTCTAATTCCTCTTTTAACATTTAAAACTCCATTTCTAGATGTTGACGGCGGGTCGTATGGCCAAAAGCTTAATAATACTCAAAACCACCTTTGAGGGGGGATCATATGACAAAGCCTATAGTAGATGCGGAGAAGTGTACTGGATGTGGAACCTGTGTTACAGTATGTCCTCAGGGTGTTTTTGAGATTCGGGGAGATAAGGCTGTTGTAGTCAAACCAGAAGAATGCATTGGATGTAGAGCATGTGAAGCAGCCTGTCCCTCGGGAGCTATAACAATAGAAGAAGAATAGTTTTTCCCGAATAACTTTAAATCCGCTGAAATAAGCTTTATAATATTCCCTCCATCTAAAGTAAGAGTTATCTATAACATCCTTAACATGTGTCAAGGTGCAGAGATGTCTAAGTCTTATCGTAAAGAGATAGTTGTGAGAATAGGTAAAAAGGGGATAACCGAGGGATTAGTAGAGGAAATAAAGAGGAATCTTGAAAAGCATAAGATAGTAAAAATTAAACTACTGAAGAGCTATAGAGAGACTATAGAGAAGAGTAGACAGGAATTAGCTGATATGATAGCTAAACTAGTAAATGCTAAAGTTGTAGAGATTAGAGGTTATACTCTCACCCTAGAGAGGGGGTGAAATTGACCAACTGGCATGCATTAACCATAGAAGAGGTTTTAAAGAGATTGAAAGTTGACCCCTCTTTAGGACTTAGTGAAGAAGAGGCTAAGAAGAGACTGGCGAAGTATGGGCCTAATGAAATTCCTAGGGGGAAGAAGTTAGAACCCATAATCATCTTACTAAGACAGTTTAAGAATATCCTTGTATATCTACTAATATTCGCCATAGTGATCTCAGTATTAATGGGAGAGCTAACAGATGCTACAGCTATATCTATAATCCTCACACTTAATGTCATACTGGGATTTGCGCAAGAGTACAGAGCGGAGAAGGCTATGGAAATGCTAAGGAAACTTGCTGCCCCTAAGGCCAGGGTTATCAGAGAAGGAGTAGAGGTAGAGGTAAAGGCCTCAGAAGTAGTACCGGGAGATATAATAGTTCTAAGAGCTGGTGATAGAGTACCTGCTGATGCTAGACTTATAGAAAGTGTCAATCTGAAAGTGGATGAGGCAATACTGACAGGAGAATCTGTTCCAGTTGAGAAGACAATAAACCCTCTACCCCCTAAAACACCAGTTCATGAAATGAAGAATATGGTCTTCATGGCTACGACAGTGACCTACGGTAGAGGATTGGGCGTTATAGTAGCTACGGGATTGAAAACCCAGTTCGGAAGAATAGCTGAACTAGTTAGAACTGAAGAGAGAGAGCCTACACCACTTCAGAGAAGAATCGAACACTTAGGTAGAGTATTGGCTGTGGCTATGAGTGTACTAGTAATACTCGTATTTGCTCAGATATACATCAGTGGGCTTGATATAGTACATGCACTAATGACATCGATAAGTTTAGCAGTAGCAGCAGTTCCAGAAGGACTACCAGCAGTACTCACAATAGCCTTAGCTTTGGGAGTTCAAAGAATGGCATATAGGAATGCTATAGTTAGAAGGCTAGCATCAGTAGAAACTCTAGGTAGTGCAACAGTTATCTGTACGGATAAGACAGGTACATTGACCAAAAACGAGATGACCGTAGTTAAGATCTTCACCAATGGAGAACTTATAGAAGTCACTGGATCGGGTTACGAGCCTAAGGGAGAGTTTCTAAAAAATGGTAAGACTATAAACCCACTTAATGATACTACCATGAGAACACTAATGGAAGTATCTCTTCTGTGTAATGATGCCAAATTAGTAGAGAGGGATGGAGAGTGGAAAGTTATAGGAGATCCTACTGAAGGTGCATTAGTAGTGCTTGCTCTTAAAGCTGGATTATCGGAAATGGAGAGATCGAAGAAAATAAGATTTTCAGAAGTGCCCTTTGATTCCATCAGAAAGAGAATGAGTACAGCCCACATACTGCCCTCAGGAGAAAAGGTACTCTATTTAAAAGGTGCCCCTGATGTTGTTATCCCCCTGTGTAAATATATTGAGGAACATGGTAGTATTAGGCCGCTGGAAGAGAATGACAGAAGAAGAATAATGAAAATAATATCGAGTATGGCTAAAGATGCTCTAAGAGTCCTCGCTCTAGCCTATAAAAAACTAGATCAAAGTACAGAGAAAATAAACGAAGAAGATGAGAGAGACTTAATCTTCGTAGGTCTAGTAGGTATGATGGATCCACCAAGACCTGAGGTTTTTGAGGCGGTTAAGAAAGCTAAGGAAGCTGGGATAAAGGTGATAATGGTGACAGGTGATCATAAGGATACGGCTATTGCTATAGCTAAACTAGTAGGAATCCTAAAGGATGAGGATGAGGGTGCAGTGATAACGGGACGTGAACTAGATGACATGAACGATGAAGAACTCTATGAAAAAGTCGAAAGAATAGTCGTCTATGCTAGAGTATCGCCCGAGCATAAGTTGAGGATAATAAAAGCTCTAAAGAGGAGAGGACACATTGTAGCTATGACAGGAGATGGTGTAAATGATGCTCCATCTGTGAGGAGTGCTGATATAGGAATAGCCATGGGTATAAGAGGTGCTGATGTGACCAGAGAGGTAGCAGATCTAATACTGGCTGACGATAATTTCGCTACGATAGTAGCTGCAGTAGAAGAGGGAAGAACTATTTTCAACAACCTAAGAAAGTTCATTCGATTGCTACTTTCAGCAAACTGGGGTGAGATAGCAATAGTATCATTAGCCTCCTTTCTAAGGCTACCTGTACCACTTACACCAGCTCAGATTCTATGGATTAACCTAATAACCGATGGATTACCAGCTCTAGCTCTAGGAGTGGATCCTCCAGAACCAGATGTAATGAAAAAACCACCAAGAGATCCTAATGAGAAAGTGTACAGTGGAATGGAGATCTTTTTCGTAGTCACTACATTATTAGCTCTAGTATTCTGGACTCTACCCTTCTGGTATGTACTAATTGTACTCGGTAGAGCCCTAGAAGAAGCTAGAAGCACAATCTTTACTACAATCATCCTCTTCGAGCTCCTACTAGCTTTACAATGTAGATCTGAAGAAAAATATGTCTTTAGATCCATTAAGATGTTAACCGCTAATAAAAAGCTTCTCCTATCTGTTGTATTCTCACTAATACTTCATTTAATGGTAATGAGTATACCATGTCTTCAAGTACTACTTAATGTGGTACCTCTTAGCTTAGAGTTGTGGTTTATTGCAGTTTTACCATCTCTATCAGTACTATTAATACATCCAGGTATGCTCGATACTAGAAGAGTTCTAAGTACTTTTAGGAGAACTTCACGAGCATTTTCTTAATCTTAGTCAGGTATCTACACACCTTAATACACTCTTTAGGTATCTCGACTAATCTTCCATTCTCTACCACTAAGTGTACTCGTTTAAACCCACCTACAATTTTATCGACCTCCTCTACGAGCATGTGTAATTGGACACAGTGAGGAGAACCATCTACAGTTAACACGACAACTTCATCTAATTTCACCCTTGCTAGTATTGACGCTAACTTTAGCGCTACCATGTTCATATGCTCATCTTCAAGACATACTGCTAATGGGGTTCTATCTTTAGCTACACTATTAAATAGTTCAGGGTATTCATCTCTAACACATGTCCCATAGAGTAGTAGCTTTCTAGTCCTTCTGATACTTCTAGATGCCACGTTTACCGTCATTAACCTCCTATATACAGGGTATTCCATTCATATCTCCTAAATGTACTTACTGAAATACTATTTTATTATTCGGTAATACAGCCGATACTATAGATCAGTTTACTAAGCTCATATAACACTCCACCATCGTTATCAAAAGACTTAGGAGAGATTGAGAACCTATATTTATAGTATTTTCTTAAGGTTAATTGAGATGTCCACCCCATTAGTATCCATAATAGTACCGACAAAGAACAATGAAAGAACTATAGATCTTCTAATGAGATCACTGCAAAGACAATGTGTGAAAATGGAGGTGATAGTGGTCGATTTTTCAACCGATAGAACCCCAGAAATAGTCATGAAATATGATTTCGTAAAATTAATAAGAGTAAGACGTCCGGGAGCAAACCTCGCTAGAAATATAGGAGTACGTGTAGCCAGGGGCGACATAATAGTATTCACAGATGGCGATTGTGAAGTCCCCTCAGATTGGTTAAGGAATATTCTACTTGAGTACAAGAGGTTTCCAGATGCAGTTTGTATAGGAGGTAGTGTTCTTGTAGGTGGTAATTTAAAAGAGAATGTAGTAGCATGCTACTACAGCGAATCTATATGGCCTATGATGCCTATATATAAACGGAATGTGAGGCTGACTAAAAATAATTTTCATAAAATTCGCGTTCCAAACACTAATAACATATCATTTAGACGAGAAATTTTCAATAGATACTCATTTGACGAAGAATTTATAGGAGGCTACGAAGAGGTCGATCTCCTCTGGAAGATCTGTAGTGATGGTCTCTACATACTTGTGAGTCCTAGGATTGTAGTCTATCATCACCATGGTAAAGATCTGAAGAGCTTACTCAGGAGGGCCTACAATTACGGAAGGGGACATCTACTGTTCTTCATTAAACATCCAAAATGCCCATTAGCTCTAATACCCATTCTAGTAGTACTAGTACTATTACCAGTACTCTTATTAATACTGGGATTAAGCATACAATACTTTGGTATAGTATTAGGCATGGCAATAACGTATTGTAGTCTTCTTATATTGTACGCTAAGAGGAGGTACTGCAGGAAGAAGGTTCTACTGTATCCACTATTAGACATACTATTCTATACAACCTTTGCTATAGGAATCTGGATCGAGCTCTTGAAGAGAGGTTTTCACAAGATTCGATCTCTTTTATCATTCGAATGAAATCCTCAAATTTCCTCAGAGTAAGTAATAATGAATATCCTACTATATCATCTCTATTTAGAGTAATACCACGATCTCTAAGCCTTACTGTCAGTTTATTCAATAAGTCGAGGTAACTTTGTTTAATCTCTAAGAGTTCAGTATCCGAGGATCGCTTTGCGAGATCGACTAAATGCAGTACTAGCGGTCTAAGGGCGCTTGATTTAAAACCAACAGCATCTATAACCTCTATTTGTCTATCCTCTAGGTATTGCTTAACAGATCTAGGAACTCTGGTTCTGGACACTAGAAACATCCTCTTTGGCTTGAATAAGGCTCTGTATAGTGTCACTACCTGAATGTCCCTAAGCCTCAGGGTTCTCTTGGCTCTAGTGTGCTCCTCTTTTCCTTTTCTCTTGACTCCTAAAACATCTGCTAATCCATCCCACAGTCCCTCTATCCATATACTCCTCCACTCCTCGGCCGTTAGAGGCTTAGCTAGATGCCCCCTCATGTCTCTAATCCTACGCCACCACTCTTTAAGCTCTTTACACTCTATTATGACATCAGGTTGAAGTATAGGTGGCCTTCTTCCAAGATCTGCTATATTCAACACTCTACCACCGTAGACTAGTATATCTGGTCTCATAGTAGTGTACAGTGCCCATACTCTCCTAAGATCACTATCACCCTCCCAACCTAATGGACGAGGGGCTTCTAAGAAGAAGCTTATACTCCCTTTCTCTTCAAGGTGTAGTATACAGCTAGGTGGTATAGTACCTAGCTTTTGTTTTCCCGACCTTTCAAATGTGAGCACTTTATGCTCAGGATAGATCATTCTAGCTCCTAGTTGAGCGAGTTCATATAATATACTCGTATACACCCAGCATTGGTATATAGATCTCATGTTAGTTCTCAGTGAGGTCTTTATGGCAGCAGCTGCAGTGTACTTAAACTCCTCTAGAGTTATCTTACCTCTTAGAAGATCATAAGTGTAGAAGAAGATCTTTTTCTTCAAGTGTAGGAAAGGGTCTTCTATAAAGCTCTTAAGCTCCTTAGAGTACACAGTAGCGTTAAGTCCTAGTTCCCTCTCAGTATTTGATACTATAGTCTTAAGCCTATTTATCCATATTCTTGTTTTGGTAAGCTCTTTTCCTATCTCGGAGTATATAAACGAGTTCCTAAAATTCTCTCTCAGTTTCTCGAATTTATCTCTATCTCTCCCGCTAAATCTGAACTTTCTCTCTGGATCCTTCTTCTCGAGGAATTTAATAAGTGCACTGTATGCTTTTACCCATTTAGGTCGAGCACCAGCTATCATTCCACCCATTTCTATTATCAAGAATTTCATTAATAATGATTCCTGAAAAGCCCATTTAGGATCCGAAGTGATGAGATTAGTACGGGACATTAATCAAGCATAGGAAATTAAAGTGATATTCATAGATAGAGTAGTAACTAAACCAATAGTTACAGTGTATGTTAGCTAAACAATGACATATGGGGATATCCTAGATTCTTAAGCCTGGTCTATTCATAGGAATTTATCTTTAAACCTATGCTTTCAATGTTCATACTCTTGTAGAATCACTATACTTTTGTAGTGCTACTTATCCACGTATTATGGGTGGATGTCTGTTCGAAGTTTATTAAAAATGTAAGATTTGATGTGAGAGGACAATATATACCAGTATAAAGATATATACCTTTATATCATAGTGAATTGGTGGGGAAGATAGTGTCTGCAGTTATTTCTATCCCGAGCATCATTATTGAGAGAATTAAGAAAGAAGCCGAAAAACAAGGAATTAGCGTAGAGGAGTATATAATAGAGCTTCTCTCTAGAGATCTAAATCCTGAAGATAAGGCTAAGGAGTATATAAAGGCCTCTCTAGAGCTATTATCACAAGCTAGAGATGAGTTAGCTAAGGGTAACATTAGGCAGGCGGCTGAAAAGACTTGGGGTGCAGTAGCATTGACAATTAAAGCCTATGCTTATTGGAAGGATGGTAGGAGACTAAAGAGCCATCGAGATCTTTGGGAGTACAAGGATAAGGTTGCAGATGAGCTAGGAGGATGGGTTGGAAGATTGTTTAGAGAGGCTAGCGGCCTTCATGCATGCTTCTATGAGGGTTGGTGTACAGGAAGAGATATTGAGGAAGTTATTCCAGAAGCTGAGAAGCTTGCGAAGAAAATCGAAGAAACTATCGACTAGATAGCTGATGTATTCATTATCCATGTTCATCTTCCAAGCCCGACTACAGGAGTTATTCATCTTATCGTAACTCTTCTCATCGAACTTGAGTTCATAAAGGCTCATACCCCTCGCCCTCATAATCGGAGTCGAATATCGATGAACTTATCGGCAGAGGTATTTAAGTGTTCTGAGCTTAAACATCCATACAACATTGGCTCATCTGTCAATAGTCAGATATCCAAACCTATGAACGCTTATCAATGCTCGCAAAAAACGAAACTGTTATACAAGGCGCCGGGGGTGGGATTTGAACCCACGTGGGGTTTTAGCCCCACCGGATCTCCCTTTTCACCTTGTAAGGGATCTCGAGTCCGGCCCCTTAGACCTGGCTCGGGCACCCCGGCTCTCTTCTATCTTCAGCTATATATGAAACTCTCCATATATGAAATTTCCTCTCACCTATAGCATATTTATTTCGTATTTTTACCTCTAAATATCTGGAAATTTATAGTTTATCTGAAGTAATTTATAGATTTAATAACTTCACTAATCAGCGGCTCAGACTTTGATAGATGTGAACACACTCATAGGTTTCTTCAAATCTCCTCGCTTTTGAAAAAGCTGTTTAAAATACCTAAAAATATGTTGAGTTCGTCATATTCGACGCCTGAATTTGAATTCAAGATCTTAGTAAGGATATTCGTCATCTAAGGAGGTATCTACTATCTACTCTAGTACTTTTCCATTCAACTTTTTAATTGAGTTCGCATAATCATTATGGGAATTTAGTTAAAAGATTAACTATAAAGGATTATCGTTAATTATATTTTACTCTTAGTCTAATAAAATAATGGTGATATAAGTGCCTAAGAAAAGGAGGATTAGAACTATAACTAAGTCTGGAACTGCTATTAGACATGCACAACGAAGTGGCTCTAAGCACAGGAGAGGGCAATTTATAGGAAAATGGAAACCTAACTGGAGGAAGAAAAGGTAAAAGTTATCAACACATACTAAGGGATACAGGAGACTGTCCTCAGTTCCCAGTTATTACCTTCTTAATAGTGCTCATTCCAAGAGTAACTGATTTTAACTCTTAGCAATTGCCATTGTAATTATAACTTTTCCAACTATATCCAATATAGACTTAGTATTTGGGATTAAACATAGAGATAACTCATAATATTCCCACTATGCTAAACCCGATTTAGGTATACTTCGCTTTGATTTGGATGCCTTTTGTTTCCTCTTTCTTTCGTTCTCTACATCAAATAGTGGTGAAGAAAGAGGGATATCGAGAAGTAGTACGTTATTTTTTCTTCTGCTTTTTCCTTCTAGACATCTTAACACCAGAGAGGTTATGTTTACTAAAGATGTCTCAATTATTTAAATATATTATAAGAACTTCATTTAGAGATAGTTAAGTAAATGGTATTCTTCTAGTAAATATATGAAGGCTCTCTTTGTTTTGTACTAATCTAAATAACTCTATAAACAATTAAAAAATATTTAATCTAAAATGTGAAATTACCACCATACTCTCTCCAATGGTTTTTTAATGATCAACGGTTTAAGGTATCTGATAGTTTGTTCTACACCATCCTCTGGAGACATTATGGGGTCCTCATGTTCAAATGACATTACGTAATCATAGCCCACTTCTATTAGCGCTGTAATCACTCTACGCCACTCAACATTACCCCATCCAGGCACTCTAAATCTCATACCTCTGCCAAGTCTTCTCCAGGGTCCTGTAGAGAGAACTCCATCTGTAGCTACCGCCTCCTTGACGATCTCTACGTCTTTAGCATGCATATGGTATATTCTATCTCCAAAAGTGTGTATGAATACTACTGGATCTATACCCTGCCATACCAAGTGGCTTGGATCGAAGTTAAAACCGAATTCCTTCCTACCTATGACTTCTATGGCCTTCTTAGCAGTGTAGATGTTATAGGCCATCTCCTGTGGATGGACTTCATGTGCGAACTTTACTCCGTGTTCTGCCAGATGATCTACGATTTCACCCCATCTCTCCTTAAAGATCTCCCAGTACTTATCCCACATCTTTTCGTATGCTGGTGGGAATATATACCACGCACCCCAGTTAGGATGACCTGTAAAGCCACATACTACTGGCACGTCTAATTGAGCTGCAGCCTCTCCTGTCTTCTTAACTCTCTCCATCCCATATTTGACCTTTTCTTCAGGAGTTCCTTTATACCAATCATCTGTAGACTCGTCTAAGGGTCCTAAAACAAGTTGTCCCTCTAGGTGATTACTGAGCGCAGAGATTATTAGTCCATATTTCTCAACTACTCTCTTAACTTCCCCCGCTCCTCCTGATAGTACTCTATCTATATCTATATGTTTACTTCCTCTCCATGCAGCTAACTCTACAGCTTCATAGCCTAACTTTGATATATGTTCTAACACTTTCTCAAAGGGCCAGTCATTGAACGCTATCGTGAAGAAACCTATCTTTATGGGCATAGTCTGACCCGTATATGAATACTCTCAAAAGATATTAACTTTAGCACTTTAGAAGCTATGCGTTTACCTCTTATGGTGTATTGGGAAAGGAGTAAAAGATCTGGAGAGTTGTAAAGGCATCAAACTATGTTATAGATATAGCATTTGGATTTCTCGTTACATACATAGATTCTTGTCGAGACCATATGTAAAAAGAATTTATTGAGAAATTAAATTGTATGTAAAGAAAACATTATAAAATCCTCTCTTCCTAGAAAAATTCTGGTGTATTAAACTTATTAACTAGATAAAAGTGGATGAGAATGAACTTAGTACGCTCAAGAGAACTCATAAGGTCTCTTAAAAGTACATTTCTCAACCGTACGCTAGCTACTTTCATGGACATACTAATATAGGTAGGCACTCCTATAGTAGTGGTAAGCCATGCTACCTAGAAAACCAGCCCTATCTATAGTATGGGGACTTGATGAAATGAGACTTCTAACCTATGTAGTAATAGACCATAGTGGAAGAATAGTAGAGGATGGTCATCTACCAATAGATGTTAAACTTAGTGATCTTATACAGGAACTTAACTCTATTTTTGAAAAATATGAAATCCGTCATGTAGTTCTAGAAAACCCCAATAAATTAAATCAACTTAAAAAGGAAGTAGATGGAGTAAGGAGCATTAAAAACCATGGATGGAAGAAAAAGATAAAACTAGTTAATGAGGCATTTCCACTAGTAAGAGCACTTTTATCTAGAAAAGCTCCATTAGAACTCATAGAATCCAGTGTAGATGACTATACAAAATGTCCAATATGTGGAAGTAAGTTAGAGGAAGGAATTTCAGAAGAAATAGGATTGAATGTAGAGCTAGGAGAGTTCAAGAGGATAAGGAAGAGAGGGAATGTATACAGAGTATACTTCGAGAGAGGATATATAGATGTCCCCAGGGAGCTAGTAGCCCTAGCAGCTGAACTCTATGACTTCCTCGTAGAGAATTCTATAGTAATAGGTCCTATGAGAACAGAAGATCTGAATGAAAGTCCGATAATCCCTATAATAGAGGGGGATAATATTAAGCTTAGACTAGAGTTACTCGAAGAAGATGAACCCATAGAGATATACATAGGTAGACATTCATATGTGGCTCAAGAATTAAAGAAATTACTGAATAGTTCACTTATGGTCGTATTTAGGTTACAGATAAGAGGAGAAAGATTAAGCTTTAGCTATTTTTGGGGAAAAAGTGAAAGGAGTGCATATGAACACTATGAAAATATGATAATTAGAAAGTTCATAAGGTGGATAAATAATACAGGAGACATAGGTTTTCTCTTTGAAGTAATGTCGAGCATTGTCGAAGAGAGAGAAGAGTAAAAACTACTTAAACTAAGGAAAATTTTCAGCAACTACAAAGAATTTAGAATGACATTGCAACATGTCCGAGATAGTATTAGACAGAGTGTAGAGGGCGCTGTTTAAACTATCACGAGTTTAAGAGATAATTTTCCTAATATCATTCCATAATTTATCTACGTACTCTTCGAGAATTCTTATCTCCTCCTCTGATATGTGGGAGAACCTACCCTGGATTTTAATGTATTCGACTATGGGAGTTCTCTTACTCTTATTTAATAACGACCTACTAACTCCAGTTAATTTAAACTCTCCTCTTTCAACTTCGTAAAGTGGCCACATTCCAGTGAGTACTGCTAGTCTGCCTACCTCTATTGTCTTACTTGGGGGGAATCTCCAGCCGACTGGACAGGGAGCTAGGAGGTGTATGTACTTGAATCCCTTGTACCTTGTAGCTTTCCTTATTTTCTCTATAAAATCTAATGGATAGCCTATTGAAGCTGTAGCAACATAGGGTACGTCATGAACTACCATCATCATAGGTAAGTTCTTCTTGTGTCTTCTCTTACCTAGTACCGTAGTCGTGGTCCAAGCTCCATAGGGAGTAGAACCACTACGTTGAATTCCAGTATTCATATAAGCCTCATTATCATAACATATGTACAGTATATTGTCTCCTCGCTCAGCTGCTCCACTAAGGGCTTGTAGCCCTATATCTACAGTTCCTCCATCCCCACTCCAACATACTACATGCACTTCTTTTTTACCAAGGATTTCGAGAGCTGTAGCGATCCCAGAGGCAGTAGCCGCTGATGAGGCAAATACTACATTGATTAGAGGGAGTTTTATTGATGTCTTAGGGTAGGGTCCTTGAATTATCGAAGTACATGAGGCTGGTACAACCAGTATCATGTTCTTTCCTAGGGCCTTACCTAGTAATCTAAGTCCTAAAGATGCTGGACACCCTGGACAGGAGGCATTTCCCGGTAATAGATACTCTTCTTTAGGTAAAGACTTTATAGTGACTGTCATTATATTACCTCCTTAACTCCGTACCACTCAACTCTACTTCTCTTCTCTCCTACTTCTAAATCTGCATAGACTTGTCTAACCATTTGAGTGAAGTCTTTAGCTGTTACATCTCTACCGCCTAAACCAGCTATAAATCCCCTCACAGTCACATTATTCTGTTGAAGAATTGATGATACTTCAGTAAATAGTATTCCAGCTCCTCCAAACGAAATATCTCTGTCTACAACTATAACAGCTTTCCTTCCCAATGAAACTCTCTTAATTTCCTCTATAGGAAGAGGTCTAATAAAACGTATTCTCAATACTCCTACCCTAAGACCTTCCTCTCTTAGCTTGTCAGCACACACCTTAGCATCTCCAGACCAGGCACCCATCAATATTAGAATTATATCTGCATCATTACATCTATATTCTTCGACTAGTCCTCCGTATTTTCTAGAAGAGATTTCATAGAATTCTTCTTCAACTTCTCGTATAACCTGTTTTGCTCTCTCCATAGCTCTCTGTATGAGATATCTGAATTCCATATAGTGATCAGGAAAGGCTACGTTTCCCATGGTTATTGGATTCTCTACATCTAATAAGAAGGAGAATGCTCTACGAGGAGGTAAGAATTTATCAACTTTATCTTGATCTAATAAACTAACAGGAGCCGCTGTATGGCTTAGGGAAAATGCATCTAGCCCTATCATCACTGGGAGTAGTACTCTTTCATCTTCAGCTATACGATAGGCTTGGATAGTCATATCGAAGACTTCTTGATTACTTTCTGCCATAGCTATGATCCAACCAGTATCTCTCTGAGCTAGAAGGTCTGAATGATCTGTCCAGATGCTCCATGGGGGGAATATAGCTCTAGTCACTACTGCCATTACTATTGGAAGTCTAGCACCAGCTGCAGACCAGATAGCTTCATGCATGTATAATAACCCTTGACTTGAAGTTGCAGTAAAGACTCTAGCTCCAGTAGCCGAGGCTCCAATAAGTGCAGCCATAGCTGAGTGCTCACTCTCTACTCTAATGTACTTAGCCTTAAGCTCTCCCCTTTCAACGAATTCTGCTAACTTCTCAACGATCTGGGTCTGAGGGGTAATAGGATAGGCGGCTATGACATGAGGTCTACATAACTTCACTGCATATGCAACTGCATGATTTCCACTTAATACAGCTACTCGTTCCAAGATTTCACCTCTCTAGGACCATTTTTATAGCTTTTCTAGGGCACTCATTGGCACATATTCCACAGCCTTTACAGTAATCGTAGTCTATGGTAATATCGTCATCTGTTCTGAGTATAGCACCCTCTGGACAATAGAGCCAGCATAACAGACACTTAATGCACTTCTCCCTATCTATGATAGGTTTAAACGTTCTCCAAAACCCCGTTTTTCCCATAACCCCCTCTGCTGGAGTTGATATAGGAACTATTCTCTCTCTCAATTCTATTCCCTCTCTCTGACATTTTCGTACGCTAAACGAGCGGCTAGCGAGTTCTTCTCTCCTATTTCTCCTCTCCACTTCCTCCTGATACACTCCTCTATAGATTCTATAGAAATAATATTGAGTGCTCTCACAATAGCTCCGAGCATAGCTGTATTGACGACAGGCCATCCAGCTACTACTAAACCTAGCTTCAAAGCTATTGAAGTCGCATTAACTGTGAAGATCCTCTGAGAGGAAATCTTTGGTAACTTTAATTTTCCGCTCGAATTAACCACGATTATTCCATTACTCTTAAGCCCTTGAAGAATGGATTTAAGTTGTAATAGCTTTTCATCCAACACCACTATCGCATCTGGATTGTAAACCCGGCTATAGATTCTAATAGGTTTATCAGAGATTCTTGTAAAGGCGACAACAGGAGCACCTCTTCTCTCAGCTCCGAAAAACGGTATAGCTTGAGACCATAGACCCTCAAAAACTGCAGCTTCAGCAAGGAGAATTGCAGCTGTGATTACTCCCTGTCCTCCGCGTCCATGAAAACGTATTTCATATATCACACACTCACCTCTTCATAATATATAGGCTAAGCTACGGCTTTAGTAAAGAGGTGCTTATCTATTACTTCTCGAAAGAGTTCTCCTAGTATTTTAATACCTTTCTCTATTTCATGGGTTTTAGGATAACTGAAGTTTAATCTCATAGTGTTTCTCCCACTCCTATCTATAAAGAAGCTATCCCCAGGTATGTAACAGACACCTCTATTTAGAGCCTCTATGAGTAACTCTCTAGTATCTACTACATCGGGTAAGCTGACGAAAATGTACATACCCCCTATTGGTTTGATCCAGTGAGTCCTCTCGGGCATATATTCCTCTAGAGCACATAGCATTATATCCCTTTTTCTCTTGTAAAATTTCGGTAGAATTTTCAACTGCTTATCGATTAAACCCCTTCTAAATGCCTCATAAGCTATGTACTGAGAGAGAGTCGAACTACAGATATCTGTAGACTGTTTAGCTAACACTATTTTCCTAGTAATCTCCTCTTCAGCTATAACCCAACCAATCCTGAGACCTGGTACTAGTACTTTACTTAGTGTGCTTAAATGTATAACTCTTCCTGTCTTATCCAGGGATTTAAGGTGTTCGTACTTAGCGGGTTCAAAAAGCATGTAGCTATATGGATTATCTTCAACTATTAGAAAATCATATTCTTCGGCTAGTTCTATTAATCTACGTCTACGCTCGTTACTCATAGTTAACCCTGTGGGATTTTGTGCTGTTGGAATGGTATAAATAAACTTCACTCTTTCATTTCTCCTTTTGATCTCCTTCAACAGAGACTCAAGAGCATCAATTTTCATGCCTTCTCGATCCATTGGAACTCCATAGTATTTTGGAGAACTAAGATTAAATGCATTGATAGCTGCTAAATATGTTGGTTTTTCAACTATTACTACATCTCCAGGATCTATAAGTATTCTACTTAAAATGTCTATAGCTTGCTGACTACCACTAGTGATTATTATGTTATTTAATCCTCCTACCTTAATCCCAAATCTTTTCATGAATTTGAGAATTTCCTCTCTTAGCTCATCTAGTCCTTCTGTAGTTCCATACTTAAGCGCTTCATCTCTATACGACAGTATTACATCACGAGCTATATCCGCTAGTTCATCTACTGGGTATAATTCTGGGTCTGGAAATCCTCCACCAAAGCTTATGATCCTCTTCTTTTCTTGCCACTTTAGGAGTTCTCTTACCTCTGATGCCCTAATTTTATGAGCTAACTGAGAGAAGAATACATTTGATTTCAACCTTATACCTCAATTAATACATTAATCTAGTCCTTATAAATGTTTCTAAAAATTATTAATACCCTAATAATAGGACACTTATAGAGTCTACCAGAGTTCCTCTTAAAGTGCGTTTTTGGTACTACACTCTAGGCTTCATTACTCCTGCTCTTCTCCTATGCCAGCTACTCATCCTATCGTAATTAGCCTATATTTAACAACGATGAGTAAAGTAAAAGTAGCATTAACTAAAAGCGACATAGAAAGGACCTTTTTCATCTTTTGAACTTTAATTTTTTAAGAGTCGAAAAGTAACGTTTATATCCCATTAAATAGATCTCTCTTATGTATTGCAAGGGCCCGTAGCTCAGCCTGGAAGAGCAACGGGCTTTTAACCCGGAGGTCGCGGGTTCAAATCCCGCCGGGCCCGCCACTTTAAATGACACTCCTTGGGAAGTAAGAGCATTATACCTCCTGGAAAAATACAGGATAATTCCCTGTATGCTTATATTTTCGGAAAAATATTTATATTTCGGATTAATAAATACATATCGGAAACTTTTTATGATGGAGGAGAAATTAAAGGTTGGCAAGAAAGGTGAGATATTTACTACTAAGAAGATTAGGGAGGCATTAGGACTAAAACCCAATACCTATGTACTAGCTAATGTTGTTAAGGATAAGCTAATTATTAGAAAAATTCCGGATCTTGATGAATTGTTTAATAATTTTTATGCCGAAGTTGATTGGGATGAGGTCGAAAAATTGAGTGAGAAAATGCAAAGAAGCTGTGGAAAGCATGACTGAAAGAATTCTCTTCGATACTACATATCTCTTACCGATACTTGGAATGAGAGTTAGAGGCTTAAGAGAATATGAGAAATGTATAGGTAGGATACTCTATATATACGATGTATATTATCACCCAGTATCTTTAATTGAAAGTAAATGGGAATTACTACATCTCTTAAGGAGAATTAGAATTGAGGAATGGAAAACTGTTACCTCTAGATATAGACAGGGTTTAAATTATATTTTGAAATCAGGTAAGCTTACTCAATTAAGATTCACTAATATTGAGATTGAGGAGGAAGTAGACTATTTAATTGAAAAGGGATATAGAGATTATTTCGATCTCCTAATATTCTCCACAGCATTTATTAAAGGTCTTACATTAGTAACTGAAGATAGTGAGTTGAGAAGCATACCTAGTAAGCTTAAAAGATACGAGGATATAAAGATAATGAATTGGGACGAATTGATTAAGTCACTTCCAAATGAGTAGTGTTTATTTTTATTTTCTTAATCACAATTAGAGTACCTTTAAATAGCTTAAGCTTAGGATTAAAAGAACTCATCTCATAGCCGAAACCAGTTATGATATCCTGAGAAGCAAGGAATTACTGTTAGTTTATCAATGAGTATAAAAGATCAATGATCTAAATGATCGAAATAAGAACTAAAGGATTAGAGTTGAATTCTGGTGCCGGGGGAGGGATTTGAACCCTCGACCCTCCGGTCTTCAGCCGGATGCTCTCCCAGGCTGAGCTACCCCGGCACTATTTTGAAGAATGTAATATCTGGTTTTTCTACCAACTTTTACGCTTAACATACCTTTATACTTTATCCACTCTTACACTTATATACCTTACTAACTATCAGATATTTAGTACTGGGCGAGGATATACTTTAATAACAATAGTAGTTCTCCCGATGAAGAACTTGTACGAATTCCTAAGTGTCTACTAATCTCCTATATCGAGATCAGAATCCACTGACCATAATAGTGCACTATGCGATATACGTGGCCGAAGAGTATTCTAGTAGTTTAAGGATTGTCGTGTATCAAGAGGCTAGGGTTTAAAAACTAAAGAAGTTCCGTATGCTTACTCAGTATCTCTTAAAAAGAGCTTAGGTCTGAGATTACTGCTCTAGTACCTGCTGCTGAGAGTGTTACGAGCTCCATGACCTTGTAAGCTTCGATTATGTCTCTTGCTTGGTACCTTATGGTCAGTGCATCTAGCCTCATTACTCCAGGTATCAGCTCAGCAGTATCCGCATAGGCAGAGTTCAAGAGTCTTATCTCTAAGTTAACTGGGTATTTTGTTCTTAGTGGTCTGGTGGTCTTCATGTTCTCACAGGCACTCTTAGTCTTACTCCTAAGCTCGCTCTCTATAGCTTTTATTGAGCGAGATACTGCTGAATATCTTCCAATACTCCTCTTCAGGATCACATATTCAGTCCACGGCAAGTACTTTTTTACATCATCCTCAATAAGCTTCTCGTCTCCAGCTACTAGTATAACAGGGATTCCGTAGTGACCAGCTACATAGGAGTTCAATAGGAGTTCGCTTACCTCAATTCCATTTACCTTGACATATCTTATGCTAGCACCGCTATACGTGTGGTCCATTGTCGCCCTTCGGGTACCGAACTTCGCGTGGTATCCTAGGAATACTGCAACGCTACACTCTTCGATTAGTGAAACCATACTAGTAGTCCTGGGAAAGCCCCTTACTACTTGAGTGTAATCTGGAAGTTCGTCTACCAGGAGGTTTACCATAGGTCCATGACTATCTGCTATCAGCACTTCGTCAAAACCGTTATTATGAAGTTCTTCACATACACACTTTGTAATTCTAGTCATTATCTTCCTAGCCTCTCCGTAGAGAGCTCTCTTCAATGAGAGGTGTTCGGGTGAGACTATATGGGGCATTCCTTCCATATCAACTGATATGAAAGCTCTCATGGACTCACCCGAAATTAAAATCCTCACTACTTACAGATAAGTCCTCCTAAGATCTGGTTTCGCGTCGATAAGTGTCTTACCCAGATAATCAAGCTAACACTAGTGGTGGCTAAGCAGATAGGCCTTAGGATAGTCATAGTGACTAGCATAGTAAAATTCTAGTTTGAAATACAGTAGGGCTAGTAGAGCGCTACTCAGAGAGAGCTTAGATATGTTGCAACTGTTTGAAGAGCCGTCGGCTGTTGAGATTATGCAGAGTAATTTTACGTGTTTAGAAAGAACTTTCTCAGAAGGCTGAATTATGAAGTTGTTGATTAAATCATTTCACTAAGATGGAAGTGGGTATTAGTCAAGGGAATCCTCCTATTTCACTTAAAAATTCTCCTATGGATATGACTTTTATACCTGTGTTGGGGGCTTTTTCTAGTAGTTCTCTATCTTGTGTGACAAGTTTGAAATTGTTTATTTTGGATATTGTCAAGAAGGCTGAATCGTAGAATGTTATTTTTAAAGTTACTGCTGTGGACATAATTTCTCTGTATTCTTCGGGTTTGGTAATAGAGTATACTTTCATGGTCTGAATTATAGTATATGCTTCCGATGCTCTACTTAATGCTTCTTCTAGAGTTATTCTCTTGAATAGCGCATATTCCTTCCATATAATATTCCCGAGTTCGTAGAAGGCTAAGTCTAGAGTAGCGCATTTCTTTAGAATATCTAGTGCTTTTTCTTTGTACCTGGCTAGCAGTACGGCTATAGTACTAGTATCTAGTAAGTATTTCATCTGCGTCCCCTATCTTCTCTGATACTGGCTAGAATCCTCTCTTCGCCCATTTTTTCAAGACATTCTCCAAGCTTTCTTGCAGCTTTTCTAAGTTCCTCTTCTCTAATTTTCTTGAGTTCCTCTTCTAGCGCTTTCTTCACTACTGCACTAATGTTTACTCCTCTTTTTTTCAGTTCTTCTTTGAGTTTTTTAGATATTCTAACGGTGATAGTTGTTGACATAGTATCGTGCTACTAATATTGTACTACATATTTATGTATTACTCGTTAGGTTATTCTCTGTATTTTAATGCTTAGCTGTCTATACTGGTAGTAAGTGTGAAATAATGCTATTCTAGTTTGAGCTTTCAATTATCTTTTGATTGCTTCGGGGCTCGCTCCACTTGTCCGAGAGGATAGGAGTGATATACTTTCAATTATCTCTTGATTAGTGAGAGATGAAGCAACTACTTTATCAATGGGTAGAGAGAAGTAGCACTTCTTCCAACTCTAAGCTAATAATTATTTGAATATAGCGATGATTGGAAGATGATCACTTAAAGCTACTCCATCTTTTCCTGGTGTAAATGGATAAATATCTAAAACACGACATTCAATTAAATGATCAACTAGAATATTATTGGTAAAAATATAGTCGATACGCTGACTGGGATTATCAGACCTAAAAGTGTTTTCTTCCCCTATTCCAGCCTCAGTAAATAAATCAATCAATCCTATTTCCAACCATCTTTTATATGATTCATGAATAGGTTCATGATTTAAATCTCCCTGTAATAATATTGGATATCCTAGATCTATATCTCTTCTCAAAATCTTTAGTACCTCTAATACCTCATCCCTATGTCTTTGAGATGAAGGATCGGGAAAAAGATGTAAGCTGTGTAAAACAACTTTTCCAAACTCTGTTTCAATAATACATTTACCCCAATGCCTACTAAACAAATCTCTAGACCAATAATCTCTATCGAAAGAAAAGGCTTTAACATCTAAAACCTTATACTTTGTTAAAAGTACACCATGCCAATTCCAAGAACTTGGAAAAACAAAGATATTCATGCCAAGTTTATCAGCAATAATGTTAGTAATAGAACATAGAGGGGCTTCAGAAAAAGTAATGATATCAGGACTATATTTACCCAATGCATCAGCAAATCTTTCTCCAATCTCAGAGAAATCTAATCCCTTAAAAGAGGGCCAACCATCCCAACCCCTGACATTATAAGCAATACTAATCATGGTTTCACATTCAAAATACAAATCTATCATAATAAATACTTTAACTTTTTAATATCAACTATAAGTAATTAATGAAGCTTTAATATTGTTCTTATATTTTATCATCATTATCACTATTCATTGCTGTTATTAGTTATAGTTATCGTAATCTATGATTCTTTTCTTCCAGAAGCTCGCATTTACATGACTTTCAATTATCTTTAAATTGCTTCTGATGTAGTTCTCAAGTTCAGATTCGTATCTATGAGCTAAGAAAGAGAGAGTATTCGAGTATCAAATCGGGGTTTGTATTAAACTTGTGCTAAACCAGGATAAGAGTGACTACTAGAGTATTCTTCTGAGGTACTCTGCTAATACATTGGCTACACTAATTCTTGAGACCGGAGATGGGACAGTGTTGGTAGCTATTATTTCAGAAATCCCACTTTCCTTAAGTCTTGTAAGCGCATTATTTACCAATAGTGCATGTGTACATACTGCTATGACTGCTCTAGCTCCTAGAGCTAGTGAACATTTAGCTGCTAGTGCCATGGTTCCTCCAGTGCTTATGATATCATCGACTATTATCACAGTACTACCCTCTACATCCAGAGACTTGGCTTCGGCTCGTACTTCACCTGTTTTCCTATCTCTCACTTTTACAATATAATCGTACTCTGTTCCGAGAATTTTAGCTACTTCTTTCGCATGCCCAATAGCTCCCTTATCCGGAGCCAAGATTACGGGGTTCTTATAGTTTCTCTTAAGTAAGTACTTTGCTAGTTCCCTCATAGCTGTCAAGTTTTCATGGGGTATGGATAGTACTTCGAGACTTTTCTCCTTATGTATATCTATGGTTATAAATCTGTCGGCCCCTGCTGATTCTATAGCCTTTAGAACCACATTTACACTTATCGCCTCTCCTCTTCTAAACCTCTTATCCTGTCTAGCATAGGCTAAGTATGGTACTACTGCTATCACTTCCTTAGCTCCTAGATCTTTAGCTGTCGATAGGGCTAATAGTAGTTCTAGAAAGTGCTTATCTTGGGGTGGATATAGTGATTGTACTACTACTACAGTTTCTCCGGATATATCCACTTCTTCTACGGGATACCTTATGTAAGACTCTCCATCAGGGAACTTCTTATATTCTAGGGTTACAGATGGAGCATTAATGAGCTTAGCTATTTCTAAGTCTATATTGTTTGCCGCAGGACCGCCTACAATTATCATGTCAAATACTAGAGGTATGTTTTATATTCCTTACTCTACAACGGTTGAGAGATAGAGATAGTCTTAGGTTTACTCTATGAGTCGTTATTTTACTATAGCTCTTAGATTACGAGCTATTATTTCTAACAATTGCTCTGTGGATACATTTTTTACTAAAGCTATGGTTTTTACAAGCTCTGGTATTAAGTCAGGCTTTAGCTCTAGTCCTCTGTATTTATAGGGACCATCGCTTTCAGTTAATATAGCCTTTAATGGACATTTCTCTAGTACTCTCTTATGCTTTTTCTGAAACACTAAGGAGGGATTTATGGAGATTTTGTAACCAGCCTCTACCAGCATGTCTAGTAGGTTTAGGGGTCCTGTATACCAGTGGAATATTGCTCTATTAATATCGTACTTTACGACTAAGTCAAACACTTCCCTCCACGCCCCTGCAGTATGAAGGTTCAATGCTAAGTCGTACTCCTTAGCAAGTTTTAAGAACTCTTCAAATACCTTTAGTTGTACTTCATAGGTATGGGGAACGAAGATCTTATCGAGACCTACCTCTCCTATACAGGTTACCTCCCTATTCTCCTCTATGAGCTTTTTAAATAGTTCAATTCTCACTTCCTCCTTTCCTACGTCCCATGGATGGACTCCTATACATGCATGGACATTACTGTACTTATTACCTAGTGCTATAGTCCTCATCGAGGACTCTATATCATCAGATACGGCCAGTATTACTACTTTCTCTACTACTTTTTCGATGTAATCATCTGGAAACTCGTGAAGGTGACAGTGTGCATCAACATATTTGGCTGAACTCTCCATCATAGACTATTTAGATGTCAATAATCTTTAATATATATGCGTAATGAGATAGTATTACCTAAGTTTGAGGTGACGATAGATTATACGTTCATAGATGCTGTATTAAGATATGCTAAAAGTGAGTTTAGTCCTAGGGAAAGCATTAGTATAGGTGAGCTGAGCAAGCTTTTATTCGCTGCACAGGGATGTACAAGGAAGAGATGGGGCTTGTGTTTTAAAACGGTCCCCTCAGCTGGAGCTACGTTTCCTTTAGAAGCCTTTGCTGTATGCTATAGTGTAGAGAGAGTGAATCCAGCTATCTACATATACAGTTCACACAAACCTTTTGAAGGGAAAATAGAGGAAGTAGCTCCTATAAGTACAATATTTCAATCACCCCCTCTTAGACCTCTAGATATGGTAGTAGTTGCGCACTATGAAAGAACCACTAGCACATATGGGCATAGAGGTTATAGATATGTGTATAATGAGGTCGGACATTGCATGCAAAATGTAGTATTAGAGGCTACGGTTCTGGGTATGTCCTGTGGGGTTAAAGTGTTAACTGATAAGAGTGTACGAAAAAACCTAAGAGAATCTCTGAGGACAGAAGGAGATCCTCTAGCACTACTACAAATAGGAATTTCCCTCACCCCTTCTAAAGACACTAAAGTAAACGAAAACAGTTCACTAGTACCGCTTGAAGAAGCTATAGTAAATAGAAGATCTATAAGAAGCTATTCCAGAAAACCATTATCACTAGAGTGGCTCATGTTAATCCTAAAGTAT
>Ga0190367_1000142_pt1 | contig 56287 bp, 68 predicted proteins | sample 4872181011_MG_FD_171838 | JGI IMG/M metagenome (GOLD analysis project Ga0190367, IMG submission 171838) | Hydrothermal vent microbial mat bacterial communities from Southern Trench, Guaymas Basin, Mexico - 4872-18-10-11_MG | ecosystem: Environmental > Aquatic > Marine > Hydrothermal vents >... | reverse complement strand
AGCTTGTAGACTCTCTCCCTAAAGTACTGGTAGGTGTTGAAGAAGGTAACACACGGCTGGAGGACGTCTACGAAGGCGAACCCCCTGTGCTTTATGGCCTCCTTGAACAGCCACGTCAGGTGTTTTACGTCCCCCGCGAAGCCCCTGGCCACAAAAGTAGCCCCTGACGCCAGGGCTAGGAGTACGGGGTTAAGTGGTTCCTCGTACGTCCCCCTGGGCGTGCTCCTAGTCCTCGTCCCTAACGGCGTGGTCGGGGTGAACTGCCCTGTGGTTAGGCCGAAAACCATGTTATCGTGCACTATCAGAGTTACGTCGATGTTCCTTCGGGCGGCGTGTGGTAGGTGTCCGAGCCCTATGGCGTATGTATCCCCGTCTCCCGCGAACCCGACTACTGTTAGCTGGGGGTTTGCGAGTTTAATCCCCGTAGCTAGGGGTAGAACCCTCCCATGTATAGTGTGGAAGCCGTTAACGTTCAGGTAGTCGGTGACTCGGCCGTGGCAGCCTATCCCGCTGATAACTACTACCTCCCAGGGCTTTAACTCCAGCTCGGACAGCGCCTTCTTGAACGCCGATAGGATGGCGTAGTTCCCGCATCCCGGGCACCAGACGATTTTACGGCTGGTAGAGTAGGGGTCGCTCATCTCCCAACCACCTCCAGAATCTTGCTGGCTATCTCAGATGGATAGAAAGGCCTTCCGTCGTACTTCAGTAAGACTTCGTCTGGCTCGATGCAGGCGTACTCTCTCAATAAACTCCTCAACTGCCCAGTCACGTTGTTCTCCACCAGGATGAGGGGCCTAGCCGCGTTCTCAAGTACATCTTTAACTCTAGACTCTGGGAAGGGTGATAAGAAGACCACTTGCACGAGTAGGGTCTTTAAGCCCTTCTTCTCCAGTAACCTCTGAGCCTCTAAGGCCGGGCCTTTGACCGAGCCCCAGAACATCAACGTGGCGTCTCCGCCCTCACCGTACGTCTTAACGCTGTCCCTTCTCTCCTCGACGTGCCTCCTCATAGCTTCGTACTTACGCATCCTCTTCTGAACCATCCTCCTGACTATCAGCGGGTCGTCGGAGCCGTACCCCTCCTCCGTGTGCTCGCTGGAGTTGGCCCTCACAATGACGTTGAAGGTGCCGGGGAAAGCCCTGGGTGAGACGCCATCATCGGTAACGGCGTACCTCTTGTAATTATCCACAGGGTCTCTCACCACCTTACCCCTATCTATCGATACCTTAGAAGTGTTGAAGGAAGATACTGTGCTATAGCTCTCACCCAGGTATTTGTCTATGAGTATGATCGCAGGGACTTGATACTTCTCGGCCAAGTTGAAGGCCTCGGCCGCCAGATAGAAAGCCTCCTCCTGGTCTCCCGGGGCGATAATAAAGCGGGCGAACTCGCCCTGAGAAGCGTGCATAGCAAACCTTAGATCCCCCTGAGCGGTGTGGGTAGGTAGGCCAGTGCTTGGCCCGGGTCTCTGCGCCTCGACCACGACTATTGGAGTCTCCGTCATACCGGCTTGGCCCAAGGCCTCCACCATTAGGGAAAAACCGCCGCCGGAGGTAGCTGTCATAGACCTAGCCCCAGCGTATGCCGCTCCTATAACCATGTTTATAGCGGCTATCTCGTTCTCGGGTTGAATAGCCACTATACCCGTCTTCTCTTCCACGGCCGCCAGGAAGTGTAGTATAGGTGACGCGGGAGTCATGGGGTATGCCGCGAAGAACTTCATCCCAGCGGCTAGAGCGCCTAGGGCTATAGCGTCGTTCCCCGTGAGAAACATACGCTTACTATTTTCCCTCTTCGGCAGGCTAACCCCTAGAGCGCCCCGGTTTTTCTCTCCGTACTCGTACCCCCCGGAGGCTAGCTTGACGTTTAGCTCGGCGATTTTAGGGCCTCTTCTGGCGAACTCTTTCCTCACCGTGCTCTCTAAGACCTCCCTGTCTACTCCGAGAAGACCCATTAGGGCGCCTATCGCCACCATGTTTTTAGTTACTGGTGGGGCGCCCTCCTCCCTAGCTACTTTAGATAGTGGGACTTCTATCACGCGGTCCCCGGGTTTCTCGGCTATTATTACGCCTCTCTCAGAAAGCCTTTCTTTATGCTTCTCCACGGTTAAGTCGTCTAAGGCTACTATCACGTCTATGGGGAGTCTCTGAGAGTAGACTCTCCTGTCGCAGACCCTACCCAGAAACCAGTTGTGGCCTCCTCTTATCAGGGAGGGGTATTCGTTGGTGGCGTACACCCAGTACCCGCTTCTGACTAGGATTTTAGATGCGACCCTACCGGCAAGCATGACGCCAGCTCCTGCTCCTCCTCCCACCAGGAATGTTAAATCGACCGTCACAACCACCTACACCGCTGAACAACGTTATTAGCGATATTCTAAGCGCTTTGACACATATAAAGAAACCACTAAAAATCTCGCTTATATAGATCGAAAGTGGTTAAACGATGTTAACATTCCCGTTTTAAAGGAGTGTCTATCTTTAACCTCGGGAGTATCTTGAACTTGCCGTCTGACAAAGGAGTATATGTACTGATCATCGACGTGAAGAGCCAGGTATCCTTCTCGGCCGGGAGTCTAGGTGCCATATCGTTGAGAAAGGGGCTCTACGCCTACGTAGGCTCGGCTAAGGGCCCCGGAGGTCTTCGAGGGAGAGTATCGAGACACCTGAGGAGCGATAAGAAGTTGAGGTGGCATATAGACTACCTGCTAGCCCAGCCCTCTGTGAAGGTAGTGAAAGTTCTTTACGCAGTCACGGAGGAAGTGAGGGAGTGCGATTTAGTAGGGGAACTTGTTAGGAGGGGGGCTAGGGCTCCGGTGAAGGGGTTCGGGTCGTCTGACTGTAAGCGGGGATGCCTGGCCCACTTGTTAATCTTAAACGAAGAGAATGACGTTGCAGAGTCGTTCGAAACTCTCGGTTTAGGCTACCATATTTATGAGGTTAAAAATGCCTTAGGAAAAAGAGTTAGAGAGGAGAGAAAATAGCTTGGCTGGCCAGCTACGTAAAAGCTTAAACTCGGAGGAGAGGTATAGACCCTCAATTAAGGATTACCCTCATCCTGTATTAGAGAGGCGGTTTCCTTGCTTGAGAAGGTAAGGGACTGGCTTGGCTTGGAGCACGACATGGTTGTAATGGTCGTTACAGTTCTCATCTTGACTCTTGGAGGGCAGATCTGGAGCAGGTATGTACCGAAGTACCTCGAATACCTCGGGGCGTCTACGCTGGTAATAGGTCTCTATGGGTCTATTAAGGCCGTAGTTACCGCCTTATACCAGTACCCAGGGGGCTGGGTTTCGGACAGGCTAGGCCCCAAGAGGGCTCTCATCGTGTTTACGTTTATAGCCATAGGGGGGTATGTGGTCTATCTCCTCGCGCCTAGCTGGAAGGTGTTCCTCCTCGGCACGTTCCTAGTCCTTATCTGGGACAGTATGTCTCAGCCTGCGATATTCTCGCTCATCGGGGAGACTCTGAAGAAGTCTAGGCGTGCGATAGGATTCAGCGTTCAGTCAGTCCTGAAGAGACTGCCCATAATTGTCGCTCCCCCGCTCGGGGGCTACCTAATCGAGGTCTACGGGATAGAGAGGGGCATGAAGGTAGGCTTCTCGATATCCATACTCCTGGCCTTGCTGGCGGTAGCCTTCCAGGAGAAATTCTACGTGAAGATAAGAGGGGGCGCGAGGAAGGTTGAAGGAAGGCTTCTAACCGTTTGGAGGGAAATGGATAGGGGCCTCAAGAGACTGTTAGTCTCTGACATTATGGCTAGGCTGGCCAGTAACATAATAGGCGTCTACGTGGTACTCTACGTTTTGAACGTCCTGGGAGCGTCACCCGTGGACTACGGCTTGCTCATATCCGTGCAGATGATGACGTCCATTCTCTCCTACTTTCCAGCAGCTAAACTAGCGGACATCTACGGCAGGAAACCGTTCATAACGCTCACCTTCACGTTCTTCGCGCTATTCCCACTCGTCTTAGCGCTGATCCCAAACCCCGAACTCCTGCCCCTAGCCTTCATAGTGGCTGGTCTAAGAGAGATAGGAGAGACGGCACGCAAAGCGCTGATAGTCGACCTGGCCGAGAAGAGCCATAAGGGCAGGTCTATAGGCCTCTACTACCTGATAAGGGAGGGCTTAATGATACCCGCCCCGCTCCTCGGAGGTCTGCTTTGGGAAGTCTCGCCTAAAGTCATGTTCCTCGCGGCTTCCGCAGTAGGAATCCTAGGGGTTATCATATTTACTCTAGGAAGGATAGAGGAGTAGTCTCCCGTGCGACTGGGTATTTCCACTCGTAATGACCGATACATAAATAACTATTAAAGGGAGGTATAGAGAGGGCTCTCTAAAGCGAACCCCCCGGGGAGGGTAGTGGTTAAGTACGTCTTTGTGACGGGAGGAGTAGTTAGTGGTCTGGGTAAGGGTGTGGTCACGGCCTCCATAGCTAAGCTCTTCCAATTTAGGGGCTACAGCGTCGATGTGATAAAGATAGACCCGTACCTCAACGTAGACCCAGGAACTCTGAACCCAATAGAGCACGGAGAAGTCTTTGTTTGCGAGGAGGTATGGGAGTTCGAGCCAGCCCCTGGCTACAAGTTCAGGATAGCCGAGGTAGACCAGGACTTCGGAACTTACGAGAGATTCCTAGATAGGAACATGCACCCCTCGAACAACATAACCTCGGGGCAGGTATACCTCAGCGTAGTTCTGCGCGAAAGAGTGGGTGAGTACTTGGGGAAGACCATACAGGTTATCCCGCACGTAACCGACGAGATAAAGAGGCGTATAAGGGAGGTGGCGAAGAGAGGCGAGCCAGACGTATTGCTAGTAGAGGTAGGCGGCACCGTGGGAGACATAGAGGCGATGCCCTTCCTAGAAGCTATAAGACAGTTTAGGCTTGAGGAAGGACCGGGGAACACGGCCCTAGTACACGTAACATTAGTCCCCTACCTCGAAACCGTGGGTCAGCTGAAGACTAAGCCGACGCAGCACAGCGTGAAGTCCCTTCAAAGCTCCGGTCTGCAGCCAGACGTAATTATAGGTAGGGCCGCGCACGAACTACCACCAGACGTGAGGGCCAAGATAAGCCTGTTCTGCAACGTACCCGAGGGAGCCGTAATCTCAGACCCTAACTTAGAGGTAGTGTACGAGCTACCCCTGGTCTTCGAGAAGCAAGGCCTCGGAGACTATCTCTGCGAGTTGCTCTGCTTAAACCCCCACTCAGTTAAGAACAGCAGAATTGAGGAGTGGAACTCGCTGGTTAATCGCTTCAAAACTTGGGAGGGGAAGGTGAGCATAGCCATGCCAGGGAAGTACGTCGAGATATCCGACAGCTACATCAGCATAAACGAAGCCTTAAAGCATGCCGGGGCTCACGTAGGGGTTAAGGTCGAGTACATCTACATGGATACGGAGGCCTTCAAGGAAGACCCAGGAATCGTTGAAGAACAGCTTAGCCACGCCGACGGGATACTACTGACCCCGGGCTTTGGCTCCCGAGGAGTTGAGGGGATGATTAAAGCGGCCGAGTACGCCATTGAGAAGGACTTACCGTTCCTCGGCATATGTTTCGGGGCTCAGCTACTCTTCGTGGCCTTCGCCCGATCCGTCATGGGTCTTAAAGAAGCTCACACCACCGAGGTATGCCCAGAAACGCCACACCCCGTCGTAGACCTACTCCCGGAGCAGAAATCGTTGAACGCTAAGGGAGGTACCATGAGGCTTGGCGCACATACTGTGGTTATAAGGAGGGGGACAAAGCTTTACGAGGCCTACGGTAAGAGGGTAGTTAGAGAGAGGTTTAGGCACAGGTACCATATCTCTCGTGAATACGCCTCGAAGGCTGAGAGGAAGGGGCTAGTAGTCTCGGCTACAGACCCCTCCGGCAGGATAATAAACGCCATAGAACTCTCAGACAAGTACTGGGTGGTAGGCATTCAGTTCCACCCAGAGTTTAAGAGCAGACCTAACAGGCCCTCACCGATATACAGGGAGTTCATCAAGAAAGTTTGGCAGCGCAAACAGGAATTTCTAGCCGCTCCAGTCTCTATGCGAGGGAGCTAAGGGCCAATGTGCCCTATACTGGTCTGGACTATGACGTATTTTAGCCCAGCCTCGTTCAGCACCTTCTTAACCTTTAACATCTCGAAGACTCCCGGCCTCTTAATGTCCCTCCTCCTAAAGACTGGACGGTAATCCAGTACGCAGACTTGAACCTCGGGGTCTATGCTAGCCAGCTTGTACCCTATCTCCGCCACTTCCTCCAGAGACATGAAAGCTTTGTTGTAGGGTATCCCGACACCCAGGTACACCTCTTCCCTGTAGTTATCGACAATATACTTGACGGCGTTCCAGGAGGTCTTGAGGTACCGCTCGGCCAGCTCTCTGTCCCTTATACCCGTAATTCTCATGAAAGTCTCAACCCTGGCGCCCTTGGGCTCGACGCCTATATTGTTACAACCCGCCTCTACCAGCTCGTCTATGTAGTCCGGAGTTAGGAGGGTGCCGTTACTGTCCAGGTGTAGTCTAACGTCTTCGTCCTTGTTGAGTTCCCTTAGCTTCCTGAAGTACTCTACGAGCCACCTCCGGTTGAGCGTGGGTTCGCCGCCCGAGATGGCTATGCCCTTAACACCGTAGCGCCGCCTGTGATACGTTATAACCCTGGCCGCTTTCTCCGGCGTTATCGGGGCGCTCACGTTGTCGTACGTTACGTGGTAGTTCTGGCACTGGGGGCACCTCAGGTTACACCCGGCGGCCCAATACGCTACCTCGATATAGAGCCCCTTCCTCTTCTCAGACCAGGGAGTGGCCTTACCCCCGACGCTGTGAGGCTGGGGGCCGTGCAATATCCTTAGAGGAGGCCTGTCACTGACGTCCGTCCTTATAACCATCCCGTCCCTCACGGGGGTTATGCAGCTCCTCTCTAACTCTCCGTCTATCTCGACGGCGCAGCTCCAGCAACCACCAGTCCTGCACGGGGCGTAGAGACCATCCTTTCTAGGAGTAATCGTGAAAGTGTAGCCGCACAGTTCGAGCGCCTTCTTCACAGTTATTCCGCGAGGAACTCTGAAAACAGCTCCGTCAACTTCTATCCTCACGCTATCCCTCTCCTCCACCACTTCTACAACCTCCCTCGCCTCGTAAGGGCAGGCCCAGTAACAGCTCAGACACCCCACGCACTCACTGGGAGAGTGACAGATATTGTATTCTAGGCAGAAACCGCAGTTCCTGCACTTACTGTAATTCACAACGCACTTCAGGAACTTTTGAGGCGTAGCTTACCACCAGTTGTATAGCTTCTCCGAGGGATATATCGCGTACCCTCCCTGTGTAGCGCAGGGAGGTTAGGCTTTTAGGATGTGATAAGGACAGGATTTTAAAATGGTGAAATTATGATAGCTCGTTTAAGAGTAGTTTTCTAAGGGTTACGGGCGAGGCTTCTAAGATTAGCTCATCACCAAGTGGTAGGTGTATCGTGACTCTGGAGTTCGCCTTAAGGGTTACAGTAGTTCTTTGCAGTTCTTCGTCGCTGAGGACTTTCAGGGTCACTCGTAAGGGGTAATCCGCCCTATTTGTTAGTTCGACTCTCAAGTTGCCGTTCTCTAGGTGGATGTCGCTTATGAATACCTTGCCTAGCTCTTCCTTGGAGATTCTCACTGCCTCGTCTGCCCATGTTCTTATCACCGTCTTCTCAGGTTCCTTCCACGCGTACCAGAAGTAGTCGCTGTCTATCGATATGGCCGCGGCTAGGAACGCCTTGAAGAGTGAGGTCTCCGGGTCCCTTAGCATCTCTTCTCTCAACTCGGCGGGGAGAGCGTAGAAGTATCCGGCTACCCATTTAAGCCTCTTAAGCACGTAAGTCCATAGGGACCTCCTCTTCCCTTCTACCCACTGTGTTTCGGAGAGGCCTATCCAAGACCCTCTAGGTATGCGGGTTATTCTCCTCCGTGGAGGCACTTTTTCTAGGGCTTCCGAGAGGGTGACCGTTTCGAAGTACTCAGAGTCATTCTCCAAGTAACCGTAAAGCCTGTCTAAGAAGTGGGGAGCGTAGGGTTTAGGCTCAGGCATTACCATCCAGTTCTCCCCGTCTAAGGCTATCACTACTACCCCGCCGGGCTTCTCCCGCAACCTATCATGGAGAGCCGCTACGAAACGCCTAGCCTCCTCGTCGGCTTTCTCCTCAGACCCCGGGTCTCCTAGGAAGGATATCCAGTCACTTAATGCGCGATCTCTGAAGAAAACCACTATGTCCGTGCCCTCTAGCCGGTACGGCTCGTAAATGTCGGCCAGCTCCCCTACGGCCTTGGAGAAGTGCTGGTCGCAGAGTACCGTGTACTTTACCCTTCTAGATGAGTAGAGGTCTGCTAGCTCGTCGCACCAGAACATCTCTGGAGTCCACACACCCCTCGGCTCGACTCCTAGCTTCTCCGTCACGGTTTTTAGTCCGAGGAAAAGTTCCCAGCCAATAAGTTCACGTATAAAGCTGCCTAGCCCTTCTTCCTCAAATAACTTTAAGACGTAGCCCTGCACTGTGTGCGCGTACACGCTCCCAAGGAACTCCGCAGAGCCAGTCTCAGCTAGGCGCTTAAAACCTTCCATTACCTCGGAGACCCTAGCCCTAACGTTCTCGTTGACATCTCCGCGCCGTAGGAGGTCGTTCCAGACTGAGAGGAGGGAGGGGGAGACGTGGTCTACGTCTTTTATCCGGGGGTGGCGCCTGTGTATCTCTAAATGCACCGCGTAAGGCCCGCCCCTAAAACCGGGAGCGAAGTCTTCAACCACGTACTTGACTGCCCAAGGGCTGTGCATAGACCCGTCAGGGTAAAAGGCGGGCGCCTGGTGAAAGTGCCAGACAAAAACCACCCTCAACTTATTGTTATGGCTGGGCGGTTTCGCCACGACTACGGGTAGGTTCTTCTCTAGCCACTCCTCCTCAAGCCTCACCATGACTTTGAGAGTACCCTTCCCCTCAACCTCTGGTGCCTTGAACCCTACCTTCGCAAGGCCGCTCTCAAAACCCACATTTTCGAGAACAACTAGGTAAGCCTCTTTCCCTTCCAAGACAAACTCTAAAGCCAGTTCAGCGCTGCCATCAAACCCCTCCAGGTAAACCTCAAGAGTGTAAACTTGGCGCGGAGCTAGGATAACATGTGGTAACTTTACGGAGAAATTCCGCAAAACTAACACCTAAGAAAAAAGAGTGATGTAGGTGCTTTTTAAAGGGACACTAATGGGGGTACTCCTTTACTCCGTGCGCTCTAACACTATTTCGATTGTGGAAACGGTGCGCTCCTTGCCGGGCTCGCCTAGTTTCTCGCTGTCTATCTTTACGCTAGTTACCTGTACCTTACCCTCTAAGAAGCGCTTAACTATCTCGGCAGCGTCGACAGCTTTAGAGATAGCGCGGCCGCGCGCCTTTAAGATTACGCGTTTAGAGCCCTGACTGAACTGCATCACGGCAGCTAGTACGTAGTTCGGCGTTGGTTTCTGACCTACTAATATGACACCCTCCTGGGCACTCACTCACATCACCTTAGGTCTTTGTGTTGCGAGGGTTTGTCGCTAAACCCCTATATATTTGCATCGCCGCAACGCGGTACACGCCTCACATAACAACTAAAATCTGAGTTTACACGGTTGTGCTGGCTAAGAATAGCGCTGTACACACAAATGGGTATTCTCATTTAACCCGAGCGCCCAAACAAAAGAAATTAGAAGACTCACTTGGTCTCTAAGGGGCGCGATGAGGAAGCCTAGAGTGCTCTGACGCGTGATGGAGTAACCCCCTCTTCAAGCGCCCTATGAGATGTAATTATATCCTGCTGGCTCCGCCAAACCCTACTTCAGCTCTCTTTTGAAGGCTCGCTTATCGTCGAGACATAATAGTACTCTTTAAGGACCTCTTTCTGGTACCTGTCCAGCCATGACCCCTCTTTGTTTATCCTCGGCCTCTTAGTCTCGGGGTCTCTCCTAAAGGTTATGCCTACTTCGCGTAGAAACATGTTCATGCCCTTCCTCAAACTGACCGGAGCGTGGGCATAGCCCTTAACCCCCGGAGTACCCGTGAAGACCATTAGGCTTATGGATAGGAAGTCCTGGGCCACTATGTCGTGTTCTACTACGAACGTGGCCGCCCCTCTCTCCTCGGTCAGCCTCTTTATCACCCGCGCCACGGCGTACCTCTGCTCTACGTCCAGGTAGGCCATGGGTTCGTCTAATAGGTAGAGGTCGGCCTCCCTCCCTAGGGCTGCGGCTATAACCGCTCTTTGGAGTTCACCGCCGCTCAGGTCTGCCACGTACCTATCTAAGAGAGGGGTTAGTCTGAGCGGTCTTATGAGTTCTGTTTTAACGAAGCTGGAACTAAGGTCTACGCCAGCGTCTCTCAGCATTTGTGCCAGCGTCCCGTCGTATTCTATCTTCGAAATGAACTGAGGTTTGTAACTCAGCTTAACTTCGCCGAGCCTCTCTATGTAGCCCTCATCGGGCTCCAACCTCCCGGCGAGTATCCTGACGAAGGTGGTCTTCCCTATGCCGTTAGGGCCTAAGATACCTATGACCTCGCCCCTGTGTATCTCTCCCCCTTCTACCTCTAGGGAGAAGCCGTCGAGGCTCTTCGTGAGCCTAGACCACCTTAGTAAGACGGATTCCGGCTTCCACTCTACTGTCGGAGGCTTCACGTAGAACTCTATTGGGTACTCCCTTATCCTGAGGTTCTCCTCCCTTAGGAAACCGCTGATGTAGGCGTTTATCCCCGTCCTAACCCCTCTCGGCAGGCTTACCACGCCGTAGACGCCTGGCTCGCCGTACAACACGTGTATGAGGTCAGATATGTAGTCCAGCACGGCCAGGTCGTGTTCAACCACTACCACAAAGTTGTCCTCGCTGGCTAGCCTCCTGATGGCGCGCGCAACCCTCAGCCTCTCTTTGACGTCCAGGTAACTGGAGGGCTCATCTATCAAGTAAACCTGAGCGTCCCTAAGCATGAGAGCAGCTATCGCGAATTTCTGCAGCTCCCCACCGCTTAAATGTCTCACTTCGCGGTCTAAGACCTCTTTCAACCCTAGCTCCTCGACTACGTCTTTAAGCTCGCCCTTCTCGTCAACTCTCCTCAGGATATCGATGACTGTGCCCTTGACATAGCGTGGGATCCTATCGACGGCTTGAGGCTTATGTACGACTCTTAGCTTGCTCTCAGACATCTTCTCGAAGTAGGGCTGGAGTTCGGAGCCTCTGAAGAACCTTATGATCTCGTCCCAGTCAGGGGGGTCATCGTAAGAGCCAAGATTGGGCTTTATCTCCCCGGCCAGTATCCTGAGAGAGGTTGTCTTGCCTACGCCGTTCATACCTATTAGGCCCACAACTTTACCTCTCTTTGGAATAGGCAACCTGAAGAGCTCGAAGAGATTGGGGCCGTAACGGTGTATTAAGTCCTCCTCCAGCTTCTCGGGTAGGTTAACTATGGATATGGCCGAGTAGGGGCACTTCTTCACGCATATCCCACAACCCACACAGAGGTTCTCGGCTATAGCCGCCCTCTTAGCCTCCTCGTCTATCCAGACACATTTAGAGCCTGCCCTATTTATCGGGCAGAACCTCACACACTCCAGGTGGCATTTAGAGGGTTTACACAGAGAGGGGTCTACGACCGCTATCCTCACTACGTACCAGCCCCTCTCCGATTATTCTTCCCCGCTCTCCTCCATAGTAGACAGAAAGACCTCGTAATACTCTTTAAGGAGCTCCCTCTGCTCCTCGCTCATACCCTCAGCTACTTCCTCCCGAGAAACTACAGTGACCTTCGTCCTGCTCTTCTTATTCACAGTTTCGCTCTGCTTGTAACCAGATCCTTCAGCCTTCTTCTGATAACCACACCTCCTACACACTAAGACCGTGCTCCCCTCCTTCTTCTGGGGGACTAATATCGAGCCGCACCTCGGGCAAAACTCAACCATTTACTCCCACCGGGAACTCTCAAGCCTTAGTAGGTCGTACGATAAGGGGTCTTATTTATTGTTTTGCTTTTTATTAATACTTCAGAAACTTAGGCTTTGTGCAAAGAATAAATTTACATCGAAGGCTATTAGTATTAACAGAAAGAGAAGATATAAACGAGAGCTGTACTTGTATGAGGCAACGTAAATACTAGAGTTGCAACATTTCTCTTCTCCTCTATACATATATTAATGGAAAGATGCCAAGCTTAAGATACGTATAAGAGCGGTAAAAGGCTGCAAGAACGAATATTTAATAGTTCGTAACCCGTATGGAGGTAGCAGTAACGTGCATGGGGAGGAGGGAGATGGCTAAGCCTCAATACGTTGTGGAGACTGTAGACCTCCACAAGTATTACTATCTGAAGGGTGAGACCGTAAAGGCGCTTAGGGGGATTAACCTCCAGGTTAAGTACCACGAGTACCTCTCTATCCTGGGGCCTAGCGGCTCTGGTAAGACTACATTATTCAACATGATAGGCGCGCTGGACACGCCCACTAAGGGCAAAGTGTATCTGGATGGTAGAGACCTCTCGACGCTTACCTCTAGGCAGCTAGCGTGGGTTAGGTGCCACAGGGTGGGCTATATATTCCAGACCTTCAACCTTATACCTGTCCTAACGGCTCTCGATAACGTAGCCGTACCGATGATATTCGCTGGAGTACCTAGGAAGAAGAGGGAGGAGAAAGCTAAGCAGTTATTGGAGAGAGTGGGGCTGGGCGATAGGCTTCACCACAGACCCACCGAGCTAAGCGGTGGACAGCAGCAGCGTGTCGCTATTGCTAGGGCGCTAGCTAACGACCCCTCGATAATTCTGGCTGACGAGCCTACGGGTAACCTTGACCTGAACACAGGTCTGAAGATAGTCCACTTATTGAAGGAGTTAAACGTGGAGAAGGGTGTCACTGTCATAGTGGCTACCCACGACCTCAAGATGATAGATGTCAGCGACAGGATAGTCTGGATAAGGGACGGTAAGGTGGAGAGAGTAGAGGAGAGGATGGCAATAGAAATGGGAGCCGAAGAATTCGAACTGTAGGCTGGAAAGATGCTCAAGGACTTTAACCTCGTCATATCTACCTATAGGAGGAGGGAGAACGACTGCATATCCGAGCTATGGTACGTTTTACAGGACTTCGGCGATAAAAAGATAAACGCGAGCACCACGGGCTTGCCCGGCCTGATAGTAGCTAAGACGAGCCTAGACCCGTTCGAAGTCGTTGAGAGGATAAGGAAGGAGGCTGAGGAGAAGCCCTGGTACTTCAGGCTAATCCTCAAAATAGTGCCGATAGAGAGGGTGGTCGAGGCCGACCTTAACAAGATGGTAGAGGCCGCGCGCGGATTAGCCCTCAAGAAGATAGGGGAGGAGGAGACCTTCAGGATTACTGTTAGGAAGAGGCTGTCCACGCTGGACAGGGACGAGATAATAGATAGGGTGGCGTCTGTAATAGACAGGAAGGTTGACTTAAAGAACCCTGACAAGATCGTGTGGATAGAGATTATAGGAGACTTGGCTGGGATATCCGTATTGAAGCCGGAGCATGTGGTCTCTCTCCAGAAAATAAGGAGGGAGAGCAGGTTAAGAAAGGGACAGTGAGACCGCGCGGCTGGCGACTAGACGTTTGACAACTCCTATAATGTCCTCTTTTCCCGCTATGGATATAGCTTCTTCGGGTATTTTTAGCAATTTTACTAGGGAGAGAGCCCTCTTCTCGTCTGGCTCCATTATTGTTTCGTCTTCCTCTAGGTCTAGCCTGCTCAGGACGGCCTCTATGGAGCTAGCGGCTTTACCTTTCTCTCTGGAGAGGGCGATTAACACGCAGTTCTCACCTCTAGGCTTCGTCATCCTCAGCACTTTCTTGATTTCCCGAGACCCGACTAAGTAGAGCTGGACTTCTACCTCCAAGTACTTGGAGATCTTGTTCCCCCTGTCCCAGGCCCTGACCGCGTGCTCGCACGCCACTACTATGTGCTCGAACCCGGCTACGACGTTAGGGTTTAAAGCCACTACGTAGGAGTCGGCTTCCTCGCCCACAGATATACAGGTCTTAATGATTTCGTCTGGTTTGAAAGACCCTTTAGCCCCTGTTGCAGCGATGTACCACTCCCCGTTTTTCTCGCCGACTACCGCGCACCTCATAGTTTAAAGTAGCCGTGCAGGGAGAAATAAAGGGTGCTACTCTTGGCCCCGAGGGTAATAGCCCTCCTGACAGACTTCGGATACGCCGACCCCTACGTCGCGTCTATGAAAGGAGTGATTCTCTCCATTAATGGGGTTGCGAGGATTGTAGATGTCAGCCATGGCGTGCCGAAGTTCGATATTAGGAGCGCGTCTTACGTGCTCTACTGTGCCTACAAGTACTTCCCGGAGGGCACTGTATTCGTAGTGGTTGTTGACCCGGGCGTAGGGACTGAGCGTAGGTCTATAGTCGTTAAAACTAGGAGGTACTTCTTCGTCGGGCCCGATAACGGAGTTTTGATCCCGGCTGCGAGGGATGACGGCATAGAGAAAGTGGTCAATGTAACGAATAGGAAGTACATGCGCAGGGAAGTATCTCACACGTTCCACGGGAGGGACATATTCGCGCCCGTAGCTGCCCACATCTCTAGGGGAGTCCCGGTAGACGAGTTCGGCGAGGCCATAACCGACTACGTTGTCCCGAGCTTCGCCGAGCCAGTTATAAGTGGGAGGCGGGCGGAGGGGGAAGTAATATATATTGACGGGTTCGGTAACGCTGCGACCAACATCCGCGTTGAACACGTAGAGAGGCTCGGCCTCAAATACGGAGACGAGGTTAAAGTAGTGATTGAGCGAGAGGGAGAGGAGAAATATTACAGGTGGAGGTTTCTGCCCAGCTTTGGGTACGCTGGCAAGGGGAGACCTCTACTGTTGATAAATAGTGAGGGGTTTCTGGAGATAGCGGTGAACCTCGGGAACGCCAGCAGAGAACTAGGGATAAGTATTGGGGACAGGGTCATAGTTGAGCCGTTATAGTAGTCCCGCGCCTCTTATTCTGACTACTATTCCGCCGTCCCTCTTCTCTACCTCGTAGCTAGCTCCCGTAATTTTTTTGCACAGCCAAAGCGCCGTCTCAGCGTGAGAAGTCATCCTGGGAGCGTAGACCTCCGACGTGCCTGAAGTTAAGGCCATGTATATCACTAGGTTGTCGAGGGCGTGGTCATCAGTAGAGGCCTTAACGTCCAGTACATCAGCTAGTTTCTCCCCCGCTTCCCGACCTACAACCTCGGCTCTCTTCCCTCTCTCGCCTAGAGAGTCACCGCCTGCTACCCCCTGGTCTGTTTCTGCCCAGACGACTATACCCGTACCCCTGCTGGCCGCTGGCGTCTTATCGTCGATTACTATCTCTTCGATGTACCTACCGTACCCCCTCTTCTCCAGTACAGACCTGGCGGAAGAAGCTTGGCGAACCGCTATGTGTCTCGGGAGGTTGCCCACGTAGGAGATCCCTCTGATGCTCTTAATCTCTTTGTAGGGGGAGATGCTTATGGGTCTCAGCTTGCCTGGCTTAACTCTAACCTTAACTATCCCGCCGCCCTCCGGGTAGAAGCCCCTCCTGATCAAGTCTATCTCCGCTTTTACCCCGAACTTCTTTAAGAGGGGGAGTAGTACGTGCTGCATGTAAGGGACTGGGGGAGACCACTTAACGGTTGTTCCTCCCCTCACTGTCAGCTCGACTGGAGAGTCGGCCGCTACTAGTACTGGCAGCGTTGCCTGTAGGAGGAGGGAAATACTGCCAGCGGTCCCTATGTCTACTTTATACTGTCCGCCTCTAGGCCTCCTTTTAGGTCTAAAGGTTATCTGCGTAGACCCTATTCTCAGCCCCTCTACTTCAGCGCCCACTAGGGACGCTATCGTCTTAATGGCGTTTAGGTGTTGAGGTCTTAACCCAGGGTTAGACCTCTTAGCCCTTATGTTTATGACCTTTACCTCCTCGCCCATTATCGCCGCCAGGGCTACGCTGTACCTTAACAGCTGCCCCCCACCCTCGCCGAAACTGCCATCTACAACTATCATTTAATCACCCCCTCAGCTCCTTCGCCGCGTATAACATCCTTTGAATGACTGTGAAGCCTGTCAGTATTATTAGCGCTACTAATAAGAAATAGGCTACTCTTACCCCGAGGAGGTATCGGGAAATCAGGACTGTGAAGAACGCTAAGACTCTCTCCCCCCTCTCCATTAGCCCTACTCCAGCCATTTTTAGGCCTAAACCCTCAGCCCGGGCTCGTACGTAGCTGACCATGTATGCTAGAACTAGGAGGAAGAAGGACTCAATGGGAGAACATATACCCACGGCGTACGCTGAGTAGGCGTATATGGAGTCGGCGACTCTATCACTCGTTGAATCGAGGAGCGCGCCTACTTTCGAGGTTCTCCCAGTAACCCTGGCGACAGCCCCGTCAACCATGTCCATAATGGTGGAGAGGACGAATAACCCCAGCACTAGTAAGCCGTTTTCGGGGTGTAGGGTAGCCGCTACGAGGTACATGACCGCTATCAGTAGTCCGAGTGCCGTGATGAAGTTTGGATGAATGTAGCTACCTATAACTTTAGCGAGGGGGTAAAACGCCTTCTCCACCTTAGGTTTAATTTTAGAAAGCATGAACCTATGCCCCTTTTCTCGACCTCAACAGGAATATTGCCTGCGCTAAGTCTCCTCCTGTCTCCTCTAGCGCGGCTCTGGCCTCCTCTGGTGAAACGCCAGCCTGAGCGGCCACTAGTTGGACATCCTCCTCAGGTATCTCTATCTCCTCTTCTACAGCTTCTTCGAGAGGCTCCTCCCTGTACTCGCCCATTATCTGGTATATCGGCTCCCCACCCTTAACCGTTAACACCGTTACTATTGGGGACTCGAACACCAGCTTCTTGTCCTTCAGCGTTATAACTACCTCTTCGACGTCTTCTAGCTGAGTGACAGACAGCCCCATCCTCTGAGCCATCCTCCTGAACTGCCTAGGCGATATCCTCCTCAACTCCGAGCACCAACTCTATAGTCAATAAAGTACTATTATGCTTACCCGTGGACGTGTAAGGAGAATATATTTTCGGGGGAAATTATGTTTGCGAGATAGCCGCCGAGGTCGAAGAGTCGCTCCGCCCTGTCCAGTATGACCGAGTCCGCGCTGCAGACGACTCCTTTAAGCTCTATAGAGGTTTTGTCAGCCTTGCGGACTAGTATAGCTGTGCCCTTCACATCGAAATTTCTTAAGAGGTCTTTAGCCGTGGTCGATGCCAGCGCGCTCCTACTGATTTGGGAGTCGAAGACGAACGTTACTTCAGAGGGCTTCAACCTAGCAAGGGCCATCACAGTGATAGATAGGGAGGAGAGAAGGACCGGTGTGACCTTTACTTTCCTGCGTAGGGAAGACAAGTCCCTCACGAAGCCGTCTACCCCTAGTAACAGTTGCTCGCCCATGAGGGCCGATGAAACTACTGTTAGCACGTTAAACCCGTCGATTATCAGTTCCTCTCCTCTTACTTGTCGAGGAAGTAGGGTCTTGCTTCTTCTTAGCTCCGCTACCTCTGGGGGGTAGATGCTTCTATACAGGGCTAGTCGCTCAAACTTGGTGAGCTGGTACCTAGCCGTTACCAGGTCGAGTGCGGACGAGGAATTATAGCCCCTGGATAGGAGGTAAAAGTAGTCGATAGCCGCTTCCTCGAACTCTTTTCTCAGCATTCTCTCAAGATATTGGTGAGCGCGTTTTTAACCTTGTCTAACACTTTGACCCCGCTGATAACTCCTTGTGCGAGGTCTTTAGAGCCCCCGCCACTACCCTTTACAGCGCTCAATAACTTAGACGTTAAGGTCTTGGCGTCTAGCCCAGCTTTTACCGCCTCGTCTCCCAGCTTTAAGGCGAAGTCCGTTTTGTCCCCTCGCGGAGAGAGGACTACGATTACAGACTTCGGCAGTAATTTCGATACTTCTATCGCAAGGTCTCTCAGTTTTTCGCGGTCCATCTCTTCTTCGTGTACGACTAACTTAAACCCGGAAACTTCCTCAGCCTTCCTGGAAATGGCCTCGGCCTTCCTGAGAAGTTCCTCCCTCTCTAAGGCCCTCAGTCTTTTCTCCATGTTCCTGTACTCCTCTAATAGCTGAGAGACTTTCCTTTCGAGGTCGTGCCTCTCAACTTTTAGCCTGGCGGAAATACCCTTTATTATGGCGTCCTGCTCCTGTACGTATTTGAGCGCAGGTAGGCCAGCCTTGTATACGAGCCTGCTCACTCCGTCCTGTATGCGCTCTACCTTTACTATCTTTATTAAACCCACCTCTCCCGTGGACTTGACGTGCGTTCCCCCGCAGGCTTCAACATCCCAGCCCTTTATTTCGACTACCCTCAGGATAGGCTCTGGAACTACGCCTCCCTGGTATAGTATAAAGCCGTACTTCTTCTCCGCTGCGTTCCTGTCCATGAAGTAGCATCCAACTTCTCTGTTATCTAAAACTACCTCGTTAGCCAGCCTCTCGATCTCCCTGATCTCCTCGTCAGTTATTTTCTTGTGGTGAGTGATGTCGAGCCTGCTCTGCTCGACTCCTTTCTGGGCTCCGGCCTGCCACACGTGATGTCCTAAGACTCTCCTCGCCGCGCCCAGGATTATGTGGGTAGCCGTATGGTGCCTCATGAGGTTCTTCCGCCTCTCGAAGTCTACGACGCCTACTACCTTGTCTCCAGGCTTGAAGTTAGCGCCCTCTACTAAATGTACGACGACGCCCCCCACCTTTCCAACCCATCTAACCTCGTACCTCTCGCCGTCAGCCTCTAGGTACCCCGTGTCCGCTGGCTGGCCTCCGCCCTCCGGGTAGAAGGCAGTTTTATCCAGGACTACATATTTGCCGTCTATTACCCCTAGGACTTTAGCCTTAAACTTCGAGATGTAGGGATCTTCGTAGTACAGCTTCCTCGTATCGGGGAAGCGCTCCACTTTTTCGAGCAACTCTAGGGCGATGTCCCTCTTTCCGGTTACTTGTGGGGCTTGCTCCCTGTTCTTGGCGAGCTGGTAATAGAAGTCCGGGGGTATCTCCACCTCTACCCCTAACTTCTCCGCTTCCTCCGCGACGACGTCTGGTGGTACTCCGTGAGACTCGTAGAGCTTCACGAGCTCTTCTACTGGGACTTCCCCTCTCTTCCCGTACCTCCTCAGAGTTTTGGCGACTATCTTCCTGCCCCTCCTTATAGTCTCCCTGTACTTCTTCTCCTCCCAGTCGATTATGTCCAGTATGTCGTCTACATTCTCGTAGTGCTCCGGGAAGTCGTCTTTCCACAGCTCTACTTGCCGTGCGACCACTTCGACTAGTGGTACAGGGTAGCCTATACGTTTAAGGTGCCTTATCGCCCTCCTGATCAGGAGCCTAGCCAAGTACCCAGCGCCCACGTTTGAGGGTACCACGCCATCCCCTATCATCCACATTAAAGACCGCGTATGATCGGATACGGCCCATATAGCTTCGTGGGGAGATAATATCTTATCCATCTCTTCGAGAGAAAGTCCGATCGACCTGGCTATTTCGGCTTTGACCTTGAGGGTTTTCTCAGGCTCCTTGTAGTCTAGCTTACCGACCTTCTTCGCAAGCGCTACTCCCAGATCTTCAGGGATAACCTCTACGCCAGCCTCCCTCCTCAGCCACTCGATGACCCCGGGGAAAACCGCCTCGTATATGGAGACTCCTCCCTTGAGGAGCCAGTATATACGCTCTAGTCCGTAGCCCGTATCAACTATTTTATTCTCCATAGGTATCGGCTTGTCATCCACAACCTTGTAGTGCATGAAAACGAGGGTCGCGACTTCGAGACCCCTAACGAGTACCTCGTAATCCTCCCCCGCATTGCCTCCGCCGCTCCACCAGTCAAACTTGAAAGATATCTCCTCAGGGGGTATACCGTAGGCTTTAGTTAAAACCTCGAACGCGTAGCGTACCGTGTCGTTAGCCCAGTAGACCTTAGCCCCCTTGACGTTGAAGGCGTGGTGAGCCATCATCTCAAAACCAGTCATATGCCTACCGCTCCGCCCGACGTTGTCTACATCTGTCAGCCGTATGCTGGGCTGAGAGATAGTCAGAGGGTTGGCGGGAGGGTCTACTATACCCTCGGTGACCCAGGGCTGGAAATCGTATATCGAGGCGCCGACCAGATAGACGTCCGTCCTCCACCTAGCCACTACGGGGTAGCGCGGCACTCTTTCGTGGCCGTGCTTTTCGAAGAAGGAGAGGAAGGCCTCACGTACGTCGCTGAGCGTGCCGAAAGACGGGTTTAACGGGTTGTCCACGAATTGATAGTCTACGCATGGCTGGTCTCCACATACTTCTTGCTCTGTATTTAAAGTCCAGAACGTACTGCCACATACTCTGCACTTCTTCTTAACAAAGCCGTTCTCGAGGAAAAATGGCAAGTCTACTAAGTTCTCCTCGCCCATTACTCACACCTTATAATATGTATGAGTCACGGATATCTTAAAAACTAAGTTGTATAAAGGAGTACCTAACCAGCTAGCTCCGGCTTCACTTTCTTCATCTTCTCGTATAGGTTTAACGCGGCCGCGTAGGCCCTCGAGATAACGGTCGGCGCGGTCTCTGGGGTTAAGATGCCCGCTGAGGCCGCTAAGGCCAGAGCCTCCATGTGGGCTTTGGCTATGACGTTGCTCAGTACTTCTGGGGTGGGTATTGCGGCGTTTACCGCTAAGTTTAAAGCCTCCATGTGGGCCTGTGCTAAGGAGTTCTTGAACTCCTCTAAATCTATCTTCAGGTCTTTTCCCTCTACGACCTTCCCGTCGAGGTAGGCCGCTTTCGGCTCTATGGAGACCTCCACAGGTTTTATGCCCAGCTTGTTTAGAAGGTCTGCTAGGTCTTGACTTATGACGTCGCCCTCCTTTAAGACTACGGTGTCCTTGGTAACGAATATGCTACCCTCCCTGATCGTAGTGGGGACTCCGACCTTGTTAAAGAGCGAGATCACGGGACCTGGAGCCATCCCCGTGTTCCCCTTAGGTATGACGACCTCCTTAGTGGCTATGTCTCCCGGCCTAGCCTCTCTGGCTATTTTGTTCTTCGCTAGGAATATCGCTATCTCGAACGGGTTCTCGTTCGTGAATATAATGGCGTTCTGACCGGTCAAGTACTCCTCAAGTTTTTCAAGACCCGGCTTCTCCTCCTTCACCCTCTCTATGGCCAGCTTCGTTAAGGTGTTCTTTATGACCTTGAGGACAGACCCCCTTTCCCTGAGCATAGCCCTAGTTTCGTGCAGTACGTTCGCGGTTACACCCCTTATGCTCACTAAAATCACGTAGCGGTATTTCCGTAAGAGCTCAGCTATCTCCCTTAGCTTCCTCTTCTTGTACTCGGGGTAATCGTGCCTCCTATACGTAACTTTTGCTACAACCGCCACCTTAACCACCCTTGAACTTCACCCTAACAGCTGGGCCCATCGTGAGCTTGACGTACACCTTCTCAATATTATAAGGTTTAAATTTCGACAGGATAGTGGACAGGACGCCTTGGGCGTTCTCGGCGAGTTCCTCATCCTTCTGGTCTTCAGTCCCTATCCTACACATGACCTGAGGCTGGTCTCTCATCCTTATCTTAACCGCAGACCTATACCTAGAGATCATAGCCCCTATATCGGCCGTCGGTGGAACGGGTACGGGCATCTTACCCCTAGGGCCTAGATAGCGCCCCAAGTAGCGTCCTATAAGCGGCATCAAGTCCGCCTGGGCTAGGAAGAAATCCACACTAGAAGCTAGCTTTTTGACATCTTTCTTACTAGCGGCTAGTTTTTCTATGTCTTCGCGTGAGAGAACGAGGTCCGCACCAGCGTCTTTAGCCTTTAAGGCCAGGTCTCCCGTTGCGAACACTGCGACTTTAATGTGTTTAGATGGTGGGTTCGGTAGGAAGATTATGGTGTCCAGCCTGTTCTCGGGCTTCCGTACGTCTACATCCCTCAGCTTAACTATGAGTTCCACGCTTTGCTTAAACCTTCGGGGTTTAGCTAGTTTCTTCGCCTCCTTTATGGCTTGGACTAGGGCCTCAGTGCTCACGCTCACTTAGCTCCACCCCACTCCGCCTCGTATTTAGATAGGAGTTCATCGTGTAGACCTTCATTTATTTCTTTAATTACCTCCTTAGGGCTTTTCCCCTCCACTTTAATACCCATACTTAGAGCTGTCCCCAGCACGCTTTTAACAGCGCTCTTGAGGGTTTTACACCTCATATCGGCCTTCTTTATCAGCGCTATCTTGATAGCTTGCTCTAAGCTTATTTCTCCGACCCAGTCCCTCCCCGTCTGGCCCGATCCTTTCTCTACCTTCGCCTCTTTAACGAGCAAAGCCGCAGTGGTCGGAGTGCCCACTTTAACTTCGAACTGCTTAGTCTCCACGTCAACTATTACTTCGACGGGGACTCTCATCCCGGCGAAGTCCTTAGTAGCGGCGTTGATCTCCTTGACTATGGCCATTAGGTTTACGCCTAAAGGTCCTAGGGCAGGCCCTATCGGGGGGCCAGCTGTGGCCTTACCACCCTCAACTAGGAATTTGAACGTTTTCTTCTCTCCCATTGCTAGCACCCTACTTAAGCGGTAGGAACATGGACGACCTAGTCGCCTTTAACCCGGGTTCACCGTGTATAACTTGCTTACAGGTGAGGGCGAACTCGCCTAGGTAATGCCCGATCATCTCGGGCTTTATTTCGACGGGTACGAACTCCTTACCGTTGTAGACGTGAACTATGACGCCCACCATCTCGGGTAGGATGATCATGTCTCTCCTGTGAGTCTTGATTTTAGGAGGCCTTTTACCTTCCTCCATGAGTTTCTTGGCCTTCCTGATCTTCTTTAGCAATTTCCTCTGCTCCTCAGTTAAACCCCGCAGTAGCGACCTCCTCTGCCTAGCTGGCAGTAGCTCGACGAATTTCTCCAACGGCATCTTCTGTAGCTCTTCTATAGTGTAGCCCCTGTACCTGAATTCCCTCATCATACCGATAACCTGTCAAGGATAATCAAGCCAAGTATTTTAACCCTACGTCAAGGCGAAGGAAAGAATCGACAATGAAAACTACCTGCCCTTCCTCCTCCCAGTTCTCCTGGGAGCTATGTGCCCTACTTTCTGTCCAGGTGGAGCGGTCCTGGGTGCTGGCGTTAGACCCTTGGGGTGGTGGCCTCCGCCAGCTGGATGCGCGTAGGGGGACATAGCTTTGCCCCTGACTGTCGGGTACTTAAAGGACTTAGACTTAGAGAGATGGTATACCCTGCCTGCCTTTAAGAAAGGCTTCTCTACTCTTCCTCCCCCAGCCACTATTCCTATAGTCACTCTCGCCCTCGAATCTATTACTTTAACCTTCCTCGAAGGTAGCTGGATGAGTGTTTTCCCCTTAGTATGCGTTAGGACGGTGGCATAGGCACCGCTAGACCTGGCGAGCTTACCCCCATCACCCGGTCTTATCTCTACGTTACAGACCAGCTGGCCTTCGGGTACGTTCCCTACGGCGGTTATCGTTCCTAGCCTTATGGGGGCTTTAGCCCCGTAGTACACTTTCTGGCCAACTGCTAATCCCTCCGGCGCAGTCATCAACATCTCTACTCCGTCTTCAAACACCACTTTGGCCACTGGCGCGCCCCTGCCGGGGACGTGCATTAACTCGACGACTTTGCCTACGAGGACCTTCTTCTCGAACGTCTCTGAGTCGTATGGTCTGTAGGCTACCTTACCCACCTTCTTCCATCCGGGATGGCGGAAAACAGAGCCGCCCCTACCCCTTCTCTGGACTAGTAGTCTCTTACCCAAGCTACATCACCCCCATCCGGTAGGCTATGTCTATAGCGCTGTACTCGGGGGTTAACTTCACGTAGGCCTTCTTCTCTCCCCGAGGCGTTATTAGAGTGTTTACCTTTACCACCTTTACTCCGTAAAGCCTCTCAACTTCCTCTTTAATCTTCCTCTTGTTAGCCCTTATATCGACTATGAAGGTCAACATGTTGCTCTTCTCCATGAGCATTATGGTCTTCTCCGTTATCACGGGCCTGATAATCACGCCGCCCATACCCTCTTACACCCCCTTAAACCTCTCCTCTAAAGCCTTAAGTGCAGACTCGGTGTAAATCGTGAGACGGCCAGGTACGCCTCCGGGTGCGAGGAGTTCTACGTTTAGGTTCCTAGCCTCGACGACGTTTACCCCGGGGAGGTTTCTGGCGGCAAGCGCTATACCCTTGTTCTCAGACACGACTATCAAGACGCTTTTAGGCTTTTTATACCTCCTACCCCTCATCTTGCCTCTCCCAGCCCTAACCCTAATACCCCTGTGCGCCCTCTCGACGTCTGGCCACACACCCAGCTTCTTTAAGACCTCCTTCACCTCGGAAGTCCTCTTCAATGCCTCAAAGTCATCCGTTACGACTACCGGTACCTCGTTAACCTCCTCTATGCGGTGCCCCCTGGCAGCGACGAAGTACTCGTACGCTGTGGCAGCGATCGCTGACATCGTAGCCAACCTCTTCTCCTTACGGTTTACCCTCTCCCTTATGACCTTCTCGACTCTTGGAGGGTGAGCCTTCCTTCCCCCAACCGCTTGGGGAACTCTGGCCGCTCTCCTACCACCCTTAATTCTCGGAACCCTAGCCACACCGTAGCCCACACCCCAGCTCTCAGCCGAAGTCCTCTTACCCGCCAGGGGATCCGTCCCCTTAGGCTGTAACCTGCTAGTTCTGAGAGCTAGGAAAACCTTCCTTATCAGGTCTGGCCTTACAGGCGTGCGGAAGACGTCAGGTAGCTTGATCTTCTTGACCTTCTCACCCTCTAGGTTATAGACTCCTACCTCTGACTCCCTGACTTCTAGCTTCAATATGCTCAAGCTCTACTCACCCCCACGGCTTAGTACTTATGTAGACTATCTGCGGGGGCTCTCTCTCCACGTGTGAAGGCCTAATCGCGAACCTCATCTTCACGAGTCTCTTGGGAGGCCCGGGTATGGTGCCCTCTATTAGGAGGTACATGCTCTTAACCAGGCCGTAGTGGGGCCAGCCGCCAGGATTGTTTATATCGTTCTTTTCAAGGCGCTTCTTTAGCTCTTCCTTCGACTCCTTCTTGCCGTCTCCTAAGACCTTGGGAGTAGGGGTCAGGTCGCCTATCTTCAGTATTCGCTTGTTATACTCCGTCCTCTGGTGGAAGCCGTGCTGTCCGGGGAAGGGTGTGTAGAACATTATGGCTGGCTTGGTCGGGCCTACGCTCCCTATCCTCCTTGACCCCTTCCTGTGCTTGTGCCACCTGGGTAGCTCCTTGACCCCAAACCTCTTGATAACTCCCGCGAACCCTTTACCCTTGGTTACTGCCGATACGTCTATCACGTCTCCCTCAGAGAAGACTTCATCAACCCTAACCGTCCCGCCGAGCATACTAACCGCATACTCCAGCGCCTTCTCGACAGAACCTCCCACGGGAATTTCGAATACCTCTGGCTTTTTCTTATGTATACCCGCGAGCCTCGGCTGCGTAGCAGCTATGACCCTAACCTCGGATATCTGATCTTTCACCTTCTCAAGCTTCTCCCTGACTTTCTTCCTCATTTCCTCTAGCTCTTTCTTAGTTACGCTGCCCGGGTCTTTTTCTATGTTTTCCTTAGGCACCGTGAAAACTCTGCTTATATCCTTAGGCAGGTAGGAAGACCACACCTCAGTCAGTGTTTTCTTGCCGTAAGGAGTATCCTTGTACACCCTTATCCCTAGAACCCTTAGGGGTGGGGTCTCAACTACGGTGGCTACCTTAGCGACCTCCCGCCCGTGGAACGGGCTGTTAGGGTTATCCTCTATCTTAATTACGTGGAGCGTACCTACCTTGTAACCAGCGAAGCCGAGGAGCTTCGGCTCGTCCAAGTATTTCCAACGCCTAATGCGCGCTACTATACTTCTAGCCCTCTTCCTAGGCCAATACGCCATTGACCCTCTACGCGGCCGTTCACCCTTGGTCATTCTCCTTCAGCCCCTCTACAGAAGCTAGAGCCATGCTTCTCTTTAACTATATAAAGCTCTCGTTTCCCCTTTATTCACATAAATAGACTGGCTAGGAATACTAGGCTAATATATTAAGTATAGCCAGAGTGGCGTAGAGGGCCTCTTCTGTGCGTACGGTACGCGTCCCCTGATCTGGTATAAAGTTTAAAATGTAGTTGAAGGACTCGTGAATGTCTAGGCCTTCCTCCTCGCACATCTCGAATAAGCCTCTATCTGGAGCTCCGAAGACTACGAGAACTCGGTCGGCCCTCTTTAAATCGTCCTTCAATCTATCCCACACCTTTACCACGTTATCCCCACATCTTGATGTAGCTATTCTTAGGTCTGCGTTTGTTCGCTTAAGGAGAGAGGAGAGGCTGCTCTCAATCCTGACTGAATAGCCCCAGTAATAGGGGACTACGCTCTTTGGGACTATAGCAGGGCTTGGTCTAAGCTTAACTGTCACTCTTTTGCCCATGCGCTCGTGGCCCTGTACTATTACAGGCTCCTTAAGCCCTACATCTGCCTTAACCCTCCCCCGCCTGGAGAACACTACTACCCCCTCCCTAAACTCTACCTTCTCGTCGCGGGTCGGGTGGTGCGGCGTTCTGAGAGGCGGAATTAAACCCACGTACTTCAGCTTGGGCTTTAGAGGTATGAGCACCTTCCTGAGGTACTGCGGGGTTTCAATGTATCTCAGTATGTCGGCTATTAGCTCGGCGTTAACACGCTCCCCTTTATCCACATAGATGACTACCTCTTCTACCCTGAAGATGGCTAGCGCCCTTGCTAGGAACCCCACCTTGATAGTCTTCAGTTTAAGGTTTTCACTAGCAAAAAGTGTTGAGGGTATTGCTACTATCCTCTTAGGCCTAGGCTTAATGGGAGGGTAAGTCAAGTTTTACCTCTTCTTTTTCTTAGACTTCCTACTCCTCTCCTCCTCTCCCTTCTTAGACTTCTTCTCAAAGAATATGGACGTCCTCTGTCTCCCGCCCACATTTATCACCTATCCTTACTCTCGCAACGCCACTTATTAACCAACTGCCCGCCAGTAGGCTACCTTACCCCTCTTCACCTCTTCTACTCTCCCCTCCCTAAGGAGGAGCTTTAAGGCATAAAACACTTGTGAATGGGTGAGCTTCAACTCTTGTACTATGACAGCGGTTGGGACTTCCCCTCTCTCCTTAATAAACTTGTACACTTTCTCCTTCCTCTCTAGAACCCTCGAAGTAGCCCGTCTCGGCATGGCCACCCTTCCGTTAAAAATTGGCAAGTGATTAAAATAAGTTTAGGTTCATTCACCTATAAGTTTAGCAAGCATAGGATACATTTCTAATGCTTGCTCCCTTGCTAGTAGTGCCTGGTACTGGATTAATATACCTATCATTAGGAGTATACCTATTCCAGAGCCTAGGACTCCGAGTAAGTCGCCCGCTACCGCTATTAGACCGACTATTATTCCGCTCAGAATGGTTAGCGGCCATACGTGTCTCCTGAGTATGGAGGCGAGGATTTTCGGAGACCTCCTGAAGCCGGGTATGTGTAGCTGGGCTTTAACTAGCTGCTCGGCCTGGCTTTCAGGGTCCATTCCCGAGGTTACCACCCATGCGACTGCGAAAAGTATCGAGAATATTAAGAACAATGAGGCATAAATCGCGAAGTGTACCGGGTCTTCCATAACCCCCCATATTCTCCTCGGTGGGGTGATGTAGTAGACTAGCGAGCCCTTCATAGGTATGAGCTGGCCCTCCGCTGTCTTATTGTACATCATAATGTAGTTGAGCCAGGGGTTGCTGTTATTAGGGTTTAGGCGCGGCCATAGCGCCTGGGCGAATATGTGTACGTCTGCGTATAGGGCTGATACTAGTATAACGGGAAGGTTCGACACGTATAGGAATTTTAGGGGTATTCTGGCTCTAGCCCCGCCATACCTAGAAGCCGCTACGGGGATATCTATCCTCATGGATTCGAAGTAGGCCAGCATGAGGATGAAGGCTATAGTAGCTATTAGGCCCACAACATCGGGGTATCCTCTCCTCCAAATGACCCTTTGTGCAAGAGTCCAGTTACCCTCCGAGACCCCCCTGTACAGGGCGTAAGTTATTGAAGGCATTAACCCGTAGAAAAGGCCGTCTGCCATGGGGCCTAGGGGCGAGAATAATTCCCAGAATATTTGCTGGGCTACTCCGACCGCTATGAAAAGGCTTACACCGCTTCCTAGACCCCACCCCTTCTGGAGCATCTCGTCCATTAGTAGGACTATGACGCTTGCCACCATTAACTGGGCGAAGACTATTACCTGCGAGGTTAGGGAGAGAGCACCATAGGCACCGCCTAGTATATACGCGGCCGCCTCCACCCCGGCGAATATTATAGCTAAGATTTTCTGCACACTGGCAAAGAGTCTCCGCCCCTCCTTGGTTGTTAGATCTATTTCTATTATTTTGCTACCGACTAGGAGTTCCCATATTATGCCCGCCGTGACTATAGGGCCTATCCCCAGCTCCATCAGGGTACCTCTACGCGAAGCCATGATTACCTGTAGGAAGAAGAAGGTCTGGTACTGAGTTTCCCTCCACGGGATCCCATAGAGCGGAATCTGGGACATCGCCAGGTACGTTATTAGCACCAGCGCCGTCCAGACAAGCCTCTCCCTTATGCTGAGCCTCCTGGCGGGCTTGCTGACCTCTGGCAGTACTCGGAAGACGGGTTCTAATATCTCGTAGGCTCGCGACATTACTCACCACCGAGTACTACTACCTCGCCACCCGCCTCCTCTATTTTTCTCATTGCCTCCTCCGTGGCTTTAACGGTCTCTACGATTATGGGCTTAGTTATCCTGCCTCCTCCAAGCAACTTGTTGTAGCCCAGCTTTACGAGGTTTACGTAGAACTTGTCACCGCGCTTCTCCGCCAGGCCTTTCTCGACGAGACCCTCGATTACCTCGTCTAACTGCCCCACGTTTATCCCCCTATACTGGGGGGTTATTGATGGAGGGCGCGTGAACCCGTGCTTCCCGAACCAGTTCGGGGCGTACTTAATAACCCATGTCCAGTAGTGTTTGTGGTAACCCGCGTGGCCTCTGCCGCCCTTCCTACCGCTACGCCTATGCTGCCCTGTCCTACCCCAGCCACACGTACGCGTACCCCTGTAGTACTTCCTCTTTTTCTCCCGCCTAACGCTCACAGCAGCACACCTCATTATCCGAGACTCGGAGAGAGTAACAGAGCAGCTGATTTAAACCTTTGCGTTTTATCGCGCGGAGCCATTTATGAATGATTAGCTCAGTTATCTCAAGTTAAGATATGTGCAGCGCTTAGGTGTAGCCTAGCCCCTTATGGTTGACGTCGAGAGGGATTCCGCGAGGTCAAAGAATTTATAAAGAGCGCCAAGCCTAAGGTGCGTAGGTGTGTCTGGATGGCGGTAACGGAGGAGTGGATACCGCGTACAAGGGTTGGTATGCTGGTTAAAGAGGGGAGGATAACCAGCATAGACGAGATATTCATGAACAATTTGCCCATTAGGGAGCCCGAGATAGTGGACGCCTTAATACCAGACCTGAAGCACGAAGTCGTAGACGTAAACTTCGTGCAGAGACAAACTGACGCAGGCGAGGTCAGCCAGTTCCAAGTAACAGTGGTAGTCGGGAACGAGGACGGGTATGTCGGCGTGGGTCAGGGTAAGTCTAGGCAGATAAGGAAGGCCATCGAGAAGGCCATCAAGGTTGCTAAGCTGAACATAGTACCCGTGAGGAGGGGTTGTGGGAGCTGGGAGTGTCTATGCGGCGAACCCCACAGCGTACCCTTCAAGGTGTTCGGTAAGAGCGGGAGCGTTGAGGTACTGCTACTCCCGGCGCCTAAAGGTGTGGGGTTAGTGGCCGGAGACGTGGCTAAGGTTGTGTTAAGGTTGGCTGGGATAAAAGACGTGTGGACGAGGTCTCGCGGCGAGACCAGAACTGCCCATAACATGGTTAAAGCTGTGTATAAGGCGTTAAGGAGTACCTATAGTTTCAAGCTGCCGGAGGAGTGGTGAAGGTAGATGAGCGAGGCTGGGAAATACCCTCTCTACGCAGTCATAAGGATTAGGGGGATACCGCGGAGGAGACCGGAGGAAAGGAAAACCCTAGAGCTGCTCAGGCTTCACAAAAAATTCCACGCAGTCATCGTCCGGGCCACGCCGTCTATCAAGGGCATGTTGAAGGTCGTCGAGAATGTGGTTACCTACGGGGAGATAGACGTGGACACTTTAGCCCTGCTCATAGAGAGGAGGGGCAGGCTTAGAGGGAACAAGAGGGTTACCCAGGAGTACCTGGAGAGAATAGGTTTTAAGAGCTTTAGAGAACTCGCGGAGGCCATATACGAGGGCAAGGTAGACATTAAAGACCTACCCGACTTTAAGCCCGTGTTCAGACTCCACCCGCCATCTAAGGGCTTTAAAGGGACTATAAAGAAGCATTACAGGGACGGAGGAGAACTGGGGTATAGGGGAGAAGCTATAAACGAATTAATTAGGCGGATGGCTTAGCGCCGAAGCTCTCCAGTATCTTATTCTTAACCTCTTCGAAGTGTTTCGGCAGCTCTTCGGGGTCTAACCCCTTCTCCAAGTACTTAGAAAACCTCGCCTTAAACTCCTCCGGGTTTTTCTCCTTTAATAGTTTAGCGTAGGTGGCTATGTGCTCGCCTCGTATTCTATCTTCAGTCGGTGCAACGCCTTCTCCCATCGGAACTTTAAGCCCAGCATCTATTGCTCCGAGTGCCGCCGCAAAGACCCTGGCGCCCCCCCTGGGCGAGTGTAATCCTATGTCTAGTATTGCGGTGTCTATTCCTTTACTCTTGGCCCTAAGTCCAGCGAGTAGCCCTACTAGGTAAGCGGCCGGGGTGTTCTTAGTCCCTGCTTTCCAGCCGAACTTTGTTTCTAGCTCTTTAGAGTAGGCCGAGGCGTATGTGACGTCCCCCCCAGGTTTAGCTCCTATTACTTGTACGATTACGTGGCGGGTTGTCCTTCTAACTACTAACCTCGGTTTGCCAGAGATTACTAGCTTAGCCCTCTTGTAATAATTAGTTAGGCCTTTCCTCCTCCTTTTTAACGGGACTTTATACCTGCCTCCCCTAGCCACTTTCCCCACCCGCCTCTTTGAGTAGTTTGTGCTCACGCATGTAGAGTTTTAAGTGCTGGAGGTCTCTGAAGAAGCCTCCCTTGGCTAGGCGGTACAGCCTCCTGTACGTCCTTCTATCGATGATACCTCTCTCGCGGAGCGCCTTGAGGAACCTCCTTTGCGCTCTGATCTTATTTATCCACATCCTCTTCTCGTCGAACCGGGGCCCCTTCCTCTTGCCGGGCCCCCTACCCCTCCCTTTCTTCTTTCTTAGATGCCTGAGCCTAGCCCTACCCCTAGACGGGGTGCTGGGCGGCCTCTTAACTATGATACCATCCTTTATTAGCTTGCGAACATCCTCTCTAGATATAGCCATTGATAGTCTCTCAGCGTATTCTGGGCTAGTATCTATCCAAACTCTGCTCTCGCCGACTTTTAACTCCGCTGCGGCCAGCCTTCTAACCAACCTCAAGTTACTCATAAGCACCACCCAGGTTTAGTATTTTTAAGCCTAGCTCCCGGGCCCTCCTAATGATCTCTGCCCTCTTACGCCTGCCGACCGTAGAGGCTATCCTTATAGCTTGCCTCGTGGGGTCTAGCTCCTCTAGCCCCTTAGCGTTATACACGAGTACCTCTTCGAAGCCAGAGGGGTGGAGACCCCTAACGAGGCGGGGGTTCCTATAACCTATTTTAACCCTCTTTGGATATCCTTTCCTCTCGGTTCTTATCTTATTGTCTAAGGAGTGCGCGGGGCTTCTCCAGCTATCCGGTAGCCTGGCCAGGTACCACGAGTTCATACGGATGAAACGGGGTCTTTTCCTATTCATCTCTGACCTGAGGCGTAGTAACCTGGCCTCCTCATTCGTAAGTACGGGCTTCGGCGGTCTGTACTTCTCTTCCTCTACAGCCTCCTCCGTAGTTTCTACTTCTTCCTCGGCCTCTTCGGGTCTTAGCTCTTCTTCAGCTAGTTCCTCCTCTACGGGTTCCTCAACCTCTTCCTCAGCAGGCGCCTTCTCCTCAGTTACTTTTTCCTCCACCAACATCACCCCTTAGTAGACGTAAGCTAGGAGAACTCCTCCTATGCCTTTCTCCTTAGCCTCTATGTGGGTCATTACACCTTGGGAGGTCGACACTATCAGGATGCCTATATCCCTAGCCGGTAAGTAGCGCTCCTCCCACTTCTCGAACTCATCCTTCTTCACAGGGAAGCGAGGCTTTATAACCCCGCACTTGTTTATCCTGCCCAGCAACTTTACCTTTAGCTTACCGCCGCGCCCATCGTCTATATATTCGATATCCCCTATGTAGCCTACGCGCCTCATGGTCTGTAAAACGTTCATGACGAGTTTGGACGCTGGGTAAATCAAGCACTCCTTCTTCCCTCTAACCTCGTTATTCATTATCGTTGACAGGGCGTTAGCCAGTACGTCAATTACTACCATCGCCTACACCACTAGCCCCTTTCACTTCACTTCGGAAGTAAAAGCGTTACTCTTTCTTTACATATACTTTTCGAATCCCAGCTCCCTAGCTACCTCTCTGAAACACCGCCTACAGATGTTCAACCCGTACATTCTCACGAGAGCCTCGTGAGTACCGCACCTAATGCAGCGCCTCGACCCCTTCCCGAACTTCCTCTTCTTAGGCGGCCTCAGCTTACCCATACCATCACCTCGGGACTACTTTCGCTCCTAAGACCTCCTCTATGAATCTTTTCGCCTCTTCCTTAGTAACCCTCTGCTTGGGGGGTATTTTAGACCTCTTCCTACGCCTCCTGGCGACTCTGAAGCCAGGCCTCTCCAGCGCGACGATTACGTCGAACCCGTAGATCCCGACCTCCGGATCGTATTTGACCCCGGGTAGTAGTATATGCTCCTCCACTCCGAAAGCGAAGTTTCCGTGCTTGTCTATGCTAGACTCCTTTATAGTGTAGTTGACGGCTTCCAACGCCTTCTTAAGGAAGTCTATGGCTTTCTGACCCCTCAGGGTTACGATGCACGCTATGTTTTCGCCCTTCTTGATGCCAAACTCCTTTATGGTTCTCTTGGCACGCCTAAGAGAGGGCTTTTGACCCGTTAATTTCTCCAGTAAAGCCGCGGCTTTAGCCAGCCTCTCTCCAGACTCACCTACAGCCATGTTTACTACTACCTTCCCTATGAAGACCCTCCTCATCGGGTGATCCGTCTCCAGGTACGGGCCCTTAGCCACCTTTCACCACCTCCTCGGGCAGGGAGATTAGCGGTTCCTCCCTACCGACGGCGAATATATAGTCCAGAATAGTCCTCACTACTTTCCCGCTCGCTCCCTCGATCGTCACGAGCGACCTAGGCCTCTTGAATATTTGCTTTATATCGGTTAGCTTGCCCAGAAATCCGACATGTGAGCCGTCTACTACGAGTACCAGTACGCCGGGCTCCATTTTTATGTGGTCTAGTATCTCCTGTTTCGGTATGCTCATCTTCACGGTGTCGTAGGTTTTGAACACGTCTTCTACTGGGTTAAACGGATCTTTGAGCCTTATTAAGTGGTTCCTCCCGTCGTGGAAGGCCAGCTGTAGGTTCCCGCCTTTAACCATAACCTTGTTTCTTATTCTTAGGAGCTTGAAGCCTGCTTCTTCCTTCTCTATCGGGTGTAGCACTAACACCTTGGTGGGGTGGGGCACTACCCTGAAGTACTCGTCAGTAGCCTTAATATGTACTACATCCATGAGGCCTACTGGGAACTTGTAGTCGGTCACTACTTTCCCGTCTACCTCTACCTGTCTCTCGCCGAGTATACGCCTAGCCTCCCTCATCGTCTTAGCGTAGCCTAATATGTCCCTGAGGATTATGCCCAGAGGGATACACCTGTGGAGAGGATGGGGGCCTGGGCTCGGCTTGACAGTCCATACGAAGCTCTTCTTATGTGTAGGCCAAAAGCTGGGCGAAACCGACCGCCTTAAATGTCTCAGGCTACCTCTACGCCTCCTCACTGCTCGTCACACCTCTCAAGAGCTTCTTCCTCTCGATGATCTCCTTCCTCCTCTCATCGGATAGGTCTAGCTTGGTTATAACTACTTTGGACGCGTGTATGGGCACGAAGACTTCGCTCCCATCCGACTTAGTTATAGTGGCGCCCTCTACGTATATCCTAGCCTTCTTAACGCTAACTCTCACTACGCGTCCCTCAAGGCCCTTAAACCTGCCCCTAACTATCATAACCGTGTCCCCCTTCCTAACTCTTAACCTCTTGATTCCATGCTCCATCGCTAGCGCTGGCGATAGGGGAGCAGTCAACTCTTTCGCCCTAATATGGAGTGGAGCTCTGTACTTCATCCTCTTCCTAACCTTACGGGGTAAGCTGGACACCTTCCTAGTCCTAACCATACCTACTCCTCACCACTGAGCCTATGAGAGCAATAGAACCTACGTTTTATACTTTATGGAGGAGAGAAGCAAAGAACCGCATGCTCGCCAGTAGGGTTCCCTAGCTCTCTCCTTTCTTCTCCTCGTATTTCCTAGCCTCCGTAGCTATTTTATCCCAGTTAATGTATTTCTTGACTATATCCCTTAATTGCTGTTTAAGCAGGGCCATAGCCTTCTCCTTGCCGAGCCTAGCCGTGTTCCACGTCACAAAGGGCGAGTAGAAGGTAGCCTTGGTTATCCGCGGCTTGTCCCCTTCAACTAGTTCGAACTGTATGAAGCCGAGCTCTCTGAGGTAGCAGGTGTCGTTGGGGCACAGTATGTCTATTTCGTTCCGCTCCTTCTTTAGGAACAGCAATTTGTACTCTGACGCATCCTTTATTATTCTCCCGCAGACACATTGGATGTATTCCTGGTTTTCTTCTCCCAAAACTTGCACCTCTCTCCTTAGAGCATAGTGCTCATTTTTAACTTTGCCTCTTTACCGTTTCTCCTTCCCTTTCTTCTTTTTCTTCTTTTTAACTAAGCCCTTCATGGAGAAGACATTTTGTTCTACTACCTCTATTATGGGTATGAAGGTCCGCTTAGTATCGCCCCTAAGAGTGTCGGAGAACGTGATGGAGCCGTTAAACTTGTCGTAAACAGCGAATTTGCCGGGGAGAGGCTTGTCGAGCATTACGTAGTATATGACGCTGGCGTCAGTCAAGGGCATAAAGGCGACAAAGTAGACGTGTTGGTCGTCGTATACTATATGGTGTATTAGGGGTGCTTGCGCAGTTACTACGGCGTGAATCAAGTCTTCAACGCTCTTCAGCTTCACATATCTTACATCCGCCATGACACCACACACTCCACTATAAGACTAATCGCATATGAACTATCGGTGGTAGAATTCTCTAACGGACGGGTTGGCGGGTTCTAAATAATAGAACGTGACTTTTCACGAGCTAACGACGCTGATTTATGCGCTTATAAATATTATTAGTAACGTTAATATTACTATTCTGAACAGAGTTAGTATCAACATTCTGCGAGGAGTAACAGCCGTAGCTATTACTCCGAACCTTGCATACCATACTACCTCCCTACCTCTGGGGTTGAAGTAAAACTTTACCCATTCGAGCCAGTAACGCGGCTTCACGCTCCAGAAGTGCCAGGTTATGTCGTTGAAAAGCCAGACCGTAAACCCCCCTAACGCACAGAAAAAGGCGTCTAGGGCTATCACGGGGAACGGGATAAAGTATAGGAAGGCGAGTTTAACGTGGTAGAAGTCGGGAGGCACCTCGCTCTCGGCGACTGGGAAGGGGGGCTTTAGACGCCACAACCCCCCTGTCCATTTGATACTCTCATATACGTTAATCAATTGCGCGTACAGCACGGCTATTATGAAGACTTCCGCTACGCCCAACTCTCTCCCTCGATTATCCTCGGTATGCTCTTAGGAAAGGGTGGGTACGCTATGCCTTTCTCGGTTATTATGCCTGAGATCAGCTTGGGGGGTGTAACATCGAACGCGTAGTAAATGGCTTCAACGCCTTCAGGAGCTATTCTCTTGCCATAGATGTATAAAAGCTCTTCTGACGGCCTACGCTCTATTTCGAAGTCCTCTGGCCCCTCAGCTTTGAGGTCGATGGTGCTCGTAGGGGCAGCGACGTAGAAGGGTATACCCAGTTCTTTAGCTACTAAGGAAAGGGGGTACGTACCTATTTTGTTAGCCACATAGCCCGTACGGGTTATGCGGTCAGCCCCAACTATTATTAGACTTACGTCTTCTCTTTGAGCTACGATACCCATTTGGTTATCAGTTATCACGTATACCTCTATCCCCGCGCGGCTCAGCTCCCAAGCCGTCAGCCTAGCCCCCTGGAGGTAAGGTCTGGTCTCCAGGGCTATTACTCGAACCTTTTTACCCTTCTCGACGGCTTTGTATATGGGGGCCGTCGCAGTTCCGTAGTAACTGGTAGCAAGCGAGCCAGCGTTGCAGATAGTCATTACCGTGTCTCCGTCCCCTATCAGCCGCTCCCCTATCTCCCCTATGCGCCTGTTACACTCCTCGTCCTCCCTCCATATTTTGATAGCCTCTTTCTCTGCGAGCTCCACCAATTCCTCTACGCTACTGGCTTTCGATATCGAAGCCATCACCCTATCGACTGCCCAGAAGAGGTTAACAGCTGTGGGCCTAGTGGACTTTACCTTCTCCGCTACGTCGCGCATGAATGACAGAGCTTTCTCCAGAGGCATAGACCCTAATGACCTGGCGGCTAATGCTAGAGCCATGGCTGCAGCTACGCCTATAGCTGGTGCGCCTCTGATCTCCATCTTTTTTATGGCTTCTGCGACTCTTCTCCAATCGCTTGTCTCTATGTACTCTAGCCTGTCCGGGAGGAGTAGCTGGTTTATTAAGCGTACTTTCCCCTCCGAGTACTCTATAGTTCTGGGGAGGTTTAGCTTCAACACCACCGACCTCCGACTTAGTCGGGTAGTCTTAGTACTGCCCGAGCTATTAGGTTAGCTATTCTAACGGGTTCTGGAACTGCGCCGGAGAGTGTGAACGCGTTTAGCAGCATTCTCGCCGTTCTGATGTCCATGCCGAGAGCCCTGACGTAAACAGTTGCCCCCGTCCTCCTTAAGTAGAGCTTTACCCTGTTCCCGAGCTTCTTGTAGGCCTTTAACCTCCTCTCGGCGTCTTCGGGAGGAAAGTACTCGGTGATGTACTTTTCTAGCCCCTCGCTCTCCTCGTACGTCAGGCAGATTAGGGGCGTGTTCGTCTCGCGGTAGACCCTCTCCAGGTCTATTATGTTAAACCACGAGATCACGCAGCCATTAAGCAGTATGAAGTTTATGTCCTTCCTACCGAGCGAGCGGTAAATTCTCAATACTCCCTCCGTCGCGTCCATGCCTCCTACCGTTATCTTAGCCAGGGCCACGCCGTCTATCACCAGGTCGCGTCTCATAACTACGCCTACTAGGATAGATTTAGGGCGGTTTTTGACGAAACTCTCAGCTATGCCGAGACATCTTATGCCCTTCTTGGTGGGAGTTACAGTCGTAGTCATAACAGTCTCTCGAACTTCGTTATGTACTCGGCTCCGCCCTCAGTTACGAGTACCACGTCTTCTATCCTGACACCGCCGAAACCCCTGATGTAGACGCCCGGCTCCACCGTGAAGACGTTGCCGACCTCTAACTTGTCTTTGCTGGATGGGGATACATACGGAGACTCGTGGACGTCGATGCCAACTCCATGGCCTAGGCCGTGGTTGAAGTACGGGGATAAGCCAGCCTCCTTCAGGACTCTACGGGCGACAGAATCAACATCTTTGGCGTCTATTCCGGGTTTAATAGAGGCTATCGCTTCCTCTTGCGCCTTTAGTACAGCTTTGATAATCTTCTGCTGCTTATCCGAAGGCCCGCCGAAGACTAGTGTGCGCGTTATGTCGGAGCAATAACCGTTGTACTTGGCTCCGAGGTCTATTTTCACCAGGTCTCCTCGTTTTAGCTCTCGTAGTCCTGGTTTGGCGTGTGGGTGCGCGCTGTGGTCTCCGAACGCCACTATTGGCGGGAATGAATCTGTAGCACCGCTAGATCTTATTGTGTACTCTATAATGCCAGCTATCTCGCACTCCTTAACCCCCTCTTCTAGCTTCTCTATGGCGGTTTGTAGGGCTTTTTCAGCTATCCTAGCGGCCTCCCTCATCGCCTCAATTTCATCGGCGTCTTTGACAGCTCTCAGAGAGGTTACCTCTTTAGAGATATCTTCTAACTCCCCGATCTCCTTAGTTATTTTTTCGTAGGAAGACTGGCTGAGGCTCTTTAAGTTACCGCCAGCCTTCTCAGGCTTTAACCCGGCCCTCGCCAAAGCTTCTTTTATCGCTTTCTCTACTCCGCCTTTAACGAGGTTCTCATCCGGAGCTACATCTACTTCTCCCTCGTAGAACCCTAATACCTCCGCCTTTATCCTGGACTCCTCCAGCGCCCTTAGAACCTCTAGTCTGGGAGATACTAGAATCGTCCCCTCGCGGCCAGCCACTAGGGCGTAAGCCGCGTCGGTACCTGAGAAGTAGAAGATGTTAGAGGAACCTACGATCACGACTCCCTCTAACCCCTTCTCCGCAGCCTTACTCAGCAGCCTCTCCAGCCTAGACGAGAAGTCCAATTCTACGCTCACCTCTATTCCTCTTTCCTCAAGACACTAATCAATCTTGGCCTAAGTACTGAGTAGGGTTTACGCTCTTCGTGTTTACTACCACCGTAATGCGGGGGTAAGGCCGCTTACCCAGCGGTATATGGTATAGTAATTAAGGCGTATAGATAGCACGGTGGGGGAATACGTGAGGATACAGGGAGGCAGAGCATTCCTAGATAGGTTATTGGCGGTTATCGGAGTTCTGGCAGCTTTCTCGTTGGCCCAGAGGGCATTCCCAGTCCTAGGGGGGTACGCTTCATCTACGTTATCGTTAATTCTAGCGGCTTTAGCCATTTTCTCCCCTGGTGTGGCGGTCGCCCTTTCGGGTCTCCCCATGATAGGGTGGTGCGCCTCCCTCAACGCTGGTTTAGGGATAGTCGTAGCACTGCTGTACATGGGCGTCCTAGCCCGAGGATTGAAGAAGTGGTGGGTTACCGCAGTTATAGTGGCCGCAGTATCCCTCGCTCTTGGTTTTTCCGGTATGGAACTCGTGGCCGTAGCTTTGATGCTAACCTCGGCGGCCTTCCTGTCGCCGGTAAAGGGAGCGCTCCACATGTTGCTGTACACTTTACTCGTATCTATACCCGCCAGCCTATCTGAGAAGTACGGTTTCGCTAATAGGGGGATGATTATTGTCCCCTCTATGGGCGCTTTAACCCATTCTACGAGTACTGATTACTGGTCTCTGCTATCGCTGGACGCAGTCAAAGACGCCACCCACGTATTAACCCTCTACGGCTATGCGCTGGTGGAAGCCGACATGTTACTCCTCTTGCAGATCTTCTCCTTTGTAGTAGCGGGTTACGGTGCTTCGAAGCTTAGAGAGTCATTAAGGGATAGGGGGTACCTCTGTAACATATTGGCCGGAGGTTTGCCCGCACTCTTCATCTCTGGGGTTTACGCTTGGAGTATGGGCAGAGCCTATGGAGAAGTCCTGCCAATCGACTACTACATCCCGCTGGCTTTCATGGCGCCCTCTTTCCTAGCGGCTGCGTCCTCCCTCTCCAGATCACTCCCTAAGAAAACCGGGGTCAGGGTTACCCGTATAGACCCCTTGCCCTCCTTCAAAGAGGTAGGAGGCCTATACGAGATAAAGAGGGTTCTCTACGAGACCATAATCTTACCCCTCAAGAACAGGGCGTTAATGGAGAAGTACGGTGTCAGATTGCCTAGGGGGATACTCCTCTACGGCCCGCCCGGGTGCGGCAAGACGCTCCTAATGAAGGCTTTGGCGAGAGAAGCCGGGATTAAGTTCCTGTACGTCAAGAGTAGCGATATACTCAGTAAGTGGTACGGTGAGAGCGAGAAAAAACTGGCCGAGCTATTCTCGCTGGCGCGGGCTTCAGCTCCCAGTATACTGTTCTTCGACGAAATAGACTCCCTCGCTAGGAGCAGGGATTCTTACTCGAGCGACGACGTGGCTCCGAGGCTGTTGAGTATATTGCTGAGCGAGATAGACGGCTTGGAGAGTAGCGACGGGGTAATAGTGGTAGGGTCTACTAATATACCGGAGGTACTCGACCCAGCCCTGCTCCGCCCCGGCAGGTTTGACCAGGTAATTTACGTGCCGCCGCCAGACGAGGAGGCCAGAGAGGAGATCTTCAGGATACACACCCGTAACGTACCCCTAGACTACGATGTAGACTTTAAAACGCTGGCTAGAATGACGGAGGGCTATAGCGGCGCGGATATAGAGGCCATATGCCAGGAGGTAGCCAGGAGGGTGGCTAGGAGAGCAATTTCTAGGAGGAGAGGGGTTAGAGCTTCCATGAAGGACTTCCTGGACGCTTTGAAGACGTTTAGGCCTAGTATAACGCCCGAGATGCTTGAGAGGTACGAAGAATTTAGGAGGAGGTTTAGGAGGCTGGGCGAAGGCTCGCTCTCCTCTTACCAGATAGTCGACATAGGGGAGGCGAAGGCCGCGATAACCACTACTTTTCAACTGGTTTTAAGCAGTAGTAGCGGTCTGATCCAACCCCTACACGGAATACTCATATTCGGGCCTCAGGGCTGCGGGAAATCATCGCTAGTGGAGGAAACCGCCAAAGTTCTGGGGCTCGGCATAGTGTCCCTCGACTTACGCGTGGCGGCGGGGCCCGAAGAAATTGAGGAAGCCTTTAGACGGGCTTTGAAACAGGCACCCAGTATACTGCTTCTCGAGGAAATTACAGCCAAGGAATGGGGGATAAGCGCGGCTTTAAGAGCCGTTTACATGGCTAGAAGGAGCAAGAGGAGGATACTGATCGCCTCAACCTCGTCTAGGCCGGGAGACATCCCCCAGGAAGCTATAATAAGGGGGCTATTCGATAGGGCTATCTACGTGCCCCCGCCAGACTTTGAGGCCCGTAGGATGGCTATAGAGGCGGAGGTGGGGAAGTACGGGGTACAAATAGCTTTTAATCTAGATGATGCGGCCGCTCTGACTGAGGGTTACTCAATGAGGGGAGTTATACTGGTAACCAGGAGGGCAGTAGCTACTGCCATGGAGAACGGGGGCGTGCTGACCCTCGACATCTACGCCCAAGCCTTGAAAACCCTCCCCCCAGACCTCTCTCCCGAAAGCTTTAGGAACATAGAAAAATTCATCGAGAAATATCAGGGGCTAATCATGGGCTTCAAATCCATTTAGGCAAGGTTTATGTGGGTGTTTAGGGGGGCTTCTTTAAGCTTCCTTTAGAGGGGTTGATATGTCCAGCGTCGAGGGAGGGGCTAGGGAGATTTTCTACAGGGACATCCCTTTTATGCACTGGGGGATTATCACTAGGTATAATTTCGACCCTAGTAAGGCTAAGTACGTCCCTAGGAAGCGGTGGGACCCCCTCTCGTCTAGTGAGATAGTGCTTTTCGACGAGGCTACTGGGAAGGCCATTAGGATAGGGAAGAGGAGAGGGCATTTCTCCTACATAAGCCCTGTTAGAGGGGCTAGGCCCGGAGCGTCGGGAGGCAAGCCTCCTAGAGACGTTTTCGGGGAGATAGCTGCGGGGAGGGATTACGCGATCTTCGTAACGCTGGACGAGATTATAGAGAGCTCCGTCTTCTCCGTTAAGCCTGTTTTACGCGACGTTAGAAGGCATAAAGCCGTGACCATAATTAACAGGTTCCCGGCCATGGTCAGGCACATAGACCCTGAGATTGAGGGGCAGGTGAGGGAACTCGTAGAGAATGAGTTTACGAAGATAGCTATGGGCATAAATCTAGTTACGTTCCCCACGAAATACGCTGAGACTCTGAGTGACGTGGATTACGAGAGCCTTAAAGCCCTTCTGAAGTCTATGATAGCCAGCATCAGAGTAGCTGTTAACGAGGCTTTTAAAGCCAGGATAAATATAGTGCCCGTCTACCCCTTCTTCAACATAGGCGTTATGGCCGGGGGTAGCCAGCCGCGCCTCCACTCCCAGGTCTACATTGACCTCAACAAGGATGGGCATGGAGTCTTCATGGAGAACGTCTTAACGGCGTTCGCGGAGCACGCGAAGAGGGGGTACTGCTACCTCTGTACTACAAGCCACGAGGATAGGATAGTGTACGAGAACTCTACGTGGATCGTCTGGGCTACTCTATCTCCGCGTAGGAACTTCCACTTAAGGCTGGCCCCTAAGCGCCATGTCGGGAGGATTACAGAGCTGGACGGTTACGAGGTAGCTGGGCTGGCGGACGCGCTCATAGTAGTCTCTAAAGCCATGGATCTAGCCGACATAGACAGGAATAGGAACATTCTCGTGTACTCCAACCCCTACGGCTACGACTCCCCCTTCCACGTATTCGTAGAGGTTATCCCCTTCGAGAGGATGGGCGGCATAGAGGTTCTCGATAGCTGTAGGGTGGCTAGAATAGCCCCCGAAGACACGGCTAAACTACTGAGAGAAACAATAGAGAAAAACAACATTACCAGTACGTAGGCTCCTAAGGGGAGTAGTAGAGAGGTATGCCCTTTAATTCGCACAAGTAAGCCGTGAGGTAAGGCGTTAACAGTACTAGTATTATCAGCCTTATTATATCTGCAATCATACCAACTTTAAACATATTCCACAGCCTGATGTAGCGGCTACCATATACTATCGCCATAGGAGGCGTAGTACTGGGTAAGGCGCTGGATATCGAGCATGCAAGTCCCACAGCTATCACAGCGGGCACGGGGTTAATACCGGCTCCCTGTGCGAGGGCCGCGACTATGGGCGCCGAGATTAGGGTAGAAGCTGTGTTAGAAGCGGGGTAAGTCACCAAGAAGCCCAGTAGCGCGCTTACAGCGACTATCGTCCAGAAATCTGGTTTAGACCCGACACTCGCAATTGTAATCGAGGCTAGCCAGGAGGCGAAACCACTCTTCTTTAAACCAGCGCTCAGAGCTATGCCTCCCCCGAACAGGAAGACGACGTTCCAGTCTATACCCTCTTCTAGCTCCTTCCACGTGAGTAGAGGTCTCCCGTCAACTCTTAGGAGTCCCAGGAGTAGTATCGCCATAGCCGCTGGACCTGCCTCCGGTAGGACTTTCTTGAGGGCTACGGCCAGGTCTGAGAGTTCTGGGAGGCTATAGGAGGCTAGGAGCACTGAGCCCGGTAGTATCCATAGAGCCATGGTTAGGAGGAAAACCCCTAGAGTTACCTTCTCCCCTCTACTCATAGGCCCCAGCTTCTTGGCCTCCTCAACTAACTTTTTCCTCGCTGCAGATAGATTTCCTATCTCAGGCTTAAGTACTAAGAATATTACTAGCCATACGATTACTAACCCTATTAACGCGTGTGGCGTGCCGACTATGAACCAGTCGAAAAACGTTATCGTAACGCCTGGTATTACCTCCTCTATGACTCGCTTGGCTATCAAGTTGGGAGGTGTGCTTATGAGTAGTAGCATAGCGCCCGCTGTGGCTGCCTGACCTAGCAATAGCATAGTCGCTTCTGCGTATCGACTCCCGGCTCCGAAGCCCATAGATGTTAGGAAGGCTAGTACTATGGGATATACTATCGACGTGGACGCGGTTATAGAACCTGTAACGGTCAACACGAACACCGGAAGACCGGCGACGAACATGGCGGCTATCCTGGGATTCTCGCCCTTATAGAGCAATGACAGTTTTAGCGCTATCCTCTTATCGAGGCCCCACACACTGAAGGCTTTAGCCAGGGCGAAGCCCCCCATAAAAACCCAGATTATAGGGTCTGTGAACCTCGTTAAGGCCTCTTTCCATGTTATTATACCCGTGAGCGAGAATATGATGGGAGGTATGAGAGCAGCGAGGCCTAAGGGTACGCACTCCGATACCCACCAGACGGCAGTCCAGAGTAAGACTCCGAGGGCTAGTTGGGGGTATATGTACGACTCGACCTCAGCGGCTTTAGCCGCTTCCACCATGCCGGGTAACGGGGGTAGCAGCAGTAGTACGAGGAATAGTAGTGGGCCAGCGAGTAAAGCAACTTTCTTACCTTTAGTGTATTCGCTCAAAGGAGCCACCACTAGCTATTCCGTTAGAATATTTTTTAACTATTTTTGACCATATAGAAAGTTTGAGGGGGTCAGAGTAGTTAGGGATTTGTTATTACTATTTCTTCTGTGAAAACAGGAATAGCACAGCGCCATATATATTCGTCAAGAGTCCCTATATCTGAGGCTTCTACTCTGAGGATGATAGCTGGCCGTCCGTAAATGTTACGCTCCACTACGCGTAGAGATACTTTGAAGCCCCTAAGCGTTTCACGGACGCTCCTCTCAGCTATACCTAGTATTAGGCTACTGTTCGATTCGACCCCTTTTAAGGCTCTTCTCAATTCTTCTACCGCCCGCTTAAACGTGAAATACCTTGCCGGGTGGCACAGCATGAAACTAGCGGTTGATGAGAGGCTTGCGTAAGAGTCGTTTATCTCGTACGAGACAGTTACCGAGTAACACGTAGATCTGGGTGTATAGCCCTTAACTCCGCGGTAATCTGTAGCCATACTTCCTAGTTCGAATGGCCCCTCCACGGAGATCTTATCAACTATTAGAGCCAAGTTATAAGTTTCTGAGAATAGCTTGGCGAGCCTTTCAGCAGTCTCGGCATACATTCTACCTATGTCCTTTCTCGATTGAATAAGCTTGCCTGAGCAGTAAAGACTCTTCAACATGTTGTAACGTAGGGCTCCCTTGAAGTTCTCGCTTATCCTACATATCCTGACTAGTCTAAGCTCTACCCTCTGGATATTCCTGGCGCAGCAAAGAGCCTCCATCCTGTGGATGTACGTCGAGAGCACAGTCACGGCTAGTATAAGGGCCGCTAGAGTAAGCGCTATGCCGCGGTTACTCATTTCTTAGTTCCTCCTACACATGGGCCGTAACTCTACTTTGTTCTCGAAGAGGTCTACGAAGAGGGTATACATAGTATAGTTACCGGGACAGGTAGTAAGGCTTACCTCTCCCAAGCGGCTCTCCGCGTTGCTTACACTACTAAGACGGTAAATGTCTCGTAGCTTCTGGCGAGCTTTCATCTCCAGAGCTATGGCGCTGGATAGCAGGTTTCTTTCTAGAAGGATAGTGTAGAGGTTAGGTGCTGAGGCTTCGAATATCAGTATGAGACCCACCAGTATTAGAGCAATTAGCCCATCGATCACGTACATTCTTACAGGTATTTTTCACCACCCCTTTAATGTTAGTATTAAAAGTTTGGACAGTAGATATAGGGCTATGAGGGAGAGAACAGATACAAGTATGAGTTCAATGAAAAAAGCGGCTAAGGAAGTCACTTTCCCTGCACTTTGCATAGCCAATCCCCCTTTACTGTGAGGTTAGCCAACTCCGTGGTATTGATATTTGAAAGGCATGGCGGGATTTTAACGCAGGAGCCAGGCGGCATGGCGTTGATTAAGTGGTTTAACCTCCTGAGGATTATGTACATGTTACCCTTCTCTGCGAGTTCCTGAACGACCTCGACCTGCCAACCGAGGAGTACCAGTACTATCAGGGAAGTTGCTACTACTAGCGTGAGCGAGAAACTTTCCTCAACTACCCCCTTCAAGGCCCGTACACCATCGGCGTGCTATAGCTACAATTCCACGCTAGGACGGCTTTTAACGCTAAGACTAGCTTATCTAGGACTGGCGAGATAATGCTCAGCCACGCTGAAATGAAAATGAGGTTTAACGCTAAGATCAGTGATTCCTCCATAACCCTAGCCACTAGACATCACCTCCACCCATTCTGTAAATTATCCTTAAAAGGGTGGAGGCGCTCGTTGCTAAGCCTTAAAAGGGGATTGTAAAGAGAATGCCCTGTGAGACCCATGGAGATTCTACGTGCGCCTTGGAGGATGAAGTACATCGAGTATGTTGCCTTAAAAAAGGAGAAAGGATGCTTCATATGTTCGGCGGCCGAGAAAGGGGTAGGAGAGGAGTCATTAGTACTTTTCAAGGGCGAGTACGGTATCGTGCAGATGAATTTGTACCCTTATAATACCGGACACTTGCTGGTTTCACCTCTGAGACACGTATCGTCTCTAAGCGCATTAAAAGACGAAGAACTACTTAGCCTGATCAAGCTGGTCTCTACGAGTATCGAAGCTGTTAAAAAAGCCTTGAAACCAGACGGATTTAACGTTGGGCTCAACTTAGGGCGTGTGGCAGGCGCCGGGCTAGAAGACCATATACACTTCCACGTAGTGCCCCGGTGGAATGGAGACACGAATTTCATGCCTATAATAGCTAACACAAAGGTTGTACCAGAAGCTATAATCGATACTTACAGGCGTATAGCTAAGTATAGGGATTTAATAAGGGAGAAGTGAGTGCACCGTAGAAAGATTAAAGAAGAACTTGAGGGAGAGTGGGTAAGGTGATCTTGTGTCGAGTAGGGCTAGAACAGCGAGAGATAAATGGGCTGCTAAAAAGTGGTTTAAGGTAGTTGCTTCCAGCGCATTCGGCTTCGCAGACCTAGGATACATACCAGCTAATGACGAGAAAAGCTTGATTGGACGTACGATACAGATAAGCTTCTACTACATCACCAAAGACCCAGCACAATTGCCGATAAAATTGAAGTTCCAAATAGTAAAAGTGGAGGGAGACTTAGCTTATACACAGTTTAAGGGGTACGAACTCACCCGCGACTACATAAGAAGCCTGGTTAGGAGAGGGAGGTCGCGCGTCGACGCGATTAAAGATATCACTACCGTTGACGGGGTTGAGATGCGCGTTGCAGCTCTGGCTGTAACTATGAGAAGAGTTAAGACTTCACAGGAGAGAGCGATAAGGAAGATAATGTTTGAAATAATAGAGGAGAAGTCCCAGAAGCTGGACTTCGATTCCTTCGTCCAGGAAGCTGTCCTAGGGCAGATAGCGAGCGAGATAATGGTCAGAGCCAAGAAGATATATCCTCTACACAAGGCAGAAATTAGAAAGATAAAGGTATTGACGCCAACCTACGAGATACCCCTCAAGTTGCCCTCGAAGCCAGCACCACCCGCCTAGAGACTTCAGAGACTATAAGTCTCAAAGCTACTTGTAGAGCCTTCTGGGGGTCGCCCCTGCCATTAAATCCGGCAGAGGTGTGATGGCCTCCACCCTCTCCCTCTAATATATCTTCTAGTAGGGATATAACATCCCTACCTAAGCTTATGCCAGTCTCGCGGTAAAACTTAGGGGTAGACCTGAAACTGAGCCTTAAATCGCCACGCTTACCTCCAGCTATTACTACGACGTCGGCACCCAGCCTTATTAAGGCCCGAGCAGCCGCCGCTTCCTGAGAACTAACCCACGACCCTACTATAACGAATTCTCCAACCCTCACTATGAGGGCTCTGGAAGCCGCTTTTAGGCATGCCACTCTCTCGGAGAGGTCAGGCTCCTCCTTGAGTAAAGCTAGGGCTTTAGAGTAATCTCCCCCATTTTCTATGAGTGTTGCTACTATCCTCAAAGTCCTAGAATCAGCCCTCGAAAACTTTCCGGTATCATAAAGAATGCCAGTTAGAGCTATAGTTGCAAGAGAACCAGGGATTTCTCCAGTACCTGTTAAGACTAGCTCCGCTATGGGAACGGTACAGGCCAAAGAATTATCGATATGTACGTAGCGCATCTCCCTGGTTAGGTCAGCCTTTGTTTTGTGATGGTCTATGAGCAGCCCCCTATCTAGCAATTTAAGCACACGATCCCTCATATTCCCGAGTTGCGTAGAGGAGGGAGTATCCAGCACCACTACAGAATCAAAGAGCTCCGGAGGTTCAGTGGGGATTTTAAAGTCTGGGATAAGCGTCTGCAGTATTTTCTTGGACAGTCTGCTGGGACCTTCAGGGAAAAAGGGGTGTACTTTAACGTTAAATCGTTCTGTGAAGTAATTTAAGAGCAGCAGGACAGAGGCTAGAGCGTCTGGATCTGCGTTTACGTGGGTAATTATGAGTAGGGAGCGCGGGTTAACTTCTTTGATAAATCTATCTATTAAGTTCGCTAACTCCTCGCTACGCTTTGACATTCAGGGAAACCTCGTACCCCTTACTTCCCATGTATTCATCAACATACCTGAATACTTTATCTAGTATTTCGTGGACTACCTCTTTTTTGTGAAGAGCGTACCTCCCTCTAAACTCTACTTCTACCTCTATCGATGGGGGCCAGTCCTCCGCTATATTAACATGCACAATGATGTCATCGATAGCTTTATCTTTCGATTTCTCTTCGAGTTCCCTCTCTACAATTTCAACTATTTTTTGAGAAAGTTCTTCGAGTTCTTCTTCGCTGAGCCTTCTAGCCTGCTGCTTCTGGTAGACCACCTTTACCTCCCAGCTTTCTCGATATTCTCTTTTCTAAATCTTCTAGTTGTTCTTTTAAGAGCTTCTCCTGTTTTTGAAGCGAAGATAACCTTACTTCGAGCGCTTCCTTCTCCTCGTTAAGCTCTCTTATAAGCTCCTCTTTACTCCTAGAAACCATGATTCTACCTACTGCCTTGTAGACTTTCTCGCCCTCCTTCAGCTTCTCAAGCTCGCTTAAGGCCTCCTTTATCTCTATTAACTGCAGATTTATCTGTTGCCTGTTAAGAGCAATAGCTCTTAGCGTTTCCAGAGTGCTATTGTACTTCTGAATCTCAGCTCTCAGGGTTTCCGAGATGCTCTCTGCCACTCTCACACACCAGGATATAGTGTCTAGAGGTATTTTTAACTCTTTTAGTGCCCCTCCCCCTCCCCCCTTTCTCCCTCTAATACTCATAAAAGGCTGAACCTGCGTACCCCTCTGGTGGCAGGAGTGATGCTGAGATGTAAGGATTGCGGAGGCCCTCTGATACTGACGGATAACAGCGAGTATGTATGTGAGAGATGCGGGCTCGTTCACACGCGTAGATTTTATGTAGAAGAGGAACTGCCCGTCAGAAAGGTCAGCGGAGATATCTTTATGGATGGACTTGAATACGGATCTACATTTAACTACAAAGACACTAGGAGCACCCTTAGAAAGAGTTTTGAGAGGCTTGGCAGAGCCAGCCTATACGCCAAGATGACTGGCAGGCGCGTAATGGAGTTACATGCTCTAAGAAGCCTTAAGATCGCATCTACGTCGCTGGGTATACCTCTTCACATACAGAAACGGGCCGTTTACCTGTACCTGATGTTCTCTAGGAGGATAGAGCGAGAGAGGATGAGACTATTAGGGCCGCGCCGTAAGGTGAATCACTACAGATTGGCGGCGGTATCGTTACTTATAGCGTGCAGGGAGGCTAACTATAATGTAAACGAGAGGGAACTAGTAAAGAGGTTCAAGGCACAGGGACATAGGGTATCTCTGGGAGGTATTCTGGAGGGGTTCTGGCTCGCCCGTCAGCTAGGAATACTAGATGGTAAATGCGAGATTGAGAGCAAAATTAAGAGGTATATATTAATGCTGCTAAAAAGCAGTAACGGGTGCTATGATAACCATGTACTCAAGCGTTGCGAACGTTTAGCTATAAAGATTCTAAAAAAAGTAAAGAAAGAGAAGATATTTCAGGGACGCAGATCCTCAACTGTCGCTGCAGCTATAGCCTACTTATCCCTAAAAATACTATGCAAAGAGGGGCTAGTTTCGGGCATTTCTCTCCACAAGGCGGCAAAGGTTTGCGGCCACTCTATCAGCTGCATCAGGAATAACGTGCGAATACTAGAGCAGAGGATTAAGGTGTCATCCCTTGGTGAAAAGACTGTACTTATCGCTAGAACCTAAAAACGAGGTAGACATAGTAAATCTAGCCATTATTACCTCATCGCTCTCTAAAGCTCTGCAAAGAAACCCGTTCGTCTTAAGGACGCCGCACTACCTCTACTTCATCAAGAAGCCTCTTTTTAAGAATTACATTCAAGTGTACTCGTACGTCCTGAGGAGGGTAAGAGAGAAAGTAGTTGAACAACCCTCACTAGCTAACACCTTACTCGAAACTCTGTCCTCTAATGGCAACCTCGTGGAGTCCCTCTTGGCGCTGTCCCGCAAGTTAAAGATAAAGGTGCATACCAGAGTGACAACGCTGCCTGTTAATTGTATAAAGAAGGTTCGCTATGTGAGGAGAAGCAGGAAAAATAAGGCAAGAATTCTAAACGAGTATAGGGTAGGACCGTACAGCGTTCGTGTAGTAGATCAAGGCTCCTATGAGAAAATGTACAGAGCTGCTACTTTAGCTAGAGACAGCCTAGACTTGCTACTAGCCTCCGAGCTGGCTAGGCTCATGTTTATTCACGATTTAAGGCATTTCTCCGAGTACGTAGTTAAGATGACCCTAGGAGAGTTGCTCGAACACAGGGAGAGGCTTGGCATGAGGCTGGTAACATTCGTGTTCTTTGAAGATGAAATCCGGGATAGGCTCGACTTCCTCGCTAGGAACATGATTAGCTACTCCACCTTTAAATCAGTGAGGCTGAGCAGAGTCATGCCCTTCCTCCTAGATTCTAAAGTCCAGGAGTTCTTCTGTGACTCGCCAGGAAGCGTGGTTTACCTAGATCACGAAGATCATGGTAGGTGTATTTCGAATATACGCCTGAGCCGCCTCTCCCTCAACGCGTTTTTAAACCACCTTCAGGCGGATACTGGCGTACCAGTGGACGAAGAACACTCATCGATAAAGACCGACTACATAACCCCCTACTTCTCTATTAGGGTGGCCATAGATAGACACCCACTAGCAGTTGACGGCATGGTTCTAGACGTTAGAAAACACCACAAAAAGTTCTTTTCGATAAACGAGCTAATTAAAAAGAAATTCCTACCTCCGGAAGCGGCGGCGTACCTGGTCACAGCTGCTCTCGGCAAAGCAAATATCATAATCGCGGGCGAGCCGGGCAGCGGGAAAACAACCCTACTTAACGCTTTAGACGCCGTCCTCCCCCGATTCATAAGGCGCATATACGTTGAGGATGTAGTTGAAAGCATAAGACAGCTGGATGAAGGCGTGCACCAAGTAAGGCTTAAGGTAGACCCTCTCGAAGTCGGGGAGGTATTAGGCTTGGCAAGGTCTTCTAAATCCGTGGAAATAGTTAAAGCACTACACAGGAAGCCAGACTACGTAATACTAGGAGAGTTACAGACCAGAGAACACTTTATGGCGGCTTTCCACGCCATGAGTTCGGGGCTAAGCTGCATGGCAACTTGCCATTCAAGAGGGGTAAACGAGCTTCAATTAAGACTAACCAGAGTATACGACATACCTGCTGAGCTACTGAACCTCCTCGACGTCCTCGTATTCACATCTAGGAACATATACGCCAACGACTACAAGTACGTTTCATCAATAACCGAAGTACATGAAGGCATGTTCCACGAGGTGTACAACTATGGGGAGAGCTTCAAATCCCAGCGGAAAGTCGGTAACTTGCTCCGCCGCCTAAAGCTGGATTACGACAATATCTATAGCCGCCTCTTTGAACTCGCCGAAAAACAATCGTTGACGCGTGAAAGAGTTGAGCTAGTAGTTCTGAGGCGAGCAAGTTGAAGCCTCTGGGGAATATCCAGAGAGTAGAGAGGGCCTTAAGGACTCTTGGAGTTTCCTTCTCTGCTAAGTCTGTATACGACGCGTTAGTACTAGCGCACTCAGAGATAGAGAACGATAAACTATTGAAAGGCATTTACGCGTGGAGGAATGGGCGCCAGTTTAACGTGAACGGTCTAGATGAGTGGGACAACGCGATAGTCTCAGGAATAGTCAGAGGTCTGAAAGCTGAGGAGGTGATACCCTCCCTGCTCTCTAGGATAGGGGCATCAATGGAAAGAGAACTAGTCAAGGTGGAGGAGCTGGAGGATAGGTTAAACGCCGTGATAGTCCTAGGGTCTTTCTCGCCAGTAATAGCACTGTTATTTGGGCTTTTAAGTTTTAATGTCACTATTTATTTCAAATTAGCAGTAATTATAACGGTTATTCTTACAGTAATTATAACGAAAATAATGCTTAAATCAAGTCTATTTACTATACTAAGAGACATGCCCGTATACTTCACCTTAAGCTTCGTACCGCTATTCTTACTCTTAGAGAAGAATGACATAATCGCGTCGACGTTAACGCTACTAGCAACCTTAGTAATCTACGTAAGGACTCCTCGCAAAGAAACTCTATCCGAACTCTTAAACTACTACGAGGGAGCCCTGGAAGAAGCTCGGGAAAGGCTCGTAAACGGCAATTTAGTAAAGGCCCTAGAGTCGATAGCATCGATTAAAGGACACGAAGAAGACATTGCTCTAAAAACATTGTACATGCTTAGAAACGGGAGAAATCCCAGGATTAAGGGGGGCTTTGTCACGCGGTTCATTTACACAACTGCTAAGCGCAGCAATCGCTACGCCGTACTCACCTCCCAGAACCTCCTTAAAGTAACTAGGGATTCCAAGAGAATAGTGGCTAAGTACGAGGCTAAAATCAGGGCTGTAAGGTTAAGATTACTCGTAACCTCCTACGCCTTAGAGACGTCTCTCGGAGTACTGTGCGCGTTAGCTCTAAACCCCCTAAGCACGGCCATCCTAGGAGCCACGTACCTATCCTCCCACTTAACGGTGATGAGCGCCATAGCAGAGAGGAAAGACATATACAGGCAAGCGCTGTTATCTACAATACTATACGCGATAACGTATACATTAACCAGAAGGATAGTACAAATATTCATATTATGATTCTATGACCGCGTTTTATATGAACCTTAGTAAAATGCAAAAAATTAATTAGAAAAGCGTCTTCTTACTATGGTGATACATTTGTCAGGTAAATCTTGGAAGCCTTCCGAAGACGTGGAGAGAGATAAGGCGAGAGTCGCCGAGTACGAGCACATATATCCAGGCTTCTCCTTTAAGACCCCCCAAGCTGTCGAGCTCAGAACGGGGATAATAGTGGCCGCCAGGTTCGCCGACAAAGTCAGGAGGGCTGTCTTCGCGGCATTCGGGAAAATAGTTCCAGAGAACGTGATACTCCGAGACGTAGCCGAATTTAACAAAAAGCTATACGATGAACTCGTGTCGAGAGGTATAGGCAAAATAGACCTCGTAAGGATAAGCGTAGAAGTATCTTACGACCCGGAGAAACAGAAGCTGGTATTCGGAGAGCCTAAGATAGAGAAGCTCTACACGGAGGAAGAAGTCAAAGGCCTGCTCGAAAAACTAGTCGAGGAAAAGTGCGGCGAAGCGCTGAAGAAAATAGAGGAGATAAAGAAGATACTCGGCTAAACCTATGGCGGGACGAGGACTTCCCCAGCTAGCCCAGCAATAATTCCATGAGTTTTTATTTAAACACCTAACTCCTCCTCACGTAGTAGACTGTCTAGAGCGATCTATCGAAGTTCAGAAGACTTGTGAGTTAGGCCTTTCCTTACGAAGCGGGTTGAGCGGCGTGGCTGGGGAGCGGGTCGGGAAGGGAGAGCGCGTCCTTAAGAAGTCCCCGGACTTCGTAGAGAGGATGGCTGCGGCTGTTGTCGTATCGTTCTCCAGCGACGGCTCTATGTTCATCATCGACTTCCTAAAGCCTTCGCTAGACATAGTCGCCGACGAGAGAGGGAAGCTCATCGGCCTTAGAGGGGAGATGGAGCGGAGCGTCAGGATATTCCTCTCACCCATCGTTTGTAAAAAAGCTACTTTACAGAAGGTGTGTAGGAGTGTTAAAAGCATCCTAAAATATTCTCTTTACATTTGGTAGATCGAAGTCCCTATCATTTGACAGTATTATTTCTATGTTATATTGTTTCATAGTAGCTAGATGTATCCTGTCCTCGAAGTCTTTAGGGATCTTCATCTTAATGGCTAGCCTTAAGACTTCACTCGTTAGGGGTAGGAGTCTGATGCCGAGTTCCGAGAGTATTTCGGCTACGTTCTCCAGCCTGGTCAGCACGTATAATAGCCACGCTGTTAGAGCGGAGGTAGCGAGGTAATCCGAGTATTCCTCCAACAGCTCTTTAGACCTAGCCCCGAACTCCTCATGAGCAGTCAAGTAGTAGTATAAGACATTAACATCTACGTAAATCATGTAGGACTGCCTTCCTCGACTCCTCCTCAACTGCCTCGTCCACCTCCTCTGCACTACCATACTTAGCCGGGCCAGCGATACCGTAGTACTTATCTATGACCGGCCTAACAGGCCTCAACACTATCGCCTCTCCCTCAACCTCCACCCTAAACCTCCTATGCCTAATCCTCCGCCGCACACTAGCCGGTATGTATACCCTCCCTTGAGAATCAATCTCAACAATTACACTCATCGTTTCCCACATATTTCTACCAGACTTTAAGTCTTTCGGAGTAAGAAATAGCGAGAATCTCGCTTTCTTAATAGGTATTATCAAAGTGCCATACTCCGCCAACTCATACTCGTCACATAAGTAGTCGCTGAGTTTGGGCGTTACGCATACGCTACAAAACAAGGAGATGATTCATTAAGGGCTATATATCATACATATTAGCTACAGGAGCAGTATCGAGAAACATATAAACGCTAAATAGTAGTCTCAATCAGGCTACAAAGCTATGGAGATTTTCTACGAGTTCTATAATGTCTTTAGGGGGCTTGAATTTTATCATGGAGCTGGGGAGACGACTCAATACATCATAGAGCGGCTCCCCCCAGGGGAGCGCCCCTTCCTCTTCTACTAAGTCGGTTATCGCTTTCTCGATTTTATCTATCAACTCCTTAACCCTGTTAATACAAGCACCGACAGTTAACCTACCTAAGTAGACTTGATAGAAGTTCTTATGCAATGATGCGGCATTCCCGTACTCTGTCCTTACATCCACAATCCTTAGCCTATACAGTTCATCGACTAGCTTGCTTAAGCCATAATGGCTTTTAATCTCGTAGCCCCATAACGCTACAGAAATTGCGTTTAACGCATCAACGGTGGCTCTCCAGGCATCTTCGCCCGCTTCATCCTTAACCCCCATACTGAGGAGCGAGTAGGCCTTAGCCAGTCTCGCCTTAGCCCTACTAATATAGAAACTCCAATCCTTGGTCATCCTGATAACATCTGACCTGTGCGTCAAGGGGAATGAGATCATAAACTTAGGCCTTACAATGCTGTAGAGAAGTACTTCGATTAGCTTAGAAATAAACGCGTACTTTACGCTGATGAGAACCTCTACCATGGCCGATATAAACTCCTCCTCCAGTCCTTTCATCGAAACAGTGGCTCTCATAGCTCCCCCTACAGGCTAAGTTTTAATGCTCCCCCTCACTAAGGGCGGATAAGCGCTTCAACACGTCCTTTAAGGCGTTCTCTAACTCCCTCATCTCCTCGATTTCCAACTCCCCTATTTTAGAGAAGCGCGTAGCTATGCTGGACAGCTCTATAAAGGCCTTAAGGATCCTCCCCGCCTCCTCATCCGGGAGGTCACGTACCGCTGACAGCATCTCAGAGGGGTTATTGAACGCCCTCCACTCACTATCGTATTGCTCCCTAATTTTACGCCAACCCTCGACTATGGTTAACAATAGCTTTGTTAGTTCCTGCAAGAATTCCAGGAGCCTGAGACCTTTAGCCTCGCCCCCCATTCCTCCCTCCTTTATCTTAAAAAATCCCCCAGGATTTTTTAAGGACCTAACTCAGAGAAAACTGCGAGACGTACACCACGAGACCCCCTATGCCGGAGGAGACACCTCCAAGTAAAAACGACGAAATAACCTACACCCGATGGGACTCGGCTCACACCCGCTTAGTCTCTTACATCTAATAGGCCTAATATCTTAAGCCTCCTTCCTCTTCGCGTCTAAAGCTAGCCTCGCTAAATCGCTCCCGAGGAGAATTAAAAATCAAAATCTCGTTTCATGATCCGTAGGGTGATGGTTTATGATTGTTAAAAGTTCTAGGCATCAAAAGATAATTGGCCGCTTTGGGGAGTGGCTGGTTTGTAACTGGCTTTCCCGATCCGGGTTTGAGATAGCACTAGTAGACCACACAGGCCTAGACATTATCGCCTACAATCCCGCTATGGGTGAAAGGCTCGGCATTACCGTGAAGTCTAGAACCAGGGAGCAAGGGAAGGAGGAAGATCCCGTTAACATATTCCATAACAAGAAAGGCGATAGAAAGAAGCTATTAAACGCATGCAAAGCTTTCGGCTGTAAGCCCCGGATAGCCATATACGTCGAGACAGAGGAATACAGCGACCTCTACCTAACAAGCCTTGAGAACTACGACTCCAAGTACCGCGGTAAAAAGCAGTAGACAACTGGAAGATGAATAGAAAGGTCAAGAA
>Ga0190367_1000141_pt1 | contig 57134 bp, 60 predicted proteins | sample 4872181011_MG_FD_171838 | JGI IMG/M metagenome (GOLD analysis project Ga0190367, IMG submission 171838) | Hydrothermal vent microbial mat bacterial communities from Southern Trench, Guaymas Basin, Mexico - 4872-18-10-11_MG | ecosystem: Environmental > Aquatic > Marine > Hydrothermal vents >... | reverse complement strand
GAAGGTATATACTCAGGAATGCATTACCTCCAAAAATTACTCAGCTAGCTCTTGCAGTAATAGCCTCATGGACCGGAGCTATAATAACTGAGGCAGTATTCAACTGGCCAGGATTAGGAACCACGCTCTATGCAGCTATTATGGTTTTCGATGTACCTGTATTAGTAGGCGTAACGGTAATATATGCATACCTGCTTGCGGCAACGGTGCTTATCCTTGACGTTATTTACGGTTTTATAGATCCACGAATTAAAGTTAGAGGTGGAGTGATTTGAGCGCGCCTATAACCGGAGATAGGGGTATATTAAGAGAGCTATTGTCATATAAAAGCGGTATTATAGGCCTTATCATAATACTATTCTTAGTGTTAGTTTCCATATATGCTATAATAACTATTCCTTATAATGAAATGCTTGAATTATGGAGAGGCTCTAATCCTGTCTGGTTAAGGTTACCTAAGAACGCAGCTCCAGAGTGGTGGGAAATCTTCATTGGGAAGAAATTACCTAGAAACATAGATCTCCTACCTATAATCAGTGATAAATATACATACGTTAAAAAAGTCATAACAGATAACACTACTAAGCAGATTATTATAGAGTATAGCTTTGATTTTAACTATGATGACTTTCCTAAAGAAATAAACATATTTTTTAATGCTACTTACCATAAACGAAGACCTAGGGTAAGCATATACTGGAAGAAGCCTAAGGGAGAAGAAATACATCTGATGGATTATAGGCTTAGATCACCTACTGATAAATTATACTTAAGTAATAAGCTTACCCTTGAAGACAAACTAGTAAGATACCATGAGAGAGAGATAGGCGTAAAGTTCAAATATCCTATAACCGTTGAGAAGTCCTTATTCATGGATTTTAGCCCTGAAATACGAGTACTAAAGGGGAAGTATAAGATCAGGTTTATAGCAACCCTCACAGAGCCTGAGGCCGATTTAAACGCAGAAGTCGTTATATATGGGCAGGTATATGGATGGGCAGGTACCGATCATAAGAGGAGAGATATAGGTATAGCCATTTTATGGGGCACACCTATCGCGCTAATATTCGGCCTTTCGGCAGCTGCCATGATATCTTTAGTTCAGCTGGTTATAGCTATAATAAGTGGATGGTATGGTGGGATAGTAGATTCCGTAATCCAGCGTGTCACAGAGATCTTCTTGATATTACCTTTCCTACCGTTTTTAATAATGGTAGATACATTTTATAATTTAAACATATGGAGTTTACTGTTAGTTGTCATAGTATTAAGTATATTTGGAAGCGGGGTAAAGATTCAGAGAGCCTTAGTGATGCAGATTAAAAATTACCCTTATATAGAGGCGGCTAAGGTATATGGAGCGAGCGGAAAGAGGATAATGTTTTTGTACATTTTACCTAAGATATTGCCTCCTATAATACCTGCGTTAGTTCTCTCAGTACCCGATTTCGTGTTCTTGGAGGCGGCGTTAGCGTTCTTAGGTCTTGGAGATCCTGTGTTGCCAACATGGGGTAAGGTCGTTAGTGAGGCATTCTCTGAGGGGGCTGTCTATAAGGGATATTACTATTGGGTTCTAGAGCCCGCCGGTATGCTTATGCTAACTGCCATAGCTTTCTCCTTACTTGGGTTAGCTTTAGATAAGATAGTTAATCCTAAACTTAAGGAGCAATAGGTGAGCTACATGTCCTCTATACTTTCTGTTAGTAACCTGAGACTTTACTATAGGACTAAGAAGGGGCCAGTGAAAGCAGTAGATGATGTGAGTTTTGAACTAAGAAAAGGAGAAACACTGGCTATAGTTGGTGAATCGGGATGCGGAAAGACCTCTTTAGCAAAAGCCTTATTAAGGCTTTTGCCGAGAAACGTTCACACATATGAGGGAAGTATAGTCTTTAACGGTACTGAGTTAATGAAACTTAGTAATGAAGAGTTTAGAAAGAAGATACTTTGGAGAAAAATATCCATGGTATTTCAGGGGGCTCAGAATTCTCTTAACCCTGTGCTAAAGGTAGGGTTCCAGGTAGCAGAGCCACTAATGGTCCATTATGGAATGAACGAGAAAAACGCCTTCAGAAAAGCCGAAGAGGCTATAAAGCTTGTAGGGATAGATAAAACGTTCGTAAATAGGTATCCCTTCGAGCTTAGCGGTGGTATGAAACAAAGAGTGGTCATAGCTATGGCATTAGTAACGAAGCCTGAGATAGTTATATTGGATGAGCCGACTTCAGCTCTCGATGTCCTTACCCAAGCAAACATAATGAACTTGCTTAAAAGATTAAAGGAGGAACTTAAGTTAAGTTATATATTTATAACCCATGACATCGCCTTATCCAGCGAGCTAGCTGATAGGGTAGCAGTTATGTACGCGGGCCACTTGGTTGAAGTAGCATATGCTGAAACCTTCTATAGAGAGCCTCTACATCCTTACTCTAAGAAACTTATGGCAAGTGTTCCCACTCTTAGAAGTGAGAAGAAACTGGAGTACATCCCTGGAACTCCTCCAAGCCTCATAGAACCCCCTCACGGTTGCCGTTTCCATCCGAGATGTCCCTACGCGTTTGATAAGTGTAGAAGGGAAACGCCTCCGATGTTTAGTGTTAAGGGAGAGTTAGTAAGGTGTTGGTTGTATGAAAGAGAGCGCCAGTAACGAGGTTTTATTAAAAGTAGATAAGCTAAGTAAGTACTTTCTAGTTAAGAGGGGGCTTTGGGGACCTACTTTCACCCTTAAAGCTGTTGACAAGGTTACTCTTGAACTGAGAAAAAGGGAAAGCATATCCCTTGTTGGAGAGTCAGGAAGTGGAAAGACCACATTAGGAAGGACTATTCTGAGACTAGAGGAACCTAATGGAGGAAGGATAATTTTCGAGGGTAAGGATATAACTCATACTCCTGTAGAGGAGCTTAAATGGTATAGAAGGAGCGCTTCTCTTGTACAACAAGATCCTTACGGTGCTATGCCCTCCCACTTCACCATTGCAAGAATTCTAGAGGAGCCGTTAATGGTGCATGGGATAGAGCCTAGGGAAGAGAGGCTTGAGAGAGTTTACAAGGCATTAGAACAGGTAAGGTTAACCCCCGTAGAGGATTTTGCACATAAGTACCCTCATATGTTAAGTGGAGGCCAGTTACAGAGAGTGGCTATTGCTAGAGCTTTGATACTTAATCCAAAACTTATAATAGCTGATGAACCCGTCTCAATGCTTGATGCATCGGTGAGGATAGAGATTCTTTATCTTCTTCAGGAATTACAGGATAAGCTTAACCTAAGCTTCATATACATAACTCACGATTTGGCAACTACCAGATATTTCTCTCAATGGATTTACATAATGTACGCGGGTCATATTGTAGAGAGGGGACCTGTTGATAAGGTACTTAGAAATCCTCTACATCCTTATACAGTAGCATTGCTTAACGCCATCCCAGATCCTGATCCAGAGAATAGAAAAAGGTTTAGAGAAGTGCCACCAGGTGAACCGCCTAGCCTGATTAACCCACCTAACGCTTGTAGGTTTGCTCCAAGATGTCCCAAAGCTATGGAAAGATGTCACAAGGAAGAGCCCGTAGAGGTGGAAATAGAGCATAATCACTGGGTTAAATGTTGGTTGTATGAGCCTTAGATCGTCTAAAGCTCAATTATTAATAGGTTTTTTGATAGCTTTACTATCAATATATATAGGATTAAACATAACCTACTACACTTCCCCTCATCATTCCATCGAGAAAACCTTTGTTTTTAGCAAGGAAAGCAACATTATCGAAATATATCTTCCCGAAAATGTTAGTAACAAAATATTTTTTAAAGCTAATTTCACTACTACTAATCCCTCTGAGGTTTATCTCACCTTTAGAGGAATAAAGGGTGATTATAAACATCTTAAGCTAATTAGTAAGGGAGGGGAGTTCACTAAAGAGGGGAAAGTTGTGCTGAGAGGGAGACCGATAAGCTTAACCGTAAGGTATAGAGGAGAGGAGGGAGATAGAGCTGTTGGTTATATCAAATTATATTATAGTTCAATAGACTATTCAACATTAACCTGGATGATTCTATTACAGGTAATAACCTCTTTAACAGGAATAGCACTAATTAGTAAAAGTATATATAAGTACCGTATCGAGAAAATCAGGGAATCTGGTTAAGAAGCATATTTATTTACTATTTAAGTGTTATAAGAAATGTCTGGTAACTATGTGGCCTGGCTTAGGTATGCCTGAACTTTTATTAATACTTTTAATAGCATTAATACTATTTGGACCTAGTAGAATCCCTCAGTTAGCTAGAGCTTTAGGAGAGGCTGTCAGAGAGTTCAGGAAAGCAACTAGTAGTTCAGATAAAGATAGGAGAAAAAAGGTAAGTGATGAGGAGCTTATAAACGTACTGGCTAAGAAACTAGGTGTATCTAAGGAAGGTAAGGAAAAAGAGGAAATCCTAAGGGAAGTATTGAAAAAAGCAAAGGAAAAAGGTTTAATCTAAAAAGTAAATGTCTTCGAAAAATAATAAAGAACTTCCTTTAACCGAACATTTAAGCGAGCTAGTTTATAGGCTTAGGGTAATTTTATTTTCCTTGATTTTACTTTCGCTGGTGATATCTCTTCTCCCAGCTAATCTATTAAATCCTTTATTCTTTGATGATAAAGAGGAGGAGTATAAGCCGTTAGTTCTCCTTTTTATGTATAAAGTTAAAGAGGATGCGCTTAACTTCAATGAAGAGCCTATGGCTACTTTAGCTAAGGTAATAGGCCTTAACGAAAGTATAAAGAGAGACATTAAGCTCATATCTCCTGGTATCTTTGATTCGCTCTTGACAAGTTTTTACATGGGAATTCTACTAGGTCTCTTAGCAGCAAGCCCCATCATAGGATATGAAATCTACAAATTTGTAGAGCCAGCGCTATACCCCCAGGAGAGAAAGCTGTTATGCGCGTTTACGGCTGGGTTCACTATCTTATTTCTTCTAGGTAGCTTGTACGCCTATAAGTATATAGTTCCCTTAACTATGCTCATAACAATATGGATAACTTTGCTCACGGGCGCTTTACCAGTATTTAGCATAAATAGCTTCTATTACACACTCTTTCTAGTAATTTTAGTAACAGGCATCTCTTTCACGTTCCCCATCGTAATTGCATTACTAGTTAAAGTAGAGTTATTAACTCCATCATCTTTAAAAAACAAATGGAAATATGTAATACTTGCTATATTAGTAATAACGGCATTTATAACACCTGACCCAACTCCACTAACCATGCTACTGCTTTCCTTGCCTTTCTTAGCTCTTTATATACTATCTTTAATATTATCTAAAATTATTTATAATCGTAAGCATGCTTCTAAGGCTTTAGCTAGGTAAAGTTATATAATGTTCTACTGGATCAACCTGTTTCGGTGATTGCAGGTGAGCTTCGGCATAACTGTGCCGTACGTTCCTACCCCTATAGAGGTAGTGAGAGAGATGTTAAAACTTGCAGGACTTAAACCTGGGGAAATAATCCTTGACTTAGGGTCCGGAGATGGAAGGGTTTTAATAACAGCCGCTAAGGAGTTTGGAGCTAAGGCTATAGGTGTTGAGCTACGTAAGGATCTTATAGAGAAAGCAATAACTAACATAGAGAGGGAAGGGGTAAAAGATAGGGTCATGATAATTCAGGGGAACTTCTTCGACATCAAACTTCCTCCCGCCAATGTTATATTTCTTTACCTATTAACATCAGTGAATGAGAGATTGAGGCCTAAACTTGAAAAGGAAACTAAACCTGGAACTAGAATAGTCTCTCATGACTTTGAAATAGCTGGCTGGAAACCCTATAAAGTTAAAGAGGTAAGAGATGGAGGGAGAACTCACAGAATAATACTGTATATGAGGTAACTTTTTTGAGAGGATCAAGACAAGAGATGCTCAAGGATCTGGTAAGGGACATTAGCTTATCTGATATAAAGAGTTATTCAAAGTCATTTAATCAGTTACTAGAGACATATGAGAAGATAGGGGGGTTTAGTGCTAGGTATGTGTATAAGGGATCAAGGATTATAAAGGAAATGTTAAGAGATACGGAGTGTACTAAGTTTCTAGGATTTACAGCTAATATAGTAGCTACAGGGCTTAGAGGCTTACTCTCCTCTATAATATCAAGGAAGTTAATAGATGTTATCGTTACCACAGGAGGAAGTGTGGATCATGACATTGCCAGGGCTTTCGGCGGTAAATATTATCTAGGAGAGTTCGAATATGATGATATTGAGCTTAAGAAGGTCGAGATACATAGGCTTGGTAACATACTAATACCTTTTGAGAGTTATGGTCCTGTTATAGAATCTAAGGTTCATGAGCTGCTTGATGAGTTATTAGAGCAAAAAGATACATGGACACCGAGTGAGCTCTTAAAAGCCTTTGGTGAACGTATAAGTGATGAGAACTCCATACTTTTTCAAGCAGCTAAGAACGATATTCCAATATTCTCTCCAGGAATCGTAGATTCTGCGTTTGGCACAGCGCTATTCACCTATAATGAGGCTAGCAGAGGATCTTCTGGTAAGATGCTCAAACTAGATGTGTTAGGAGATATGGCTAAAATAGCTGATATAATCTATAGCTCTAAGAAAACTGGAGCTATAGTATTGGGAGGAGGTATTTCTAAGCACCATATTATATGGTGGAGTCAGTTTAAAGGAGGGCTCGACTATGCTGTATACATCTCTACGGCGGTCGAGTGGGATGGAAGCTTAAGCGGAGCCAGGACAAGGGAGGCTATAAGCTGGGGTAAATTAAAGCCGAGTGCCAAACATGTTTTCATACCTGCCGACGCTACTATAGTTTTTCCTATAGTCATTATAGGGGCGTTAATAGATGAGCATTGAGGAATTAATAAACCTAGCAATAGCTTTAGGAACCGGGATCATAACGGCACATGTACTCACACCCTTGTTCATGGTTTTAATGAGGAAAAAAGGTATTGTAAGGGAAGATTGTCATAAGCCTGGTAAACCTAAGGTAGCTTACTGTGGCGGTATAGCTATCTTTCTTGCATTCTCCACCTCTATTCTTACTGTGACAGTATTATTTCCTTATTGGAGAGTGGAGCTATACACCTTATGGGGCACGTCAGCTATAAGCTTCTTAATAGGCCTTATAGACGATCTAAAGATTTTAAAAGGGGAAGTTAAGACTGCTCTCTCTGTACTACCTGTCATTGTTATCGTCTTAGCGGCTTTTTTATGGCCAGAGAGGATAATCCTTGGAAGGCCTAGAGCTCCCTTTGTTGGAAGGCTGCGGCTAACAATTATGTACTGGATTCTCCTTCCCCTAGCTATAGCTGGGCCGGCTAACGTAGTTAACATGCTAGATATAATGAATGGTATAATGCCGTTAACAAGCATAATGATCCTGTTAAGCCTTTCAGTGGCGTCATACCTGGTAGCAAATCCACTGGGTATTCTTGCTTCTTTTACTATGATGGGTGCTCTTTTAGGCTACTACCCTTATAACAAGTACCCAGCTAAGATATTCAGTGGAGATAGTGGTAGTTTAATGGTTGGTGCGTTTCTAGGGGCTCTAGCTGTTTTAACTCGGTTAGAGTTAGTTGTGTTAATTGCTTTACTACCTCATCTTCTTAACGCTTTCCTAATATTATCTTCTACAAGATCTCTTAAAGAGCATCGTGAGATAAAGGCTAGACCTCTATTAGTCTTGGAAGATGGTACGTTGATTCCTAGCACGGATAATAAGGCACCTTTGTCCTTGACCAGGTTAATGCTATTGATTGGAGGATCTGCCGATGAAAAAGAAGTAATTGAAGCTTACATGTTATTACAGCTAACAGCCTCGATACTTGCTATCATAACAGGATGGTTGGTGGCGATCTCATGAAGGTTTTAAAGATTTATGCACTGTTTTCACTCCTGTTACTAACTTTATGGGCTTCCCTAATGCTGATATTAATTATAGTAGAAAAGTATATACTGAAACTCAAGATAAGTAGTGCTGAGCGAAGCATTATAGGAATGTCATTATACTTTTTATGGTTACTTGGTTGGTATTATATCTTTAGAGTAATAGCCTTTAAACTTACTAAGAATGTTCCTCCATATAAGAGATGAGGAAAGTTTTATTCCCCCCTCTATTCTAAACAGGTTAACTATAATAGCTTTTAAGGGATTGAGGCCTCTGATTTTCCTTAGCTTGTTTACCTCAACAACGACCTCCTTGTTCTCCTCTGAAAGAATAATGCAATCTAATTTAGTGTCTATAACAGATGGTCCATACTTGTCGTTTAATGGAAAAATAGTTATGCTCTGACCTTTAGTAACGTATTTAATACAAAACGAGAGCACTTTAACGGCTCTCTCTTCATACCTCTCAACTGGATGATTTTTACCTAGCTTAGAGACTAGCTCATCTGAGGAGATACCTATTAAGACCTTATCAGCAACCTCCAGCGATTTACGAAGAAAATGCTTATGACCTTCATGAAAAAGAGAGAATGTGCCCCCAAGAGCGGCCTTTTTGCAGGCTCTTGTATTCACTCTAATCTCACTTCTATTTCTCGGGTTGCCTCACTCTTAGGTAGGTAGATCTCTAAGACTCCATTAACTAACTTAGCTCTTGCTTGTTCAGGTCTTACTTTAACTGGGAGATGTATCCTCTTGTAAAAGCTTTCATACATTCTTTCCTTAACGATGTAATTACGGCTTTTTTCAGTGAGTTTTCTTTCCTCGGACTTCTCAGCTTTAACCTCTAGCATGTCTTCTGTAACTTTTATTTTTATCTCCTCTTTAGAGAAACCTGGTAAGTCTACATATACCACTAATTCACTTTCCTTATCTTCTATATCTGCTGGGGGCTCTCCGTAACCCAAAGCAGGTCTGTATTTAAGAAACTTCGACCAAAAGTCCCTGAACATGCCTTCGAGTTCTCTTTGAACCTTAGCGACATTGGATAATATATCGTTTACAGAGTTTTCCATCTAAAACCCCAAGGTAAGTAAACTGGTTTAATATTTCATCTTAACGTTTAGCTATTTATATCTGAGAGGTGTAACTAATGTTGAATCTTTATGAAGAACTATGTAAATAACTTAGGTTTACGTTCATTAGCGGTCTTTTTGTTGATGATCTTTCTTACGAATAGCTCTTTGCCTGGATTCTCACATGTATTAATGTCCCAACATGAGATCTTAAGAAAAGGTTTCCAGCTATATGTGGAGGGCAATGCTCCTTTAAAGGTTAAATATTACGCTTCCATATCTAATACATCGTTTAGTAAAACTATAGAGCTTGTGGATCATGATGGTGATAACGTTTACACAGGTGAAATATTACCCATATCCTCAGGAAGATACACATGGTTTATCTATTACACCATGGGTAACGTCTCAGAGGTCATAAGCAGAGGTGAGGAGTGGATAGTCTCCGGTACTGTTAATTCAGCTTTCTGGTCCTGGAATAGCAGAATAGAAGGGGTTATATGGCTTGACTCTGACAAGGATGGGGAGTGGGATCCAGAGGAGAGAACATTGACTAATGTTGAGGTAATTCTCTATAAATTAATAAATGGAAACTTAACTTATTATCTCAGCTCCGTAACCAATGAGGAGGGATATTACAGGTTCTCAGGATTATCGCCAGGAACGTACTATATAGATATAAGAGGTAAGTACGTTCCAGCCGTGGAATTCAAGTATCTGAACATGACTAGGAATGAATATTCAAGATTGGACATAGGAGTAATTGAGAGCAGGGCGGAAGAGGAGAGAATTGTAAAGACGTTCGAACTTAGGATAGTTAATCCAGCGGGATCGCCTAAAGGAGTTAAATATTATATAGAAGTACGTAATTCTACACATTATTTCGTTAAGGAGCTTAAATCTTACACTATAGATGTGTACAGAGTTTCCTTAACTCTTTCACCGGGATTTTACATATGGGAAATGTACTATATGTTAGGGGTCAATAGGTATACTATAGCTACAGGTAATGAATACATCGATAGAAGCTCTGTAAACCAAGTACGTTTTTCATGGCCTGTTGATAAAACCTTTAAGCTAGATATCTTCTACTCGGAGTATGTACCCTCAAACGTAAGATTCTTTGCTGAAATCAGCTATGATGGAAATAGCTGGGTACGTACAGAGCTTAAGCCCTGGGGTGTTGGGGGAACTGGAAGTAAATTCCCGGGTGCGTGGTTAGGTAAAATAGAGAAGCTGAACCCGGGTCACATCTTCTATAGAGTTTATTACGTATATTATGGTATAAAACGAATAATAGAGGAAGGGGAGGAAGAGTTACTGGGTATTAACAGGATTAATCTGATTAAATATACGTGGCCTGTAAGGTTTGACGTCATATTTGTTCCCATAGGATACCCTTACGTACAGATATCTCCTGACGGTAACAGCGCTAACGTTATGTTAAACTATAAGTTATTATTAACTCCATTAACTAAAAACCTCAGCAAATATGGATTTGTAGGCGACGGTATGCTAATATGGCAAGATGCTGTGTGTGTACATGCTAGTCACGTGACACCCAGATCTCAGGTAATGTTATATACAGAGGTCTTTGAAGAAGAAACAATATTCAGAGGATACATCAAAGCTAGATGGGATTGGCCTTTAAGTGTTAACAGAATAAATATGTGGTATGGGTTACTAGATAGAGATTTGAATGTCCTTTATAAGGAATATGTGACAGTAACCAGTGACAAATGGGTTCCAATATCGTTACAGGTAAGGAAAGGCTCTAGAATAGCAATAGGGTATGACGGGGGTGCAAGAGATACTATACTTTTACTTTACTTATGTCTTAAAGGAGGAATAGGTGTTCGAGGAGCAAACAGAGCGGACGTTATAGGCGTAAAGAACATAGGTGATGCTCCTGTTTTAGTGAAAATAAGATTTAAGGAGGGGGCAGGGCTCCAAGCTTTAAACATTACCCTCTCGGGGATGTATCAGGTATCAATAGCCAACTATAGAGTGGTTAAATATAGTGGCAAGTGGGTAAAACTTAACCCTGGAGAAGTCGCTGTAATAGGTGCTGAGATAGCTGGTAGTACTAAATATAGCTATACGCTATATGTATATGCTGCAGATGAATGGGAGAAGGTGTTTGAAAGACTTGAATTGAAACTTTACGGAGGCTAGATAAGAAACAGGAGAATGGTAAAGAGGAAGCATATGAGCCATATTTCGAAACTCCATTCTAATATCTTTTTTCCATCGAGAACTCCGAGAGGTATTAAATTGAATAAAGCTATCCATAGATTTATTTGAACAAAGTAATCTGTTAAAGCGCCGAATAGCTCTGTCTGGGATATAAACAAGGCCATCAATAAGTTAACTAAAGGGCCTGAGAGAGCAGTTACTCCGAGTATCTTTCTACTAGGTAGTCCACTGATGAGCACGCTTCCAGGAGAGATGACCTTTATAGGTAACAAGGATGATAACAGGGTTATTAGTAGACCTTCCTTAAAGAGCTTATACCTAGCTTTGAGCCCATAATACTGAGCAATGAACTTATGAGCCAGTTCATGAGGTACATAGGTTAATATGGAAAATACTAAGAGTGTCATAGCAAGGGTGGGAGAAACGGTCCATCCGAATAACCCCAGGTAAATTATGTATATAGCTAATGTAGCTATGGTTAAATCTGTTAATTCGTCCCATTCTATACTATGGAGTAAAGTTGATATCTTTGTCTGTCCTATTCTCGTGACTGAGGGAATGTAAATCACGTTTTTTCTCTGTGATGCAGGTTCTGGATAAACACGTACCGATTCACTTTCACTCCCTCTTTTAAGTCCTTGACATTCATGCTTCTCAGGTAAGTGATGCTCTACGCAGAATGTCCCATTACAGTACTTACATCTAAAGGGAAGCGCTACTTCTTTTCCGCAATACTCGCATTTAGCCATATGTGACTACCAATATAGAAACTTCTATTATAATACAAGCTTAGCCTATATAACAATAATGGCACTATTATTAATTTTTAAAAATATTATTTATCTATAACTTATTACATATTACAAGAAAATGTTCGCTGATCCCTACAACGCTTGGATGTGTACATGTCTTTAGGTGCGTTTCCCACCAAATTTTCCATGCTTCAGGATACTCTCTAAACAATCTATTCACCTCCTTTCTATGACAAGATGCTATACCCTCAAGACCTACTATTTTAAGAATTTTTATCTTTTGTCTTTTAAGTTCTTCTTCAAGTTCCTCAGGTAGATAAAGATGACAGGGTGCAAATCCGTAGCCTCCGTAATAATTACCTGTATCTCTAATACTATGGAAAACCTCCTCTATTATTATCTCATCAGGAAAATTGACTAGCTCATTCACTAGTGCTGCCATTCTCCCAATAACTGAGATAAATATAGGAGCTCCTCTTTTAGCAACTCTAATTATTTCATTAATAGCTCTTTCCCTTAGCTTTTTATCTACTATATGAGATAACACCCCACCTAAGCATATAACAGCGTCAAAGCTTTCATCCTTAAACATTAGGAAATCTACAGAGCCCTCTATAATTCCTTGTACATTCTTAGATACATTAAATTTAACGATCTGTTTCTTTGCTATTTTTAGCAGTTCAGAAGCTAAGTCAAGGAGTATAATCTCATATCCTAACTTAGCTAGTTCAATAGCGTATCTTCCGGGACCTCCACCCGCGTCTAATACCATACCTCTTTTAGGGAGATATTTAGTTAAAAAATACATTGTAGTATCGAATTCTAACCTATGATAGGGATCTTTAACCAATCTTTTCCATTCATTTATACCTAATTCATTATAATACTTTCTAACAAGTTTCTTATGCTCCATAATTATTTATTATATATTATAATTATATATTATATATTTTTAAATAATAAAATCGCTCTTCTGCTTTTTGGCGTTTTCATTGCTACATCTTATTTAGCCTCGAGCCGATCTTTTGTATGTGGAGAGAGGGTGAGGTTAAGTCTTAGGGGCGATGCACACGTCAACGGGGCTGAGGGATGTGACAGGCGCTTTAGGCGCTTCGTCGAGGTCTCCAAGGGGAACCTAGGCCAGTACTGTAACGCAGTGCTTGCCGCGCTCGTGTCGGTCAGCGCTCTGTTCGAGGACTGCCTGCGCTTAACCTCAAAGCGTAAGCTCTACAACAGCTAAACAGGATTTAGCAAGAAAAACACCAAAAAGCAGAAGAGCGATAAAATAAAATTTATGAACTTAAGTGATCTTAAGAGAAAAAGGAAAAATTAAGTTATCTTCTCTCTATATATGCAGAGTGTTCAAATACGTTATTTACTAAAAGTCTTTTCTCTAGATAGTACTCAGAAGCTAAGATGATGGGCATATTTACTTTTACTCCGATGAGCCCTATTTGAGAGGCATTTATCTCAAGTTTTTTACTTAAACTCATAAAATATGAATCGTAAGGAGCTAATTCTACTATTTCCTCATAAACACTGTTCCCTTCAACGTCATATACATAAATTTCAGCTTCAACGCTTATCTTTTGAGGGTTCATTAATACAAGCCCTGTTAAAACATCACCTGTGTTCCTATGGTAAATCGTGTACACATAGGTTAGTCCTTCAGTAAAAACAGGTATAGGTCTAAATATATTATCTATAGACACAAGCTCATCCTTATAATAATATTCTACACTCATAAAGAGAAAATCTTCGTCGCTCACCTCGGCTATAAAAAGTCCCCAATTATAAGGTCCTTTACCTACAAGGTCACTTATCTTAAAACTTTTGGTCTCCAAAGGTTCTAGAGAGATTGTTTTAAAATAAAGTCTGGTACCTCCCTCATCATATATCTTTATATTAACCGGTATCATACTGCTCTTTAAACTAGCTAGTCTAACTATAACATCCTGATTACCTGATACATCATAGTATGCTACATAAAGGTTGCTTGCAATAACCGATGCCGAAATAAGTAGGTTAAACACTATTGTAAATAATAGAATTATTTTCTTTAAATCCATGTTATTCACATAGTAGTTTAAAAAAGCTAATATATATAGCTTGTCATATGTAAATATCACAATATAACGTAGAACCTTTAATTATTGACAATAATTTAAGTATAAATAATGTAGGTCTTGAATAGCATTAAGCTTTAGGTGAGAACATTTGCATAAGCATTTTGCCTTCAGAGCAGCTAATGAAGTACTTAGACGGTTCCCAAGAGAGACAAAATATACGGTAGAGGCAGGTGTTACTCCTAGTGGAAAGATCCACTTAGGAAACTTTAACGATGTAGTTATAGCCGATGCAGTTTTAAGAGCGTTAAGAAATATGGGGTATGAGGCAAGAGGCTTTCTCATAGTTGATAGCAGAGATCCTTTCCGTAAACCTCCAATTTTTGCTCCTGAAGACTTTAAGAGAGAGGCGCGTAAATATGTAGGTAAACCGTTTGTAAATATACCTGATCCATGGGGTTGTCATGAAAATTATGCGTTACATTTTGTAGAACCTGTTAAAAATAAGTTATCGGATTACGGAGTAGACATAGAGGTTAAATGGGCAAAGGAGATACACAGTGATCCTAGCTTTATTAAAGCTTTACTTAGCATTATAGAGAGAAGAGAGAAGGTAAGGGAATTACTTAATGAAATCAGGAGAAAGGCAGGTCATAAATCTTTATACGATGAGAAATGGATACCATATAGGCCTCTATGCGAGAAATGTGGAAGAATAGATGAAAAAGTAGTACCAATAAAGGTTGAAGGAAGTAAGATCTACTACAGATGTGAGTGGTGCGGGCATACAGGTATAGCCGAGGTTCATAAAGCAGAGGGTAAGCCTCCTTGGCGTATAGACTGGCCTTTAAGGTGGTATGTTCTTAAAGTTAACTTCGAACCTTTAGGAAAGGACCACATGGCAAGTGGGAGTGGTTATGATACAGGCGCTGCTTTAATAGAGAAATTTTTCTTCAGAAAACCTCCTGTACCTGTTTTTTATGACTTTGTGTATTGGGTTGAGTGGAGAGGGAATGCGAAGGAATACAGGAAGTTTAGTAAGAGAGAAGGTATAGGTTTAGGAGTTGACGAGTGGATTGAGATAGCTCCCCCAGAGGTTCTTAGATTTCTGATACTAAAGAGAGATATAAGTGACATATACTCCGAGGCTTTAAGTCATTGGGAGTTTGACATAAGGATGATACCTCAATATGTACAAGAGTTCGATAGATTCGAGGAGCAGTATTTTAGTATAGCAAAGAATGATGAGGAAGAGGGGAGACTTCTTATCAAGGACATGTATATGTTATCGGTGATCGATAAGCCTCCTAAGAGAAAGCCTAAGAGGCTTAACTACTGGCAAGCGGTTAGAGTTGCTGCTTGGATGATCAATTTGAAGGATGGTATGGAGATGTTGAGAAGGCAGGGAAAATTAACGGAGCTGTCTGAGGATGAAATTAGAGATGCTGAGAAAAGGTTAAGGATGGCTTATAATTGGCTTCTTAGAGTAGGTTATTCTGTGGTATTTCCTTCCATTAATGAGTTTAAATTAAGACTTAAGTCATTAAATAGTATAGAGAAAAAGGCCGTCATGGAAATATTAAAAGGCATAAAAGAAGGGAGCATTAATGAAACGAACGTAGGTGAAGAGGTTAAGAGGGTAGCTAAGGAGCTAGGGCTTAGTGATAGAAAAGGTAGACTTCGAATATATCGTGCGCTTTATAGGTTACTTTTTAACGAGGAAAGCGGGCCCCCTCTAAAGCGATTAATCGTGAGGAAAGAGTTCAAGGAGTATTTAGCTAAAGTAACTTAAGGCTTTGAGATCCAAGAGGTAGGCTGAATAGCGGGGAGAAAACCTCTTATAGTTACTTCTTCAACTCCTTCATTATTAGTTTCATTTAATTCCTCAATTTCGTCATTAATATCTACCACTATCCTTATCAAGTATTTTCTCCGATAATAAGGCAAACTAATGTGAAATGTCACTCCTGTATATAAAGTGGGTAGTATATTACCTATCCTTCTTGTAGCAGCTAATTTCCCATCTACATAAAGACCTACCGTAAAACTTCCCGTGTTACCTTTACCTAGGTTTATTATTTCCGCCATTACTATTATATCCGTTGGGAACACTGCCAATCTCATTACTCTTATTCTGCCCACAGCCATATCAGGTTTCTCGACTATTACCACAGCTATTCTACAGGAATCTGAAGTTATTCTACCTTCCTGATCCTGAGCTCTTATGGTTATTCTTCTATATACAGGTATAGTAGAGGCAGGAGATGATGCCCTTGTTGTGAAGTTATATATAACACTTCCGTTCACATATCCTCTATATAATATCCTATAACCTCCCGAATAATCGTCTTTTATAGTCACATACGCACTTTTACTTACATTAAAGCTTATTCTAATAAGCTCTCCTAGCTTATACGTTGAGCCACAGCCTTTGTCCACCCAAATATTAGCTTTAAACTGTTCTTGGGAGATCACGTTAAAATTGGGGTAAATTAGGACCATTAATAATGTAATGATAAGAGCTCTTCTCTTCATACTAAACACTATATTGATAATTGTCTTTGTGATACTTAAAGCTAAGTTTAGTATGGTTGGTGTAAGGACTTGAGAGTAATAGGATGTAGTAAAGGTACTCATATAGCTAAGGATATCGCACGAAGTCTTAAACTTCCTTACACATCTGTAGAAACAAGGTTTTTTCCAGACGGAGAAATTTATGTGAGAATACCAATTCAGATTGATGAGGAAGATGTCGTAGTAGTACAATCTATGGCTAAAAGACCTAATGATCTTTTAATGGAGTTCATTTTTGTTCTAGAAACCTTAAAAGATATGGGTGTAAAAAGAATCATAGGTATCATACCTTACTTCCCTTATGCAAGACAGGATGAAAGATTTAAGCCTGGTGAAGCTATCAGTCTTAATATAGTAACTCATCTACTAGAGAGGTTAGGACTTGAGTTAGTGATCACGGTTGACATGCATCTTCACAGAAAGGAATTAGAAAGTTTATTCAAAGAAACTGAGATAATTAACGTGTCAGCTATGGAGGACTTAGCTGAGTACTTCCTGGAGAACTATCCCTCAAGTGACGCGCTAGTAATAGCTCCCGATTCAGAGGCCACTCAGTGGGCTAAGGTATTCGCTAGCAAATTAAGGCTTAAGTATCTAGTATTCTATAAGGAGAGAAAAGGAGACGAAAATGTATCACTTAAATGTCACTTAGATAACAACTACGTAGAAAGAGCTATAGTAGTGGACGATATAGTGAGCACTGGTACTACATTAGAGGCCACTGCTAACGTTTTATTAGAGCATGGTATATCTGAGCTTTATGCCGTCTTCACACATGGCATACTTGTTCCTCCAGCAGAGCATAAACTATCTAAGTTTAAAGAGCTTATATCCACGGATACGGTTGTCAATCCTTACTCTAGGGTTAGAGTAGGAGGGTTACTAGCTAAAACCTTGGTGAAATATCTTTGAATTACGATAAGTATAGGAATCTTATAGATGAAATTAAACTAGGAAAAATACTTAGCTCAACTAACGTAGTTATAACTTCACTTAAAGCCCTTAAAGAGTTAGTTAAAAACTCCTCTTCACTGGATAAGCTGATTCCCACATATGTTAAGATAGCTAAAGATCTTATAGCTGCAAGACCCGCTTCAGCATTACTCCTGAACTCTATTAGAGAAGTAACATCAAATTTAGTTAATATTGTAGATAAATGTAAATCTTTACAGGAAATCAAGGAAAATTTCTATATTTCAGTGGATAATCTTATAAATAATATATTAAATGTTAACAAAACTGTAGCTAAAATAGCTGCTAAACGTGTTATGGATGAAGATACTATAATGACTAGCTCCTATAGCACTATTGTATTGGAGACTTTAAAGAACGTGGTTAAAGATGGAAAAAGGATAACAGTCTATGTTCCAGAATCAAGACCTAGGTCTGAGGGGGTTGTACTAGCTAAAGAGCTGGCTAGCATGGGTATAAACACTGTTCTTTTTGTTGATTCGGCAACCAGATATATGATGAAAGATGTAGATAAGATATTAACAAGTTCTGAGGCTATAGCAGCAAATGGCGCAGTTATAAACAAGGTAGGAACATCTCAGATAGCCTTAGCTGCTCATGAGGCTAGGGTTAGATTTTTTGTTATCTCACCCACTAATAAGTTTAACCCTGAAACTCTACTGGGAGAGTTAGTTGAACTAGCTAAGGTAAAGTTAGAGTTAAACCTTGAAGAAAAATATATGAGGAATATCAACGCTATTTCTCCTCTTTTTGACGTCACTCCCCCTGAGTATGTAGATGCGATAATAACAGAAAGGGGATTGATTGCCCCTCAGGCGGTAGCTATAGTGATAAGAGAGATTTATGGATGGCCGCCTGTGATCCCTTCTATAGAGGAGGAATTAAGGAGGCTGAGAAATGTCGTGGAACAACGAGGTTAAGATACCTGGAGAAGTGTTAAGGATAGCTTATGAGATAAAAAACATGAAAATAAGAGGTGCAGGTAGAATAGCTAGAGCCGTGGCTGAAGCTATGATTATAGGAGCTGAGAGCTACAGAGGAGAGTCAGTTAATGATTTTAAAGATCTTATGAGAAAGATCATTGAGATATTAAGCTCAACCAGACCTACAGCTGTATCCCTATTTAATGCTTTATCATATATATCGAGACGGTTTGAAAACGCAGAAGGAGATCTAGATGTAATACGTAGTTCAGTGATTACCGCTGCAAGAGAATTCATTAGTTATTCCTTAAACGCTGTTAAGAGGATAGGTGAGATAGGGTCGAGGATTATCAAAAATGACGATGTAATACTTACACACTGCAATAGCAGTGTTGTTATTGAAACAATTATAAGAGCGTTTAAAACCGGTAAAAGAGGAATAAAGGTTTTAGCCACTGAGACCAGGCCTAAGTTTCAGGGCCATATAACAGCAAAAATGTTGTCAGGGAGGGGAATACCTGTTGTATTAATACCTGATTCCTCTGTAAGGTATTTTATGAAAGATGTTGATAAGGTTATAGTAGGTGCTGATACAATAGCGGCTAACGGTGCTGTAGTGAATAAGATAGGAACTTCTCTTATAGCTCTTATAGCTAGTGAAGCTAATGTGGATTTTTTAGTTATGGCTGAGACATACAAGTTTAGCCCTGCAACTTTACTCGGAGAATACGTTAAAATAGAAGAGCGATCTCCTGAAGAGGTTATCCCTGAACTCTCTGAGTTAAAAGGAATTAAAGTAAGAAATCCTGCTTTTGATGTAACCCCACCTGAATACATAACTGCCATTATAACTGAGATAGGTATAATACCTCCTCAGGCATCTGCATTAGTTATTAAGGAGTATGGATGGCCTATAGCTAATTATGAGCATAGAGAAATAGCAGTTGAGGAGGATGAACCTATCCTCTGAGATACCGATAAGCATCTTTCCCTAACCTTTTGATCCAATCAACACGGCCTGGTTTGGGCCTAATCTTACCTCTGATTATATCAAGCAATGATTTTACTGCTTCTTCTTTAGTAAGACCCGTTAAATCTAGCTCTAGAACTTTACCTTCACCAAATGTTTTAAGGGCGTCTATTAATATAACGTCTAGAATCTCCGATTGAATATTCTCCAATATTTTCTCACGTATATAACCCCTATTATTTAACCTCTTCTCTAGCACTAAAGGGTTTAACCTGAGTACTATGCATACCTCTAACATATCTGGAGGAATAACCTCTACTATATGACCTTCTACTATTATCCTTTCCTTCCTAGCTAACTTAGCTATCTCTTTTCTAACTTTTTCTATATCTATGATAAACGCATTTTTACTTCTATCATAATTAATGTATAATTTTTTTCTTTTAACTAAATCAGCTATACTTATACATTTAACATTAATAACCTTAGCTAAGATTCTTGCTAGAGTAGTTTTACCTGTACCAGGCGTACCGGTTATAAATATTATAGACATTCCCTATTCAAATTCTATCGTAGCAGGTGGCTTATTAGTTAGATCGTAAAGGACTCTATTAACCCCTTCAACCTCGTTAACTATTCTAGTAGCTATTTTTTCAAGAAGCTCCCATTTCATTTTAGCAAATTCCGCTGTCATAGCATCTTCGCTTATTACAAATCTAAGAGCTATTACATACTCATATGTTCTCATGTCTCCCATCACACCTACACTCTTAAAGGGTAGCAGTACGGGAAATGCTTGCCATAGGGATTCGTAAAAATTATTCCTTTTAAGTTCTTCCTCCACTATAGCCGTAGCTTTCCTAATAACTCTTAGTTTCTCCTCAGTCACTTCCCCTATAATTCTCACAGCTAATCCTGGTCCTGGAAACGGATGCTTAAGAGCTAGCTCCTTACTTAGACCAAGCTTGAGAGCTAGCTTTCTGACCTCATCCTTATATAACTCCGCTAAGGGCTCTAAGATCTTAATGTTTAATTTAGGCATAACCACATTGTGGTGACTTTTAATCTTAGCAGAGTTAGAGCCTACCTTTCCGCTTTCTATTCTATCAGGATATATAGTTCCTTGAACAAGATAAGTAAAAGAGCCAAACTTTTTCTCTAGCTTATTTTTAGTCTCAGTAAATATTTCTGCAAACGTTATAGCTATAATCTTCCTTTTTTCCTCAGGGTCTGTTACTCCTCTTAATCTTTCTAGAAACCTCCTGGATGCATTAATAAAATGTACGTATTTAAATCCTAGTTTTCTGAGTAAAGATAAAACCTCTTTAGCTTCTCCCTTCCTCAATAACCCTGTATCGATGAACACCACATGAAGATTTTCCTTACCAGCCACCAAGGAAACTATGTATGCTGCTGTAAGAGAGTCTACACCACCACTAACAGCGGCTAGTATATTACCGCCCTTATATTCCTTATTGACGCGTTCCATAACGTGCCTAGTAATATTATCTATCTTCCATACAGCGTTTAACCTAGCTACTTTGTAAAGAAAATTGCTCAATATCTTTTTACCATGTTCCGTATGCTTGACTTCCGGATGAAACTGAAGACTGTAGATATGTTCATCATACTTTAAAGCCGCTATCTTTGAGTACTTAGTCGAGGCTAAGACGGTAGCATTCGGGGGAGGTACCTCTACATAGTCTCTGTGGGACATCCAGACTTTTTGAGAGGGAGGGGTTTCCGAGAATAAAAGATCGAATTTTTTAATTTTTAAAATACTAGGACCATATTCACCTTTATTTCCCTTACTAACCTTCCCTCCAGCCATTAGTGATAAAAGCTGGTGACCATAGCATATGCCTAATAAAGGTACTTTACCACTTAAAAAGTAGCTTAATACTTCCTTTCGGGGCTTAGGTGCTTCATCCTCTAATACACTTGAAGGACCTCCGGAAAGAATAATAGCTTTAGGTTTAAGCTCTAATAGAGTAGCTAAATTTACATTCCAAGGAACTATCTCGCTATACACCCCCAGTTCTCTTACTCTTCTTGCTATTAAATGAGCATATTGTCCTCCGAAATCTAGAATTACTACCTTCTCCTGAATATTTATCTTAGCTCACCTCATTAAGGAAAAACCTCTCGCCTTGCTCTCATATCTACCTGCTTCTGTTATCTTTACAAACAAAGCTTTTTCCCACAATTCTGTGATAGAAGATGCTCCTATATATCCCATGGCCTGTTTTATAGAGTTCACAATGTTTTCTATTATTGAACTTAAAGAACCTGTTATCTCTATGAAACCTTCCACTCCTTCAGGTACTTTTTTAAACTCTCCATATCTCATTGAGCCCTTAGCTAGAGCGCTTCTAGAGCCCATACCTCTATAAAGCTTATATTTCCTATCATTGACAACAAGTAAATTACCTGAGGCCTCTTCAGACTTAGCTATGAGATAGCCCAGCATGACTGCATTTGCTCCGGCTGCTAATGCCTTGATAATATCTGAGGGTTTCTCGAGTCCTCCATCAGCTATAACGCTTACCTCGTATTCCCTAGCTACATCTGCTACCCATGCTATAGCAGTTAATTGAGGAACTCCCACACCTGTTACCTCTCGAGTTATACATGCATGACCACTACCTATTCCTACTCTTAATGAGTCAGCACCAGCTGAAATTAGAGCTTCAGCACCCTCACCCGTAGCTACATTCCCTGACATTACTGGTATTTCATATTCCCGTTTAAACCTCTTCGTAGCTTCTATTACATTCTTACTATGACCATGGGCTGTATCAATAACTATAAGATCTACTCCCTCGTTGACGAGAATCTTAACTCTCTTATCATCAAAAGGACCTACTGCAGCCGCTATCGGTATTTTCTCATTCTTCGCTTCCTCGATTGTCTTAACCGCTTCTTTAATGCTAATATTACGAGGTAAAACTCCTAAACCCCCCATTTTCCCTAAACTTAAAGCAACTTCTCTACCGGTCACAGTGTCCATAGGAGAGCTTAAGATAGGTATCTTAAGCTTAAATCCCTTAACGATATCAGTCGTTAGATTTATGGAATCGAGCTTTACCTCAGAGTATCTAGGTAAGAGAAGAACATCATCGAAGCTAAGTCCCTCTAAAGCCGAGTAAAGCTTACTACTAAATCTTCCCATGTGCTACTTTAAATGATCATAAAAATAAATATGACTTCCTCAAGACTTATATCAACCTAGGTTTTTATTAATTAAATAATTATAAATAATTAACTTATAATTAGAGTTCTTATAAAAATATGAAAAATTAAAATAACGGAACTTGAGTTCTGTACATAGGTTCTCAGTGAAAATAGGTGATTCCAAAGTAATGCCTGAACTTAAGAAAATAAAACTGAGATCGTTTGAGGATCTAGTTAATATAGTTATAGCAACTCAAATACCCTTAGTACATCATATAGCGCTTAACGAGAAACATGTGTATTTCTTACCTTTTGTAGGCTTAGGCGATTTTGGAATAATATATTATTTTGAGACAAATGAGCCATTAAAAGGTAAGTACATAGTCTATAACAAGCTGGATGGAAAAATCACTCTTAGCAGTAAAATAAACAGTGATGCAAGATTAACATTTGTTCCGATAATAGAGGTAGCTGAGCAAAACGCGTTCTCCTTAAAAATATTTGAAAGTAAAAAGAAAAAAGAGAAGAAAAAGAAAAAGTAAGTAAATGAGAAGTAAGATTGAATCGATAGAAAGAGAGTTAATTAACGCTTTTAATAATATTTCAACTACATATGACAAAGGAAGAAGAATATGGTCTGATCCCATTAATGAGGTATTTAATATTAAAAAAGAAGATGTACACTTGGTATTAGACGAGGGATGTGGTACAGGTAGACTTCTTAATACGCTTTCGCTCAGGGGATATGAGGTAGTGGGAATTGATGTATCTTGGGGAATGTTAAAAATAACTAAAAGGAGAGTAAAGAGAAATAAAGTGTATTACAGGTCACATATAATAGTTGCTTCTATGCTTTTGAAACCTTTCAGGGATAATATCTTCGATATCTCACTCATGATAGCATCACTACATCACATACCTTTAAGAAATAGGAGAATAAAAGCTCTTAAAGAAAGTTTCAGAGTGTTAAAAACAAGAGGAGTCCTATTGGTCACTGTTTGGAACCTCTCTCTCCCTAGAAACATGTTAAGAGCTATAAGATGGTTCCTTACAGGGAAGTTATTTGAATTCGGAGACTCTTTGGTTCCATGGAAGAAAAGAGGCTTAATTTTTCAAAGGTTTTATCATTTTTATCATAAAAGAGAGCTTAAACGGGATGTTTTGAAAGCAGGATTTAACTTACTTAAATCATATTTATGGAATGGTGGCATCATAGGGAGGAATGTGATTTGCATCGCAGTAAAGGAGTAAGAAAGGATGTTCTTACTAAGTATTTTAAAGGTATTAGAAAGCCCACTAGATTAGTATCAGGTGTTACTGTAGTCGCTTTAATGACCCATCCTTATCCCTGTCCTCATGGAAGATGTATTTACTGTCCCGGTGGGATTAGTGAGGGGACACCTCAAAGCTATATAGATAGATCGCCTGTCGTCATGAGAGCACGATCTGTAAATTATGATCCTTACCTTCAAGTTAGAGAGAGAGTCAAGCAGTACATCATGATGGGACACACACCTTCAAAAGTTGAATTGATAATAATGGGAGGAACTTTCCCGGCTATGCCTCTCGATTATCAAGAATGGGTAATAACACAGGCTTTAGAGGCGCTTAATAGATTTCCTAAGGATAAACCTAAAAGATGGATATCTCTTGAAGGTGCTATAAGGAGAAATGAGCGAGCAAAGATAAGATGTGTTGGTTTAACTATAGAAACTAGACCCGATTGGAGTAAAGAAAAACATGTAGATATATTCCTATATTTAACTGCAACCAGAATTGAGCTAGGTGTTCAATCAATATATGATGACGTTTTAACTAAAGTAAAAAGAGGGCATAGTGTTAAAGATGTTATAGAGGCTACTAGGATACTAAAAGATGCGGGGTATAAAGTAGCTTATCATATAATGCCAGGACTACCCGGGTCAAGTATAGATAGAGACTATGAGATGTTCGTTGAGCTGTTTACTAATCCAGATTATAGGCCTGATATGCTTAAGATATATCCAACATTAGTAATGCCTGGCACGGAACTCTATAACCTGTGGAAAGGAGGCAAGTATAAACCTTATAGCTTAGATGAACTAGTTGAACTAATAGCTAAGGTGAAAAGCATAGTACCTCCTTACGTGAGAATAATTAGGATACAAAGAGACGTCCCGGTAGATGCCGTAGCCGCTGGACTTAAGATAGGGAATCTCAGAGAGGTAGTAAAGGAGTATATGGAGAGAAGAGGGATTAAGTGTAGATGTATAAGGTGTAGAGAGGCCGGTAGATATTTACTAAATAGAGGTGAGTTACCTCTAGATGGAAAGCTAAAGCTTAATAAGATTTGCTATGAAGCTAGTAGAGGCATAGAGGTATTTCTATCCGTAGAAAATCCTTACTTAGATGTTCTTTTTGGATTCTTAAGACTTAGAATACCTTCAGATACAGCCCATAGACGTGAGGTAGATGAAAGAACTGCTATAGTAAGAGAGTTACATGTATATAGTCCACAGGTACCCGTAGGAGAAAAACATGAAGTATGGTGGCAACATAAAGGTCTTGGTAAAGGATTACTTAAAGAGGCTGAAAGGATAGCTTTAGAGGAATACGATAGAAATAAAATTTTAGTAATCTCAGGTATAGGAGTAAGAAGTTACTATAGAAAACTCGGGTATAGGAGGTATAGAAATTCATTTTATATGTATAAGATGTTAAACCTATAATTTAAAATTAAACTTTATAATCATATCTTCATAGTTTTTAAACGAAATAAGGAAGTCTCTTAAATACCTTATAGGGACTATAGGTACTCCTTCATGGAATTTGATGTCAACATCAATGACTGTCACTATTAAAGGTATTATAGTCAAATTAGTGGTTTTATTTAAAATATTAATATTCTCCTTATCAGGTTTAAAAGCATACATAAATTCCTGTGCTCTTCTCACCTGTTCCTCTGCTGCATGAATAAGGGAAGACACATTACCTCTTTTCCATCTTTTACAATCGACAAGTAAAATATATGGTTCTTGTATACCAACTACGTCTATCTCATACCGCCTTCCACAATGCCTAAACCTATAATTTAATAATATTTTATAACCGTATCTAGATAGTATTTCTCCACATAGCTTTTCCACATCTTTCCAACCGGTAGAAAGAGCCAATTCCACAATATCATATCCTTTAATCCAAGCTTCTATGACTAAGTTAGTAATCCCAGAAACAAATATCTTATTTCCCTTTACCGATAACGATTTAAAATTTAAAACTATATGTTTTATAATCTCTGTATCAATACTTAACTTATCTGAAAGTTCTTCTATATCACAACCTTCTCTAGACTTTAAGATCTCCTTAAGTAATATGTATATCTTAAAGTCTCTCACTATACTATTAAGGAGGCCATTGTTGAGAGTCTAGGCCATCTTTCGGCTGCTTCTTTAGCTAAAGGACCATGTATCTCAGTACCTTTAGGCTCTCCCTCGGGCGTAACTACTACAACCGCGTTATCCTCGAAGCTTATCCAAGTACCATCGGGCCTTCTGTAAGGTCTTTTTTGTCTTATAACTATAGCTCTCATTATCTGTTTTCTAAGCTCAGGCTTACCAGCTCTTATAGACACCACTACTACGTCTCCTACGGCAGCAGCGGGTATTCTACGCCATACAGTTTTCATATGTAATACTCCTATGACTCTTGCTAGCTGAGCACCAGAGTTATCAGCTACTTTAACTAGAGATTCTTTAAAGATTCCTGGAGTAATGTATCTTCTGTAAGATACCCCTACTTCCTTAAATCCTCTTTTTGCCATTTTAACCCACCTTTCCTAGTACTACAAATGATATAGACTTAGCTAAGGGTCTTGTTTCACCTATTACTACTTTATCACCGGGTTTTATATCAATACAGGGAGGTACCCTTGCATGTTTCTTCTTTCTTCTTCTCTCATATCTCATATATTTAGGTATATAATGAAGATATTCATGAACTATCACAGCCATCTTATGAGAAACTTTCTCTACCTCTCCTCTCATAACTATTCCTCTTACAGGTAGCTTTCCATGCCAAGGACATAGTGGATCATCACATGTTCTCTCAGGAGGTTTTATACCAGGTATGCCTATATTCCTTGCCCTTTCCATGATTCAAAACCCACTACTTTACTTAAATACAGTTTTTTAGCTTTACTGAACTATGACGTTATCCACATCAAAGTATCTTCTAGCTAGTAATCTAGCTCTTGCTATATTCTTCCCCTCTCTACCTATAGCTATTCCTTTCTCATTAGGAGGAACGGTTGCTATAACTATCTTTCTTCCCGAGGAATCTTTCCTTAGCCTTATCGATGTTACCCTAGCTGGAAAAAGACTGTTTTTTATCAAATCTTCTAATGTATCGGAGTACTCAACTATTTCAACGTCTTTTCCTATAAGTTTCCTGAGTCTCTTTACATTATTCCCGTCTCTTCCAACAGCAAGTCCGGCTTGTCCCTTTTTAACAAGAAAAATTATTCTGTTATTGTTATTGTCAATAACACAATCTATTACTGTAGTTCCTGTAAGACTTTCTACAAGACTTATATATTTCATCTCTAGATCAGTGAGCTTTACAGAGGGCATAGTCTCACTTATCACTTTTAACAATATCAAGTATGCTGCTTTCTCCAGGATCAACTATAGCTATAGTAGACACCATAAAGGGTTTATTACATATCGCACCTAAATCCCAGCTTGTACCTTGAAAGATATACACAGGAACGCTAGCTATCTTAGAATACGTCTCTATGTCCTTCTTTATATCCTCTGGGGCATTCGCAGCAAGTATTATTAATTTAGGTTTACCGTTTAGTAATGCCTTAAGCGTTCTCTTAGAACCTATTATGACCTTACCAGATTTAAGCGTGGTTTGCAATTCTCGTACAAAATCCACCATAAGCTTAACACCTAGCTTCAAAGGTTTCTACTAAGCCTACCTTATAATATAATTTTACTCTCATCGACTTTATATTTATATTTTATCAAAATCATATTTCATTAACAATTTAACAATTCCTGTACCGAGAGGTATAGGAGTAGAGCCTACAATAACGTTTTCTGCTACGCCTTTTAACGTATCCTGCTCTCCTCTCAGTGCCGCCTCGGCTAAATGTCTTACAGTGACTTCAAATGCCGCTCTAGCAAGCACACTAGCCTTTTCACCTGCTATTCCATGTCTACCTACCTGCCTTACTCTACCTGTTAGCGTCATAGCGTCAGCAACCAACATTATGTGTCTTATATCCACGTCGAGACCCTGCTCATCTAACACGCTTTTCATCTCATCTATTATGGCCGCTCTTGCAGCCTCTATACCTAGAACTTCCATTACTTCATGGACATTATTGGTTCTCGTTCTTCTATAGTCTACTCCATCAAGACTTAAGACCGCAGCTAAGTTTGAGCCCTCGGCAACGATGACATACTCTCCTATACTTTCCTCATACCTAACTAAGGTATTGGTAATTCCTTTAATTCCTTTGAGTCTTAAGCTTAATATCCTATCTCGTATCCTTCTTAATTTGGATATATCTTCTACGCCAGTGTAAAACACCACTCTATCCTCTCCTTGTACCTCCACTTTGCCCTTCTTACCTTTTATCCTATTAAGAGCTTTTGCTACGTCCTTAGCTGTTACCCCCCTATTCTCCAACATTTCTGAGTCTAACTCTATTATTATTGCGTAGTTAAGGTAGTCAATCACTATATCTTTACTCACATCCTCTATCGTTGTAAGTTTTATCTTTTTAGCTATTTCAAGAGCTTTATTCTTATCTTTCTTCGCTTCACCTTCAAGATAAATATGCATTATGGGTGTAGAGGGCGTTCTTTTAGCATCAACGATCTCTATAAGCCTTGGAAGACCTAAAGTTATATTAAACTCTCTGACTCCCGCGAAATGGAAGGTTCTCAGGGTCATTTGTGTACTGGGTTCTCCTATAGATTGAGCGGCCACCATTCCAACAGCTTCTCCGGGGTCTACGATAGCTCTTCTGTACCTTTTAACAACCTCCTCTATTACCTCGGTTACCTCATCCTTACTAAGCTTATAAGCTAATACCTTATCAAAGAGCTCCTTCCTTACGTTTTCAGGAAGTATCTCTGAGTGCTTTTCTATCAAACTAGCTATGTATCCTTTAATATCCTCCTCAGTTTCTGGCTTTTTCTCCTCTTTAGCTTTTACCTTAACTTTTGTTTTCTTCCTAGCCTTTTTCTGCTTAGCCCTTTTGGTAGGCATTTTTATCTTCCCCTCTTAGTTAAGATATTTGTTATAACTTTGTCCACATTAACAGCCTTACCATGATCGCTCTTTGCAGGATCTATATTGTCTTCTCCATACCTAGGCTGTAGCACAAACCCTTCGGAGGACCTTACACTGCCGTCATATGCTACATAAAGATCCTGTAATGCATTAGCCAACCTTCTATACATATACCCGCTTTGAGCTGTCCTTACAGCAGTGTCCACTAGTCCTTCCCTACCAGCCATCGCGTGGAAGAAGAATTCAGTAGGTTTAAGTCCTCTCTTGAAGCTACCATATACGAATCCTCTCGCTTTAGGACCTATATCTCCTTTAACAAAGTGAGGTAGTGTTCTGTTAGTATATCCTCGCTTTATTCTTTCCCCTCTCACAGCTTGCTGGCCTAACACAGCTGTCATCTGAGTTATGTTTAACATGTTAGCTCTGGCTCCTGTTCTAGCCATAATAACCGCATGGTTAAACATACCTAGATGCCTACTAGCTATTTCTCCAGCTATATCCCTAGCTCTAGATAAAACTTCCATTATTTTAGCTTCCAAGCTCTCTTCGAGGCTTTTACCTGCGAGAGGCTCCAGTTCGCCTTTTCTTGCCTTTTCTATAAGATCTTCAATTTCCTTTTCTCTTTTACTTAGCATATCCTTTATCTCTTTTATGGCTTCTTCAGGTATGTCAAGCGTATCTAATCCTATAGTAAAGCCATGTATGTCAAGATAGTCTATGAAAGTTCTAAAAAGATTATCAAGTAACTCTCTCGCCTTAGCATTCCCATATTCTTTTACTATCTCATGAAGTAACGTTTCGGGTTTTTGAGCTGCCAACGAGTTTTTATCTAAAACTCCTATAACTAACTCCCCCTGTCTCACCATAACATAGCCATCATTTTCGCACTCAGTGGCATCACATCGTTCACCTGGAGGAGCTACTGCCGCTTTACCAGCATAGTTTAAATCTTTAGGTAAAAACAGGCTAACTATCTGCTTTCCAGTCCAGTAAGGACCTGGCTTTAAGATGGCCGGTTCTGGAATTCCTTCTTTATTTCCTGCTCTATAAGCAAGCATAGATGCTGTTTTCTTATCTAACAATGTATCTTTTTTAGTTAGAAGATAGGCTCCTGTTATATAATCATGTATAGCTCCTATTATGGGACCTCCATATCTAGGCGAAAGTATTTGCTCCTCAACTAACATCAGTGCTCTAGCTTCAGCCCTTGCCTCCTCGCTCTGAGGGACGTGCAAGTTCATTTCATCTCCATCAAAATCTGCGTTGTAAGGTGGACACACGAGTAAGTTAAGTCTAAACGTTTTATAAGGAAGTACTTTAACTTTATGAGCCATGATAGACATTCTATGAAGAGAGGGTTGTCTGTTAAACAACACAATGTCTCCATCACGTAGATGTCTCTCAACTATATATCCTGGTCTTAACGCTTCAGCTATACTATTCCTATCCTTTACATATCTTAAATCAACCCTAGCACCATCAGGTCTAATAATATAGTTTGCCCCTGGATGTTCATAAGGTCCTCTACGTACTAATTCCCTCATCTCCTCTAAGTTCCACTCAGTTACCTTCTCTGGCACTATTAGTATTTTAGCTATATCTATCGGTACTCCAACTTCATCTATACTTATGTTAGGATCCGGTGAGATAACCGTCCTAGCAGAGAAGTCAACCCTTTTACCTGCTAAGTTTCCTCTAAACCTTCCTTCCTTACCTTTAAGTCTTTGAGCTATAGTCCTTAATGGTCTACCTGATCTATGACGTGCAGGAGGTATTCCGGGAAGCTCGTTATCGAAATATGTAGCTACATGGTATTGAAGTAAGTCCCACAGATCATCTATTATGAGAGGGGGCGCACCTACTTCAATACTTTCCCTTAACCTTTGATTTATCCTAAGAATGTCAACGAGTTTATGGGTTAAATCATCCTCAGATCTTATACCTGTTTCCAATGTTATAGAGGGACGGACCGTTAATGGAACTACGGGAAGGACCGTAAGAACCATCCATTCTGGCCTAGCTTCCCTGGGATCTATCCCCATAACCTCTAAGTCTTCATCAGGTATTCGCTCAAGTCTCTCCCTTATCTCATTAGGTCTAAGCCTAACTGACCCACTTTCCCTCTCTTCATAGAATGTATAGGGTTTTTCCAGCTTAATTTTATATTGTGGGGCTCCACAATGGGGACATACGTTAACGTTTAATGCCTTCTTTATAATAGTTTGAGCATACTTATACTTAAGCATGACCCATTGTTTCTCAAGCTTGCGAACGCGGTTTCTTGCCTTTTCTATATAGTCAGCTGGTAATAGTAGTCTACCGCATGATCTACATGTAGCTCTTAATAATACTTGAATATCCTTAGCAAATTCGGGGTGTATAACTGGTCTAGCAAGCTCTATATGACCAAAGTGTCCAGGGCACATCCCCGGGGTGTTGCCACATGTTTCACATCTAGCTCCAGGCTCCACTGTTCCCAGTCTTCTATCCATTAATCCTCCTCTTATCGGCATTCCCTCCTCATCGTATGTCTCCGGTACGACTATAGCTGTGACTGAAACATTTCTTATAAGATCAGGAGACATCAGGCCGAACTTTATTCCGTTAACTATCTTTAATTCTTCCATTCTTAAGGCCATCTTATCCCACCTCTGCTTTATCTCTTAAAATAAGCTTAGGAGCTATACCCAGTCCCATAAGCTCCTGAACAAGCAATTTAAATGCGTAGGATACTGAGACCGGATACAGATCTCCTTTTTCTCGACATACAGGGCATACTAATTGATTTCTTCTACTATCATACCAGCCTATAAACCCACAGTTTTCACACACAAAAATAGTGGTTTTGTCAGATCCCTCTATCAATCTCTCCTTTAAGAGTAGGGCAGCACCATGCCCTACTAAGCAATCTTTCTCCATTTCACCAAATCTAAGCCCTCCTTCTCTCGCTCTTCCTTCAGTGGGTTGTCTTGTGAGTATTTGAACCCTCCCTCTAGCCCTTGCATGCATCTTATCAGCTACCATGTGATGAAGCTTCTGGTAGTAAACTATACCGATGAAAATTTCAGCTTCAAGCTTTTCACCTGTTATCCCATTGTATAATACTTCCTTTCCATCACTCCTAAACCCTAGCTTAAGAAGCGCGTTTCTCAGTTCTTTTTCAGGCGTACCTTCAAATGCTGTTCCGTCTATTTCTTCTCCCTTAAGTGCTGCTACTTTCCCCGCTAAGGATTCCAGTAATTGGCCTACAGTCATTCGTGAAGGGATAGCATGTGGATTTATTAAAACATCTGGAACTATACCGTCTTCAGTGAACGGCATATCTTCTTGAGGAAGTATAAGCCCTATGACTCCTTTCTGTCCATGCCTTGAAGCAAACTTGTCACCTATCTCAGGTATTCTTATATCCCTTACTCTAACTCTTATAAGTTTATTACCTTCAGCTGATTCTGTTATAATAACTCTATCCACTATACCTTTCTCTCCATGTCTCAAAATAACTGAGGTATCCTTTCTTCTTCCTTCAAACTTATCTTCGAAGAGACCGCTGTAGAACCTTGGTGGACTTGTACGTCCTATTACTACATCACCGCCTTTAACCTCTGCTTCTGGGAAAGCTATGCCGTCTACCCCGTCTAGATTGCGGTAAGCCTCAGGTGATCTGTAATCAAGGGTATCGGGAGAAGGTATCTCTATTTTATCTTCTTGACCGCCTGGATATTTCCTTTCTTCAGCTTCATATGTCCTAAAGAACGTTGATCTAGCAAGCCCTCTTTCTATAGAGGCTTTATTAATGACTATTGCATCCTGAATGTTATATCCGCCTCCCGTTATTAAGGCAACTACAAAGTTCTGTCCCGCGGGCCTTTCACCCAAACCAGCTAAATCATATACTCTAGTTTTTACTAACGGTTTTTGTGGATAGTGAAGAAGATGCATTCTTGGATACATTAGTTGTCTGAAATTATACACAGGAATTCCTAAGGCTTGTTTAGCCATAGCTGCCTCATAAGAGTTCCTTGGAGACTGGTTATACTCGGGATAAGGTATCACTGAGGCAGCTATTCCTAATATTGCGGCTGGTGTTATCTCAACATGTGTGTGTTTCGGAGTAACAGAGTTTATGTCCTCTGCTATTATAGCATTTTCTTCTTCTTCTGCATCAAGATATTCTATAATTCCTCTTTCTACTAAGTCGCTCCAACTCCACTCTCCTCGCTTAATTTTCTCTATATGAGGTGGTTTTAACTTAATTTCACCATTTTCAACAACCAGTAGAGGTCTTCTAAGCCTTCCTGCATCACAGTTTATATAGACTTCATCAATATATTCAGTTTTATAGTGAGCTACGTTAACCTCGTGATGTATTTTACCTCGACGTCTTAGGTTTCTTATAGTCCTAGCAAGCTCTTCTCCATCCTTATGTATACCAATTAACCTTCCGTTTAAGTATACCTTCGAACCTCTCATACCCTTTTCTCGAGCGTCCCATATAGGTACTACATTAAGTCTATAGATTAAGAGATCGTGTACTCCTCTTTCGTCTATACCTATTGAAAGCGTGGCTAGCAGTGCTAGGTTCTTAACTAAACCACAGTTTTGTCCCTCAGGGCTTTCTACAGGACATAGTCTTCCCCATTGAGTAGGATGTAATTCTCTAGCCTCGAAGTGTGGCTGTGTTCTGCTTAAAGGCGAGACTACTCGTCTAAGATGGCTAAGTGTAGCTATATAGTTTGTTCTGTCAAGTATCTGGCTAACACCAGTTCTACCTCCTATCCAGTTTCCCGTAGCTATGTTATGCCTTATCTTATCTGTTATTACGTCAGCCCTCGCTAACGTAACTAGATTTATCTCTCTACTCCTACTCCTGTATCTCTCAAGCTGATACTTAAGATCCTTTACAAACTGCTTAAAAGCCTGCCTAAAAGCCATAGCCATTAGATCTCCAGCAACCTTAAGCCTTTTGTTAGCGTAATGGTCTTTATCATCAGGCTCTCTATATCCAAGTACTAACTCAAGCAACCTCTCAACCATCTGTCCTATGAAGTAAGCTTTTTCCTTCCTATTTTCCGGTCTATTACCTATGTGTGGTAGGAAAAAGTTATCAAGGATTTGAAGGGCTCTCTCTATTCTCTCCTTCTTAGGATGACCTACTGCTACCCTTGAACCTATGTAGTCAAGCGCAGCTTCTACAGTAGGAGCTATTCTACTTTGCTCCAGTAAAGACGGCATTAACTCATTTATTATATCTTCTCTATAGTTATCCGTTATCGCATTCACGATATCTTTGTCACTCTTGAGTCCTAAGGCTCTCATAACGACTATTAAAGGTAACCTCGTAGGAACAGCAGGTATAGTAACGTAAAGCATGCCGTCTCTTGTTCTGCTTACTACAGTTTGTATCCTATATGCGGGTGTGGATGAGAATACCTTGGCTACATGGGTTATCGAGGATGATGCCCCACCTACGTCTACTAAGACTCTATTAACAGCTAGATCTTCTTGTATCACTAAAACTCTCTCAGAGCCGTTGACTATGAAGTATCCTCCAGGATCTCTAGGGTCTTCGCCACTTTTAATAAGCTCTTCCTCGCTCATCCTTGAAAGTACACACTTTAAAGATCTTACCATTATAGGCATTTCTCCTATGTATACTCTAGCTGTATCTCTTTCCTCACCGTTGATTATTAGTGTCATCTCTAGATACATTGGAGCTGAGTAGGTCAGGTTTCTTACTCTAGCTATCATGGGAGTTATGCTGCTTTCTGATCCATCAGCTTCTCTAAACTTAGGTTCACCAACCTCCACTCGACCGAACTTTACCTTTATTCCTCTGCTATCAGTTTCCACTATCTCTGTCTCATCTATTATTTCCTGAAGAGTCTTTTCAATAAACCTATTGTATGAATCTAGATGCTGCCTTACAAGCCCTTTCTCTTTAATAAAAGAGTTTATTAAAATCCAAGGAAAATCCTTTGGTAAGGAATCGTCTGACATTCTCTCTAACCCGGCATCACATACCTAAATGCTATAGATTTACCTGCCGTGGGACTTTTCCTAATAATCATAATTACATCTCCTGGTTTTGCATTCAGAGCCTTAGCAGCAGGGTCTGAAGCTAATATCCAGGGAAGTTCCCGCTTCTTAAGTCCCATTCTCTTAAGTATCTCCTTTGCTTCATCTTCAGATAATAATATATGTTGAGGCACAAGTTTATGTTCGAGAATATTAATTTTTCTAGCCAATATCTACCCCCTAAAAATATAGTGTCGTAGCTCTTTCATGGTAAATGCATATATAAAGTTTACTGAATACTATAGCTTATTTTGAAACTTATTCCTTTGTCAATATTAAATATAAAGCAACTAGAAAGGTCTCACAGGTGAGGTAGCCCCGCAAGCCATACACTTAAGGTACATTATTTTCCTCTCCTTAATTAAGAGCGTGTCAGGACTTCTACATACAGGACATATTACGTAGCTTTTAACGAATCTATTAAGTAAAGACGCTATTGTTCTAGGCGCTATTTCACCTTGTATTACTGCAGAATCTTCAGTTAATTCCCCTGGTGCAGCGAGTTCTTTAAGAAGATACCTGAGAAGTAACCTAGGCTCTCTGTTAAGCATGTCAGCTATATGCTTAAAATTAGTTATGAAGGTTCTCTTGCCTGATATTAGGACCTCTGGAGGGGGCACTCTAAATCTTTCCTTTCTTTCTAGGAAAGCTTTCTTAGGCAAATTAGCGTACGCTCTTTCTAATAACTTCTCATAATCATAGTAGCTTAAACTTTCTCCTTTTGATGACATGTTATCTTTCAATATAACAATGAGAATACTTAAATAGCTACCTTTTTTCACTTACTAACTAAGGTGCAGCATTTTGAGGTTCTGCCCGAAGTGCGGAGGACTAATGCTACCCTTTAAGACAGAGAAGGGTATGTATCTTAGATGTAGAACGTGTGGATATGTTTTAGAGAGTAAAGTAGAGAAGGAGTCAGGATATATAGTACATAAAACCATAGAACGAAGACCTCTTGATAAAATAACTGTTATAGGAGAAACTAAGGTTGAGATTTTACCTAAGACAAAGATAACATGTCCTAAATGTGGTAACGATACTGCTTACTATTGGGAGATACAAACTAGAAGTGCGGATGAGCCTGCTACAAGGTTTTTTAAGTGTATTAAATGCGGATATGTATGGAGAGAGTATCAATAAGCTAGCTTATCATTAATTTCCTTTTGGATTTCCTAGGATATATAACCTTTATTCCTCTTTTAATAGCTTTCTTCTTAAGCCTAAGATCGGCTGTAGCTAAGTATGCACCCATCCTTTCGCATAAGTTTAATAATAATCTGTCAATATCATTTATATTATCCGCCTTAACATCAAGCATGTGAAAAGTTCCTTTACTCAATAACTCCTCTACTAATTTAAGAGTGATTTTAGCTTCACTACCTCTTTTCCCTAAATGAGAAGCTATACTTCTTAACTCGTCGATGACCATTGAAGGTACTATAAGCTTTTGAGTACCTTCCAGTAGCTCTTTAATCTCTATAACCAGATCTAGCTTCAAGTTAACTGAATACATTAGTATACTTGTATCTAATATTACCTTGTGTTTAATTTCTGAATGGCTATTCATAACGAAGTATTTCTTTAGCATATTTAAGATCTTTATGTTAATATGTTTCGAATCTTTATATTAAAAGGCATCCATGTTTAAAGAAAAAGCACAAAACCATTAAGAATAACCTTAAGTAATAGTAGAAGGAAGCATATGAGAAATAGCAAGGCAACTAGAGTAATCATAATGGGTGCTGCTGGAAGAGACTTTCATAACTTTAATATTTTCTTCCGGGATAACCCCGAGTACGAGGTTGTTGCGTTTACGGCTTCTCAGATACCTAATATCTCTAACAGAACTTATCCCCCAGAGCTCGCAGGCAAGTTCTATCCTAAGGGGATACCAATATATCCAGAAGAACACCTTGAAGATTTAATAAAAAAATACAAGATAGATGAGGTTGTTCTCGCATATAGTGACTTAGTTTCAGATGATGTTCTAGAAAAAATTTCCAAAGTTTTAGCCTCTGGGGCTAATTTCAGGATATTAGGTATTAGAGATACTATGTTAAAAACAGAAATACCTGTTATAGCTGTAACAGCCTCAAGAACTGGTGCGGGTAAAAGCACAGTATCAAAAAAGATAGCAAGGATCCTTAGAGATAAAGGAGTTAAATTCGCTGTGGTAAGACACCCTATGCCTTATGGGGATCTTAGGAAAAGCGTCATTCAGAAGTTCTCAAAAATAGAGGATCTTGCGTTCTATGGATGCACGATAGAGGAAAGAGAGGAGTACGAGACTCATATAGCTGAAGGTAACGTAGTTTACGCAGGAGTAGATTACGAGAAAATACTTAAAGATATTGAAAAGGAAAAATATGAATTGATATTATGGGACGGGGGAAATAATGACTGGCCTTTCTATAAGCCAAACTTATACATAACGGTTATAGATCCTCTCAGACCAGGGCATGAGATTAGATCTTTTCCAGGACTTGTTAACCTTTTGTTAGCTGATGTAATAATAGTGAATAAGGTTAATGTAGCAAGTGAAGAATCTATTAAAAGTGTTGTATCAAATGTTAATAAAATCAATAAAAAAGCTAAGATAATAATGGCAGCGTCTGAGGTAACAGCTGATAAACCAGAGCTTTTAAAAGGAAAGAGAGCTCTTATTATTGAAGACGGGCCTACTGTGACCCATGGAAGCCTAGGCTACGCAGCTGGTTATATAGCTGCTAAGAAATATGGTGCTGAGATAATAGATCCGAGAAACTACGTTTTTGGATCTATAAAGGAAATATATGACAAATATGATCATATAGGTACCGTTTTACCTGCTCTTGGATATGGACGGAAACAAATGAAGGAGCTTGAAGAAATAATAAACAAGGTTCCTGCTGACGTTATTGTATTGGGAACTCCTTCAGATATAAGTAAATACCTTAAAATAAATAAACCCGTTGTAAAAGTAAGTTATGAGATAAAGGAGGTAAACGAGCCTTCATTAGAGGATGTTATAGAAGATTTTCTCAATAATATTAAGAAATAAAGTTAAAAATATATTCTAAATAATTCTCTTCCTATAAATATTACCCCCTCTCCCCCCTAATAACCTTCTTCCTTTATTTATAAATTAGTTCCCATTTCTGATAGGTGAGTATAATGGAGAGATCAGGCATTACCTATTTTACTCTCATCTCTGTACTCTTCATGGGTGCTATATTTTCGACATGGATAATAAACCCTGTTAATTCAAAAAGTGGAGACTCGTCAATAACTCTATGTCCAGCACCCACGATAATAGATGGTAGATTATATATAGCAGTAATGAATGAGGGAACTAAGTCATTTAATGGAGCCATAGAAGTTGTAGTTGTACAAAACTCTACTGAGTTAAGAGGGAGAGTTGCCCTTGTTAAACCTTTAGAGCCTAGACAGAGTATGATTCTTGAGATTCCGCTGAATGGGCCTAAAGCTCTAAAACGCGGGAAAGCTGAAGGAATGCTTCTAATAAAAAACGGAGCTAACGTAGAAAGCTCTAATCACAGGTTTATTATAGATGTGTTTTCTCCCTAGAAAATGTTTAAAGCTATCTGAACAAGTATCGGAGCTAGCATTGTAACTAAGCTTCCATGTATAAGTGCTATAATGGTGTTTTCTTTACCTCCATATTTAGATATAACAGGCAATGTCGTATCCATTGACGTAGCTCCTGCCATTGCAATTGCAGGAGTAGCACCAACAACCTTGGAGAGATGGGGATAAGTTAGAAGACTTATTACCTCTCTGAGAAAATTGGATGCAAACCCAATAAAAGCCGCCGAAGAACCTATTTTCTCGAGTAGTAAGGGTGCGGTCATCGTATACCAACCCATTCCTAGCGCAGCCGCTACTCCTTCTCGTAAACTCATATTTAGCAATGTTGAGGCAATCAAACCACCTATCATACTACCTATTACTGTAGAGAAAACTACGATAGTAGCTCTCAAAGTATAGATCTTTACTTCTTTTAAGTTTACATTAGAAGCTATATCATACCCTACTAAAAATAGAAGGAGAATAAGCGGTATATCCAGGTATTGTGAAAGATCAATATTAAAAAGCATACTACTAACAACTCCTATTATGAAAAATAAAAGGGCAAAATGACTATTCATTATTTCACCTTTTCAATTAAGACTGCAACTAATACACTTATAAAGGAAGATAGTATAGCTATCATTAAAGATGATAATAATGGTTTACCTAAGTCTTTTATTTTAATACTTGTTCCTAGGATAAAGAGTAAAATATATATTAAAAGAGAGAATAAATTATCAAACCTAAGCTTTCTCTCAACGATATAACCAAACATTACTCCAACTATTATAGCTAATACAAGCATGAACATAGTATTCCTTGAAAATTGCTTAAAACTTTATTTAACTCTTTCTTCTATTTATTTCTTTAATTATTACATTCATTTACATTAATTATAATAATTCTTTTATTTAATTTTCCTAATATCACATAATGAGGATCAATTTTTATTTCAATAGGTAGATTATTAGTTATATATACTATATATTTCTCTAATTTAAAAAATTCAGACTTCTCATTTTCTCTTATTTTTATAGGTATTATTAAATTATTTAATGAACTATTATTATATATTAATATTTTATATTTATTATTATCTATTATTTTACAATTAACAGTAATATTAACATAAGGTATGTTTTTCGATTCAAAATATCTTTCAAAGATGTCTGAAAAATTAGATCCGGCTATCTCCCTTATTATCTCTAAAAGTTTTTCTATACTAACTTCCGAGAATAGAAATCTCTTGTACATTTCCTTTAAAATAAGAAAGAATTTTTCATCTCCTAAACTCCATCTAAGATAATGAAGCAACAAAGGGCCTTTATAATAGAAAGTAAGTAAATACTCATTTGTCGAATTAAAATCCCACACACTTGATGAAAGCGCATAATCACTATCTCTAGTCCTAAGGTGAGCAAAATAAGTAGTTTGCATCCTTCTTACTTCGCTTATAAACCTATCATATCCATATGTATGTTCCAGGTAGAGAGCTTGGCTATAGGAGGCTAAGGATTCGTCCAAAAATGGCTCGGAAGCCTGATCATTGCCTATCATTGCATACCACCATTGGTGAGCCACTTCGTGAGCTATTACCATCTCTAATATTGAAGTATTAGAGAGGTAAGCTTTAGAAGTCATCATGATAATTGTAGGATATTCCATGCCAAGGAACCAACCCTCGACCTCACAGATTTTAAGCTCAGAATACACGTATCTTCCAAAAAGCTTGCTAAAGATTTTAATAGCATTCTTAGCAAAGTTAAGAGCCTTAAGACCTTTGTCTTCATGTTCTGGAAAATAGTACGAGTACACTTTTACTTCTTTATCCTCTATTAAAATAGTATCCATAGTGTATTTGTAATACTTGCTAGCTACCCATGCAAAATCCCTAACAGGTAGGGGAGTAAACCACTTAGTTAATGTAATTTTTCCATCGTTTATCTCATGTTTCTTAACTCCTGTTGTAACAATAACATAGTTACTAGGAGCTCTTATAGTGACGTTATAGAAAGCAACATTTGAGTAAAAACTTTCACCATAATTAAAGTAAGGATTTACATGCCATTTCTTTCCATCAAAAACCGCTAATATTGGGTACCAGTTCCCTAAAGCATAGTTCTTTTCCGAGGAGCCAAATCTATCTTTAGTTAGGGGTATCTTTACTTTAAAAATTAGAGTTATATTAATTAACATATTTCTATGAATTGTTTTAGGAAGCATCACTGAAAAAATATCTTTCTCCAAGTTTTCAAAAAGAAATATAGCTTTACTACCGTTAACATATACTACTAGTATTTCCCCGTAACCGTCTTTTTCCCTAAACCAAGGATTATTAGGATAAAAGTGAAAGTATAACTTGTCGCAACCAATTTCCCACCTCCACTTCAATAATAAAGTTTCTGTTCCAATAATAAGTCGTTTCTTAGGATAAAAATCTATGTAGATATTATAGTAATTGAGTAAATTTTTACTATAATAATAATTATTGGAAGATGAGTATGAATAAAAATTATTACTTAGTGATAATAAAGTGATTATAATAAAAATGAAGGCTTTTAAGGCCATATACCTCTTATTTCCATAGCTTCAACTACACGAGAAATAGCCATTATATAAGCGGCAGTTCTCATATCAACCTTTTTGCTTTCACTCAGTGAATATACGTCGTTAAAAGCCTCTATCATCCTTTTTTCTAGCATAGAAAGTACCTCTTCTTTCTTCCAATAAAGTCTGTTAAGGTTCTGGACCCACTCTAGGTAACTTGTCGTTACCCCTCCAGCATTAGCGAGTATATCAGGTATCACAAGTATGTTTCTCTCGTAAAGCACCTTATCAGCTTCTGGAGTAGTAGGTCCGTTCGCTCCTTCAGAGATTATTCTGGCTTGTATCCTATCTGCATTTTTATCAGTTATTACCTCCTCTATCGCTCCTGGCACAAGTATGGTGACAGGAAGCTCCAATAGTTCCTCATTACTTATGGTTTTAGCTCCTGGAAAGTTAATGACTGAGCCTGTTTTCCTCTTATGTTCCAAAAGTTTATCAGGATTTAACCCTTCTGGATTATATACTCCTCCTTTAGTATCACTTGCGGCTACTAACTTAAACCCCCATTTGTGAGCAAAGTGAGCTGCCCAGTAACTCACGTTACCGTATCCCTGGACAGCGACTGTAATCTCATCGTTAATTTTTAGCTTTTTAACGGCTTCTCTAGCAACAACCATTACTCCAAAGCCCGTTGCCTCTGTTCTACCGTAAGATCCCTGAAGAGAAGTCGGTTTTGCTGTAACCACACCAGGCTCCATTCTTCCAGTTAGAACAGAGTAAGTATCCATTATCCATGCCATGGTCCTCTCATTCGTGTAGACATCCGGTGCAGGTATATCTACGTAAGGGCCTATAAACTCTCTTATAGCGTATGTGTACCTCCTAGTTAATCTCTCTAATTCGCTTTCACTCATGTTTTTAGGGTTACACCTTATACCTCCTTTTGCTCCTCCATAGGGTAAATTCATCACCGCCGTCTTCCAGGTCATCCACATAGCTAACGCTCTAACCTCATCTAAGTTTACACTAGGATGGTATCTTATTCCTCCTTTGAAGGGGCCTCTAGCATCATTATGTTGAACTCTATACCCAGTGAATACGGCTATCTCTCCATTATCCATTTTTACAGGTAAATGAACTATCAATTCTCTCTTAGGCTTTTTAAGTATCTCTAACAACCCTTCATCAAGATTCATGAGCCTAGCTACGCTTTCAAGCTGCTTTACAGCCATTTCATAAGGATTCGTTTCTTGGTTCAAAGGATTCCCCACTGTTAATTAAATGACGTATCCTATAGTTTTTATTCTGTTTTTGCTCTTAAAAATATAAAAATAATTTAGAGATAGGCTTTATAGATCCTTTAGAAAAAAGTAGTTTATGTTCAATTTTATTTATTAAAAAGATTCAGAAAACACCTAGCATAGTTAGCGCTAAGGATAAATTAGCTTAGTTATTACTGAAAAGGGTGAATAAGTGAGCTTGAACAACCATATATCTAGATTATTAAGACCAAATACAATAGCTGTTATAGGAGCTGCTAGAGAGCCTACTAAGATAGGACACCAGGTGCTTAGAAACATCTTAGAGGCTGGATTCCCTCGAGATAAAGTATTTCCTGTTAATCCTAAAGCACAGGAAATACTTGGACTGCGATGTTATCCCTCTGTTAAGGATGTACCTGAAGAGATAGATCTAGTTATAGTGACAGTACCAGCTAGGATAGTTCCTCAAGTATTAAGAGACTGTGCTGAAAAGAGGGTTAAAGCCGTAGCAATAATAACTAGTGGTTTTAAAGAGGTTGGAAATGTTGAAGCCGAGTTAGAGCTTGTTAAAATAGCTAAAGAAGGAGGATTTAGAATACTAGGCCCTAATATAGTGGGACTATGTGATACAGTTAAAGGTGTTAATGCAAGTTTCTGTCAAGGTCTTCCATTACCCGGGGATGTCGCATTCATAACACAAAGCGGCGCACTAGCGATAGCCCTTGTTGGGTGGACCAAACTTAAGAGTATAGGTCTCTCGGATTTAGTTAGCATAGGTAATAAAGCAGATATAGATGAAACAGACTTAATTGAGTTCTTCGGAACGGATGATAGTACTAAAGTAATAATAGCGTATCTAGAAGGTATAGATAATGGGAGAAAATTCATCGAAGTGGCTAGAAAAGTCTCATTTAAGAAGCCAATAATAGTGCTTAAAGCAGGGAAAGCAGAGAGAACGGTTAGCGCTATAAAGTCTCATACCGGTTCCTTAGCTGGATCAGATATAGCGTATAATGCCGCTTTTAAACAGACCGGTGTTTTAAGAGCTAGAACATTTCTTGACCTTTTTGATTGGGCTATAGCTCTCTCTAAGCTTCCTATACCGGAAGGAGATAACGTAGTCATTATAACCAATGGGGGCGGTGCAGGCGTTGTAGCAACAGATTTCTCAGAGGAGTGTGGTCTTAAGCTAATGGATATACCTCCTGATCTAGCTGAGAAATTCAGGAAATGCATGCCTCCTTTCGGAAGCGTGCTAAATCCTATAGATCTAACTGGTATGGCTAACGAGGAATGGTATAAGAATGCTATATTAGAGGCTTTAAAGGATCCAAGGGTTAGCTCAGTCATAGTACTATACTGCCACACGGCTGTCACTGATCCCAGGAAGATAGGTGATGCTGTACTTCAAGCAATAAAAGAGGCTAATTCTAATAAACCTGTAGTCGTGTCACTTATAGGAGGAATAGAGTGCGCAGAAGAATGCACTAGGTTAATAGAAAACGGAGTACCATGCTATGAATCCCCTGAAAAAGCCGTCTCAGCCTTAGGAGCATTGTATGCTTATAAGAGAGGAATAGAGAGGCTTAGGTCGAGAACACTTCCCAAAATTGTAGTTAATAAAGACAGGGCTAGAAAAATAATAGCTAGGGCTTTAGATGAAGGTAGAACAGCCCTTACACCTAAGGAAGCTGCAGAACTTGCTAAGGCTTATGGTATACCTGTATTAGAGAAACCTCTAACACATAATGTTGAAGAGGCTATAAAGATAGCCGGAAGAATAGGATATCCTGTGGCTTTGGAGATAGAGTCTCCTCAGATAATTCATAAGACTGAGGTAGGTGGAATAGTTCTTAATATTAATTCTAGGGAAGAGCTTGAAAGGGAATATCAGAGAATGCTTGAAAATATTAAGTCGAAAGTGCCTGGAGCTAAAATAGAGGGAATAATAGTGAGGAAAATGGCTGAGAAGGGAAGAGAGGTACTGATAGGTATGAGTAAGGATCCTATATTTGGTCCTTTAATTGCGTTCGGTTCTGGAGGTATAATGGTGGAACTTATTAGAGATGTATCGTTCAGGGTTACTCCATTATCGATAGAAGACGTTAATGAGATGATTAAGGAAACAAAAGCCTATAAAATGCTAAAGGGCTTTAGAGGAGAACCAGAAGGAGACATGGAAGTCGTTAAAGATGTTATATTGAGAGTAGCTAAGCTTGCAGAAGACTTTAAGGAAGTAAAGGAGTTAGACATCAATCCCTTCTTCGTTTATGAAAAAGGTAAGGGAGGATTAGCCATAGACATAAAGGTTCTCCTCGAAGAGAAAAGCTAATGCCTCCATATTTAAAGATCTGTTTTTTAGTTAATCCTATCGCAGGAATTGGAGGAAGACCTGGATTAAAAGGAAGCGATAACGTAGTTGAAGAGGCTATTAAAAAGGGAGGGACCCCTCTTTCTCCTATTAAAGCTAAGACCTTTCTTTCTAAACTATCTCGAGACATCTTAGATAAGGTACTTTTCCTTACGGCAGATAATAAAATGGGAGAGGACTATCTTTCAGAAATAGGAGCTAACTATGAGATAGTTCATAAGAGTAGTAAGCCATCAACAGCTGAAGATACGATAAGTGTTGTGAAGAAGGCTATTCTTTCTCATGGAAAACTTATAGTTTTTGTAGGAGGAGACGGCACAGCGAGAGATGTATTAAGCGCTATAAAGGATCTCAAAGTTGATATACCCATACTAGGTGTCCCTGCAGGAGTTAAAGTTTATAGCAGTGTATTTGGTAATACACCACGTGATTCTGCGAACATTTTAAAGGCGTTTGTTAGAGGAGTCGCCTCTATATCACTAAGGGAGATAGTAGATATAGATGAGGAAAGTGTAAGAAGTGATAGGATGAGCATAAAAATCTATGGCTATGCTTTAACTCCTACCTATAGTAACCTACTTCAACCCTCAAAAGCTACCTTTCATGGAGTATATGATGAAGAGAATAAAGAGGCGATCGCTAATTACATTGTTGAGAATATGGATCCTAAGGCTCTATATGTGTTAGGTCCGGGGTCCACTGTTAAGAAAATAGGAGATAGACTAGGTATTAATAAAACATTACTTGGAGTAGATCTCTATGCCGAGGGGAAACTACTGAGAAAGGATGTAGGGGAAGACGAAATCATAAAGGCTATGAAAAGATATCCCAAGACTTTCATGGTGATCTCACCAATAGGTAAGCAAGGCTTTATATTAGGTAGAGGTAATCAGCAAATAGGTCCTGAGGTCTTACGGAAAATAACTAAAAAAGAGTTAATAGTTGTTGCTACACGTGGAAAGCTTACCGAAACTCCTGTTCTTAGAGTTGATACAGGATATCCAGATTTAGATAAAAAGTTTAGAGGGTATTTAAGGGTTATAGTGGACTATAATATGGAAAAGATAGTTAAAGTTGTATAATATGATTGTTTTTTATATTTATAAATATAAAAATCTTTAAATAAATTAGGTTTTAAAAATAAATAATAGGATTAAGCTTAAACAAGAGTCTTATGATAGTAGCTGGGTCTAACTCACAGGGTATGGCTGCTATCATATCTAGGGAATTAAATGAGAAACTTGTAATGATTGAGAGAAAGATATTTCCTGATGGAGAACTATATGTTAGGATATCTTCAGAGCCTGAAGAAAGAGCCATAGTAGTTCAATCCCTTACGCCGCCTCAAGATAGAAGCTTGATGGAGTTATTTCTGATAGTTGATTCACTTAAAGGATTAAATGTCAATGATGTTATAGCTGTTATACCATACTTGGCTTATGCGAGACAGGATAAAAGGTTCTTAACAGGGGAGCCCATAACTCTTAAGGTTGTCCTGGATACATTAAGAGGCCTTGGTGTCTCAAAAGTATTAACTGTTGACGTCCACAATGAAAAACAGTTTAAAAAGTTTATGGGTGACAATGGAATCAATATTCTTCCGACAGAGATTATAGCTGAGTATTTTAAGGATAGACTTAGTTCAAATTCTATAGTTTTAGCACCTGATAAAGGAGCTTTATGGAGAGCTAAAAGTGTAGCTGAAAAACTTGGATTAAGATATGACTATATAGAGAAAAAGAGAGACAGGACGACTGGAGAGATTAAGGCTTTACCTAAGGAATTAGATGTCTCTGATAAAGATGTATTAATAGTGGATGACATAATAAGTACAGGAAGAACTATAGCCTTAGCTGCTAGAAATTTAAAAGAAAAAAATGCGAAGAAAATCTATGTCGCTTGCACACATGCAGTGCTGGTTGAAAACGCTTTAGACAGAATATATCAGAATGGTGTTCTAGAAGTTGTAGCCACGGATACTTTACCTTCGCCAATATCTAAACTTAGTATAGCCCCCCTATTAGTGAGGTACCTTAAACAGTGTTTATCTAAAATCTAGCTTTCTAAGGTTAGTTAGAAATATTAATATACATCTAGTTGTCAGACATTTAAGTCTATATGGTGGTTTTGTGGTAGAATTCTGTCCAAAGTGCGGCTCAATCCTAGTGCCCAGCAGGAAAAACAATGAGACATACTTAGTCTGTAATAGGTGTGGATTTTCTAAATTAGCCAAGGATGTTTCAAGTTATAAAAGAAGAGAGAAAATATCAGATGAGAGAAAGGTAAAGGTGTTAGTCTTAGAGAGGACTGAAAAGCGAGGTAAGGAAAAGCTTGAAGAGGAGAGAGAGCTTTTGCAAGAGTATTATGAAATATTCTTAGATACCATGGAAGAAGAATCAGGAGAGGAATGAGATAACCTCAGCTTTAAGTGAAAAAGATTAATTGAGGAGAATTACGTATGAGAGTAGCTGTAGTAGAGCCTAGCTTATGTAAACCTAATAAATGTCACCAGGAATGTGTTAGATTTTGTCCTATAAATAGATCTGGTGCTAAATGCGTTTGGATAGATGAGGAAGTAAACAAGGCCAGAATATCCGAGCAGCTATGTGTGTCATGCGGTATATGTGTTAAAAAATGTCCATTTAATGCAATAAGCATAATAAATCTTCCTGAGAAACTCAAGGAAGATCTGGTGCATAGGTATGGACCTAATTCATTTGAATTGTTTAGACTTCCTATACCTAAACAAGGAAAAGTTGTTGGTCTTATTGGTAGTAACGGGGTAGGTAAAACAACTTCCTTAAGGATCTTATCTGGGGAGATAAAGCCTAACCTGGGTGATTACTCCTCAGAGCCTGAATGGGATAAGATAATACTCAATTTTAGAGGTTCAGAGCTACAACCTTATTTCGAGAAATTATCTTCAGGTAAAATAAGGGCCATCTATAAACCTCAAGCTGTTGATAAGATAGTTAAGTATGTTAAGGGTAATGTTAAGGAGGTAATTTCCAGGATAGATGAGAAAGGAATAGCGAAGGACCTTAAAGAAGAGCTAGGAATGGAGAAGTTTTGGAATAGGAAAATTAACATGCTAAGTGGAGGAGAGCTACAGAAACTGGCTATAGCAGCTATGACGGTTAGAGATGTGGATATTTACCTAGTAGATGAGCCTTCAAGTTATCTTGATGTTAAAGAGAGGCTAAGAGTAGCTAAGATTATAAGGAGACTTGCTGAGGAAGGCAAGTACGTAATAGTTGTTGAACATGACCTGGCAGTACTTGATTATCTTTCCGATCTGATTCACATACTTTATGGTGAGCCAGGAGTTTATGGTATAGTCAGTCTACCTAGAGGAGTAAGAGGGGGTATAAATGCATATATAGAGGGGTTCCTAAGGGAGGAGAATGTTAGAATAAGAAATTATAAAATAGAGTTCAGGGCTAGACCTACTCCTCTTAGATGGAGACCTGAAGATAAGATGTTAGAGTGGAGCGATTTGAGGAAAAACTTAGGTAACTTTCAACTTAGTGTGATGGCCGGAGAAATACATAGGGGTGAGGTAATAGGAATTTTAGGACCAAACGGTATAGGTAAGACAACCTTTGTTAGAATGTTAGTGGGTATTCTTAAACCTGATGATGGAACAATACACTCTGTAGGTAATCTTAAACTTAGCTATAAACCTCAGTTTATCTCAAAAATAGATTATTCAGGTACATTAAAAGAGTTTCTTAAAGAGGCGGGTGTTAACACAAGCTCTAGTTTTGTACAAACTGAGCTCATAAGACCATTAAAGCTTGAATCTTTAATGGATAGGTATGTAGAAGAGCTAAGTGGTGGTGAACTACAAAGAGCGGCTATAGCTGCTACTTTAGGAAAAGAGGCAGACGTATATCTCTTAGATGAGCCTATGGCTTATTTGGATATAGAACAAAGGTATGCAGTAGCCAGGGTTATTAAAAGGCTGACAAATGAGCGGGGAGTAGCTACTTTTGTGGTTGAGCATGATATAGTAGCACAGGATTTCTTATCCACATCATTAATGGTATTTAGAGGTATTCCAGGCTTAAAAGGAGAAGGGTACACGCCTATGGGGTTAAGAGAAGGTATGAACATGTTTTTAAAGGATGTTGGCATTACATTTAGACGGGATCCCGAAACGTATAGGCCCAGAGCTAATAAAGAGGGTTCATGGCTTGATAGACAGCAGAAGGAGGTACTAAAAGAGTATTATTACGTGAAAATTACTGAAGAGGTATCAGAATGATAAATGATTTTAACCTAGTTATCTCAACATATAGGGGTAGAGAGAACGACTGTGTATCAGAACTATGGTATTTTTTAAAGGATCTTGGAGACTCCAAGACAGAGTTTAGCTTTACAGGATTGCCTGGATTATTAGTAGCTAAAACGTGTTTAGATCCATTTAGTGTCGTTGAGGAAATAAGATCTGAAGCATATAAGCAACCATGGTACTTTAGATATTTATTAAAAATCGTACCCATTCAGGTTACTGTTAAAACAGATATTAATATCATAAAAGAGAATGCTTTAACGTTAGCTAATGAAAACATAAACAAAGAGGAAAGTTACAAAATATTGATAAGAAAAAGGCTAACAGAGATGAAGGCTGAGGATTTAATATCTGTTATAGCTCCTAATATAAGTAATAAGGTCAGTCTGGAGAAACCGGATAAGATAATTTTGATAGAAATAATAGGGAATATCACAGGGATATCAGTGATAAGACCGGAACATATAGTATCTATACAAAGAATAAAGAGGGAGAGAAGAGGCATATAATAACAATCAAAATAAAGTAAAAGATAAAATATTTTCATTCATTAACAACTATATAATAAATTATTTTAACTTAATAACCTAAAATAGTTAATTATATTTAATCGTTTTACAGAGGAAGCTAAAAGATACGGTAAAGTTAATATAAGAAAAGTAAGCGAGGTATATGGGTAGAATGCTGAGATACAGGAGAAATTTCGGGGCTGATCCTTTAGCTCTTGTATTACAAAGGATGATAGAGAGACGCATTGAAAAGGTTACTCCGGGAGAAAAACAAGTCATGGCATCAGTAGCCTCCGCGGACCTAATTAATTATCTTATTCTTAAGCTAGGATTTGAAGATTATGAAGATGCAGAGGAGATAACTAGGGAATACATAGAAAGGATAATAGATGAAAAACCAGCTGAGTTTCTTGGAGTTACCGGTGAATGGTTTGATGTATGGCTTTGGAAGTGGAGACAAAGAGTTAAACTCGTACTTAAGGAGGAAGTAGAGAAAGAGAATACAAAAGTTGATCAAAAAGTGAAACCTATAATACCGAAAATAAAATATTACAAAGAACTTTATAGGTATACAATTTCCTCTCTTATAAGGAATAATGAAGTATGTTTTACCAATCTGTTAGCTGAAAATATTATAAAGTCTTCGATATACAAATTTTCTCTGTCAATTAATGAGCCATCAAAGATAGCTAAACTTATAAATAAAAATCCATTAGTTATACTTGAGGATATTTCTAAAAGAATAAGAAGCTTAAAAAGATTTAAAGGTCAATTAGTAATAGTAAGAGTTAATCCCCAGATATTCTCTCAATCAGGTACTCCTAGAATTTTAAGAGAGTGGTGGTTTTAACTTAAAATAAATTAGATTCTGTAAGGATTAATTCCGTCTAAGTCTATTATAAATATATTTCAACATATTATATTTCCAGCTAGCAGTTTTGGCCACTTCCTCAGTAGAGTTTAAGATTAATCTATTCTTCAATATTAGGATATGTAACTCATATCGGAAACTCTAGCTATGGAGGAAGATGAACGTATATATCTTGCGAGCGCACAGATATCACGGATGCTGGGATACCTTCCTTTACTAAGTGTATTCTATCAGCATCTGTACCACATAAGTTTAGTCTCTACAAGTTAACTTTTACGAAATATTTTTTAAGTAATTTGTTAAACGATTTTCTTAAATATTTACATGAAAATATAATAGCAATTCCTCCTTTCCAGTAACCATAGATAATCATAGTTTTTTTAGGTGAATATAAAAGAGCAGGTACTCCAAGCAGATCTTCCTCTCCTTCTATCACTATTACCACGGAATTGCCTTCCTTTGCCTTTTGAATTGCCTTTTTTACGGAGAATAAGGCTTCACTCCTTAGGAAGCCTGAGGGGTTCTTACATTTAATTTTTATATCAAAAGTATCAATAATATATTTATACTCTATAATTTCTTTTCTAAGAGTTTTTCCATCTAAAATAGCTATATTTACTTTAAATTTTCTTTTAAGTAGGTTCCCAGTTACAACATCACCTACTGTTATAATTAAAGGGGGGTTGTAGTTATCTACTAAATCTCTAAGTATTTCTAAAGCATCTGATGGCTCTTTATATATGACAATGCCTATAGGCATAGAAAGTATTTTCCTACCCTCTTCGCTAATAATAAGATCCTTTACTCCTTTCAACTTAGGCTACCGAACCTTCAACGCATATCTTCCAGGTTTATCTTTACCCATAGCCTTTGCAAGTTCTGATTTTTCGGGGTTAAGTATTATAACTATTCCTTCCCAATCTTCAGTAAAGTCTCTTGATCCGCAATTGGGACAGATCTCAACTTTAAGGGAGACTAACATCTTACAATTAACACATGCTTTAAGAGGTAGCGCTTTCCGTCTCACGTTTAATTCCCTTTATCTCCTCTTCTATCCATTCAATTTTACCTAGATAGGGCTGTCTCATGGTTAACCCTATTCTTAATGCTCTTCTTCTATGACCGTAACTTATACTAACTATTCGAGCCCTAACCTTATCTCCTTTTCTGATAATTCTTCCAGTTTTTGATCCTAAAAGCATGTCTTGATCCCTACTATAAGAAAAGTAATCATCAAATATCTGGCTCTTATGTATAAATCCATCAATAGGTCCTAGTCTAACTAACATTCCAAACTCTTCCACAAGGATTATTTCTCCTTCAACTACTTCATGAAGCATCGGCGTATAAACTAGTGCTTTAAATTTAGTTCTATGATAAAGTGCTCCGTCATTAAAAACCACTTCTCCATACTCAGAGGCTTCTGCATCAAGTATACTTATGATAAGTCCAATATCAGATATTATTTGTCCCTCATAACTCCCCCTCAAAACCTCCATAACCGCCTCTTTAAGAGGTTTATTAAATAGAGAGGGGGGTACACGAACCACATCATCGAACTCGACGATCTTAAACATAGGTTAGCACCGGAAAACAAGGGATGTAGCAACAACCCTGCTAAGCACTTTCTTACTTATAAACCTATTTTTTACAGGCATTTAACAGGTGTTAAGGAGATATAGGATGTGCAGGTGCTAAGTATGCATCTACCTCCTCTAAAATAAATCTGTCCTTAAATATTATAGAGGTATATATTTCGAATCTTCCACTAGCTGTAGCTTTCCTATAGAATAACATTGATGGATCAGGAAACTGCCAGTACCATATACTTCCTATTGATATTTCTCCTATACCTGCTGTACTAGTTATATATTCTATCTTCGAGATAGGACAGCCTTTTCCTTTTGGAGGTATAAAAAGACTCACCTCTGACTTTTCCTTAAAATTTATGGTCTCCACATCAAAAGATATACCTACTGAGCTATGTTGTCCATTGTTAGCGTACTCTTCCCTCATTTTTGCCCTTCCTCCAAAACCCATATAATCATAGATCGCCGTAGAGTTTATAACTACGCTAACAGAGACATTCTTGTTTATGTTTTCTGTCCTGTTAAAAAACACCATACCATAAAAATGGCTATATCCTGATGATGCCATAAGTTCCCGGGTAACACCTGTTCCCTTCCATGCTATTTCAATCCTATATCTATAGCTTCCTTTAACTACAGTGTCCCACATTATAACAACATTCTTATAACCTTCACTTATGACCATGTGTAAATTCGTTATTAAAGCTATGAAAACTATTAGAGCTAAGATCCTGGAACTTTGTGACATTTTAATCACAGCTGGTAATTAACAACATAATATTATTCTTATCTCCCTTAATATCTTTCTTACTAGCTAATGTCTAGCAAGATTTTTATTGATTTTAAGTAATAGTTCCTCAATAAGCCTAACTATTGCATTAGTAACTTCTTCGAAATACCTACGACTTTTCCCTAGTTCAGCAAATATAATGTTTCCTTCCTCTTCAGAATAATTTATCACCGTTCCAGGAAGAGGATATGAAATTATACCTATGTCATGAAGTATAATTTGTGAACTTTCATATAAATCCTTTTTTACTAATTCAGGTTTTATAGCATGCATCATTGCTGTCTCATAACTGCCTGCGTGTCCTCCTTCCTTACCTAGTATTTTTTAGTTATACCTTTTTCTCTAGCATATACCCACCAATTTACAATAATTATAGATATATTGTACTTCTTCCATATTTCATAGCCGACTTTTCTAAGGGCATTAATCTGCTCATCCCCTCCATGTCCGTTTATAGTAACTATCCCTTTAAATTACACTCTCCATGATGTCTCGTATAAGATTCTCAAAAGTTACAGGTTCTAACCTCAGAGATCCGGGGTAAGCCAGTAGGCCCTTAGTAATACCTAGAAGATAGTAGGTAATAGCATTGCATTAAGCTTCTCAGCTATGGACTCCGCTGTCATTAAATCGGTCCCTAAAGGTAAATGAGTTCCATGAGCTTCTATCGTGCCTATAGGAATTATGGCTCTCTCTATACCGTTATTTAAAACTTCCCTTATTTCAATCCACGTAAGTTCACGAAGCTTCCTAACTCTCATTCCCGTACCCAAACGTTATAAATCCTTTATTGATTAATCTGACGACCTTATATGCCGTTACTGAGGATAAAGCATTACAGCTGGATCAGAATATTAGTTGTTGCCGTCATAATAGGAATAGTAGCAGCTCTAACCTCCATAATATTTGATATAGCTCTTTTAACTTATATGAGGTATGTTCTAGGCAGTATAGTTGGTTATAAACCTCCCATACCAGAACTAGGTGAGTTAGAGGAGAACTTTAAACCTATACGAAACTGGTATCTGATACCTGTAGTGGTAGCTATAGGAGGGTTCATTAGTGGACTAATAGCTTATTCCTTAGCACCTGAGGCAGAGGGAGATGGTACTGATACTGCAATAGCAGCATTCCACAGGTTTAATGGAGTCATAAGAAGGAGAGTGCCTGTAATAAAACTAGTCTCTAATATTTTCACCATAGGATCTGGAGGAAGTGCTGGAAGAGAAGGGCCTATGGCTCAGATAGGGGCAGGAATAGGATCCGCAGTAGCTGATCTTCTCCATTTAGGTACGAGGATTAGGAGAATAGCTTTAGCCGCAGGAATGGGAGCTGGTTTAGGTACTATATTTAAAGCCCCTCTTGGAGGAGCTCTATTTGGAGCTGAGGCTCTTTATAAAAGAGATTTTGAGACGGAGGCCTTAGTACCTGCAATAATAGCGTCCGTTGTGGGATACTCGATTTTTGGTTTCTTTACAGGATATAGACATGTAATACCTATACCCTCAGTCATCTTTAGCAGTCCATTAGAGCTTGTATTTTACGCGGTTCTAGGCATAGTTGCAGGTATATTTGGTATATTATACGCTAAATCCTTTTATTTTATACAAAATCTATTTAAAGAATTTAAATTACCAAAATATATTAAGCCAGCATTAGGAGGGTTGCTTACGGGAAGTATAGGACTTCTATTTCCTCAAATACTTGAGGTTGGATATGGGTGGATAACAACGTTCATTCATGGAAAATATCCTCTAATGTATCTAGGTACCTGGGTATTCTCTGAGAGTTGGTACGTTATCTCTTTAACATTATTAGTTCTCGCTGTTTTGAAGATATTAGCAACTTCCCTTACTGTAGGATCTGGAGGTTCCGGAGGTGTTTTCGCCCCTGGTCTTTTCATAGGAGCCAGTATTGGAGCATCGCTCGGTATAGCGTTCACTAATCTCTTTCCGACATTAATCTCTAACCCGGATAGTTTCATAATATCGATGGTAGTCATAGGCATGATGGCTTTCTTCGGTGGCGTCTCTAAGTCTCCCATAGCGGTTATAGTCATGGTTAGTGAGATGACGGGGAGTTATGAGTTACTTGCTCCTTCAATGCTAGCTACTACTTTAGCTTACTTAGTAACCGGGAAACATACAATATACAGTGAGCAAGTACCTTCAAGGGAGGATTCACCCGCGCACGTCTATGACTATATTGTTTTAAGGAAAGTAAGGGTCAAGGATGTCATGAGAAAAGACATACCGGTACTGTCACCCGAGACGTCTCCTTCGGAGGCATTGAGTATAATGGCCCTCCATACTTTAAGGGGTCTACCGGTAGTTAAAGATAGCAAGGTAGTTGGCATGGTTAGCTATGAAGACCTTAAAATAAAAGTAGATCCAGATGATATGGACAGAATTAAGGTGGGAGATGTTATGACTAAAAAGCTTGTAGTTACTTATCCTGATGAGACAGTCTATGATGCGTTTAACAGGATGTTAGAGTATGATGTAGCTCAATTACCTGTTATTGATAGAGACAGTGGAAAATTTATCGGTCTTATTACTCGTAAAGATGTGAGAAGAGCCTATGACGTATTACTTTCAAGGCAAATGAAGTGATTATTAATGCTTAGTGTATTGAATAAGCGAGAGTAAAATGACCGTGAAACCGGGAATTAGTATATCACTAAAGCGTTTAACATTAAAGTTTAATTCTTTGGATTCCTTAACATAGACTTACACCCCTAATAATGAAGGGGAAGTAAATGATGAAAACAGAAAAATTAAGAGTGAAATGACCATACCCTTCTGTTTATTAGGGCTAAGGTTCCAAAGCTATCAGTTATAGCTCTAGTTAAGGCATATATCCAGCTAATATCAAAACTAAACTTGACAACACCAACTATAGTAAAGGAGGCTATCCGGTTAGCTGAGTGTTTAGTAGACCCGAGAGATAGAGATATATCGCCCTCAGCACCATCTTAGGCGGGGTTTGCTGTCCTTTAAAAGAGCAGCGAACCCCTTTAAAATATCATATAAAAGCTTAACCGGAAAGTCTCGTAGTAAAGGAAAAAAGAAAATCCATGTAAGTACCTTATCTTATATAAGATCTAGCTGTAAAATAATTACTACTATTATTTTAAATTTACCTTTTTCCAAATATCACAGAGAGTATAGTTACGATAATTAATAATACTGAGAGTATGTAGAGCACTCTAGCCATATATCTTTTAGCAGTAGCCTTCTCGTAATATCTTCTAGGTCCGATATTAAGTACTAAAACAGCTATTAGAGAGCCCGACATAAGTCCTAGTACATTTTGTAAAACGATGATTGCTGGTGCTGCGGCCTTAGAGAAATTTATGACTGTCATCAGCCCTGATACTACTACTGGGGGTAAAAGAGCCGTGGCTACAGCTACACCTACTATACTTTCCAGCATCCCATTCGCTAAAGCAAGTAACGAGGCAAAGCCTAAAAGTATGGCCATAGGCACATATATGGGGTATATAATTTCTCTTAGAGATATCTCAGCAGTTGTGGGAACATTGTAAAATATGCTTAGAAAAGCGGCAGAGATTACTGAAAGAATGAAAGATGAAAACAGCAGCACAGCTAGTACAGCTACACTTATAATGGCATCCTTGAGTTTGCCAACGGCAGTATTTATAGCAAAGCTATATATTGGACCTAAAAGAGGGGAAAGTAGCATAGCTCCTATAACTATGGTAGGATTATTCAGCAATAATCCCGTCATAGCCACTAAGCTGGCAATAGATGTTAAGGCAATTTTTCCAAAGTCAAGTTTCATGTATTTTCTTGTCGAATATATTAGCTGTTCAACGGGTGTTCTAACAGTCTTATCCTCGTTTTTCATGTTGGTGACTCTAGTTATGACAAAGTCTAAGCTTGATACTTCTATCATGTTTTCTTTGTACCTGAGATCCATAGCTGAGACTAACTTACCTATAACCTCATCGACAGCCTCTTCTGACACATAAAGTGTAATTGTTCTCTCTTTACCATCTACCTGTACTTGTGTAGCATTTATGCTGTTGAGAACTTCCTTTATCTTACTGAAGTCTTCTTTCCTAGACTTTACGAATATTTTCTTCATTAGTGAGACCTTAGACCTCCCTTTATTAGGTTCACAATATATGCTTTTTGATGTATATCACTTCCTGATAGTAAAAAGAAGCGGTAATGCTACAATATATTTAGGTAAAACAAAACATATAGCAAATAATTACTAGGGTAAAACGTTAATATTATTTTAAGAGTCAAAACACAATGTTATTTTACTTAAACATCATTTTTAAGTAATAAACTGAACTATGACATTGATTTATCATTTAGAGATTGATAAATAAATTATTAGGTTATATAA
>Ga0190367_1000140_pt1 | contig 57154 bp, 53 predicted proteins | sample 4872181011_MG_FD_171838 | JGI IMG/M metagenome (GOLD analysis project Ga0190367, IMG submission 171838) | Hydrothermal vent microbial mat bacterial communities from Southern Trench, Guaymas Basin, Mexico - 4872-18-10-11_MG | ecosystem: Environmental > Aquatic > Marine > Hydrothermal vents >... | reverse complement strand
TAAAAAGACCGGGGTACTTGGGGTGGGAATTAAGAAAAATACAATTCCTCACGTCCCAACACCTTAGATGGGTGGGTGGCGGGGAATCCCGATGTCCGTTTCCCTGTTTTTTGTTGTTTGCTTCGTTTCGCTTCGTTTCGTTTCCGATGTTGAAATTGCTTGTTTTTGTGGTTTTATGTGTTTTCACGGCGTGTTTTGTACGTTGTCCCCGGGTTTTACCCGTCGCCCCGATTGCCCACCCAAGACCACATGGGTTTGGGTGGGTGCGGTGGCTCATCGGAACCCACGGGAAACCTAGCGTGGGCCCCCCGGGGCATAGGGCCCCTCACCATATAGGTGAGAGGTAGCATTACGTGTTTTTCCGCTGACCTTGTCGTAGTGCTAAGTATATTGTCCCCCACCCTATATCCCCATAACCACCTGATTATGAGGATATAAGGTGAGTCTACCTATACCAACCACCTGATTGGTATAGGTATCATTCCCGTGGGGGTTTTAGCCCCGTTCACCCCCCGCCCTACATCCCTACAACCACCTGATTGTAGGGGCTTCGGGCGAGTTCCCCTCACGTGACCACCTGATCAACGTGAGGGGCAAAATCATCTACCCGACTTGCCAGGCGTGACTATTCTGCGGTTTCCCTCGCCACGCCTGGTATTGGTCGGGCAGAATCATTCCCAAAAATATATAGCTTTATAAGTTCTCTGAGGGATTTTCTGAGGACGTAATTCTTGCGGTTCTCGATTCTTTATAAAAACCTAGTGTATTGGGGAGCTTTACATAACATCCGTTGTAAAATTGGGTATATTTTATGGTGGGTAGACATGTTTGGGGAGAATGTTTGTCCAGTCTGCGGGTCAAGCAAGTTTATTTTTGATAGGGGGAGTGGAGAGGTAGTATGTAGTTGCTGTGGATGTGTTGTTTCTACAGTAGTTGATTATGGCCCTGAGTGGAGACGTGATGATGAGTTTGAAAGGTCTAGAGTAGGTCTTCCCTCAACATATCTTCTTTACGATAGGGGTTTAGCTACAGTTATTGTTCCTCCAAGGGATAGGCGTTCTAAGGTGAGGGTTAAGTCTCCAAAGCTTTCTAGTATAGAGCAGAGTATGCAGAAAGTTCTCGATAGTCTTTTTATGCTTGGTCAGAAGCTTAATATTCCCTATACAGTTTTGGAGCACGCAGCATACATCTACAGAAAAGCGTTCAGGAAGGGGTTAACAAGATGTAGAAAGTCTAAAGCTGTTTCTGCAGCGGCGTTGCATATAGCTCTCAGGCAGTACGGCATACCGATTACTGTCCGCGAGATTTCAGAGGCATCTGGAGTAAGTACTAAACTCATAAACAACTATACTTGGATGCTTATAAAAGAGTTGGGTGTAAAAATGCCTCGTGTGGATCCAGTAAAGTATGTTAGGAGCATAGCTTTAAAACTCGGGTTTAACGGTGAAATTGTATTGGAGGCTGAAGAGATAATACGTAAAGCTAAGGATGTCGGTTATACTGTGGGTAGAAATCCTTTATCCCTAGCTTCAGCAGCAATATACATAGCAACATCTAAACGGGGATATAAAGTTACATACTTGGATATCGCTGATGCAGTCGGAGTAACACGTGTATCAGTTAGAGAAGCATGTAAAGGGTTGCGTAGATGTATGTAGTGCCTTAAAGCTGGATTTAGCTGAGCCTGTTGGTGACAAGAAGGTATTACTTATAGAGATGAAGCGGAAATTTTTAAAATTATTTTTGTGTGGTATGAACTATGGTACATGTATAGTTTGTGGCAGGAAAATAAAAAATAGGATATTCCACAAGGGTACGTTGATCTACATATGTCCAGGGCATGTAAAGGGCATGAAGAAGGATGAGCTGAGCAAATTTCTAGATGATTTGCTTAAGGTTGATAAGCGGTCCAGCGAACAGTACAAGGAGCTCATGAAGATGCTCTCAATACTTGATAGCAAAATATCCACGTTAAGCGATAAAATTTCCCTGCTAATAAAGGTTGTTACTCAGCGTAAGCTCGATGAGTACAAAGTAGATAGAGATACACTCAAGACGTTAGAAACGCTAAGTAACATCATTAAGAAGCTTTCGGAGAATCAACACAGCATAAGTATAAAGCAGGATAGCGATGACCTAACAGTTCTAAACCAACTAACCAAAAAATGTAGTAAACTGCACTACAAGATTGAGGATGGCATCATAGATATATGGCTCGAATCTGGCGTAGATAACAAGACATTTAGAGAAATTGATAAAACGTTGAGACGCAAAGGCTATGTATATGATAGGAAAACGTATAAGTGGGTGAAAACACTAAGCTAAAATCTAACTCGACAACTCCTTTCTTAGCTGCTCAATCCTACTGTTTACTTTACGAATTTTCTCATCGATTTCGGGTCTCCTATTTTTATCTTTAACTATATAAGTTAGATACTCTAACGCACTTCTAGCCTCTATAAGATACTCTAATGCTCTTTCTATACATACTTTATCCCTAACCTCTTTGTATTTCTCCAACATCTTCTCCGCGTTCTCCATAGCATCTCTACACCACTTCTCCCTCATCTCAACCTCTATATCCCTTGTGCTGACTTCCCTCTTAACCATTCCAAACTTCTTTTCTTCCTCCTTAAATAATATCTTCTTGAGATTTCGGCTCCATATGCCCTTAAACCTCTTAAATTCTATCTGAAGTAGCTTATCCTTAACTACTAGATACATTAGAAACTGCTTCTTGCCCTGACACTTGATAAACGGCTTCTTCGGCAGGTAAATCAAGTCCCAAGACTTATACGGCTCCTCAATTCTGTTTGATGTAAATATGAAGCGTATACCGCATATTTTCCTTAATTCGTGCATTACATCGCTTAGGTAATCTACATAGATGTTTTGTAACTCATTCGCTAAAATAAAGAAATCAAATCTCTTCATGTTATAGGATGCTTGACGTAGCTGAGCGATATAGAGTAGCTCAGCAACTCTCCTTACATCTGCATTAACGGTGTTAAAATCAATATATTGGGTGAATACATCTTTTTCATTACCACTAAAAAACTCTTCAAGTTCATGAAGTGCAGATACAATATACTTGACATCCTTATTATCAGCTAAACCCTCTTCAACAGCAAACTTATCGAGCATATTTAGGAAATCGCTGTATGTACTAGACTCAATTGATTTCCACAAGATATTACTCAAAGTGAAATAAATGTCTTAGAATCCATGGGCCATACAAAGCTTAAAAGCAGAGCTTGGCAAGAAAGTTTTAGTGAAGAAGATATAAGTTTCAGTGATAGAGATGATTAGCCAAAAAAGATTAAATAAGTTGAATATAATTAACTTTATAATGAAAAAAACTGGCATAAATCCATACAAAACAAATTTGTTGAATATGGAAAAGAACTAGGTTTCCCTTTTTCTAAAAAAGAGGTGAAGATTCCTAAGGGTTCAATAGATTGTATGTGGGGGCTTGATAAACCTATTTCTCAGTATTTTGTTGCTTTTGAATTTGAGACTTCAACAGATATAAGGAATACTATACCTAATTTAATGAAAGTTATTAGTCTTCAACCTCAAAGATATCCTAGATTTCTAGTGCAGATTTATAAAGGGAAATTAAAAGATAAAGATCTACTCTACTTGGAAGATATAATTAGTAAATTACCAGTTGCCACGAAAATTATAGATAATGTTGGAGATGATCCTGAAGTAGCGGCAAAAAATGTATTGATTAAACTGTTCAACTGGATCAGTATGTACTCAAATATTCAGGATGAATTTATGAACAGATTAAAGAAAATAATTCCAAGAGATAAGATGATTAGAATTTTACATTATGGAGAGGGGGCACCTAATCATCTTATTTACTTAGATAATGCTTTATTCTATACTTTTTATGATAAAGATAAACTAATGTGGCTAAAAAGTATATGGCATAAGGAAGAGAAATTGAGTAAGTTGCTTAAGATGGATGATGTAAAGGATCTCGATATCGTGATTATAAGTGATTACTCTATAAAGAATGGAGAGATCAAGCAGTTAAGGAAGTATATTGAAGAGTATGTATTCAAAAAAGGAAAGAATCTTATAATAACTGGTGGTGTAGGACTTACAAGAAAATATAATGAATTGGGAAATGAAGTACTGGGTGGATCTATTAAAAGTAATTTTCCTAAGAAAGTAAAGATTAAAGAAAATAAAAGCAATATAGGTGTTGGATTAGAGTTTGGTGGATACAATTCATTTAAACCAAAAGATCAGGAAGAGGTTATAGCATATTGGGATAATGGGGAACCAGCATTAATTGTTCACAAGTATGGGAAAGGCCAAATAATCATATTTACATCCGACTGTTCACCAAGCTGGGGAACACCCTCTATAAAAAAAGATGAGTTCAAAATTATGTGGAGACAATTAATAGAAAAATATATTAGTAAGAATGATCAATAGCTACTAAATCTTTAATTAGAATATCCTTATTACTTTTCTTTCTTAATTTCTTTTTCACTTACAAACTCCAGTTTAATTCTATAATCTAACCCAAAAACCTATAAATCTTTTTACTTTCTGATTCACCAAGTTAAATATTAAATTAACCTCTAAAGTCATTAATAATCTCATCCCAGTTATTAATTATAAAATCTAAGACTACATTAAGATCCTTTTCGAGGTTAGTTTCATCAACATTAGCAACTAGTTTCTTCTCTCTTAAACGCCTTATAACCTCCCTCTTATCAAACAGCTTATGAATCTCCATCATATAATCTAATGCATGATGCAAGTACCACGCCTTAACATATTCCCTCCCCTTTTTAGATAGGAAAAGCAGTTGAAGATACGTGATAGTCCTTCGTCTTCTACCGCTGTTATGCTTATCTCTAACAAAGTGCAGTATATTGTTTATGTTTGCACCCAACTTCTTACCTATACTTCTCTCAATCTCCTCCTTAACAAACCTCTTATATTCAACTATTTCTTCTGGCGTGTCAATTAACTTATTAACATAGTCAGAAATATCAGGGGGATCCCCATCTTTAATGCCCACTTCCTATGAATATCCCACCTAGGCATTAATATTGATATAGCATATTAGTTAATAAAAATTAAAAATATAAAGAACATTTATTCCTCACAATGGTGAAAATTGAACATTAATGAGTTAAGAAGGCTTAATTCCATTAGTTTGAGATTTTTTGAAGGTTTATTTTGGAATTGAAAATTCTGAAATCTCAGGTAATAATAGGAAATCTTTTCATTATTGCTAAAATACCTTATTTCTCAATCCTATATACGAATTTTTTCTTTGAGTATAAGGAACGGCTTTTTCTGGGCTGAGAGAACCACATGTTCTATATCTATTTTTGAAAGGGGCGATGTCAAATGCGCACACCTACCAGAGAAATCAGTAAGGATGAGATTGAGGAGGTTATGAGGGCGAGGAGTATCGTTGAGGAGTTGCTCGGGAGAAGGAAAAGGATTAAAGTCGATAAACTAGTCTTCTACTACAAGTATGAGGATGGAGAGATATGTGCGTACCTATTAAGAAACTTACCTACTATAGCAAAGTTCGTGATTAAGCACCGCACTCCAAGCACGAGGGAGCGGTACTTCAGCATACTCCTCGAGTGGATGGTTCCCATATCCCCGAGAGCAAAGGAGCTGATAGATAAGCTTAGGCAACTATACATCGAGAAGCACCATACCCTGTCTCCAGACGGGCTGAGGATAATCCCAATCAGCTATAACGCGCTTAGAAAGAAGTTTATGAACGCAGTTAGACTAGCGGGAATAAAGAAGCGGTTTTTTCCAACACTTACTAGGGAACCAATAGCGTATTTAAATGCATTCTATCCAGTCAATTTTAATGCCGTGCTCCGCTATGTATTCTAGTAGTTTCTTAATTTCATATTTTAAGAGGGGAGAGAGTTGATACTTAACGCAAAAAGGCAATTTGTTTTGTCCCCTTCTCTTTTCTTTTTAATAGGGGGTTGGAGGTTGTTTGGACTGGTTTAAATATTGTATTTTTATATGGGATGTTTGGCGAGATAGTATCTAATGCTGTGTGGTATGTTGTTTTAACTACGTCTGCATCACTAGTAGCAGTCTTATCCTATTCTTTCTTTCAGTGGTCAGTTGGAAACAGGAGGTTTGCAGTTGACTACTTAATTAGGAACTTGTGGATTCCCCTTGTTTGTGCTGTAATTGTAACTTTAGCTGTGAATATGTATTATGTTGCTCAGTATATGGAGGGGCTGGGGCTTGTTGAGCCGAGTACTAGCGTAGCTGAAGTTATTAGGCTACTTAGCTATGATTACGCTGTTGAGCGGGTAAGTGTAGCATTAGACTCTTTAAAAGCTTTTTATGCTAACTATGTTTCCGCCGTAACTGTATCCGCGATAGCCATAGGTATTGCAGATTTTATACTGTTTTTGCTTTCAGCAGGTGCGTCATCACTTGTTAACGCCGTTGTTCCCGTGGCTCAAGTAGCTATACACGCCTTATTTGCTCCAGCATACGTCTTTTCAAACCTTATCCTCTTCCTAACGATGATGTATTATCTGCTTTACGTGCTTAAGCCAATAAGCATAGCTATATTTGCATTTGGATGTATAATGCTCCCCATACCTCGTGTTAGAAGGTTGGGAATAACCCTATTCATAGTTGGCCTACTATTCACATATGGACTACCATATGTAGTGAATACATCTCTTGAGCAAATACCTATACAGGATATTTCGAAGTATCTTGATGAGGCTAGTGTGTTGTATGTTGAGGGGCCGCCAAACGCGTTGCTTAACTTCAGCGTTACAAATGGCGGTGTATCTGGATATGCGGTTTACCAGCTTGATAGTGATGGAAAAACGCTGTTTATTGTTCCAGCGGGAAGCTATACATTAGAGTCAATAACCGTTGCGTACTCAACTTATCCACTTAAGAATAAGGTAACTGTAAATGTAACGGCGGGTATAGGAAAATTCTTTATCTATCAGGAGGATGCTGAGGCATATATCGATGAGCTGAAGAACAACATACGTGAGCGGTATGGTCCAGCGGCATCGTTAACTCCAGATGAGAAGCAACAGCTTGAGGAAGAGCTTAGGAAGGTTGATGAATCCCTTATCTATGATGGTGCGGTTTACTATGTTGCCTACCCACATAGCTACAACTACCTAGATGTAAACTCCATATTTGAGGACCTTAAGTCTGACGATACATACTTGATGCATAATGGTAGGTCTCAGTACACGCATGCTGTTGAGGAGTATGATGGAACAGCAGACTATACCCATACGTGGAACAGCACCGCACATACTTATTCAATTGAATCGGATGGAAGCGAGTATGGAGAGCTTGAACTCTACATAATAACGGTTTCACACTACCCACAAATTACGGTAAACAGGTCATCAACTAAATATACATGGTGTAACATCTCCGTTAGAAGCTATAACAGCACTATAGTGTTTTATGGACGCGGCCGCCGACTAAACGTTACCGAGGTATACGGCTTCTACTTAACACCGAAAAGCTGGATGCAAAAAATTTTTGATGACTTTATTGTGATAAACAACATTTCGCTCATGCGTGACATCGCGTGGAACCTATTTCAATATACAAACTGGAGTGCAAATCAGGTGGAGCTTGATAGAGACGAGGTTATCGAGTGGTTAGCTAACTACAACAACAGCAACTATGAAATCCTGATTTTTGCTGGTGAAGGTAGAGTCGGCAAGGAAGATATGTATGCCCTCTATCAACTCCTAAGCAACCTTAACGTAAATTATGACTCAGAGTACAGGCTATACGTCATTCATATTGATATGGGCGTCAAGAAGCACATAAAGAAAATTTATCACAGGATAAGCCTCATAGGAAGCTACAACATAACAAATACAACTATATACGTGTACTGGAGGGGTTACTCAAGAAGCTTTCCCTACGACGAGATTATTAATATAGGAAACGGAACGATAATATTCAAGTACGAGAATAATACGTATGTTGCTCAGGTAAACGCTACAGCCACAGTCGATAAAAAACATAAGCAGATCAAGATTTACTGGAATGGTGTGAGGTTAGAGAAGAAGTATGATGAGCTTATAAATGTTACTGATGAGTATGTAAAGTACTATACGTATAAGTATGTGTCAGAATACATAAGTGTAGCTGTAGATCCGACGCCGACAAACTGGACACTATTCCCATTCACAAGAATCAACGACGCATTAAAAACACCGCTGATCACAACAACATACAACAACCCAAATGTACTCGCCATGATGAACATAACTGGAAAACTAGCATACAACATGATCTTCTTCATCCTTCTGTTAATAGTTAGCGACGGCATAGCAGCTATGTTTGGAGGAGTAAGCGGTATTGGATATATAGGAGGCAAATTATGGGATAAAGTATTTAAAACATACATCATGCAGCATCTCGCTTTTACAGCCGCCGTAGCTCAACTCGCTAGACCACCGTATGGAAAGTGGGCTAGAACAGCATTTATGAGAGTGGAGAGGTTCAGAAACTGGTGGAACAACCTAATCCTTAACCACGGATTACTTGGACACCAAAAGACACTAGACATCGCAAAACAAATGTACGGACGTAGCTTCAAAGAATTAACGTTTGGACAAAAACTAACCGTACTGGACCATATGCTTCAGGATAGGACTAAGGGAAGCATAATACTGAAAAAGATGGTACTATATCCAGCTACATTCACATCACTAGTCAGCAGAAAACTAATACACTACTTCGGTTTAAGCGTAGGCATGAAGGGATATATCCACATGGTCCGCGACCTCGTGGGAGCAGTACACATAAAAAAGACAACATATCATCCCAGGTACACAGACACAAAACTAGCAAAAATATACAGAGCACTAGAAAAAATCGAGCATTTTAGCACGAAACAGGCTTTAGCAAGAGCCATCCAAGCTTTAGCCGAGAAGATTAGGGAAATGCGTGAAGAAATGGAGAGACTGTTGCTGAAAAAGGAGCAGTTCATAATGGATATAGCATCACTCGACGTAACTCAAAAAAAGAAACTACTACCGATATTCACAAGCATGCACGTAAAAATACAGGATACACTCTTCGAGAAGTTTGTTTTAAACCTCAATACAGATCGTTTGAGGGAAGTTATGGAGACCTATAGGAATGTTTGGAGTAAAGCTCAGAGGATACCTGGCACACACTTAAAAACTTTGCCTACTGAAGTTTTGCAGAGTCTCTCAGATAGGGAAAGGGCAAATCTTAACGCAGCGAATGCGTATTTTGCTGTGATTAAGGTTATTAGGGAGAGCAGGTATAAAGCTGTAAACTTAAACAACTTGGTAAAGGCATACAACACACTAATAGAGTGGAAAATTGTAAAGAAGTTCAGCGTTGATAAGATGGTTTGGAGGGCACTCAGGAGGTTCATTTCTGAGGAGGAGCGGAAGTTTAGGGGGGAGTTTAGGCAGTTTAAGACTCCGCCCACCGCATTAGACGCATACAGATTCTGTCTAGTACAAAGCCTTAGGAGAATCAGAGACTGTAAGAGCCACGGTGAGTTTGATGAGCTGGAGAAGCAGTTTAACATAAACAACGCAGTTTGGGAGTATATGTCGAAAAACAGGTATAGCTTAGCCGCAGATGAAAGATCCCTAGAGGCATTTAAAAACTACTTTATAAACACGGCGGAAATCATTACTCACACAAAGAAACCAGAAGAAATTAAAGATAAGATGCATGAGCTCCACTACAAAATAACAATCGACTTAAGGCATTCGAAGCATGACATAAATATGCACCAACTATTCGTACAAAAAGACCACGCATACACAACATACCTCAAACATAAACTTGAGAAAGAGTACAAAGCTCGTGGTGAAGCTCTGTTCTATCAGGGTTAGACTTTATCTACTTTTTTATATTACTTTATAATGGTGTAAATGTATAATGTATAATGTAGATTTTAATAAAGCATTAGATCCTCATAGCATATTAAGTAAAGAGAAAAAAATTGCTACTAATTTTCATAAGAAAGGATGTTACCCTGATTCTAATTATTACATATATCTCTATACTGGAAGTTATCTCAATAGGACTGTTTTTTCAGGCATATTAAAAACAAGCATAGAACTTATCAGTTATCCGACCTTTGGCCACCCAACTTATGAAAACACCATGTTATTCCTAAAGAGATATGGTTATGAGGATATTCCAATTAAAGGTAAAATTAGGGTAAAAAAAGAGAAAATTAATGAATTTGAATATCGTGAAACTCTAGTTTTTGATGATAACGCTTTACTTGATCAAATTAAGAAAATACTGTTCCTATTTAGGGAGAAGTTTAGTTTTGATCCTGAGTTTTATTCTGCGTTTCCAATTAGTCATTTGCAGTGTAGTGGTTGTGTTTCTAATGTTTGTGTCGATATTTACCCAATATTAGAGGAGAGTGATCAATTTCAGGACTGGATGCGTAAGTTGCCTGAGCAGGATAACGGCTTAATTCCCTTTATAGTTGGGATTAATGAGAGCTTAATTGGTTTGATTCCCCTCTGGGAAAGGGAGCTAGCTGAGTTCAAAGTTGATATAGAGAGCGGCCAGGGAATGTTTGTACTAAATCTTGATAATAATAAAATGCGAGAGATCTACGATACCCTTAAACCTTTAGCCAGCGGAAGCTTGATTTACGCGGTATATGTCCAAGCATTTGAAACTCCACTTATACTAGAGTGGATAGTTATTCAGTCGTTTCGCCAGAGTCGACGAACAGCCCATGACGTTCTTATTAAGTGTAAATACTGTGATTTGAGATTAGGTCTTAATAGAGAGGGTATAGAGTATTTGCAGGAGTTAGAGGAGAAATATGGTATACGTAGCGAGTATGAAGAAAAACTTACTCAAGATCCCTACGAGCTTTGGACACTAAACTATGCTATTAAGGGGTTGTATTACGGAAGAAAAGGATATACTGGTGGTGAATCAGATCCTAGACTTAGAGAAGCTCTTGATGAAGCATTAGAGAAATACGTTGATGAAAAAGAAAAAGAGTATCTTATTAACGCAAAACCAAAAGATTGGCTAGATTATAATGATCCTGTATATGTTAAGAAGCGTGAAATTTTAAAGAGAGTTGCTGTTAGGGATGGTGAAGATTGGTATAGGAGGTATTGGGAGACGGTTGAAGCTGTTAGAGATATTGTATGCGATATTTCCCCTAGGCGTGAGTTGTCTAAAGACAGAGTTGCGTATAAAATCTTTACTATGAGCATCGCTCAAGCATATATATACCTCTACAGGTTCTTCGGTACCGTATCATACGGATTTCCCCTTATTGAAGCCGAGCTTAGTGTTCTTAGGGATTACTTGGCTGAATATGGAGTTAAGTTTAAGTGGAGTGATGTTGTTGCTGATGCTGTCGGTACTTTGGTTTCCGCTGGTAAGATTTATGTTGTTGGTAAGGGGTATGCGGCACAATATAGGGGCTACGGCTTCGACGTGAAGAAGGGTGTTTATAGGCATGCTCCGCCTAAGCCTATGGGTATTAGGAGATTTAGATTCCTTAGGAGAGAGGAGGATATTGAGGAGAAGTGGGAGTGGAACTGGATGCGATACCAAAGATGTTTGGATGAGGCAAAGAAGCACTTAGATAACTTTGAGAGGTTTAAGATGCTACACTACTTAGAAAGAGCTAAGGATGCCTATGAAGATGCTAACCGCATAATATTTGATTTAATACACAGATATAGGAAGTATCCAGATAAATACGCTATACTCACAGAGCAGCTAATGCTATTAACTAAGCAGCTAAACGATTTAAACGATCTAATCACCAAACTAAGAAAAGAAATGTACAAAAACCTTTAGCTAATTGAACTCAAATTTGTTGTTTTTTCTTTATGGGTACTAACCACCTAAAAATACTAGTTTATTAAGTACTTTGTATACCGCCCAAACCTCATCGCCATATATCAATACTGAAACTGGCGATCCGTACTTATCCATTCCAGGGATATTCTTAACAAAACTCAGCGTAATACCATCCTCTGTTATGTAAAGCCCTGGAGCATAGAAATACTCAACTTCACCTATATTCGTGTTAGTCGCCATATCATAAATATGCACGTTATACTCTTCGTTTCCAGGTTTAAACGCTACATACATCTTATTATCCATTCTAGACATAGCTTCACCTAAACTCGATTTACCATAAAATAACTTAGTTGGTAACATCGTTTTTACCTCGGTACACCCTACTGGAATAACCTCTACAGTAATAGGATCATCATTATAGAGATACAGATCTGTTTCGCTGTCTGTATCAAACCCTGCGTCATACGCATAGCGATCATCATAAGAAAATACGCAAGAAACCCTTACATTATCCCAATCACTCCCAGCACCACCTGGCGAAGTAGCCATTTTTGCCCACGCACATACCAATACAACAACATCAGATGTAGAATCGGATACATTTTCCATTATAACTACCACCTTATTTTTGTACCAGTAGTAGCCAGTTTCACCTTTATCTAGATATGAATTCTTAAAGGTATGTTCCTTATAGGCTAACTCCTCATATCCTGGTACCCGATACACTCCAACTTTTATTGTACATTTAGCATAATCGTTATATCTTTTAAAGGAAGTTATTACCTTAACATAATAGTAATAGCTACTACCGTTACGAAGAAAGTAGTAGTAATTATAATACGTTTTGCCGTATTTACTTGAATAATAGTCACTAGTTATCATTCGCAATAGATAGCATCTTTCCACTGAAAACGAATACATATTGTACCCGCTTCCAGACTTGTGTTTATCTGGAGATATTGATGGATAGCCATTATAAGTATCTGGTGCATAAGAATCGTCAGCAACCAATAACACGGCTGTATGATCGAATCTTTGGTGTTCATAGGTATCCCAATCGCCACAAGTAGACCAATGTGTAAGAACATAGTTGTTAGGTTCGAGAATGAAGCCTCTAGTAAACAGTTCTGGTTTCTCTACAACTTTATTGTACAATACTCTTCCATTCCTAATTCTATAATAGTGATCCCTTTTTGCAATTATTATGTCGCTTCCAACCATATCTTTTTTAGGTTCATCTGAAAATGTAAATTCATATTCAAGTATTGATCCATTACTATATGCGATATCCATGTATTGACCATAATCAGCGAGAATTATATAGTCATAACCTATATGTAGTATTTCATTCATTTCTCGAGGAAGCTCTACCGGCGAACCATTTATATAAACACTATATATACTTATATCGCTGAAGTTAACAACATATATTTTCACCAGCTTATCTCCACTTGATACATGGTCAATAGCTATAATTTTTCCATCTGTAGTGTTAAACAAAATAAGGTGTTGATCACCACCATAATCACGTAAATACATAGCTGCTATATGATCACCAGCTACAAACCAAGAATCAAAACTACAAAAATCAAGTGCTAAATTATCTACATTACTTGGAATACCATTTCCTCCTCCCCCTCCACTTTCACCAGTTATCACTTCATCCCAAAATATATTACCTAATTCCGTGATCACTCCTGATATATATGGTGGGTATTCCCCCATCTGGTTGAAAGTTACTTTTATTGTGCTCATTGGTGTGAGTGTGTAGTTGTAGCTGTTGTAGAATGTCATTTTCCCCGTGTTGTTATCTAAAATTACGAAAGCGATTATATGCGATGTAACGTCACCAACGTTCGTTATTTCTATGGTTTTCGAAGATGGATACCCCTTTACTTCTAGTCTTTCTCTGCTTTTCTGCTCTCTTTTTTCGATACTCTCGTTAACGGTATTTATGTAGCTGTCTGTAAATCTACTTATGAATACATAAGTGGCTATAGCGGAGATTATTAAAAAGGCTATTAACACCGCTCCTAATACCCCAGCCTCACCCTTCCTCCTCATCATACCCAAAAAATAACCATTTTTAAATTATCCATAGGAAACAGTAACTGTAAACTGTATTTCCTGTGTGTTATGGTGATATTTTTATGCTGTATAAGTTTCCAGATTTTGTTAGTATAGCAACAACGGATTGTTTAGTTATTGTCGCGGGGATCTCTATTTTATATGGTTTACCTGGCTCTATAACATCTGCTGGAGTATAGCTATATGCATCGTAGATCTCAAAGTATACTTCTGAATCGTTTACAAATACTTTAGCTATCTCGATCGGCACGTTGCCATAGTTGTATACATATATGCATATTACTCCGTCGTGGTATGTGGAGTACATTATGCTAAGTAATTCACTCGTCTGTCTCTTTTTAGTCTCCATTATGTCTCTTAGGCTCGTGATTTTTGCCTGCTGAGAAATGGAAAATAGATATGTGAGTATTATCATCCCTGCTAAGACGATTGCTATAAGTATTACTGCCGAGACTAACTCACTAACTCCCCTTCTCATTAGAAACCCCCCATGATTGTTCTCATAAGCAGATTTGAGAGAACATCTCCGAACAATAGTGCAATAAGGGTTATACACATTATTACTGCAAGTTTTAGTGTGCTTTTAGCTGTGAAATCGCTTATTTTACCTGCCAAGAGACCGATACCCAACGCTGACGATATCATCAGTACTTTCGCTGAATCTATAAGCATTTTCACACCGACTTCAGATGTGAAGCTTTGGCCGACAGCCGTATTAATGTTTAGACCATTAGCTGCTGATGTGAAGTAAGTCATTACACCAGCGATCATGTATGTAGTAAGTATCAAGCCAAGAGGAGCTATAAAGCTTATTATCGTGTTAAGCCTAAGCTTTGCTTTTGTTTCCCTCTTAATTCTATTTACAGTAGTTATAAAGTCGATAAGCGTTTCAAGCTGAGTAGGCTTTATTTCACCCTCCTCAATTCCAGTAGCTAAGAGGTTGAATGCCACTCTCTCCAAGTAGCTCCTCATCCTAACCTCTCTTATAATCTCATTCATGGGCCTTCCGAGCCTAAGCTGGGAGGCTATGTAGCTTAAGTGCTTATCAAATACCTTTGAGTACCTCACCTCCTCAGAAGTTATTATGATAGCATTCACAAGGTCATACCCCATTTTGCGATATTCCGTAATATCACGTAGAAATCTTGGTAACGCCTTCTCCACATACGTTATTTCGTTTAGCTGCTTATACGCTATAGCACCATTTATAGCTGCGAATGTTGTTATTCCAGCTACAGCAACCACATACTTATCTACATTCAACATATAGAGCAACAGCGACGTTGCAAACGCGGAAAGAAGCGGGATTATAACAGGAATTTCTATAGTATCATTCGTCTTCGGCTGATTTGTAGCTGTAATTACAAAAATCACGGCAAATATCGTCGGTACTATGAATATTGCGAATAAATTAATTATAGCCAAGCTCTCTCCTGGTAAAATAAATGCACCAGCTAACATTAGGGTAGGAAATATAAACAACAACATTAGTGTGACTTCAAATATGTTGGTAGAGTCCTCCACGTACTTCTGCCATCTAAACTTCATCTCTTCTACGAAATCTTTTAGCTTTGTTTCAAGGTATGTTAGCAAATCTCCGCCAGACCGTAGTACTGATGTGTAACCTAGTAGCAACGTTCTGAAACGCTCATTTGGGTGATTTTTAGAAACAATAGTTAGTGTTGTTATATCGTCTTCTCCCATTCTGAGATGCTTACTAACTATAACTCCCTCCTTCTTCACCTGCTTAAATATATCGGATTGAGATGCTTTGACCAGTGCCTCGCTTATTGATTTTCCAACCGCTTGGTATATCATGGCAAACGCTGCAAAAAACGGGAGTTCATCATTTATCGTGTCTTTCCTCTCTGCTCTCCTTAAGATTAAGTTGAACTTAGGCACGACCAATATGATAAGCGGTACTATCGTGAGAAATGATAGGATGGGGTTTACAGTTACTGCGAGATACACGCTGATGGGGGTTAAGACGATAGTAAGCACGATGCTAGAGATTATATATGCACTAACGAAATACTGAGGATGCTCGTAGACACCGGCTAACTCCATATCCCTTTCGATGAATCTTACAAGCGTATCGGTAAACGGCCTAAAGAGCGGTGTAGACGCTATTTTTACAGTAGCTGGAATCTCAGCTTCAACTCTCCCGACTTTTTTATGCTTCCTAAACTTATGAATCTGAGACTTTATGCCAGGTATTGACATATACGAACCAAATGTGATCAAGAAGCCAGAAGCACCAGACATAAGCAGTATGTAGATAATTCTGAACTTTACGGGTAAACGCATTAATACGAACATCGTCAATACAGATACTCCCAGTATTATGTTGAGCATACCGATATACAGCCTAGATTTCACGCATTCTCCCTCCATACCACATTTTTATTTTATCCACAACATCAGCATAATTAAAAATACCTCTATTCACCAGCAACTTTAGAAATCGACTCCTTAAGCTTAGTTGCTTTACTACATCATCTTCTGTCCATCCAGTCATCTCCATCACGGTTTTCAATCTCACACTCCTCTTTACAACCTCCTCTGGATCATCAGGTGAAAATGTATCATCTGCAGGGCTCCATTTAAATATCTGTATGAGCTTGGGATACTCGTAAAAATACGGATCTACCTCCTCAATACTGACAACGCGTCTAACAGCTTTCCCTCTGTAATGAAGCCTCCTAGTAACCACTATAGCCCAAATGAGCAGTTGACCAGAAATCCCGACGTTTAACGGTGGTGCCGACATTCTGGTTAATGCGTTCCGAGCATCAGATCCGTGGAAAGTTGTCATGCATCCGTGTCCAAGTGCTGCAGCTTGTGTGAGTGCTTGAATCTCTACACTTCTGGTCTCTCCAACTATTATATAATCTGGCCGGTGTCTAAGCGAGATGATAACAAGATCAACTAGTGTAATCGGAGCTACTTCACTTTTAAACAACGGTATACGCGATTTCATCCTCAACCATTGCTCATGGAACGTTCTCACCTCTGGCGTATCTTCGATTGTAGCAACTTTCCAGTTTGGATGAATGAGATTCGTTAAGCATGATAATAATGTAGTTTTTCCAGTACCCATCGCTCCCACAATCATTATGTATCCCTTTGCCTCTATCAACAGCCACAAGTATGCAGCCATAAGAGGCGAGAGAGTATTAAATTTGAGTAGCTGCGTTATTGTTAACGGATGTTTAGGGAACTTTCTAACTGCAAGTGTAGGCCCAGGTAGCGTAATTTCGCTCTGAAAAGTAACAGCTATTCTATCGCCTGTTGGGCTAATTGCGTCAATAGTTGGCTGTGCAGTAGTAACGTTTTTACCGCTTACTTGCGCTAACCTTCTCACGTACCTGTTCATATCATCAATATCTCTAAAGTGTATGTTTGTTCTCATCCAGTCGTATTCACTATATCTTCTGTGAATCACGGTTACTGGAGAGTTATACGCTGTGCAACTTATCTCCTCCACATCATCATCGCGAAAAAGCACATCTAAACGCTCATAGCCAAACATATCTCTCTTGATATAATATTTTAGCTTATCCCCAGACCTTGAGATTATATCTCTAAAACCCTTCATCTCTCCAAATTTCCTCAGAGTATCATCAAGAAACTTATCTGGACTATGAATTCTAGGTGGAACCATTCTTATGAGCTCATCAAGCACGTCTGAAAGAACTTTAAGCTCTTCATTACTAAGGTTCGGTTCATTAACCATATAGTAGCCATAACCGTCATTCTCAACAATATAAACCTCAGCATCTCCAACCTTATACTTTTCAACAACCTTCAATTCTCCAGATGAATCTGAATCCAGATTAAACGATGCAGTATAAATATGAAAAATTTTCTCTTCTCGATTCTTCGGCATATAGCCCACCGTAAAGAAGGTTTTTATAACTAAGCATACTCAGCAATAATTTCATACTGCTTAGTCTTGCTACTACCGTCTGGAGAGCTGAACTCGATAAACACGATATACTCGCTACCAACGTTACATCCAGGTACCTTTAGATTTAGAGATAACGAGCACCCTGGATTTAGATTTACAGAGTTGTTTTCATAGAGTAAAGTATCACCAAGCTTTATAGCGATACTTTCAACCACCACATTACCGACATTATAAATTTGTATCTTCAGGAGACATGTCGCATTTAGCTTTTTAAGCTTAAGTACACCAACTTCTATATCAAGTTGCTTTCCACGTGCAACTAGTTGCGTAGAAAAATTCACGTAAATAACTACAGAAACTGCAAAAACTATAATAATAAGCACCACAACACCCAGTAACTGCGATACACCTCTCATACCAAAAAAGTAGAATTATAAAATTGTGCATCAACAGATAATTGCTAATATCCTTCATGCTTTTTCCCTCTCTAGACTAGAAAAATTAAAAATGAGGGGGTTAAGTTAGCATATACTGCGGTATGATATGTAGTTTGTACCGCTTTATGCTTCCATCAGTAAAAGTGATGATAACATTTATTTCTACGTAGTTTGATGCATGGATGTTGTCAACTTCTATTCTTTCTTTGTAAATTTGGTTGCTACCTATCACTCTATCTATAGTATAGTTTAGGGTACTACCATCCACCGTTATATCGCTACTAACAATATTAACCTTAGAAATCGGGACTGTCCCCATATTATGTACGGTAACTATTAGCTGCGCTGTGTTATCTCTATATGTAAGATCACAGTCTACAAGTACTTCGGATACAGGACACTTTATTGTAAAAATGTGTAGTGAATATGTAGATAGAAGTAGGCCTACGCAGATAACAGAAATCAGAATTGCAGATGCCGCTATTAAATTACTTACTGCTTTTCTCATCCTTGTCCAGCCCCTAAGGTAATCAAGTACTCCTTATATGCACCATCACTAAACCAAACCCTAACTCTAAAACTATATGAGCTACCGAGACTAACGTTTCTTATTTGCCAACTCTTACCTTTTGCCTGCCCCGGAGCTAAATTAGTCCCTATAGTTGCTTCCGATACCCACGAACCACCATCATAAATCTGTACACTACCCAAGCATGACAACTTAACTTCTGAGACAGTAACTGAGCCGACATTCTTCACATCTACCGTTATATACCATCCAGAGCCTGTTGTATACGATAGCTTAGCCTGGACAACTTGAATTTCATGTTGTGTACTTTGAAATCTTATTAAGCCGTGTGTCCACGCGAAAACGAAAGCACCAGCAGCTAACACTATAGCTACAATCACAATAGTAGCTACAAGCTCGGATACTCCTCTCCTCAATCTCTCACCCCTGCTCAGCTACAACAGTAAATTGGTATTCCTTGTAACTACCATCTTGGAAAGTAACTTTAAGGAAAACAGTATATGACTTGCCTACGGTAGCGGCGCCAGTTGACCATGTTCCCCCAGAAGTCTCACCTGGTTCAATTGTGCTAGCTAATGTTTGCTCACCTAGAAGCCCAGGGATATAGACTTTGACGTCACTTGTACTGACGGTACCAGTATTCTTAATGTTGATTGTGAATTTCCATCCAGAACCGCTGGTATACACGAGACGAGCATACTCAACCTGCACCTCAGTCTGCGGTGCTGATGTTTGGAGCCAACCAATACTCCACGCAAAAAGAAAAGCTCCAGCAGCTAATGCAATTGAAATAGTTATAACTACAGCTAGTAAGTTTGAAATTCCTTTTCTATTTTTTACTTTTATCATTTCCGCTCAATACAACTTGATTATTAAAAAGGCTACACAGTCACCACATAGAACTATTTCTCAACTATACTTTCATCAAGCGAATAACAAACAATTATTAACATGTATTTCTTTCCAATAGTAAATGCATAAGCAGAAACATTTTGCATAGAGTATCCTTATAAAGATGATATGTGTGGAATGCCTGAAAAGATAAAGCCGCTGAACCTGATTAATGTTGTTTCAACGTTGCTAACTGAGGGTGTAGACGTGCAAATCATCAGGAAAGCGTTTACTAGCGGTGGATTAAGTCAGGATGATGTAGATTACATTATTAGTTATGTTTTTAATGTTGAAAGTGATAGAGGTGTAAATTTAGCATATCAGTATTTAGATGAGATAAAACAGAAAATTAGTGATATTCTTAAGGTTTTAAAGGAGAGTGGCTAGATAACATGAGAGAACCTGTATAAAGATATTAAAGAATACTGTTACAGCAGAATACTTTATGATGTCTACTGGGTTATAGTCGTGTCTGCTTATTGTTAACAGAACGCTTATCATTAATACTATTGCTAATACTATCATGCTAAGTATGTCAAATAATGACTGGCTGAAAGGCGGTAGGGAAAGAAATGCATCTATAGGTCCTATGTTCTCCCAAATATTAAGATTATCCGTACTATCCATATCAAATGTGAAGTTGAAGCCAAAGCTAACTACTTTGAGAAGAATAACAATTGGTATTGATATCCATGAAAGTATGTATCCACTCGCTAAAATCAAAGGCATGAATATTAAGTATAATATGGTAAAGTCATGGTATGGCTTTGGATTTGACGAGCTAAACACATCGTTAACGTATTTATGCACGTTAAACACGGCATTAATATTTACTACATATTCATCAACGGCACTCCTATATTTCTCACCTGCGTGTGATAAGACCTTAAAGAAGGGTTTTAGGTTTGGATCATCCACATCCATAACACCATTTTCCTTAAGACCTTCTAATGCTTTTCTAAGCTGACTGTGTATGTATTGATCATACCCTTTAGCCATCAAACTCTGCAATACAAATTCGTGATGAAGCTCTCTACATAAATACGCGTAGGAATTTAGCATATCGTTAATCTTCGGTATAATTCTTGCAGTCGAGTAATTCATGTACACAACGTACAATGTAACTGCAACTGCTAAAATAATACATGGTGGATATAAAGTTGATAACATAAGCATCAGTATAGATAGTGATATCAGTACAGCTATGCCCAATTTATCGCTCTTCGGCTTAAAGCGGTCAAAAACTATGATAGGATAATATGTCGGTTTTTTAAGCAGAATTATAGCCGAAAGAATGAGGAGCAAACCTATATATATTAATAATAGGTATATTATGCTGCACCTAAACCAGCTAATAACGTAGCTTTCTGACAGATCCTCATATACTATTACATGGTAGAAGATCATAGATAGCGGGACTAACGATGATAAAACTACTATGCAAAATACTGTTTTGTATGCATAGTTTAGTGTTTTAAGATGATCAACGCAATAGCTAGAATACTTCTTTAGCGCTTCATCAATCAATCTATCAATCCTATTAGGATCTACAGTAACCTCTCTAATTACACGAGCTAGGAAAGGTGATTTACATTTAAATGCTATGTTTTCAACCTCTAGTCCACTTGTTGCGTATTCGACTCCTCGAAGAGATTGAGAGATATACTTAAACACATTTTCCCTAACAATTATCTTTATGCTGTCAAGTAACGACTTACCAGATTTGATGAGGAAAGCTAGGGAAGATAGAAAGTAGGGGAGCTCACTATCTATTCTCAGCTTAATCCAGTTAGCTTCATAAAGCACGTTATAAACCAGTTTAACTACGAATGGAGCTGTTAAAAGTAATGAGACTATAAGTAGTGTTAGCGAGATCTCCCCATCTGGATTTAGCAACAATATAAATAGCGATGAGGAAACTGAAAGTATAATACCAACCAGAAATAATACTTTAGCTACAGGTGTTAAATCTCTTATCTCTGTTTTCTTTATCTCGATAGATGGAATCAGAGTAGGATACTTTGTATACTTCTTTATGTCATGCTCATACATAGCTATCTACCTTTTTTAGAGAATTCCTAACGCAGTTGATTAACTCTTGAATCTTCATCCTCTTTTCAGTTACGCTCATAACCTTAGCCTTATCCTTTATCTCACCAACAATCCTAGCAACATTATCACGGCAGTTCTTGATGATTTCAATTAGCTCCTTTTTCTTGCTGAGAGAAATATCTCGCCTTGTAAGGAAAGTAGAGATCTTCGCTCTATATGAGTCTAGAAGGGGAATCATACCTGTAAGCTCGGACACTAAATCATCTATATAGCTGTATCTCTCCAGGACCTTTCTCAGACCAGAGAACTCATCTTTTTTCTCGCTCATCACTACAAAAATACTTTTATAAACTATTCGGAGCCGCTAATTTGTTTATGTACGTAGTAGCTGAGGTCACCACGCCAACGGCGGTACAGCATAACTGCTGCAATATGTGTACATATTTTCCTCCTCCTAACATATCCATAACTCGTGTTATAGCATGAACAGCTATACCTATTTGTAGAATCGAAAAACATTACTACATAGTAGCTGTAGAGATCGCCTAATTCACTTAATCCCTCCACTATCCACCTGTTTTCTCCAGATTCACGAACATAGAATGCTCTAACTATAGCCCTCATTATCCAGCTGTAGCTCTTGTTAGGAAAGTTTTTTCTTAAGAAGTTTACGGTGTCAACGAGAAATCGATATTCCTGTTTAGAAAGACCATATTCACCCAGATTCACATTTTTTATATTAACAGAGCCAGTAGTAGCATCTCTTATAACCCTATTTGCTAATCTGATATATCTACGTATTTCCTTCTCGCTCTTCTTCACCTTCTCTAGCCTCCCTCCTAGCCTTAGCTCTATCAAGAAGCAACCTCATCGCCTTAGTTGATATCATGTACACCCTTCCAGCAGGAGTAACCGTGTACGTAATGAGATTGTAGTGAAGCAACAGGTGTAGGGCTACTCTAGCCATGTAATAGTCGCCATCAAGTCTCTCCATAAGCCTATCACGTAGATTCGCTTCGGCAAGACAACTTTCCCAAAGCTCACACAACATTTCCTCTATCTCTCTCGAGTAATCCCTACTCTTAGTTTTGAAAACAACATCCAAAATATCAACCCGCTTACATCTCTCACTACACGTAGGAATAGTGAAACATTCATCTAGAAATTCGACTGCATCATCTTCTGTGACTTTATACCTGCCATCCTCCAACTTTAAAACTTTATTAGCTAACTTATAGGGTTCATGGTATATACTTCTAAGCGTAATAGTGTTTACATGCTCACTAACAATAATTATATCTGGATTAAGAACAATATCATCGGAAACGATGTAAACATCATCTAACAAATTGATAACGCTCTTTAGCAGTCCAAAGTTTACGTTAGCATCCCTAATATCCAATACATAACAGCTCTTTTTCTTGAAAGAGAAACACTGCAACAAACTTACGTTTGGAAAACCAGGTACTATCGGTACAAAAACTTTTTCCTTATCGTTTTCTACCGTGCTAGTAAACCATCTCCTCAAGTGATTAAAGAGCTGTTCATGTCTAATTGAAATCATTTCAAGTAAGTCGAATGTTACTTTATCCCAGTCTTCTAGTGCTCTCTCAAGCTCATTAATATCCCCAACAGTAATTAAGCCATCATATTGTAGTGCTTGAAGAAGTAGATGGGCGTACTCAGATGGAATGCTTATACAGGCTTTATGATTATGCTTATACCTATTAGTTATGTATAAACAATCATCTAGCTTTGGCAATCTGCCTAGTACAAGTTTCATTTCCTTCTCCTCCTCAGAACTTCTTCGCGAACAATAACACGTAGTTGCGTCGGTTTAGCAAAACCAGACCTTATGAGTATCCCGTAACCTGGCTGCTTGTGATATAATAACCAGTCTATATCTTGTTTGCTTAACTTAGCTAGTGCATCTAACTTCATAGCGTGAACACGAGGACCGGAAAGAGCTAGTGTAAAGCCGAACTGCTCATAAGCTTCTAGAGGCATGTCCGTAACGGATTGAGTTATAATCCAGTAGCCAACTCCAAATTTCCTCATCTCCCTAATGTAGTCTACAAGATTGAGCCGCTGAACACCCTTTAGTAGTCTCCAAGCCTCGTCAATAACTACAATAAGTTGCGGTCGATGTGTGGGTGCTTTGCTCATAAAGTACTCTCTCGTGTAGATTATGAAGTACATAGTTATGAAACGCTCAGCTTCTGGTGTAACCCTCTTCCTACATCTATAAACGATACATATAGGCGTGTTCGACTCCAAAATTTCTTTCATATTTAGATTTGGCTCTAGGATGTAGGGTATTATGCTGTTCATTCTGCCCACTATATCTGGGTATCCAGTAAGCTCATCTAAAATCTCATCTGGAGAGCTGGAGTTTTGAAGTGCATTCCTAATCATACCAGCATGATACGCATCTAGACCTAATGCATCGGCAAATGCATCTGCAATCATTGAGTACCAGTAGGCTCTATCTACAGGTGCATCAAAAATATCTATAATATTCTCCGCTATGTCAATTACCAACCCACCCAAATCCTTAGTAGCATAAACATAATCCAAACCAGGATCAATACACATAAAATTAATTCCATGTTGCACTAGATCATACAACAGGCTTTCAACTGTAGTTGACTTTCCACTTCCCGTCTGCCCAACAATTATTCCGTGAAAATTCGGAAGCCTATTATAGTTGAGATAAACAGGTCTCCTGTAAACATCTTCACCAATTAGTATGCCTTGAAACTCTTCTGGCGGCGGAACAAGAGCAAAAGGAGTGAATAAGCTTAGGCTATATGATGTTGTTATTCCCTCGCAACCCCTCATTCTATCACCATTTATAAAGATTCTATAAATGGTGATGGAATGGTAGTAGATCTCTATCGAATATTAGTTTTAGCAGAAGAGGCAAATCTACAAACATGGTTAAAAGACACGATTAGCACTATAGCGGGAATACTTATAGTCCTTGGCATCTTAGGAGGAATCGCTGGAATAATAATCTATATCGCCGTCGGTATCCTGGAAATACAACTATTCACAGGAATGTTCTCAAGCTCAGGTATGAGAAAAATAATGCATTCATTATATGCCATGATAATAATACCCGTAACAATAGGTATACTATTCATACTCAATAGTTTAGCAGTAAATGGGTATCTAGGACCACGAGATGAAGGATCAATTGCGTGGATGATAGAACATATTTGGAGAACTATCATTAATTGGATTACAACGGCGCTCGGGTGGACCTAATACACATCAATATACTTCGATACCGTATACGGAGTTTTTGCCACAAACCCTAAGCTTTCGAATAAACTTTTTATTACTCCGCTTACGTGTGGGGCGGTAAATACTATTATTCTGAATTTGTATAGCATTTCACCAGAGTTTCTTCTGTCAAGTAGTCCCCTTAGCTTTTTAGATTCATCCAGCCACTCGAATCTCCCCATAGCTTCTCCCCACTTAAGCTTTCCATAGTATTTCGCGTTTAGCTTCTCAAACTCTCCTGATGATAATGGAGAAACAGTTATTATCATTACGATGTCGTATGGGCTTTTGTTTATGCTGTTGTGAATATTAATCGCATTATTATAGTATTCTGTTGGATTGACCGGCCTATAGCTACTTAGATCTTCTGTAACTACAACCACCTTATCCTCTAGCATGTATTTTCTTTTTCCTCTTTTAGCCGCGAATGTAAGCACGATAAGGGAGAATCCAAATACAAGTGGAAGGTCAAATACAGGGTTTATGTGAATAAAGTCTGGAAATATGGATTTGTATAGTAGGAACCCGCCCAGCAGAAATAGTATGAGCTTAATTCCGAGTCTTGACTCCATAGGCTTTAGATTAATAGGATATTTAATGTCTTCAGCGTTAGCAACAACAACCCGTATACCTGCATTTTCAAGGACACGCTTTACACGACTTACAGTATACAGCAGTCTTGTGCGTATGCTTGAAAGATCGTTTCCTTCAACAGCTATCTGTATAAAGTAATTCACGTTACTCCCTTTCTTAACGTAGATTATTTTGTAGTCCATGTCATATTCTATGAATATACCATCTACAATCTCTTTTGCTAACCCTAGAAATGAGGATTCATCTAGATCAATTACATTATAGTTGACTTCAAGAATTTTTAGAGCCGTTCCAACCCTATATTTTCCTCCTCCAAGCGGGACTATGTATATCGCCTCACCCTCCTCCTCGTCGATCTTAGGCTCGATAAACTCTACGCCATATACGTATTCGGATAGGTACTGAGCAATAGGTTTGATGAACAACATAAACGTAAAGAGAAGCATTATAGAGCCGAGTGTATGATTAAACATGTATGATGCAAGTGACATTAACAGTATAATAAAGTATAGCGATTTCCTCACCAAGCTTCACCATCAAAACACTCCTTAAAAAGTGAATATCAAATGTATGGAAAATGATTAGAGTGATAAAAGATAGGGATCTAAAGAGCGGTAAACCACTAATAATTGTATGTAAAACTCTAAAGAAAGAGGTAAGAGTGTTTACAATTCTGCTGAACAAGGAGTGTGTAGTGAAACATCATAAATATACTGAGGAGACTGGAATTGAGCAGAAAGAGGAAATTAGAGTTAAGTATTCGGAACTAATAGGATATATAGTAAAAAATGATGGGGAGAAACTATATAGATATCTGCTTAATAGAATGAAAAAAGCTAATCGGTAGTAACATCCTCAATACCATAATCTGTGATTTTGAACTCTACAGACTCACCAGTCCTTCTGTGAATTACATCGTATGCTATTAACCTTCTTGTAGCACTTCCAGTCTTAAATATGTAATACCACTCTGTAACTCCATGTCCCAATACGTAACCGCCTATAAATGTTTTATCAATTCTCTTTGACGGATCTGGCACAGCCTGAACCTGATCAGTTATTAGACAGTATGTTTTGTAGAACGATATTCTCCTGCGGATCCAGTTAAGCGTAGCGTTTATTCTCTGTTGTCTCTCAGCTAAATGTGCTCTACCTGTAAATGCTTCCCTATACGGTCCAACCAACGTATCAATTACGAGCAGTTTATATCCCTGCTCAAGATAGTCGGGCCACTCCCTTCTCAAAAACTCTTCTAAAGCAAAGTAATCGCTACTATCAACAACAATTATATTTTCAAGCACAGTATCTGGGTCTAAACCGAATCTCTCAGCCGTCCTAACAATTAAATCCTGATTATACACGTTTTCGCTATCCATATAGATAGCTTTTCCCTCTATAGGTTTTAATTGCACGGTGACGAGCAGTTGATGTGCTAACCTGCTTTTTCCGCTTCCCTCCTCACCATATACGCCATAAATTTTTCCCGGCCACAATCCACCTCCAAGCAGTTCGTCTATAGCTTTAACACAAGTTGTAAGCTTGGGAAGCTTGAGGTATTGCTCACGCTTTTGCTTTGTAATTACTACATCTATTCCTATACGCATTCTGGCTTCTCTGATTACCCTACTTGCTGAATCAAGATCATCATAAAGCCCTAGTGATAGGAGTTGGATGGGTGTATATGCAGCAAGCTTTCTTACTGTATCGATACCAAGCTCACGAGCCTTAGCATACTTACTCTTCAATATCTTTTTTAGTAGTGCCTCCTCTTTACTCATTTCCTTTTCTGAATATTCTTCTGGCATCATACTTCACTCACCTCAATCCAACCCTCAAGATACCACTCCTCGCGTATCTCCTCAAGTAGTGCCTTCGCCATTTCCTTCGATAATCCTCTGTTGCGTAGTATCGCTAACACCTCATCCTCACTTAAGCTACCAAATGGAGAATTCATCAACTCACTCCACACAGTCCTCTTATCTTTATCACTTATCTTGTAATATATGTCGAGAAGCTTAGCTCTATCAGTTATCCGTAAACTCCAAGTTCTCTTCTTCATAGGCTTAGGCTTAACAAAGTTTTCCACAGACACCTCCTCCTTCACCTCACACTCCTTAGATTTAATAAGGGAATACAGTTTCTCTTGTGACGATATTTCCTTCTTTAGCGTTTCAAAAATTTCTCTTTCATCCTCTCTTACTGTTGCAACAACCATATCTTTACCAGAACCTGTATACTCGTGCCTTAGTGTAATGCTGAAGTCTTTGGGTATGCAGTCTTCATAGCCAGAGAAAAATATAGTTATCAAGCCAGGCTTAATCTTAACTTTCTCCACGTAGTTTCTTAATCCATCCCGCCTACTTTTCAAAAGATCAACAAGATAATGGATATATGTAAAGATAGAGTTGAAGTCTGATATTGTAATCATAGACGGTCTTTTAGTCTTAGCTCTTTTTTCTCTTCTTGTCTTAGTGGTAGCAGGCTCAAAATGCAAAACTTGATCAATCGCTATATCTACATCCTTATGTTGCTTATACGCCTCAATAAGCTCCTTAGCTTTTTCAGTAGGAAGCCTAACAGCGGTCTTCACAAGCCTATCCATTTCCCCCTCTCTGCCTTCAACATCCTTAAGCATCTTAGAAATCTCAAGCACTTTTGTAGTAGATACTATACCTTCGTGAACCTCCTCATCGCTAGGGCGAGACTTTATTCTCAAGTCATACTTTTTCGCAAACTCATATGCTTGAAGAATATTTCTGACCCACGTTTCGCTTTTACCTATCCGCTCAGCAAACTTTTTTACCGTCCACTTAGGAGCGATCTCCTTAAGCTTATAATATGCCTGAGCGATCTCCTCATCGCACAAGTTGTTTCTCTGTATATTTTCAATTAATGAAATCAGAATAGCCTCCTCATCAGTTACATCAACTACTCTGCAGGGAACCTCTTTTAATCCAGCTTCTTTGGCAGCCTGTAATCTCCTACCTCCAGCTATAACTTCATAAGTGCCATCCTCAGTTTTACGTACAATTAACGGTTGCAAAACACCATCATTCTTAACGCTTACGATAAGTTCGCTGAGATCCGTCTCAACACTTCGAATATTATACTTAGAAATTTTAAGCTTCTCTATAGGAATATTAGCAACTTCCATACCAAAAAGGAAAACTTTTATAAATTACGAAGCAACACAAAAATTATCTAAAAATTACTCGTAGGGGTTTATTACCTCTCCAGGAAGCTCAGGAACTTCATCAGAGACTTCTTCGATACTCTTTATTCTTCTTGTACGTTCTTCTTCGAATCTAATTCTATACTTCCTACCATATACTTCTATTTTGACCTCCTCTTCAAATGTAGCAGTTTGATGTGGATAGGGGATTTCGAACGGCTTTTCACGTGAACCAGTATATTTAACACATATTTTTTCACCAAATAAATTGAGATCTATTAACTTTGGACTATATGTATCAAGTTCTTCCATTAATCCAAACAGGCTTTCCCTAACCTCCTCTAATGCACTAGCATCAAACTTCTCTATCGCTTCGCTATATTCCTCGGAAAGTTCATTAAGCACTTTGTTATAATTTTCAGCGAAGTACTTTGGCACTTCACTTACTCTGATTTTAGCATCATCAAAGAGCTGTGGTAACTCATCCTTTAACTTGTAGTATTTCTCAACTTCTCTATACTCATCTCTCTTAACAACATTATTCACGTATCTCTTTATCTTCTCAAATCCCCTGCTCATATCATATACCGCGAAATCATCGAGAACTCTGAGAAGCCCCCAGTACATGTCTTTAAGCTTCTGAAGCTTCTCTGCATATACAGGCCACTCAGAACTACCCTCTACATCGACAATAAACCTCCTAATAATTATGTAAACCTCGATTGCTTTCTCAAAATCGTGTAAAGCTTTCTCTATATTCTCCAGTCTCTTAATATCTTGACGTGGATCATCAGAAGCGACAGTATGTCTTTCACGAACAACCTTTAATTTGTTGACAACCTCGCTATTCCACTTATCGTCAAAAATCCTCTGAATCTCAGTAAGTATATTTTTAACCGTTTCTAATCCCTTTCTAACACTAGCCTCATTATTCTTTACTAACCCCTCCTTTATAGCTTCATAAGCAAGACCATATTCTCTGCCAAACAATCTATACATCACTCCAGTCTCAAGTTTTTTCTGTTTACCTGGTATTGCATCGCTAAAACCTGGTGAAAGCATAAGGTAGCTGTACATGTTTCTCATGACTTGATTAATGCGGTTCCTATCATACTTCCTCTCCCTAAGCATCGCATCAATAATCTCAATACACCTATTGAGGTCGAAAGACAGGAAGTTGATAATCTTATCTATTAGCTCTTTAACAGAATTTATATACTCATCTCTAGTTTTACTGCTTTCCATAAACTCCTCAATAAACTCATCCACAGCCTCTGGATTCTCCAGATACTTAGCTAAAAGCATAATATACTGATCGGAGCCTATAGTAATACCGGCTTTAGTTGCAATATTATCGAGAGATATCAGCTCCTTGGGGCTAATATTAAGTAAACCATCAACAATACTTACATTAATTCTGCTTAGATCAACTTTATCCTTTAGAACCTCAAGTCTCTTACAAAGTTCACCAATATCCTTAAGAGAGTATCTAGTTACAAGGTAGCTAATAGCAAGATTATCAAGTTGACTAACCAACCTACAAGACTGTAAAACCTTATCACGATACAAATTAAGCAGAATTGACTTGAAATCACGACCAGACTCACGATATATTTTCAACGCTTTAACCCTAATTTCCTGCGGTATATGAGAATAATTCTTAAGCACATTAGCAATCTTAAACTGCTCACTCCTCTCAAATTTGGTAAGCTCATACGCTGCATGTGTATCTAACCCATTACCTATAAGCTTAAGTATATCTTCTGGAAGCTCAGAAATGCCCAAATATCTTTGAACAGCTTGTTTGCTAAATGGTATATTACATTCTTTAATGAATCTTGATATAGAAAATATATCTGAGTTTAATATTGGCGTCTCCTGAGGGGACACCAAACTATATTTTTTATGTGTTTTTTGTATCCAGAGTTCATATCTTCTTTTTATGTATTTTGCGATTTCTTTTGTAGTTAGGTCCTGCCTCTTCCAGTTTTCCTCAAAGCTCATTTGTAGTGCTTCTTCATCTGATACATTTACGACTTTAGCTGGAATCTTAATCTCCTTACCAGTCTCCTCAATAAACTCCTTAGCAGCAATTAATCTGTTTCTACCAACAAAACAATAATATTTCCCATTTTTCTCTCTAACGGTAATATGATACTCTATACTCTTTCCTCTTCTCAAGTCTTCTTTTATCGCCTCAATTTTCTCTCTATCAGGTGGAGAATCAAATCTCAAATTATACCTATCTACCTCAACCTCCCTAGGATCAAGATATATGATTTTATCTAACATTAACTACACCCCCAGCGTAAATAGAAATTGCATGAGAAATCATGCTGTGAAGAGTTTTCCTTAAAGAACCTCTTATTCCGCATAACTTAATCTGGTCTATTACCCATTTTCTTACGCTGTTAACAAGGTTAATATCACGTGGGAAACCCTTAGCAAACAAGTAGTTTTCGAAGTCTCTGCTGTTAACTATGTTTAATGCTAACTTTTCTTTATCGAAACTATTTATTAACCCAGCGCTACGCCAAATTCTAATACACTTCACGTAGCCACGCATGGGAATATCGATATCTAAATCGGGAAATAGGAGAGGATGTTCATTTTCAAGAACGTACTTAAGTGCACATGCATACGCCATGTATGACAGTATTCCATTTTGTATTGCAGATCTCTCTAGTTCTTTAATTCGCTTAACAACATCTGTCGGCAGATCATCTCTGTTAGGTAAAATACACTTGTAGAAACGGTACTTTGATCCTTTAAGATAATATGTCATCAATATTGATTTGCTCATGCTAGCAAGACTCAACAGAACATCGTATTTAAGTTTTAGACTTAAAGTATAGCCGATGCTATACATATTATATATGTTATGTATAATTTTTGTGTAGAGGGTGGGGGGTATTTATTAAATATCGCTAAATACATCTTTTTGGATGGAAATATTTAAGGATCCAGATAAGTTACTACCTACATATGTCCCCAGCTCGACGCCACATCGGGAGGCACATTTATCTACTATTATACGCAGGTTAGAAAAAGGTTATTCTGGTCGTTTCGTGCTTGTCGGTCCAAGTGGATCTGGAAAGACTATGATTCTTAAGCTTGTTGAAAGGCAAATGATGAACTTGTTTCACACAATTTATATTAATGTGAATGGCTTTAAGAATCCATATGATATTATTAGTAAGATATATGAAGTTGTTATAGGCGAAGAAATAAGAGGATTATCGCTACATCGATGTTTTGAACATCTTATCAAATACATCATAAAGAATGATATAGATATTCTGCTACTTCTAGATGATGCTGATCACCTATTTACTAAGCATCCTGACTTTTTGCGTATGCTTAGCAGACCAGAAGAAATCACCGCAAACTACAGCGGGGAAAAATTGCATATTATATTTTCAGTACGTTCTCGCAGAGTATTTGACAAATTGGATCAAGCTACATTATCAAGCTTGAGAGCACACATTATAGAGCTTAATCCATATAGTTACGAGGCACTTATTGATATCATCTCCTATAGATGTAGCGAGGCATTTAAAGAAGGGGCATATACTCACGATGCGGTTGAAACTGCAGCAGATATAGCTACTCAGTATAGTGGTAACGCGAGAATAGCCCTCGATCTAATGTATAAAGCTGGATGGATCGCTGAAGAAACAAAAAGTAAGTATGTAGAGCCAGAGCATGTTCGATATGCAAGAAAAGACCTTCCACCAGCAATCACGCTAAACCTGAATAACCAAGAAAAAGTTCTTTTATATAGTGTTGCAGAGTTGCTTCTACACAGTAAAACTGCGTACATCGAAAACAGAGAAGTTGAAAACAGATTTGTCGAAAATCTTGAGTATTTCAACTTAAACAAAGTAAGCCACAGGGAGTACATGAAAATGTTGAAAAAACTCGATGCATTAGGTATAATTTCACTACGACAACGTGGAAAGCAGTACATCGTGGGATTACCATCTATGCCAGCTACAGTAATAGTCAATAGAATAGATGATATACTCTCAACGTAAGAAAAATGATGGAAAAAGGAGAAGGGGGGAATAAGCTAAAGTTTTAGGCTTTTAGGTTTTTAGACTTCTTCAACTGGTACTGATACTGTAAACTTCTGGCTACTACCGTCTGCAAAGTTTACCACTACCTGTATAATATATGTTTTGCCGAACTCAACTGAACTTGGATCTAGTGCTTTACTTTCACTTTTGCATTTTCCTGGTGCTATGTCGCTTAATGGTATGCTGAGATCATTGCCATCTTTGTCCTTCAAACTTCCACTAACCTCGGTTATAGTGACACTACTTATGGAAACCGTACCTGTGTTCTCAATTGTAATTGAGAAAGCTGCTGATGATCCGTCTGATGTCTTGATTAGACTGATATCTTTAACGTTTGCAACAGCGACTTTTGACTTTGCTCTGAATAGCCCTGTGGTCCATGCGTACATTAGGGCTCCGAGGCCAATTACAATGCCGATGAGGATGATGGCGGCGAGCAGATGGCTAAGTCCTCTTCTCCTTCTAACCATAAGTTATCACCGTAATTGTAAGTCATTAAAAGCGCTGTTTTGCAGATTATGGAAATCACTTATGAAAACCTTCGCTTGAAATATTGCTGTATACTTTAAAAACTGTGTTTTCTGATATGATGAGCAGAAAAAGGCTTAGAATAAACTATAATGCGTTGAATGATGAAGTTACAAAACGCAATTTTGGAGATTGTAAAGATAAAAAGTTAATAATGGTAGGGGCATGGCAATAAGCGTATACATACTCAAACTAACTTTTTATCTGCTCAAATTCATTCAAAACATGCAACATACCATAGTAAGCCAAGAAAATTCTGAGCGATAATCTAGCTTTTATCACACCATTTTCTTTACCAGCTATAATATATTCACCAATCTTCAACACGTCTCTTTTATCATTACAAAAGGCTTTGAATAGTTTAGTAATATGTTCTGGTTTATATGTGCGAATAAGTCTTTTGGCGGTAATTAGCGACTTTCTTTTTTGTTCCTCTGTCATTATTAACGAATCTACAATCACTTCCTCAACTGCTCTTCTAAACCTTTCCTCATCAATCTTTATGTATTGACCGGTCTCAACTAGCTTTAGCTTATCAAAATAGCATGGTATAGGCTCACTTTCACCGCCAAACCTTACTAAGTAACACTCGCCAGGATGTAACCTAAGGTTGATATCGACAAATTGTCTTAACGCATCTCCGTGTATCTTGAATCTCTTTTCCCATGCAGAGAATAATGGATATAGTGTTCTTAGGTCGTCTGGGTTATCGATGTGGAACAAGAACACGTGGCCCATATTATTCCAAACGTCTGGAGCTACTGTTGTAAGTGTTTGATCCGCGAGAATCAGGTACATGTTATATTTTCTACCTTCACGTGCAATTTTGCTGAGGATCCATTCACGCATACCTCTTATCCTAGGTGCTAACCTATGAACTTCGTCTATTACGACATACAGTTCTGGTTTGCTACTACTCCATGTTCTCATTAGGACCATTAAGCAAGCTAATGTAAACAGTATCATGTCTCCTTCTGATGGGAGTGAAGCTAAATCAATTATCAGGACATCATGTTTTTCAAGGAGCTTTATTAGGTCGCCCTCAACATCTGGAATTGGAGTGTACAGCTCTGGAGTTAGTGGTTTAAGCCTACGCAGAACAGCAGATGTAGCGTCCCTCTCGTCTTTATATGTTGTTACCTCTCTGATTTCTTCGAGTGCTTTTATGAGTTCTTGATGGCTGTTAGCACTTTCGATTGCCCTGCTTAGCATCTCGTATGCTATTGGGCTGAATGATGCCCTATCGACATCCTTAAAGAACAGTATTGCAGCTTCTTCATAGACATTTATTAGCTCACGTTTATTGAACACTCTATAAAGATCTACAAATATATCCTCACCTGGCCAGAGGACAGTTGCGTTCCTAAGTATGCTTACTAGCGATATGAAGTTTCCAACCCAATCGAAAATTATGACTTTAGAATTTGTAAACTTGTTGATGTAGCTTACTATGTTCGCTATGGCTGTTGATTTACCTGAACCCGACTTACCTAATAGGAACATGTGGTGCTTAAGCGGAAACTCAATACTAACATTTGGAAGATTTATTCCTCTTTCCTCCAGCCTACCGCCATCTATATGGATATGCCCCTTTCTTACATGTAGTGACGTATACTTTGGATATGCTCTTACTGGTGTGGTGTTTTTAAGAAGCTCCCAGCAAAAAATGCCTGCTTGGGCTGATGAAATTCTATATCCAGTTGACAATTCTGTTAAGTGCTTAAGTTTTCCGAGATTAGTTATAGTGTATATTCCCGATTTAACAAATATCTTTCTAGGCATAAACCTTCCTTGAATCATCGAACCCTCATACTCAAATACAAGTACTGTGCCTACAGCTTCATCAGAAATCAAGAATCTTATCTTATCACGATCAATTTGTTCTGGTAGATCTCTGGGTATCGTAGCTTCCTTAACTATTCTTAATTTTTCACTTTCCTCCTTTACTATATCTACATCTAAACTGTTAATTATTATTTCATGAGCAAGATCGAGGTTTTGAATAGCTTTACCGAGTCTTTTTGCTTCAGCAACCGTGTAGATGTATACATACCCATCAAGAGCATAGAACACAACTACCTTCCTTAGCTTAGATAGAAGTGCCTCTAAAGCTTGTTGACTCAGGTCACCACTATATACTCTATATATGCGATATGCTCTAAAATGCAGATCAGAGATTTTACAGAATGTTGTTTCATCTATTTTGATTGGTGGGTAGGACTCGGTTATATGTATAAACCTCTTTTTTGTTTTATATCCCTCCTGCACTCTCCTAAAAAGTGCACCTACAACAATATACAAACCTATAATGAAGAAGATAGCTAGTATGAAGAGCATAATGAGCATCTGCGGTAGAGACATTTTTGGTAATGCTACTCCCTCTTTAAACATATTCTGGGGTAGCACACCCTGGATAGGAACTAGCACTATCGATATGAGGATGGATATTGGAAACAGCTTCAGGAACGATGATGAAAAAGCGACGTTTACTGGGGTTCTTAATGTTCTAATAGAAACTACCGCTATGCTGAAGATCAACGCTATAGGTATGTAAATTAGATCGCGGGACAGCAGTAGGCTGAACATAGGTATTAATCCATATGAACCCGTAGATACTATTTTTGCTAACCAATTATACGCATATGTAAATGTAATTACGAATGCTGTAAAGCCGTAGAGCGCTAGGGGAACTTGCCTGAGCGGTTTAACAGTTACAGTTAATAGAGCAAGATACCCCGCTATAAACAGTGTAAGTAGCAGAGGCGGTAAACCAGTAACTCTACCTGCAAAGCTGAATATACAGCTATTAAGTGAGGTAACAAGTCCAAGTCCCGCTATAATCAAACCAGCCATATCAAGCAGTTTACCGCTCTTCATACCACATAGAGAATCATTTAAAATCTCGGTGTGGTTTATAAAACCCTAGTTATTGTGAAGATGGACATCAAAATCATTAAGGATAAACTAGAGATCTTAAAGTATGATGTGGAGTTTCTAGCTGAGCGGCTAGATAAGCTTGTAGATGAAATCAATAAAGCGGTTAACGAATCTTCTAAGGTAATTTTTGAGCAGATAAGAATCACGAAACAGGAGCTGGATGAGATACTCAAGAATATCTCAAGAATGGAAGCTGAAGAAGAAAACAAGGTATTTGAGAAAGCAACTGAAAACCAAATAAGATACCTGAAGATCTTGTACAACAAGCTGGGAATGACACCACCACCAGACCTAGAACAAATCTCCAAAGCGGAGGCAAAACAAAGAATAGATGAGCTCAAAAGAAAATTAGGGTGGTGAAAATGCAACTTTTTACATACAGCACACTAAGTATTATCATCCCTGCGGCTGGAATAGCGTGTTTACTAGCTTACGCCTTCATATTGTGGACTCTCGGAGATAGAGCTAGAGCCAGGGAATACATGATAATGTCCATAATGGTTTTGTTCACGGTAATCGCTATCGGTGGAGCATATGTTGTAGCGAATATGGTTGTAAAGGAGATTAAGGGGGAAAACGTGACTATTGATGACTTGTGGAGCACGAATGTTTTGAACAGGACTGTTGAGAGGTATGATGAGATTTATAGGAAAGCTGTCGAGTGGGTTATTTACATAGCTAACACCAGAGCTACATGGGGTTTGCTACCAGGTGTTGGGTATGCAATTAGCGAATCATTAGGAGCAGCTACGTTTTGGCAGAACTGGGTTTTTAGCATGGCTGCAACAACATTTCTAGCTTTAAGGTGGTTTACACTTATACTAATGTATCTGCACCCCTGGCTCTTAATTTTTGGAGCCGGGTTAGCATCTGTACCGAGGTTAAAAGCTATAGGCGGCGTTCTGCTCAGCATATATCTTGTTTCTGGAGCTACTGTAGTGCTAATCGCAGATTCCTCTTACGATATTATATTCAATCAATACGGAGGGTATATGAATGTAGGATCGACACCCGAATGGAACCCCACAGCTCTACCTACCTTAGCCTCTAGAGCTGATAAAGCTGCACAAGGTTTTATGTGGTCGACTATGTTAGCAATTGTAGGAACACTATTGATGGGTATTCTGACTGCTGGTACGAGTAGAGCCTTCGAGGGAATACCAGTAATGTTTAGACCACTATAGTTTCCTTGTTTGTTTTTTTGCTTTGCATTTGAATATTTCTTATTGATTCTCTGGCACCCCTGTATATTAGTAATTATAAAAACTTAGGATTTGATTGTCTTAATTAAACCGATTATAGCTACTAGCAGTATAACTATCACTAGTGTGTAGACAAATATCTGTGGATTATCTTTAATGATCATGGAAAGAAGCATCGGGATAAAGATAAATGCCATGTTTAGTAGTGCTGCTAGTGCATTATATGGTGGGTAGTCATTTGGCTTATCACTAAAGGATAACCACCAACCACGTATTAGATATACACCTTGATACGTGAACGAGTCTAGGGCTAAGTGATGAAGTGCAAATATGAAGTACGCTTTGAAAGTTGCTATATAATCCGCTTTTACTAGAAACGCTATTATACTCCCTACAGCACCACAGATAAATGGTGACCAGAATAAGCCATGCATAACTTTATTCCTACCTTTTTCTCCATGACCAAAAAGATCTATGATGATATTTGGGACTGCAAATGCTGAAATAACGATAATTGCAGTAGTAATATCGTTTACTTGAATTAACTGATAAATAATACATTCTCTAGATGAGGGACTATGCCACGGAGATACAACAAAACATGACCAAAAATAGATAAAGAAAAAAATGCTGGAGTAAATATGTACCAATAACCTCATGTATACACCTCCAATAAATATACGCCACGTTACAACGGATGATATATGCCGCCTATAAAGGAGATGAGTTTTGGAAGAACTAAGGTTTTTACAAGGAATTTAAGGGTGAATTATGCTGTTCCTCCCGCTTACAGCTATCCTTATTATCCTTCAATTTAGAATTATATATGTTGATGTTGAAGCAGTACCTGTGTGACGTGATAGTTTTTGCGTGGATTGCTTCAAATAGGGTAATTGATTGCCTTATTACTATTTATGCTGTTGGTGTTGGATACGTTGAGACTGCACCGGTAACCGCTATGTATATGCAGATGTTAAAGATTAGTACATGCAGGAGCTGTATTACACTAGAAGCATAAATAAGAAGATTGGTTTGGCACTAGTAGATCTCAAGAATAAAGTTGTGTATGCAAGTAGAAACCTATTTGGCCGTGAAGCAAAAAGATTATTTAACCAAAACTTAGAATAACTGAAAAAATAGGAAGAGGATTAGCTAAGATAGTTAAGAGGGTAAAGGCGATGATCTAAAGATAAACGTTAGACCACGTTTCGAGGTTTTGATAGCTGCTAACTGTATACCGTATCTTCTGCTGATCACATCGTCAACCATGAGTATTGCTCTAAGCGTGTAGGACCGTATTCCCCTTATCCTTTTGTCGCAAATCCACAGCCTAATTTCATCGCTGTAATTCCTTACGATAATATTGTTGCTTAGGTGCACCTTTAACCTTCTCAACTCATTTTTAATAGCATCAACAACATCCTTCATACCAAAAAGTCTAGATTTTTATAAAGAACTTAGAGGCTTAAACCCGCAAATCTACCAACCATCTTATATTATTTCACACTTTTGGGTGTAGAGATATGTATAGAAGAGCTTTATGCGTAGTATTAGTAGCTATACTGTTGTTGCAATTCTACGCGGTATTTGCACAGCCTTTAAAGGTTGAGGAGAGGGATAAGCTGATTATATTTGATAATGGAGTTATTCATGTTGCTATACCATCTAGAAGTGCTTTTCCTAGATACTACTTCTGGTATAGGGGGAGATAATAAAACTGTGTATGTAGCTAAGTACGTCGGTATAGCTGAGGTTTGGTTGGGGGCATCGTCTACATTTAGCCACAGGTGCATGTTTAGTAGAGGCGATTTAGCTGATCAGGTAATTAGGAGGATGATGGATCAAGGGTTTGGTGTTGAGCGTGAAATTGCATCTAGTATCGAGAAGATTATTTCAAATCTAACGGATGTAAAGGAGAGAGTTGTAAATGCTTTAGAAGAGGTTAGGGGTATACTTAGCGATATTCTCGAGAATGGCTTAAGTGGCGAAAAATTGAAAGAGTTAGCAAAAGCGGTTAAGGAACTTAAAGATGCATTCAGCGAGTTTATGGAGGAAGTTAGGGAGAGGATTAGGATGCAGATGAGCATTATAAAGCTTATTCTCGGGCATAGATTTCACCCATTCTTCATACCGTTTGCGGCTTTAGAGTGGAAGCTAGTTGGCCCCGAGAACATAACGGATTCTGAGGGAAATGTTATAGGGATTAGCTTTAGCTTTGTAGCTGAGGATGTAAAGGCAAGTATATTTAAATGTTTTGATAGGATCGAGATTAGGAACAGGATATATACTGTTACGGTTAATGAAACGTCAGGTAATCAAACATATACTGTTACTAGAGCTGAGTTGAAAAATGACATAATAATATCTGGGTACAGATGGAACTGGGATAACATAGTAAGAGCTCTTGAGAATAAATCTAGACACTCAAAATCTTGAAGCATTCTTCGAACTACTAAGAGAATTCACCCAAAAATACGACGTTCAATACATAGTTTCAGTAAAAGAAACAAAAGACTTCGACCTAGACAACTGGGTAAAAGAAATGATACACAACAACCAACTAACAGTATACCAGGTAAAAAACAAAGAAATAACAAAACTAGAAATCTAACATAATCCTGCAAGATTATAGGCCATTTCAATTAGTAATTCCTATTTATCTCAACTCTCCTAAGAAAATCGATATTATTTCGTGCATGAGATATAATAAATGCTAAATTATCAAGCTCAGCTCAAATCCCCCACCTTTATATAATAAGGTTTAGTACCCTGACCTCTCTATATTTAGTGGGACTTAATGAAGATATACACTTTATTAATGGATTTGTAGTTGCACGCTTCGAAAATAAGTAATAAAAATTCCAGTTTTTCCTGAATTTAAGGATGTATATACACGTCATAGGCTTTAGTTTTCTCTACTTTCCAAATTCGGCAAACGCTTAACACTAAGCCTCGGTTTAATAACCCGGGCTGTAATAACCTTCACCCAGATTGATCTATAGCAGCAGAACCTAAAAGTTCATATAATCTCTCAGATATTAGTCCAATATTTAGCTTGTCTATTAGGCTTGATACCAGTGTTATATCCTTAGCTTCATTACATTAAACACCCTTAAATTCATATGTTAGTTTTATTAAATCATATTCCCCAGGAGCCATATAGTGAAGCCAATCGGCAATTCTCTGCCTATATTCAATTGCTATATTCATAACAAGTCTTAAATCGTCTTTAGTAAATTCGCCATGTGGGCATAAAAGCTTTAAAAGTCCACTGGCTATTCTCTTAATAGCGATTTCATCTCTGAATTTATCGGTACCTACGACCTCAATATGATCGTTAATATATGCTATAAACTCAACTTTCTTTCTAAGTTGATGCATTATTTCTGAAAAATAATCCACAGCAAAACCATAATATCTCGAAAGATAAACCTTAGCTTTCCCTACCTTAGGGATCTCCCACCCAGGTATAAAACCATGAAGTCTATCTATAAACGCCGCATCTCTCATATCCTCAGGTAGGACGTATGTGAATTCTTCAACTGGCCTCTCGCCACTAACATTTACATTACCTAAGAAAGCTAATGAACATCCACTACTACCCTTCCTCTTACCTCTTTCATATTCGCCACTAGCCATAAAATGCTTAAGCTTACCCATCATTTCAGCTGCATCATGAAACCTAACCTTCGAAACTTCATCAAATACTACACAGTCCCTAGTAGGAATCTCGCCTGGAGTGTCCCTAGCTAGATTCCAAATTAAAACTGCCGGACTAACTTTCCCACCAGAAAATATCCTTGAATAAAAAGACATATTGCTAAATACGTATGTTTTGCCTGTTCCTCTAGGGCCAAGCTCTATAATATTAAGATTCTCTTCCACTAATGGTAAGAGTCTAGTTAGTATAAGGCTTTTCTTTCTCTGATTCAATAATGTAGGGTTGTATCCAATTGTTGAAATGAGTACATCTATCCATTCTTGTGTAGTGAACTCCTTCCTACCCTCAATAAATTTATCTAATTTTATTTCCGCTATTTGAAATGGTTTGAAATCAGTAACTACAATTCTTATCTCTCTGTCAGGGTTATACTCTAAGGTAACCTTACCCCATAGCCCCATTTCTAACAGTTTCGGATTACGTTCAACTATATCATCAGGAATTACTATATCATCATGTATTGGAAGACTTAGTAACTCAACATAATTAAGCCCTGATCTAACATCCTTTCCAACCCTAATCTCCGCAATAATATCCACCTTACCTCTCCTAACAAGCTCATACTTAACCCTCTCCTTTTCTTGTGGCTCCCTATAATACCTCTCAACAATTTCCGAAACTCTCCTCAGACATTTCTCATCAATCCTATCGCCACATATACTGGCTATTAAATACTCAGCGATAAACCTAGGTAACCTACCAATATGACTATATAAAATTAAATCCTTCCTAACAACAGCGTCCCCGAAAACACTTTTCAACTTAGCACTAATGGCATCCATGTTATTCACAGCTCACCACCTAAAAGAAGTCCTCTATACCTCCACGTCTTACAACTTTTTCACTGGAACTTTTTACATATAGTGGAACTTCCTTTTCAATACTTGCCAACTCCCCCTCTAGCAAATATTCCATAAGCAATTTCACCTTATATTTACCACTCTTAAGTCCATCCATCAAAATACTCCATACGTATTCATCAGAAACCTCATTGATCAACTTCTCAAATTTTTTGTCGAGAATTTCAACCTTAACTTTAACATTAGTAATTGGTTTTTCAGCAAAATTCCTAATGACAACGTCTAAGTTGAAAGGTTCATCTTCGTTCACAACAGGATTACCAATACCAATATCAGGAATAACCTTAGGAATTTTTTCCTCAACTTCCTCCCTTTCAATCTCACCCTCCTTTAGAATTTTTAGGCATTTTCTAATCTCAAATAACTCCTCATCAGTAATTCCGTATAATCTAGCAACCATCTTATCTATTTTCCCCTCAATCCGTCTTAAATCTTCTTTTAAGTCTTCCCTACCTTCCTCATAAATTTTCTTAGCTATTTCATGAGCCCTCTTTGAAAGCTTTGAGATTTCTACGTGAAGATCATTTTCTCTATTAAATTTCGGAATCTTGATATACTGCGTTATATGGGTCTCCTGCCTAAGCTCATACGTATACGACGCTATCGCTAATAAAACTATATTAGAATTCAATATACCTGATATGTAGTATGCTTCATCTGCAGTGTTAAGCGGAATTAGTATTAGAGAGTCATTCAAGATTATAGGCTTTTCTACATTAAAATATTTTAACCTAATGGGTTCTAAAACTGCTGATGCAAAACTAATAGCTTTTCCAGTAATAGCACCTGCTATTCTCTTCCAAACGACTTTATAATGAGCTAATGATGGTTTTACGTTAAATAGCCAGTAGAATGGTGGAGCAATTTTTTCGGCTATTTCAAAACTTCTCTCTCTGTAGGGTTTTAACTTCGATTTATAAGGCTCGCCACCTCTATTCACTAGGTTATCTACAAAATTAATCATATATTTCCAAGTCATTGGATAGTTTATCCTTAAGTCGGAGTGCAATAATGTTTCTCCATTTTTATTGACAGGAAGTAAGATATACCCGATATCACTACATATATACCACTTTTTTACATCCCTTCCTCTAACTAATGGGTATACTAGTTCTCTTTCAACTACTTGCTTAACTTGTTTTACACTTTTCTTTTGCCCGGGTAGTGGTGGATTATTTATTAATAATCCGTCAGGAGTTTCTTGCAAAATTTGGATCCAATAAACTTGATTCAGCGCTGTATTCACTCCCTCATAAGCCTTATACCAAGGGCTTTCACCAATAACCTTTTTGATACCCTCATATGCCTTTTCTGTTATCTCCATCCATGGGCTCATCGGATTATTTTTCTCGACCGGTATTAAGACCATATTGAATTGTTTTGTAATTTTCCTAACTTCATTTAGCTCTAAATCTTGCTCGATCCCTTTAGTTCTAGGATTATACCACATGACGCACGGTATAGGAAATTCGGTTAATTTGTCTTTTTCTATTATAATTAATGAAGTTCTATTAGTCGCAGCTTCAAATGGATAAAGTGTTACGAGGTCATGTATCTTCACAACCTTACATCTATACGATAAGAATTTCCTAAAACCTGCTCCAGCTTGCGTTTTATATAAAGTATATGGTGCTAAAAATGCGAATTTACCCTTATCCTTAGTGTATAAATCTAAGCATCTCGCTATAAATAGCATCGCAATGTCTCTCTTAACCTTACCTAATCCCATCCCCTTTGTTCGTTCTAATAAGCCATATATATCCCATAGTTTTTTCGTTAGCTCCCTATATTGTGCTGGTAAATTTTCCCAATTTATCCACGGGGGATTTCCAACTACAAAATCAAACTCTCCCATTAGTAACGGTGCAAAAGCATTTCTAATTATTGAGGTCCATATGTGGTTTTTACCCTCTTTCTCCAGTTTCATAAATGTTTCGAATAATTCAATGGTGGATATAGCCTCCTCATTGCTTATATTTAGTGCTTTTTCGATAAGGCTTATAAACTCTGTCGGTGAATATCTACCACGAATACATCTATCAATATAACTTAATAACTCGCCGAGAAGCCCCTTGTCAACTATTGACTTAGGGAGGGTAAATTCACCAACAGACGTTCTTAACACGTACATTGTACCTTGCAATGTCGGTCTAGCTTCTACAAGCAAAGAATCAGCTAGGTATATCGGTATCTCAATTAAGCCTTTAGCGTAGCTTAATAAGTCAGCAATAACTAGCAAATAGTTTGTTCTAGCTGCTAGCACTGCCAGTGGATTTAGGTCGAAACCTACTATATTTCTAAGAACATAATTGATCAATATGTCATTTAGAAAATGTCTTTCAGAATATTCTCTAAGCCTTTTAATCGCTAGTATTAGAAATGTACCTGAGCCGCATGCTGGGTCTAAAACTCTTAAATTGAGTGGAGCTAATATATCATCCTTTTCACTAGCTAGTTTCTCCATATCCTCTACAGTATAGCCTACTTCGTCTAAAACAAGTTCAGCAAGCCAATCTGGAGTATAATACTCTCCCAGTTTATGCCTAATATCTCGTGGAACAAGATTCTGATAAAGCCTTTTCAATAAATCCTTAGCATATTCAGGCTCAAGTATCGGCGTGGTAGGCTCATAATCGGCTAGTTTCTTTGCTACTTCACATAGTATTGTAGCTAACTCCTGATCCAATTCCTCAAGGTACCATGAGAAATAATCGCCCTCAACAAAATTTATAATTCTTAAGTATTCCCTAAATATTCCTCCAGACTCGATTTCCTCAAGAACTTCCTTAAAGCTTTCTAAACTACGCATATATGCATCCTCAAGCTCAGCTATATAGGACTTCAGAAACTTCCCAGCTCCATATAAGTATGCTATCTCTGCAGCCAGTAGTTTCATCAAAAAAGCATAATATGTATGTATTGAAAATAATAATGCACTATAATCAACTTCACCCGTAAGACCATAGTTTTTCTCTAAGCCTCTAAGCTTTTCTGGACTATACGCACATACCTGTGAGAACAACCTCTTCCAGTCAGTAAATAGGGCGATAACCTTAGGTTTTTTGGAGTTAACTACTTTACTATAAAATGCTTTAATAGCTTTTTTGGTTATGCTGCTACCTGGACCAAAATCTCGTAATAACTCACCAACTACTAATCTTTTTCTTCTAAGTCCACGGATAGCTTCTATTAGCCTAATAAGGGCCTCCCTATTTAATTCGTACGGGCCTCTTAAAAGCCACTTTTTCTCTTTAGGGTTATACCTCACAAAAGCTATTTTATCACATAAAATTACACCTATAAATGACTTATATCTCTCCTCTATACTTCCTGCTTCTTTAGTAATATAACCTATTAGTTGCTCCTTAGCTTTGGCGATATCAGAATCTCTATTTAACTTGCCAGGAGCCTTATATTCAATTATCAGGTGACCGTATAATGCGTCTGCACGACCGCCTGAAACAAATGTATATTCGTATCTCCCGGGTTCTATACCCAATTTAGATAATACATTATTGTATAGTATTCTCTCGGCATTAATCTTAAATTCCTCCTCATTAGCGGCTCTTGAAGCTGCTTCTCTTAGCTCAATTAATGTCTTTTCGACATCTATCTCAGGGAATCTAGTAGTACTCACCTTTCAATCTCCCTCCTAGCACTCTCAATCACTATTCTGTCTCCCTCCTTTATCCATAGTATCTCGTCACCCATATCCAGTTTCAACTCTTCCCTAACTTTCTCAGGCACGGTAGTTCTGTAGTTCCTACCAATCCTAGTCTTCTGAAGAACGATCCTTAACACTTTAGCCAATTAAAGTCACCTATAAGTAGTTATAGGCGGTTAGATATTTAAGTCACACATTACTTTCTAGGGAGATTTCTCAAAAATTAAGAGTAAAAAATAATTAGCTAGCTAGAGAATTAATACTTAATTTCATTAATTTGTATATTAGCTATATTGATGTTATATTGCAATTAAATGGCTTTTTATTCTTTATTTGGATATATATTTAATAAAGAAAAACTGTAGTAAGATATATTAGGAGGATGAAAATAGTACCGGAGTTAAATATGTTATTAAATGTAGGAGATACTTTAGAGGATATTAATGTATATGTTGTGGAGGCTGTTAGGCAGGATTTTAAAGAGGGGGTTAGTTCTAAGTTATTTAGAGAGAGATTGTTATCTGAAGGAATTGGGCATTCATTTTTTAGGGGGTATCTGTGGCTTATATCTCTAGATGGTAACTTGCTTACTGAGGAGAGGGTTCATAATGTTTTATCTGAGTTACTATCAAAGTTTGGAAATATACGTCAAGATGTAATTTCGTCATTTAACGATATGGATCTTTGGTTAAATATTGGTGTTGTATTGCTAAGGGATGCCATTAGATATAGTTTGAATTCCAAATTTAAAAATAGACGAGACATAGTTGCAAGGAAGTTACATGTTTTTAATAAGAGAGAGATCGTAGGTTCATGGAAAGAAGTCTACGCTGTACTTGGAATTTCGTTGTCAAAAATTATATTAGTTGATGAGAATAATGTAGGGATCTTCTTCACTTTAAGATATGAATTATACAACTTTTTGAATATGAGAGAGAATAATGACTATTTGAGGAAAAGATATCTTACTAAAGCTGCTTTTTGCACTTTTAGGGAATTTTTGAATAGGACAAATAAGATGGTTAAGTTAGTTACTCCATTAACTGTCTATTTTTCGAATAGAAAACTTAATTTTATCAAATATTCAGATGCTCTTCATACACTTAAAGGGAATAAGTCGATGGATTTAAGTAGGTGGTTATCATGATAGAGAAAGAAAGTTTTCGTCATTTGCTTAGAATTAATACTAATAAGATACGTGAAGTTGTTCCTATATATCCTAAACTTATATTCTCAGATAGACAATCTAGGGACATTATAAATCCTCTAGAGGGAATTAGGGAGTATGGTCCCTATGATATAAATACATCAGATAATACTTTAAGGAGATGGTTTAAAGGTGTAGAAATATATGCTTTCTATCCAGAGAAACAGGATTTTGTGAAAAGAGGATTAAGAAAATTAATCAATTATCTAGAAAATGGATATATTCCCAAAAGGCGTAAGAGTACATCTGAACATGCTAGAGACGTTGAGTTTAATGGTTTAAAAGATGAATTTAAAATAGAGGTTAAAGACGTGCAATATGTAAAATATACACCAGGTCAACTAAATAATAAATTGAAAGAATACACATTTGAATTACAAGATTATTTTGATAGAGGTAATGTTCCTATAGTGATAATTGGCGGAACTTCACATAGATCTATAGTAGAAGGCAGAGAACAGTATATTGAGGCTAAATATGAATTTACTCGGAGAGATATACCATGCCAATATGCCGCTTATTATGACTATAAAGTAGGTGGTGCTGGGATTCTATATTATATTATGAAAGGAGAGATTCCATTAGGCTATCCAATCTGGAACTTTGCATTAAATTTATATGGCAAATGCGGTGGTTTAGCATGGGTAGTGCCTCAAACAATATCAAAAGATGACAATGAGGTTATAGACTTGACGTTAGGTCTCCGCTTCTCTTTAGTTAGGCATATGAAAACTAGGAAAAAATATATGATTGGATATATTACCATACTGGATAGATTTGGAAAACTTGCTGGTGTATTTTCAACAGATCCATTTGAAATTTCATTTAACCAACTTAGATCTGAAGGAATGGTCATATCTAAAGATGTGATGAAAAGAATAATTGTTGATTCCCTGGAAATTGCAAGAAGAGATTCTAGGATTAACAAAATACTTGAAGAAAAGAGTATTATAAATGTTGCTATTCATAGATTGGCTCATTATTCAGGTCGTGAGATTAAAGGAATCCAAGAAGGAATTAAAGATTATTACTTTAATTATAAACAGGAAATAAGAATAGGATTGGTATCGATTATTGAAGAGCCGTATGCTTGTCTTCTTAGAGAAAACATTAAAATGGGTACTTGTTTCTCACTTAATGAAAATACGATATTAATATATACTGCTGGTTCAATAGGGGAGTATCAGCGAAGACGGATGAATTATCCGATTGTTGCACAGCTGCAAAATCTCGGAGATGGAGATTCTCCTTTTACATCGATTGAGCAATTAGCGAGCCACTTATTAGCTTTATCATCTTTACATTGGCAAACTATAGTACCTGGTTTAACTAGATTGCCCGCTTCTTTAGAATTCGCCCGAAGCATTGCATATTTAGCTAAGTATGGGGTGTATCCCTCTAAAGGTTCTTGGTTATGGCGAACACTATGGTTTATATAATATCACTCTTCCCACTCCAAATAATCATTTATTCCCTGAAAATACTAAAAAGAAAAAGTATTATGCTTACTATTATTCCTACAACAGATTCTATACGAGGATAGAAAAAGCCTATGATTATTAATGTAATGATAAAACTCATACTAAGCCCAGCTAATATATAATACCTTTTCCTAGGTAATATCTTAATATCCTTCTGCTTTTTAATATACCAGTCGATAGCATTTTTTATTTCCTTTTCAGTGTGTAATGGGAAAAACACAACATTTCTATACTGGGATAAAGAGAACCCCTGTATTAGTATGGAAATATCATATAAACTAAGGTCCTTTATACTTACCCTATCCAATAACGATATAAGATATTGCATTATCTTTTCTTCTAAATTTGTGTTTTTATCATTTTTATTTAATTCTCTTTTAAAGGTAGTTAATATAAGTAGAGCATATCCTAGAATCTCAAAATTATCTACTTTTTCTAATAACATTTTTTCGATTACTTCTTCGACTAACTTCCTCAATCCCGTATAAAGTGGAAGATTTTTATATCTGTCAGATCTTTTTCTGACAGCACTATCCCATACTTTTTCGAGTGCTTTCGAATATTTTGAAACTGACAACTTTTGTAGACAATATATAGCAGTTATCATGTCTCTAACATTTAGTTTCCATGACAAAACTCTCTCAATGAGATACTCTAATAGCTTGTCTAAGCCTTCTATATCATACTTTCTATTAAACTCTAAGCAGCTAAGAAGTGAGCATATTGCTTCTATATTATCTAAAGCTCTATACCATTTTAGGAGTGCATTCGACAATTTTAAATAAGCTAATGTATAATTATCTTTAACATAACCATTCACTAAATTAAATGTGTAAAAAATATTGCTAAATATAATAATCTTCCAGTCTAATAATGGATATAAATCTCTTGATTCTAGTATTTCAGGTATCTTTTTTTCTAGCTCTTGCTCTAAGAAACAACGCCCTTTTTTAATCGCCTTGCTAAATAGATCACTATCTAAATCTAATATTTTAGATAGGTTATATATCGCTCTTAAAGCAAATGAGGTTAATAGGGGATCCCCATTCCAACTACCATCTTCTTCTTGCTGACTTAGTAAGTACTCAGAAAGAAACTTTAAATACGGATTCAATCCTGTAATTGAAGATATTTCTTTTTCTTCCTTTTTATATAGAGTTAGTAGCCTTCTTAATTTCATATACTCTCCAACTAAAAAATTTAGCTTATTATAGGGTTATTTATAGTTATCTATAATGTAGCTTCAGTTTTAGTGTTAATTCAATATGAGGTATTTATGATTGGTACTTTTAGGGATCTCCTAGCTAAGATCTCAGTGACACAGCCTTTCTAATATAATCCATATAGCTTTGGATTTCACTTATTAAGTAAACGATCTTTTGTTTTTAGCTTTAATATCATCAGCTTTTCAGAACATTTTTATTAATTATAAATTAGTATTTTTGAATGAATTAGAATTGATAGGTTCAATAGTATAATAAGATAACTTGATTTAAAAATCATTAATAAAAATTTTTGTATCTATTTTTATTGTAATAAAAGATTGGAGTTGTTAAATTAAGACTTAATTTTTAAATATTATTAAAATAAAATAAAGTTATCATGATAAAATTTAATTATGTTACTAAATTGTATAATAAGATTTTATAATATTTGTGGTGACTCAGCTTCTGTACTATTCTATGAAGACTTTTACGATGTTCTTCGTGATTTCCATGTGATAGATTTTGGTATTTTTAATAAAAAGTCGTTACTTAGTAATGTATATTATGCTATTACTGATGTTTGCAGACATTTAAATTGCGCAACTAACACTCGATATTTATACATAACTCATTTTCATACAGACCATATGTCATTAATACCTGCTCTATGTTCTTTGTACCGACGAGGCGGACCTAGATATTATAATTATTTTAATGCTCTTATAGTTCCTTGGCCACCTTATCCACAAATACTGAGAGAGACTATAGCTATGAAACTACTTGTTAATCAGTTCTTTGGAATTATTATAAAGTATAGACGCCGAGATATACTAGGAGAGTTAGAAAAGGTTATTAGAGGAAAAGTTTACTTTGTAAAGCGTGGGGAGAAAATTCCCTTATATTCTAATGACTACGAAGTTAGAGTTGTTTGGCCACCGGAGGAAATTGAACTTAATAAGAATCAGATAGAAAGACTAGAAAACGCATATACGCAATTTAAAAAAATATTGGGACAATTAATGGAAATAGCAAGTGAAATAGAGGAAATCCGACGACAAGAAATAATTGGAGAAATAAGATATATGATTCAAAATCCAACAGTTATATTAGATTATTTATCTACAAGAGAATTTGAAGAGATGTTTTCTCCCACTCCTGCTTTTATTTCTCTTACAGAATTAGTGACTCCAGATGTTAAGGATCTATACACAAAATTTTTTGATGTTAGTATGCGAATAAAGGATATTTTAAACGCAACATCTTTAGCAATAAAATTCATAATTAAATCTAATAAATCTAAATTATTCCCTGGTAACAAAGTGACAATTGCTACTTTTTTATCTGACCTAGAAAATGATGTACTTGATATACTTTATGAAATAGTGTCAGAAGAAATTGAGTGGGGAATAAATCCTTTTAAAACAATAACTTTAAAGGCTCCACATCATGGAACAAGTTGGGGTAAATATTTGAGAGAACTTATAAAACATGCCTTTTTAGTACACATACCGTGGTGCCCCAGAAAATTGAGACTAGGAAAAATAAATCATAGAATAATATTTACATGCGAAAAATACGGTACACTAATTAATATACCATACTATGAAAGATTACGTCCATACACCGAGATAAGCATATCAGTTTAGTTCCTATTATATCCAAAGAAAATATAATTAAAAAGACTATTATCTTTCATTTAATGAGCTATACTGAGTATAATAAGAGATATTTTAAGTGTAGCGAGGCTATTATACATTTTGAGTTATATCGAGTGCTTAGGAATATTTTAAATGAAGAGAAGTCTATTTTTCCTATTGAGTATCTCAGTGTAGAGCCTCAATATCCTATTAAGGGAGAACATATAGTGGGTAGAAAAAGAATAGACCTAGTTATTTTTACTAGGGAAGGAGAGAGAAAAATTCCATTTCTAGTTATTGAGGTTAAGGAGAAAACAGTTTATGGTGTAATGCCATTTAAGGATAAAGTAAGGAGAGAAGTATTTAAGTATGCAAAGGAAATAGATGCGCCCTTTTATGCGATTACTGACGGTTTTACATTACGTTTATTTAGGACAAAGGATGGCTTAAAGGATAATATGCAGCAAGCCTATTATTTCTTAATAACACCCGAAAATGTTAGAAGGTTTCTAATAGAAATAGCTATGTTGTATTTAGGAAAACGTGATAGATTGAGTTTTGAAATAATAACCAAAAGTGACATTGACGAAAAGATCAAGCACGGAGCGTTTCTTAAAGCTATTAACGAGGTTAAGAGATCACTTAAATGCTCACAGGATAAAGCATATTTAAAGGTGACTGATTGCATATATCTAACCGATTGTTAGAAATTAGCCTAAAGCTGATTGATTTAGAAGAATTGAATTTAGAAAATCAGTAATACTAAATACCGTTATGCTGCGATATCCCTTTATCTCCATTGATTGGGGCTTCTTTATGTATGTTTGGGATGTTTTTACGTTGAACTAAGATTAGGTAGTAACTATGGATGCTTTTTCTTTCTGTTTTTCTTAATTAATGACTCGATTTTTTCAGTTTCTTTGATTTTGTGTTGGGATCTAGATCTATATATTTCTCATATTTAGTATATGGCTCTTTAGTAGTCCCTAGTGATTTGCATATATCGGTACTTCGTAGCTTTGTGTCTACTATGAGTATGCTAATTTTATCATCACCTTGTTTAATTGGAATAGACATGTCCTCTTGATTTGGTCCTCCAGTCTTATATTCGTAAATTAAGTAGCGTACAATTTCTTTATCGAATTTCTCATATACAAATTTATCAATTAGTAGCATTTTTAATTGTTTCCTCAAACCATTTTGAAGGAAAATCCCAATGTCTCGAATCCCTTAACTTGATAATGCCGTAACTAGCAAGCAAATCATATGTAAAAGCAAATGGTAATATAGCTTTTACCCATATCCTTCGTCTATGTTCAGCTAAAAAGCTATACTCATCACTAACTTTATCTTCCAAATTTTTAGTAACTAAAGTGGAATACATATTACAAAGGGAAGGTTAGATTATTTCATGAACTTTTCCTCTCAAATAGCTAAAAATGAGATATATTTCTCTCATTATTTTATGAAAAATTGAAATTAATTATGTATTTTTATAACTTTAAAAAATTATTTAAAATATCAAAAGAAATATATTTTATTGTAATAAGATGAATGGATATGATAGGAGTATATGAACCTACAGAACATGAAATTAAAATTGGTATTGGTATCATAAAACAGATTATACAAAATAGGGGCCATCCACTTGATATAATAAGAGAGGCGTTATCTAATTCTTGTTCTAGAGAAGTTGGAGCATCCTATTTTAAAATAACTATCTTTTATGATGGAACGTATGGGTGGTCATTTATTTTTGAGGATGACGGCATAGGTATGAACTATACAGGTGAAAAAGATGCGGAGAAACAAGGTAGGTTAGATAAATTTTTAAATTTAGCATATAGTGGTGTGGCTGGAATACGGTCCGACGAATTTGGTTATAAAGGTCTTGGATCGAAATTGATGTATTTAAGCAGGAAGCTTGAGATAGAAACAAAGACTAAAGATGGTGAATGTTATAAAGTTGAAGTCCATGATCCAATGGGAAAACTCTTAAGGAAGAGTAAGCCCGAATTACCTAAACCACTAATTTATAAACTACCCCCTGATACCCTCAGTTTTCCCAGCGGAACAATAATTCGGGTATATGGATATGATGGTGGTAAAAAATATCCAGAATATGAAGATGTAGAAAAATTAAAGAAATATCTTTATTTCAGAACATTAGTGGGATATACGCGTCCAGAAAGGGTGAAAGAAGGTTTTCCGAAAATTATCATAAAAACTCCAGCTATTCCTGACGGAATGGAATTAAAAATTGGGTTTCCATGGATTAGAAAAGAAGGAGATCACGTAGAAGGACAGAAAATTGGTGTTATTGACCCGCCAATAAAAGTAGTAAAAGAGGATAATAGAGGTAATAAGGTTACAGTAATATTAAAAGGAGGATACGCTCTAAAAACAAGTGAATTTGGAATGAGTGATTATGGAATCCTACAAAGTCTAGGTGTTGGCTTAACTTATGCATGGAGAGGAATACCGTTATTTAATTTAGATTTTAACCGGTATAGACCTCCAGGATTTGAACTCTATTATAAATTTTGCAGGTTTGTTGTAGAATGTGACGATATCGAAACAGATATTGCAAGAAGTCGAGTGGCATCTGACGGGATAAAAGAACCTCTTTTTACAGCAGCATTAAGAGAAGCTTTCCGAAAAATAATGGAAACAGACGATTACAAGGAATGGGTAAAATACAGAAGAGAATTGAAGAAAAAAGATTTAGCAAAAACACTTAATCAAAGAAAACAAGAATTGTTAAAACCAGATCAGAGATGGGTTTTTTATAAGGGAGAGCTAATTCATAAAGAACCTGATAATGAAAATGATGTTAGAGCGTTACTTTGGAAGTTAGAAGCTTTAAAAGCTTTACCATTTTATTATTTCAAAACTTTAGAGCATACAGCACAAAAAGGCATAGATATCATTGCTGAGTATCAGGAGAAAGAATACTCAGAAAGAAAATTATATCAGGCTGTAGAGGTAGAGTATATTTTGGAACATTATTCATATCATGAACATGTTCCTGAACAGACATCTTTAATAATTGCATGGGATTCAAAAAATCGAGAGAAGCTTACTAAGGTTGAGGGTGAGTGGAGATATGTATGGGATTACATGGGTAACAACCTAAACGTTATCCTATTAAAATATTTGCCAGGTATCGAAGTAAAGAGGAAAACCATATAGATGTCATCTATGCTCAGAATTTAATTTTGTCTATTCTTGAGATGATCTAGAAAATGGCAAATGATTATTTAATATATGTCTCCACTAGTTCTTTATGGATGATATTCCATAGTGGATCGCTAACTATGTTATTTACTAATTTCTCCGTATAATTACTGACGCTTAAGACGCTTTAATATACATAGGTTATTTAGAGGAAGGATTCCTTTGGCCAGAGTTTGATTAGTTTTCTTTCTTTGGTTATGAAGTAGAATTCTATGTTTTTTACGTATTTTCTGTATCTTTTTAGCCATTCTAATGGGACTCTAACGTCGTTTCCGAATACTAGGAATTTTCTTTTGGCGTTTATTTTCTCTAGAAACCATACGTGTTCAGCTATTGTAGCGAATTTCGCCGGTGGAATACGTTTTCCTCTCACCATGGAGAAATACTTAGCATCACCAACGATTTGATAATCTGGGGATACTAAGTCGAATGCTTTTGGCCAGTTAGCTTTTTTCAGTTCACATAGCATTACACCGAAATGTTTTGACATTACTTCTCTAGCTATTTCTTCAAAGTGACGTCCAGAAATCTCAGTTTGAATTGATATTTCTTTGACTTCTATGTCTTCCTCTCCTTTAATATCAACTATTTTGTATGTATAGTATGCGTTAGCTCCATATCCACTTTTAGGTGTTTCGGCATTAATCAACACTATTTTCTTTTTAAAACCATCTTCTCCTAGCCTACGGTTATAATATTCTAGTGATTTACTTGTAGATAATGCGTTACATACCATAGGCATACGAGAGTCTAATCCTAAAGAGACATGTATATCTCCAGCTCTTAAAGTAAAAGTTTCGACACCACTCTGTACTTTTGGTTTAATAAAATTTTCATAAATTTCACGTCTAATATAATCCATACTAACCATTAATTACACCAAAAAGAAAATATGGAATATATAATATATTATTATCTAGAGTTTTTGAGAAATATTTCAAGCCTGTACTGACATTAATATCACACTTTAATATCATGGGTAGAGTTGAACTCTCCGCTGAAGAAGTTCTCGATAATCTAGAGTCGGGGTACCTGGACATGATTACAAGGAGAGACGGCTTTAGAGGCAGAATATCAACAGAAAACATGACAGTCAACAGTAGTGGTGAACATGAAGGAGTGTTTAAGAGGTATATAGAGTTTATCTCGGAGAACGCGACTATAGCAGGTTTCTACAAGTTTGTACCCGCAGCTAAAGCTATATACTCGGATGGATCAGTAGAAATGCTACGTGTATACGGCGTCTTCTGGACCGTACACAGGCATCTACTCGTATTTCTAGTTTACCCGTACTTCAACGGTGCAGTACTAGAGCATGACCCCAGCATAGGCTTATCTATACCAGAAGCTGAGCATGAAACACCCGAGTACAACATATCTATTGCTGAAGAGGAGATTTCTGCCGAGCCTCTAGAAAAACCTCAGCCAACACAAACAACGCAACCATCACAAGCAGAGGAAGATAGGATAACACAAAAACTTGTAATACCAACACTTGTAACGGCAGTAATCATGGTAATTGCCATAGCGGTTATAGTAGTTTTGAAGAAAAGATAAATCCTCAACTTCTTTTTATAAAGATAGCTATTTGTGGGTGAGGATGTGAGAAAAGGAACACATTATACTTATGTCTCTAGCTGGAAACCCTCTTAACAACAATAATTATGCTTTTTCCATCTCCCCCAAATTTATAGAGTACAGGTTTTAATCCATAGTCTAGTAGTGTTGTTGATATTTTGATTGTTTTCCATTTGTATCTTTCATTTCCTACTAGTATTGCGTGTCCGTATACTTTAGCTACGAGGTTTACAGCACCTATATAACTACTTATTCTCCCATCTCTAACGATTATTGTTGTATCAGTCTTCTTCATCTTCACCCACCTCAAACGGTTGAAATGAGAGTATCGCACCACAGAACCTGTTTTTCTCAGAATAATGTTGATTCAACTGTCTCCACGATTCTTCATCTAGACTGCTAAGCAGAGTTAAGAGTAGGTTTTTAAGCTGCTTCTTTGAACCACGAATCACAATCTTATCCAGAAGAATCATAGGCTTAAGAAAAGTATGGTTACCAGATTTCCCAATACATTTCCACTTCTGCTTGATAACATGAATCTCAAGTATCCCCTTATCTAGGTTTACAGAGGTAACTATTTTGAGGGCATCAGATAAATCGAGTTTATACACCCTCATACCATAAAAAACATTTTTATAAAGGATTCGGGCACACATCATTACAATCACCCCATAAAGATACCGCGAGATACAACGGATGCTATACGGAAAGTTTCTGTAGTATGGGATAAGGGTTTTTATAAAGGATTTAGAGACGCAAAGTTTATGCCTTAGATAAATTGCTCAGAGAGTTTATAAAGCTATATATTTTTGGATGAGTCTGCCTAACCTCTGCTGGGTGTGGCGAGGCATTAGCCGTGTAGTCACGCTCAGCACGTTAGGTAGATGAATAATGCCCCTCACGCTGATCAGGTGGTCACGTGAGGGGAACTCACCCAGCCCCTCATAATCAGGTGGTTATGAGGGGTTTGGGTGGGGGGTTGGTTG